>SMTZ1_10000014_pt1 | contig 108997 bp, 207 predicted proteins | sample DeeMarSWOR136_30_FD_25667 | JGI IMG/M metagenome (IMG submission 25667) | reverse complement strand
TATTAGCCCATCCTCTTTTTCCTCTTTGAATAAAAGTTTTTATATTGAGTGGAATATCTTCGAAAAATCTTATCATTCTATAATAAACTCTACTAATTTTAGTGAGAATAGGATGTTTACGTTCTTCTTCTTTAAGCCCTTTAAAATAATTTTCTATAGATTCTACTTTTTCTATTTTGCACATAATAACTCCTATATTTTTTGTTTAAGTAATTCGTAACTTACATTAGAAGCTTTTGCTTTAGAAATATCGTCAGGTGTTACAAGATAAGGACTTTTTTTATGAGAAGGGATAAAATAATATCCTTCTTTTTCTAAACCCCTTGCAATTAAATTACTACAAGTAAATCCATGTAAAGGTGTATCTTGACCATAAAAAAATATTTTAGATATTATTTTTAAATATTTGAAATAAGTTCTTTTTCGTTTAAATTGACTAGCATATTCTATAGCTTCTTTAAGTTGTTTTTTAGTTATAGACTTTAACCTTATAAGTTTTACTTTATATTTCCAATTTAAATATTTTGTAATAGGGCAAACTTTTATAGCTGTAGCTCTCGCTTCCAATAAATAATGATGGTCTATAGCCCAAGCTACATGATTCCAGTAAGACTTTGTAATCTTTCTAATTAACCATGCAAGAGGGTCGAATCGACTATGGATTAATAATAAATCTCCCTTTTTCATTAACTTCTCCGCTTTTTTAATCGCCTGCTTGCTTGAGTATGCAAAATAACTATATCCTTTTTTTGAATCATATGGGTAGGAATTTGATTATTGGGTAAAATAATAGTAGCATAAGAATAAGGTAAATTATAAATTTGCAATTTTTTATTGGCTTCTACAACTTTTTGCATTGATTTTTGTTCCCATATATTAGGATTTCTATCTATTTCTCTTATAAAAGATTGAATAAGAAAAAAAGAAGTTCGTTTATAAGGGATATACATAGTTCCTGATAAAAATTCTTTAGTATTATGACCAGTCTCTTTCCTCCACATTTTATACCAGTCTAACCAATGAATACCTAAATCATATTTGGCTGGTATTTGTTCAAATAGAATAGGGTATTTCCATATTTCCGCATCAGCATCTAAAAAAATAACAGAACATTTATGCTTTAATAACATTTCCTTAATAAATTTAGATTTATAAGCGGTATTTTTATTCCAACTTCCCAAATCTGGAATTTTTTTTATATCGTAGGATAAATTGAAACGATTTAAAGAAGGAAGCAAGTGTTTATTTATTTCTTCTTCATACGGAGTATTTTCTGTATAGTAACTAATATATATTATTTTATTTAAGTTTTTCATATGGAATTATCCCATTTAATTTACTGATTTCCGAATTGCTTATAATTTTTATATCTGGTCTTTTTTCCTTTAATTCTAATAATCCCTTCTTCCAATATTCAAAATATATGTCTAATTTTTTCTGAAAACTAATACTTGATTCTTTATATCCTCCATGAAAATGAGTTTGTTTTCCAATTACAAAATCAATTCCTAGCAAATGTATTTTATTAAATCCTAGTAATATAGCTAATTGAAGTCCACAATAACCGCTATTTGCTCCATTACAAAAATCTTTCCATTTAAATCCAATACCATTTACATTATAACTCTTTATAATAATATTAAAATCTTTAAGATTATATATTATACCGTGTCCTCTAATATCTTTTATTTGTCCATTTTCTTCTTTTAAATAAGGTACATGAAAATTGACTACAAAAATTTTATCAGTAGATAATGAATCTAAATATTTTTTTAGTTTTTTAATTTTATTAAGGAAGGTAAAGTCCATTGTAATAAAATAATCTGGATAAGGAACATAAAAAATAGATTTATTAATACAAATAGTAGTTTTATTTGCTAGCCATTTTAAATTCTTGTTCCTTAATGACCAACCTCCACCTACTATATATATTTCTTTTTTATTTTCCATGATGTTCCTTATAATATTTTATTAATTCACTATAAGAATAAGTTTTTAAAATTGGTTTAGGTATTTTTTTTATAAATTTTCTTTTCCATATTCCTATTCTATCTTCATGATTTCTAACATAATATAATATCTCTGATAATTTGGTCATTTTAGGATGTTTAATAAGATACCTATTTATAAATTCTATATCTCCTCCTCCTAAATTAAAAGAAATATTAGGTAAAATTTCTAAGTCTTTTTTATACATAATACTACCTGCACAGTTGGTGTTCATAAATTTTTTTTGGTATAATTTTTTACCTTTTTTATTCATCCATATCCATCCACAATAAACCAAATCGTTTTTTTCAATTGCTTTGGCTTGTTTTTCTATTCTTTCTGGATGAGAACTATCATCACTATCTTGATAGCAAATAATTAAACTTGTACTCGCTTTAATTAATTGAACTTTAGCAAAAACTCCTCCTTTATTTTCTTTATTTTCTATAATTTTTATCCTATTATCTTCTTTACTTAATCGTTTAGCTATATTTATAGAATTATCAGTAGAGCCATCTAAATATATTATAATTTCTAAATTAGAGTATGTTTGATTCATAATAGAACGTACTGCTTCTTCTAGATATTTTTCCCTATTATATACAGGTATTAATACTGAAATTTTTTCCATTATTTTTTTATCTTTCTTGATAATTGATATTGTTTAATAACTATATTTTTTACATATGAAGGTACGGTATTGTTACGTTTAATAATAACACAATATTCTATTGGCAAATCGTATATTTTCAATATAGTTTTAAATTTCTCAGATATTTTTTGCATATCCGTTTGAGCATAATTGTTGGTTCTTTTTTGTTGTTTAATCCATTCATCTACAAAGGTTAAGACATTTTTATTATAATTAAAATATATAGTTCCTCCTAAAGCTATTCTTTGAGATTTTCCTTTTTTATTTCTCCAATATCTATACCAATCTAAATAATGAAAGGACATATCATATTGTTCTAATTTATCAAATAAGATGGGATATTGAATTATTTCAGAATCTGCATCCAAAGATACTATAGCTTGTTTATGTTTTAATAACATTTTTTTTATAAATTCAGATTTATATCTCACATTTTTTAGCCAAGACCCTTTATCTTTAATATAGTCTATATCATATGATAAATTAAATTTTTTCAAAGAAGGAATCAAATATTTTTCCATTATCTCTATATAAGGAGAATTTTTTGTTACAAAACTAACAAATACAAGAGAGTTTAACATTTTTACTTTTCTCCATAATATAAGTAAAATAAGCCTGCCTATAATTTCTATAAAAATATTTATTATGATAGCCCATAATTATCCTTTATTATTTTTAATAGCTGTTGAACTCTTATTTTATGGGTATGTTTATTTTTTATACATTTAATAGCATTAGAAGTGGTTATTTTTCTATATTCTAGGTCGTTTATAATTTTTTTAACTTTATTTGATATATCAGAATAATTTCTTTCATATGTACAATATGTGTTACTAGGAAACAATTTAGTTAATCCATTTAAATCTGTTTTATCTGTAAATAATACAGACCCACAAGCCATAATTTCAAACATTTTAGCCATATCTAAGTTAAATATAGAAGAACCGTTTAAATGTGAAATATATTGTTGTAAACACTTAATATATTCTTCTTCTCTAACTAATCTTTGTTTAAATTTAAACTTTTTATCTATATGGTCGAAGGATTCCTTTCTCCATAAATATACCTTATTTCTAGCTTCTCCTACCAAGCAAATCTTGTTTATTCTATTAATATTTATATTGGGTTTAAATATATCTGTATCAATTGAACAAGGTAGCCATATACTTTTAATAGGTAAATCTTTTTTAGCTCTAAGTACATTACTAAAATGTCTATGTATTATTAAATTAATATTGAAATTATAGTATATCGATTTGTTAAATATATTATGATAATCTCCTTCCAAATTAATTATAGGAATATTTATACTTTTAAAAGATTTTTCTGTAATCCACTTTTCTTTAATAAATGTAGTTTTATACATTCTATTAATACCATCTAAAATAACAATATCATAATTATATTCTTTTTTTAAGTCTGATAATAATATATGTTGTTGCCAAGGTCTAATTAATAATTCTTTATATTCATGTTTCATGTGCATATTATAACCATATAATTTTAAATCTACATTTTTAGATTTGGCAATTTCTTTTGCAAAATCAGTATGAAACCAATGATTGTAATGTCTATGGGGGGTATATCTAAATAACCATAAAATTTTCATAATATTTTAATTTCTAATTTTAAAGGTTCTTTTACAGTTTTCCGAATTCGATTTATAAAATCTATAATTTCTTGAGTACTCGCTTTGCCATTATTAGTAATTACGTTTAAATATTTAGATATAGTTAAGTTAGGAGACTTAATAGCTCTAATTTCTTTTTCATAAGGTCTTAATGCATAATGATTTACGAAAATACCACCCGCACTATATCCCTTTGGAAAATTTTTTCTATATCCCCTAACTTGCTCAATTAATTTATGATTTATTTTTTGTTTTTTAAATGTAAATAAAGCCGAAATTAATATTTCTTTTTTATCTTGTAAAATAGAATATCTTCTTCCAAATTGTAAGTTTTCTTTTTGATAATAGTGTTTATCTCCATTCAAATCTATTGTTTTAACTCCTATTAGATAGTCAGATATAGTATACTTTCCACTGCCAGAATTCATTACTATTGCTCCACCTATAGTTCCAGGTATTCCTATTAATCCTTCAAAACCCGTTAATTGTTTTTTAATAATTTCATTAATGAAAACATTAGTAAGATAACTACAACTTACAAGAAAAGAGTTTGGTTTTTCTAATGGTATTAATATTCGTTCTATTTTTTTTAAACAAATTACCCTTTTTATAGTGTTATTAAGAAGAACATTAGTCCCCCCTGCTAAAACTTCAAATTTCGTTCCCTTTAAATCTTTAATTAGCCCAATCAATTCTCCTACTGTTTCTGGAAACCATATTTTTTTTGCTATTGAGTTTAATCGAAAAGAATTATAATTTTTTAAATTAAAGTTTTTATAATATTTCATATTTTGCCCACCAAAATTCATCCCCTGCTTTAGGTAAAATCTGACAACCAATTCCACTTTCGGCTATAAATTTTTTGTGAGGAATTCTCCAATTTTTTCCGTAACATAATTCCAAAACTTTTTCAGCATAAAAAGGCACTTTTGTTTTTTTACCGTAAAATTTTATTTCTTTTAGTTCTTCCATTAATTTAGCAGGAAGTACCATTAATCCTTTTATACTATCTCTAGGGTAATATCTCCATTTTTTAAGTTTAATAAAACTACATATATCGCAGTGCATTTGTCTTTTACTTCCCTTTTCTATTGTTCCTTTATAAATACTTAAACCAGTTGAATTATTATTTATTCTGGCTTTTAAATTATGAAATTTCCACTTAGTATCGAATCCGTTTTTTTCAAATAAACTTTTTAAATCATATTTTTTTACATCAAATTCTTCTTTAAATACTCCAATATCCAAATCTTTATCTATAAGAATAAATCTTTTTTCTCGAATAGCTCCCAAAAGAGTTCCCAAAAATAAAAAATACCTTAAACCTATTTCATTAAAAATATCATTCATTTCGAAGAAAAATTTTTTAGCGTGATTTTCATTCATAAAAATTTCTATTTTTTCTTTTGCGATTTTATAATTTCTACAGCATTACGTATAATTTTTTCTTTAATTGAAGATGAAGATAATCGAGTAGTATATGGAATAAATATAATTTTATTGTGTTCTCGAAGCCAATTAATACCTTCGCTACCATATCTGTTTTTCCAATCACTACCCAAAACGAATATATCTGCTTTGAGTTTTTTAAATTGTTTTATATCTACTAATTTAGTTTGTTTTACTACTTTGTCAACACATTTTAATTCTTTAATAATAGCTATTCTATCTTTATAAGAAATTATAGGATATAATCCTTTATATTTTTTAATGAGTTTATCACTGCTTACCCCTACAATTAAATAATCTCCTAATGCTTTGGCTCGTAAAAGAATATTCAAATGTCCGAAATGTAGCAAATCCCAACTTCCAGTAGTAAATATTATTTTTTTCTTAGTCATACAATATCATTCCAATTCTATAAAAATATCCCTGCTTTTCTACAGGAAATTTAATTTGAATTTTAGTTATTTTAAAAACTATTTGTATAACATCTAATCCAGTTCCTTCAATAGGTATAATAGATTTTTCAGGGAATCTACAAGGAAATTGGCAAGTTTGGCATAACTTACAACTTCCTGCTCCGAAAATAATAGTAAGAGTTCCTTTTTGTAAAAATTTATTTCTCATTAATAACAATTCATTATGTATAACTATACTTGATTTTTTTCCTAATTTTTTCCAATTTTTTATATCGTCTATATTAAATTTTTCTACTAACAAAATTCCTTTAGTATAAAAAGGTAATACTTTTTTATAATATTCAATACTATCAATGTAAGGAGGACATGTAGCTTTCTTACCGTATCTTTTACAGGATTTACACATTTCTCTTATTTTATAATCAAAAAATCCTATCAATATTTTAGGATTAAATTTATATTTTAACATTAAACCCACCGTCTACTCTAATTATTTGAGCGTTAATAAAATCATTATCAATAATAGATGTAACTGCTTTAGAAATTTCTTCTGTTGTACCTAAACGATTTACTAAACATTTTTTTTCGATTCTTTTAATTTGAGCTTTAGATTTACTTTTATGCCATTTAGTATCAATATAACCAGGACAAATGGCATTAACTGTAATCTTTTTATTAGCAAATTCTTTGGCTAAATAAGGAACTAAAATATGAATAGCACCTTTCGATACTCCATATGATATGGAAGTAGAATCTGTAGTGTATCCAGAAATAGAAGAGATAAATATTATTTTTCCATTTATGTTAATTTTATTTTTTAATTCTTGAATTAAGAAAAAAGGTACTGTTAGATTTGTATTGAAAACTTTTTCCCAATTATAAAGAGACACTTTTCCAAAAGGAGTTCTATCAGTTATTCCTGCATTTAGAATAAGAATATCTAAATTAGATATATTTATTTTTTCGATTTCATTAACATCAGACAAATCTGCTTTTATGATACCAAAACAATCTAAACCCATTTTATATAACTCATATTCTAATATTGTTGCACAACGGTCATCTCTAACATAATTAAAATAAACAGTATATCCTTTATTTAATAAATCAATTCCTATACGTCTGCCTATTCCATTGGTACTTCCAGTAATCAAAGCTGTTTTCATAATTAATTTCCTTTTATAATGTCACAAATATTATCTATAAGCTTATCAAATTCTTGTTGTTCTATTTTTTTAAGTTTACGAAATTGTTTGGTATAATGTTCGCAGTTATTTATCATTTCATTTATTCTGTCTTTTAACCAGTAATAATAATTTTCAAAAACAGATATTCCAAATTCCGACCAATGAATTAATTTATTATATTCCTTAGATTTTATATCATAATATAAAGAAATAAAAGGAGTTCCCGAAGCAAAAGACATTATATTAGAGTGCATTTTCAGTCCAATCGAAAATTCGCATCTGGCATATTCTTGTAACATTTTATCTATATTATCTGTATTAATAAATTCCATATCTGGTAAATTTTTTTGTAAATCGGTAATTAAAGAGTGCTCAAGAGCATCATGAGCTATAAAAATAATTTTATATCCTAATTTTTGTAAGTACATACTTATTTTTATAAAATTTGATAAATTTTTCTGTCGGTTTTTTCTTCCTTTTTTGCCTCCGTCAAATCTTCCTAATGTGGGAGAATGTTGAGCTAAATTAATAGCAACTCTTTTTTCTTTTGGTACTTGAGGAACTTTTAAAAAGTTAGCAGGGTCTAAGGTTAATTTATGTTTTCTGATTCCTAAATTAGTTAATAAATTATAAGTCCGTTGGTCTCGAACTGTAGAAATAGAAGATAAATCATTTATAAGTTTAATACTTTTTTTTGCATCTGGTTTTAGTTCTCCTTTAAAAATATCTTTTCCTATATTATTATTACAACCTAATCCTACAAGAAAAATAGGAACTTTTATTTTTTCAAATAAATTTGTTTTACATGGAAAATACCATCCTGACGATTTAGGATAATTAGTATAAAGCCCACTTCCTGCTACCATTAAACAAGACCCTTCAGTATTTAATTGATTAAAAATTCTTTGTTCAGTTAATTCTTCATATTTTACATTAAAAAAAGCAAAAGGAACTTTTAATCGTTCTTCTATAGCTTCTACTAAAGACTTACGAATAGCCATATCTCCTCGATTACCTGTCATTACAGAGTAATAAAAAATAGTTTTATAAGTTTTCATAATTAATTTTCTTCTTGTGTGAGTTTTATAATTCTATCAATCTCTTCTTTTAAGTGCTTTTCGGTTTTCCTATTGTTTTTCCAATCAAAATTAATCGCTTTATCATCTATAATAACATTGTAATATGGTTTAAATCTTGAAGCATACGGAGTGGGTCTCGGATTTATATTAAAACCATCATAAGGAATGTTATATTTTTTAAGCCACTTCGTTAGTTTTGGAGTCGAATGTCTACCAGTAAAAATTAAAATATAATATCCTTTATCATGATAATGTCTCATTGTATTTATAATTTCAGGAATTGGTTCTCCAATATCGTCATGTTTCCAGGGTCGTTTATAGCTAGAAATTACAGCATCAAAATCCACAGCTATTACATATTTTTTATTTTTTATATCTAAATCTTTTAAAAAATAGCCAACTCCTTGACATTTCTTACAAGGAATAGCTTCCATAAACTTATTAAATTTTACTCCATGTCCTTTACATTTTTTACATGGAATCATTTTCATTATTATCTCGTTCCTGTTTTATTATTTGATGCTCTGTTGAAATTGTAATTATCCAAGTAATATATAAGTAATAATCGATAGGTTGGTCGGATATTAACCACCAAATATGATTACATTTTTGGCATCCTTGTTGAATAGTATAATATTTATTCAAAATAACCTTTATTTTATCTCTATTTTATAGTCTGAGTTATTTATTAGTTCTTGTTTATGAGTAATTAAAATTATCTGCCTTCCGATTTTTTTTGTAATAGCTTCTAAAAATTTTATAGCAGTTTCTAAATAATTTGAACTTAGATGTTTAAAAGGTTCGTCTAATACTAAAAACCCTTCTATTTTTGGTCTTGTTAATTCTAGAAGACAAATTCTTAATGCCAATGATAAAATATCCAATACTCCACCGCCACTAGAATCAAGAGGGTCGTAAGCTTCTGCAAATTCTGGAGTTTTAACATTGAAATTAATTTCAGACAAATTACCTCTTCTTCCAAATTCCAATTCAAATTTATATTCTTTAGAGTATATAAATCGTAAAGCATATGTTACTAAACGTTCAAAGCTTTCTTTGGTTTTCTGTTTAGTAACTTGTTGAACAAAATTTAATAGTTCAATTACTTTTTTATATTTTTCTCTATCTAATTCTAAATTATTTAATTTATTTTTTTGGATATTAATTTGTCTAGTTAAAAGAGAAAATTGTCCTCGCTGAGAATCTAATCTAGATTTAATTTCGTCGAGTTTTTCTTTTAACTGTCCGACTTCAGTATATTCTGACATTTCGCTATTCCTTCCTGAAGTTCGATTTCTAATTCATGAATTTTATCTCGTATTGTATCTTCCGTTACATCTTCTTCTTTAAGCTGTGCTAGAATTTCTTGCCTTTCTTTTTCAAGTTGTTTTCCCTGTTCTTCTAATCGAATTTTTTCTTCTTTATATATATTAATTTGTTCTTCAATTTTATTTAGTTCGTCTTTAAAATTCATATTTTCCTATCCTCTCTATAACCTCTTTTATTATTATTCTGTCGATATTTCGTTGCGAGGCAATGTGTTCTATAATCCCACGAAGGTCTAAGCCTGAAACTTTAGTTTCCTTTAACGATTTTATAAATAATTCTATATCAGCATTAAAATCTTTTGCTTGTTCTATTCTATCCAAATCAAACACTTCTTCTTTTAGTTTAGCCGATTTTAATTCGATAATTTTTAATTCTTTTTTTTCAGTATCGACATATAAAATGGAAGGTTTTACATCAGCTTCGTCTATTTTCCTTCTACCTAAACTTCCCATATTAATAAATGTCGTTCCATTAACATCTTTAATACCCCATGCTTGATGATTATGGGCTACTAAAACTACATCATAATTAGTCTTAATATCTTTAGCTACTACGTGCATAGCTTGATATGGTAACGATTTTAAAGTAATTAAAGCATGAACTATAGCTATAGTAAACGAATATTTTTCTACATTTGCATTACATAACATTCCTTGTTTTATATCTTCTTCTATATTGTGCCAATATCTAAAACCTTGAATATGAGTTGACTTATCCGTTAATAAAGTAAATTCTCTAATTAAATCTGACCTTCTAAAAATATGAGCTAAACTAGATGCTTTTGAAACTTCCCAATTGTGAGCAACCATATCATGATTACCAGGTACTATATACCAAAGAATACCCACATCTTCTATTTTATCTACAAAATCGTCTACTATAGTATTACTTACTATAGCAGAATCAAATAAATCTCCCCCATGTATTACACAATCTACATTTAATCTCTTAGAAAAAGAAATAACTTCAGATATTTTATTCATAATATCAGAATAATAATCTCCCTTTCTAGAGGATGGATTTATTCCTCGAATATGAGTATCTTGGATATATAAAAAACGCATTTTACTGCCTATCAGTTCTAACGGTAACAATATCTTCTGGCTTTACTACGACACTACCAGTTGTACTTGTATGAGTGAATCCTTTACTATGAATCTCATCAACTCTTTCTCGAATAGTTCTGCCACTCATTTCTTCAAACACTTCTTCAAACCAGTTATTTTTGCCAGTTCCAATCAGAATGATATACTTTGCCATTGTTTACCTCCTTTATTAATTATAGGGTTATTTCTTTAACGATTGTTACGTATTCTGAATTTTCTACAGGAACATTAAGACGAAGTTTATTGTTTTTAATACAATAGTCTTCGTTTTCTAAGTTTCTAATTCCGTTAATATAAACTTCTCTAACTTTTTCTCCTTTACTCAGTTTAAATTCTCTTTTCATTTTTTCTCCTTATGCTTTTATTTTTTCTACAGTTTCATCCGTTATAGTTTGTTTACAAGTAGGACATATTCCTCTTGTTTTTAATTCATTTTTATAACGTTCTATCCATTTTTCTAGAACAATACTGGTTTTCTCTTTTTTCTTTTTAAGTTCTAGTTCTTTAGTTTTACGTATAGATATTTTATTATTTAAATTTTTAAACATATCTAATTTACTCCATATATTTTTTAACATTTCTATTGTAGTTTCTGGAAGTTTTTTTAAATTTTTAAATCTAAATTGTAAATTTTTAGTATTGGTCTTATTGAGGTCATTCAAATTTTTAAGATTATTTAAATCTTTAAGTCGTTGCGTTTTAATTTTAAGTTCGTCTATATCGGGAAGCGGTTTTTGATATTTAATTATTTTTTGTTCTAAAAGTTTCGTCCGTTCTTTGTTATTGTTCAATTTATTGAAAGTATCATTCATTTTAATGAATCTGCCTTTTTTTGTTTCTAAATCTTTATATTGTTCAGAAGCCTCATTATATTTTTTTTCCAATTTGTTAATTTCATTTTTCATATCCTTTTGCTGATTTTCTTTTTGAACTAAGTCTTCTTGTATCGTTTTTTCTTCTCGCAATATTCTTAAAATATCTTTATTTAAATCTTGAAGCACCTTATCTGTAATTTCTGAGCCAGTGAGTTTATTAAAAAGTTTGCTTCTAAATGTTCCTGATTTGTCCATCAAAAAAGGAAATGCTATCTGGTCGGCAATATTAAGATTAATAGTTTCTCCATTTATTTCTATTAGAGAAGTCTTTAAAACTTTAGCTATTTCTTCAGGCACTGAACGTCCAATTGCATCAAAGCGTTTTTTTTCTTTTCCTATTTGTAAGATATAAGCGTTAATACTTTGTGATTTTATTCGTTCTACGATAATTCCATTATCAAGAGCTATTGTAACCGATGTTTTTTTAGTATTTTCTTTACGTATTACGTCTCCAGATGGAGTATTAAAAAAGACCCATGTAATTGCTCGTCTAACACAGCTTTTCCCTGCATCTGTAGCTCCATAAAGCACATTTACGCCAGGAGTAAAATCTAATTCTAGATGACTGTGCTTTTGAAAATTTTTAATTTTAATGTTTCGTAATATCATTTAACGAATTCCTGTTATATCTTTATTTTTCTTTTTTGCTTTTTTATTAGTTGTTATAGAAAGATTTTCTGTAGGTTCTTTTTTTTCTATGTGATTTTTTTCATCTTTAATTTTAAAAATTATTTTATCTATTTTTTCTTTGGGCAGTCCGTAAGCAGTGGCGTTTTTCTCAATCCAATCTTTAGTTCGGTTTAATTTTTCAAGACGTTCCCATCTCTTTCGAACACTTCTATTCTGTTTCCATCTATTACTTTTTAGACTCGGATGGATTGACATTTTTATCCTCCTTTTTAACTGACACAATAATCCCTAATTTCTTAATTTCTGCAATAACAATATCTAAGTTTTCTAATCTTTGAATATGAGTTTCTATAGTTTGCTGTAATTTCTTTTTTTGATTATTAAAAGCAATTTTTAGACGTTCTATTTGAACCTCTATCAATTCATCTCCTTCTTTTTCCATTTTTTCTAATTTATCTTTAGCGTCGTCTAATATGCCTTGCATTGCCTTTCTATCAATTAATAGTTTATCTAAAGTAACTTCATCAGTGGCTTCTAATAAAATATGAGCAGTGGTGTCATTAACTTTTTCATATCCTTTAATTATTTGCTTTTTAATCATATTATTCTCCATTTGTTGTTTTTTATTCATTTCCATCGTAAATTTTGCCATTATAAATAAACCGCCCTTTTATTATTCTTATGTTGTCTACATAAAAATAACCATCGGGCATATAATAAACAATAACCAGCCCATGAGACCATTTATTAAGTCTATTTTTTAAAAAGTCGGGATTTTTATTACATAGACATCCTCCATTATAACCAATAATAGCTATTTCTTTGACATCTGAATTTGCCGACCTCGACCCTATCCTGTGAGTATGAAAAAACAATACATTAGTCATAAATTCTTGGATGTGTTTTCTAACAGCATTAACAGTAGCGTACATTCCATGACAGACAGAAAGCCTTCCAATTCTTTCTACATAATTAATTTTATCATAAACTTTATATTTTCGCTCTTTTAGATGAAGTTCTTCTGTTGGACTTAATAATCCCTCTAATACTGGCATTTTTTCTAACAACTGATTATACCAATCTTCATGATTTCCCCAAAAATAAGCTTTATCACAGTTTTTAGGAAGGCGTTTATCATATTCATCTAATAACGCATTTCCGATTATATAATGTTCTTTTAATCTTTGTGTTTCTAAAGTTTTACGTTTGTTTTCGTTCCAATGACTGATAGGAGACATGTCCATAAAATCGCCCACGATTCTAAATCCATCAAATTTAATATCATTCATTAATTTAAGTACTGCTTTGTTAGCAGGGATGCTATATTCTGGTACGTGTTGGTCGGCTATGTATAAATATATTTTAAAGTCTTTCTCTTTAATTTTTTTAGAGGAAGCTATTGGAATTTTCCAAATATCTTTCGCTTTTTTAAAAATTTGTTCTGGTTTGATTTGTCCTAATTTAGGAATGTTTAATTTATTTCTGGCTTGTAAAACTTTTCGAGTTTTAATTTGTTTCTTTTCTCTCAATCTTTGAGCGTGTCTAGAAATAGTTCGTTCCCCTACCCCAAATAATTGAGCGAGTTCATAATCTGTTTTTCCTGCGTTATACAATTCAATAAAAATTTTTGTGTCGATTTTTCCCATGTAAAATCCTCCTTATATTATATGGTCTTTCTACTTATATTATATCATATTTAAAATTTCGTGTCAAGAGTACAGAAACATTTAGAATAAGCCGAGAGGGGGTTTAAAAACCCCCTCTCGGCCAATTATTCTATTCTTCATCCTCAGCTTTAGGAGTCTTCTTTTTACCAGTTCTAAGCTTGATACCCTGTTTCTCCATTATCGCAACTTGATTCTGTCTTACATCTAGCAGAATCTTAGCAATTAAAGACATCACATGAGCGACTTCTTTTAACGTGACTTCTTTAGTTTCTTCGATTTTCTTCAAATCTTCTCTAACATGCTCTGACCTAATCATAGCTTTTCCTCCTTTGGTTTTATATTATTTATTTCCGTATTCTAAATCTTCTGGTTTATTCTTTTTTAATAAAGATATTTTATGCTTCAGTGATAATTTAATAAAATTAGATTTAGCTCTATTTACTCCTGTAAAATATCCAATTAAAAAAATTACTAAAGCAATTCCTACACTTGTACCAATCAATATCAAATCCATATTAATCCTCCTTTAATTCTTTACGTAAAATTTGTTTCTGTTTTTTCCTATTGTATTTTTTGTTATTACTTTTAATACTAACTCTTTTATAAAAAGAAGACCTTATTTTGCCTATCCATTTCTTACATTTACAACATCTTACACCTTTGCCATGTATAACTATATAATGGTCTTTTATTTTACATTTACATTTTTTCATGAATAACTTCTCCTATGCTCCATCCCATTGCTGTAAAAATAGTATCAAGTTTCATATAAATATTTCTATCGGTCATAGTTTTCCAGTCTATTTTGCTTTTTTCTATATGTTCAAAATTATCATCATCAAATGCCATAACATTTTTGACTTTGCCTTTTATAATATCTATAGTTGCGGTTAATTCTCCTTTTTCAATAAGATGTGCCATTAATTTTTCTTTACGTTCTATATCCATATTTTTTACTAGGACATCCTCACCGTAAAAGTTTTTCCAATATTTTTTTAATTTAGAAGAAGTAAATTTCTCCCCTTCTCCAATCAAAAATATTTCTTTTTCTTTTTCTTCATATCCAAATGGTTGCATATAAATATAATAAAAAGAATTACCCACTTTCTTAGAAAAATTAGGAGTACAATTTAACGCTCTTACAAAAATAGGCGTATTTTTATATTCTTCTGGAGAACGTGCTAATTTACAAGGAAATGCTATCTCGGCAATTGGTCGGTTGCGTAATTCTTTTACTTGTTCCTTTATCCAAGTAATTACTTGTTTTTTTGGTTCTTTATCAAGAATTTTGTCAATTAGTGTTCTTTGAAATGTTTTCATAAATATCGTTGAATCTTTTCTCTTTGCTTCTACTCCTTTAATCTCTTCTTTTATACCATGTCCAGTATCAATATATCCTATATATCTACACTTCGTAAGTATTAATAACTTTTTAAAGATTCCTTCATATTCAAACTCTATATCTACATGGTCTTTATTATATTTAGTTTTTGCCCATTTCTGTATAAGAGCGTTTAATTTATCTGTCAAGTCTATATTACTCTGAATAAATACCGAATCAGTATCCACATAAATAACTTTGTATCCATCTTTTTCAATATTGTCTTTAACGTAATGTAAAAGGTCACGTACAATAAAAGTAGTTGCAGAAGCCACTGCTTTATCATAAAGACGAAAGAATCTATTACCCATGACTCCGTAACAAGAATTTACTATACTTTTAATAGCGTTGTATTTGATTTCTGTGTCTTTATATTCTGGAGTGTCTAATTGATAAGATTTTAATTCTTTTTTAATTTTATTTTTAAGTAAAATCATTTTTTTAACGATAGTTGGTAATAGAGCATTGGGGTTTTGTTCGAAATAAGTATTTTCTATAAATATAGGAGGATTATCAAGAGGAGTATCGTTAAGAGCTAAACCTTCTGACATAGATATAATGTTAGCAGAGTCAAGGCAGAAATTTATTATACTGAATGGATAGGCAGATGATAAATCATATTTCCCTATGTTATAAAATGCCCCTGTACCATAAGCTTCCCGATATGCTCCTGCAAATTCTTTCTTTTCATAAAGCGTTCCTCTCTCTTCGGCTGGTTTCATTGGTAGAACAACTTTCTGTTCATGGGCTTCCTGCAATAGAAGCATATCTATCGTTCTGGAATTCCATATAAGGTCTTCCCATTCTACTTTGGCTAGTCGTCTAACTTCATCATAATAAGAAATAAGTTTAAATTTCTTTTCTAATTCTACCATAATTTGAACATCTTCCATATTACGTTTTTTAATATCATCAGATAACGTAGAAAAATCTATTTTTCTATATTTTTTTCCTGTTCCTAAATATTTTTCTGCAATGTGGTCAAGAGTATATTCTTTTTCTTTATTAAGAGTTATTTTTTTAAAACACGAAAGATAATCAATAATGCTAATACCTGCTGGATAGGACAAGTCTTCACCTGCATATCTTGTTCTTTCAATAGGACTTATTTTTTGGGCAAAATCAGGAATTCTATTATAAAGATAATTATAATCAAATCCTACATGCCACGACAGCCATAAGTCAAATTTTTCTTGTTTCATATAGTCCACAAAATTATCAATTAACTGAAATTCAGTTTCATAATCGCCTAAATAAAATTGCTTATATTCTTTCGAAAATGAATTATAAACAGTAATACAACTTATTGGTTTATTTGCTTTTGTAACGTCTGGTAATTCATCAGATAATACTTCAACATCTATAAAAGCGTATTTAATTGGGCATTTATCAAGAGTTTTTATTTTATCTATCATATATCGTTTGACAAATAATATATCAGCTTCAAATGCGTCTTTACTGCGTTGTTTTTTAACATCGCCAGGAGTAGAGACGAACATTTTTCTTAAATAATCTCCTTTATAACTTTTAAAAGTTCCATCTATTGATTTCTCGTAAAAATAAGGGAAAAAACTATTAACTGTGTTTATTTCTAGTTCTCCTTTGTCATTACGACAAAAAATAGATAATTTCCGACCTTGATTAAAAATATTTATAAGTTGCATATTTTATTATCCTTCCGATTATAAACGAAACAGCCAAACATAATTTGTCAAAATTATTCATTTTTATTTCTATCCATAATTTACCATCTTTAATATATGGTTTTGATTTTCTAAAATAAAAAGGTAATTTCATTATAATCCTACTTTTAATCTATCTTCACATTCTTCTAGATTATTCCAACATTCTCTAAGTTTTAAATCGTACACTAAAGTAAAAATATCACCAAGAAAACTTCCATCTTTAATCCAGTGAGTTCTTAAAATAATTACTTCGTAATAATCGTTATCAATATTTTCTTTTTCAATTAATTTTTGAAATAAATATAATCCTAAATTATCTATATCTTGTAAAACTTCTTTTGGTACTTTAATCTCAAATTTCATTATTCTAATTCTTCTCCATGTATGAGTGGCATAGTTCTTTCAGCATTTCCTATTCCTACATGTTCATTATCACACATAAAAAATTCTAAATCTTTAATACCTATTTCTCTAGACATTCTTTTTTCTAATCTATAAACGGCATTATAATATTGTAGTTCTATTTCTAAGAGTTCTTTCCAGTAAGGTTTTAATTTTTTTATTAATTTTTTTGTTTTTTTAATTTGATACTTTGTAGACATAAACTTTAAGTCCTTTCTTATTAGCAATATCTATCATATGTTTAGTTCCTTTAGATTTACCATCCCATATTGCAATTAAATGACTAGCATAATTAGCCATTTCTAAATTTCTAAGATAGCCAGCTTTTTTCCCATATTTTTCCCAATGTGCAGGAAATATTCTATAAACTTTATTATGTCTCATAGCCCACTGTATTCCTAACTCATCTATTCCTTTTGCATTTCCACTGATAATTTCATCAATATCGTGATAATCTTTTTTCCATTTTATCATAGCACATGCTACTGCATCTGCAACTTCTAATGGGTCGTTTATAGTCGTACTTCCTGCAATTATTATCTTCATGTTTTACCTTAACTTCCCTACATGGCAGTTACATAATTTAACGTTTATTATCTTACAAAAAGTCATCTTATCAATCTCTCTTCTTGTTCCATTATATTCTAAAATTGAATATCTATCTTTATCAGGTTCGTACATTACATCGCATATATTTTTGAAGTTGATTTGTTGAGAATTTATTTTTCTCATAAATCTAACATTCCTTTCTCTTCCATTTCATCTAACGTATATTCCTTCCCATCAATAACACGCCCTCCTTGACTTCTCCTATTAATGTCCTTTGGGTCTATCTTTTTATTTCCATTTACAAAGGCCAATTCCACAACTATACTGTCTTTTAAGGCATAAAAACGATGTACTCTTGGAGGATATACGTCCCAACTTTCGTTAGGATATAATATTTTAGTACCATAATCTGTTTCTATTTTTAATTTACCTGATATAATGAAGAACCTATTTATCTTATTCACGTGTGAATGAGTGCTTGAAAACCCATTTTTCTTTAAATATAGTAAATCTATTTCGACTTGTTTACCTAATAACATTCTCCTTCTTTCTCCCCAAATTTTAAAAATAGAATCTGCCATTATTTCCCTCCTTTTATTAAATTCTCTCTAGCCCATAAAGGCTGTAAATTAGTATAATGAAAACACTTGCGTTGTTCTTCTGGCTTACTTAAATCGAAACTGCAACAAGGTTTTATATGGTCTATATGCCATTTCCCATAATTATTCCAAGTCATACTTTTTTTAAATTGTTTTTCTAAATGTCTCTTTAAAAACTTTATAGAACATCCTAATAATAATTTCATAGAAAGTTTTTTAGAATTATTTTTTAAAGATAATCGTATTCTTGCTCTTAAATTATGAGCTACTTTATTTTGTAAAATTGACCTGTATTGTTTAAGTTTTTTTAATCGTTGATGTTTATTTTTATGATAAGCTAATCTAGCTTTTTTAGCTATAATTTCTCTATTTTTCTTTCTATATTCTTTGTCATATAATTGTTTATATTTTTTATGTTTTAAATAATATTCATGATGAGACTTAGCCAAATTAATTTTATTTAATTGACGATATTTTTTATCATAGCTTGCTTTTTTATGTTTATTTTTCTGTCTTTTTCGTTTCATTTTTTTTTTATTTTCCTGGTAATATTTTTTAGATTTAGCTATTATTTTTTTTCTATTTATATTTCGATATGTTATAAAATATTTTTTATGAGTTTGTCTATATTCTTTATGATAGTTTAATATTTTATTTCTATATTTTTTTCTATAAGCTACAATCTTATTCTTATTTCTTAAATACCAAATTTTACATTTTTGTTTATTACATTTTTTACAAATATAAGAATGATTATCTTTAGCAGAAGTATCTTTAGAAAATTCTTGTAATTTTTTGCTTTTTTTGCAACTGTTACAAATCTTTTTCATAATTACTATTATTTTTCTCCTTTATTATAACCTTGTAACTTTATCTCTTCGCCCATGTACTTTAAAAGTGATTGGAGCGTAGAAAGAGCTTTCTCACAACTATCAACGTAAGCTTGAATTATATTTCTAATTCTTCTATAATCTGCCACTCGTCCACTTGCTTCTTTTTCAGCAGAGGCAGACACAAACTTTTTTCCTTCGTTCTCAGTATCTATTTTAATTTGATTATAAGCTCTGGTTTCTCTGTTCTTCTTTTCGGTCTCTGCGATAGATAAGGCAGTTTTGAGACTCATGAAACGTCCAGTCAAATCGTTGAGGGCGTTTTTAGCTTCCTCTGGATTAACTGTAATTCCTTGTTTCATCAACCCTGCCCAATAATCTATTTTGTCAATATCTTCACTTAAAGCTTCTAATACTTTATTTAGAGTATCGTCCTGTTGAAAATATTTTTCTATTTCTAAAATTCTCACTTTTCCTCCTTATTCATAAATCTAACTGGAAAGAATACTTGCTCTCCATGTCCATAATTCTTATGATTTCCTTGTTTATACCATGTTTCAAATAGAACCGTATAGATTAAGGTTTTAGTTCTTATTTCTATTTTTTTACACCCCCATCTTGCTAAATTATCCATTACTTCTAATTGAATTCCATAACCAACTTCCAAAATCATATAATGACGTTTCGTTACATTTTTAACAAAAGTTTTAGTTTCTGCATTATAAATACCAGCAAAAACTTCTTTATCTTTTTTTGGGTCATAAGCATTTAGTCTAATCTTCATATTTTTTATTCTCACTTTCAATCTCTTCGGCTTTTCCTACAAATCCGTCTTTAACAGTCTCAGGATGAAATCCATAAGCTATTAATGCTTTTTCTATTTCATCCATAACATCATGAATAACTTCAGCATCAGTTAAAATTTCTACTCTTTTAGTTTCGTCATATTCAAGTATTATCTTCATATTATTCTCCTTCTATCTGATTACAATTATTACATACCCAACGTTTTTCGGAATACGTACCATCTTTTAACTTTATTGATTCAGTAGTTCTTATCCATTTACCTTCATTTTCTTCGTGACAACAATAACATTCATTTTTTTCTGCCATTATTTCTCCTTAATTTTTAATATTCCTTTAGCAATTTGTCTATGTCTACGTGCTTTTTCTTTGGTATAGTTATATTTTTTAGGTTTAACTTTATTCCATATCCAACATAGTATTCCGTCTTTTTCTTCTACGTGTCCTTGTTTAGACATTATTTATTTTCCTTTTGTTTTTTAGGTCTTCCTCTTTTACGTTTTTTTGGTGGAGATTGGTCATTTCCAGTGTCTCCAGAAGTTTTAGTTTCTTCTACTTTGGGAGGATACCTTAATTCTTCTCTCTGACATTTACAAAGCCCATCTTCTCCAAATTTATCTCCACATTTAGGACATATAGATTTATCTATTTTTGTAAATCCTGATTCATAATAAAATGGAAGGTGTATTTTTGTACGTTCAGATTTTGCTCCTGTAATTTGGGACTTTTCTAATTCGACTACACAATCAAAACCTACTATTTCATTTTTAGTACGATAACATTGTTTACCATCTTTAGTAAAATATTCTTTATATTTTTCTACTGGAGAATCAGCTTTAGTACCACGTCTCATACGTATAATAGTTTTAGAATAGTGTTTTAAAGCAAATCCTCCACTTAATTTTTCTAATGCTATAAATCCTACGCTCATTCTAGCTTGTCCTATGAGGAATAGAGCCACTTTATTTCTTCCTATAGGGTCAATAGCCACTCTAAAAAATTGAGACAGTTTACGAGCTAATAAAGCCATAGTATCAGTATCTAAACTTTTTTGTTTACCGCTTTTTTCTTCCTGTTCTCCTTTAGGAGAAAGAGCATGTATACTATCTAAAATTATAACATCTACTAATCCTTCTCTAGCAAATTTTACTATACTATCTAAAGATTGTTCCGCTTTTGGAAAATGACCCATTACTAAATCATTTAATTTAACGCCAAATTTTTTAGCTCTTTCTTTATCGAAAGGCTCTAAAGCTATATAATAAACTATCTTACCTTGTTTCTGAGCAGAAGCTGTAAGATAATATGCTAGACTTGTTTTCCCACATCCTTCACTTCCCCATGCTGTCGTTACTCGTCCGTATGCTATTCCACCGCCTAAAAGGCCATCTATTTCTGGAATAGACGTAGGCAATTTTTCTACATCATCTTCGTCTTTTCCAAAATGAATAACGTCCTCTTTGGCTGATTTATTTATCTCTTGCATACTCTTTTTGAGCAAAGTGAGTCGTTCTTCTTTTGTTAATTTTTTATTCATTATTTATCCTTTCAATCAATATAGCTCCTTTACTAGAACTAACTCTGACTTCAATTGTTGAACGTAAAAATTTATTTTCTTCGTTAGTATTCCAATTTAAATTTTTTTCTAATAAAGCTAATAGACTATGATTATTAAAATCAGGGTCAATATGTCCTCTAAAAATGACTAATTCATCTTCAAATTCTTTAATCCATTTATTATCCATTTTGCACTTCTATTGTAAAAGTTGCTGATTGACAATTATCCAATTTATTCTGTATAATATCTGCCTGAATAATTTTCGTTATATTATTAAAATGTTTTGTCTTATATTCTTTATGGGTTAAGTATATCCTAATCGTTCCATATAATTTCATTAACTGTTCATACATTACAACAATTTTATGATTAAAACTAGTGCGAACTTGATTCAATAAAATTACCAAAACATTATTTTCTTTAATTTTTTTCGATAATCTCTTCAAAATATCTAACAATCTCTCTTTATCTATTGCTAAAGATGATACCGTATCTATTACTAATACGTCTATAAGTCCTTTATTAATTAAATGAGTAATGGCTTGTAACCATTGTTCATTAGGTTTAGCTATTACTACATCAGATTTATCTATATCTATGCCTATTTGTTTAGCATATTTAGAATTCCAACTATAATCACAATCGAAATAAAGACTAATAAGTTCTTGTTTTTGAGCCGATTTAATTATTTGCCAAGCAAGTGTTGTCTTTCCTACCGAATGGTCTCCAAAAATTTCTATAATATTACCTCTTGGAAATCCACCGTCTAATATTCCATCTAACTCTTTTATACCAGTAGGAATAAGTTTAGAAGTTTTGAAATTAGGTATATTACGATATTGTTGTTCTAATGCTTTTATTTTGTCTTGAAAATTATTCATATAAATATTTTCATCCATTTTGTTAGCCAAGATTTGTTTAACTCTTGAATCAGTTCTTGTTTTAAAAAATATAATTGTCTAACTAATTTTCGTCTAACCCAATATAAAGTTGGTCTTATCGCTTTTTTAGCTTGTGATATAGTAAAATAAGGACTAATCTTCATCTAAAAACCTTTCAAGATATTTTAAAGGTTCTTTTTCTAATACCATTTTCTGTAAATGAGCTTCCCAATCATATCTAACTTCTGGAGAGACATCTGAAAATGTAAAATAAGATATTACATTTCCATTTTCATCTTCTTCGTTTATTTGTATGTCTCCCCAAAATACTTTAGCGAAATTACGATTAAAAATGATTTCATTAATATTAACCATACCATTATAGTCATTAATATGGTTATCGTTCAATTTTAATTTCCCTTTTAAGAAATCTTCTATTAGCCAATTACAATAGATTTCTTTATAATTCCAACCACTAGCAATAGCTTTTTCTATAGCTTTTTTTAATATTTCGCTATCTGTCATCTTTTGCCTCATAGACTAATTCAAAAAAATCTTCTGCACTTAAAGTTACAAATCGTTCTCCATGTTTATTTTCGGTCACGATTATAAGAGGTTTTAATGTATTTACTGGCATAGAGTTGAGAGATTTTAACCACTCTTTTTTATAGTCAACTATAATATTATCTTTTGTAAGTTTCTGTTTACATTCTATGTAGAAGAATTTATTAGATACGTCTAAATTCTCATTACCACAACCCGAACCTCTAGTTGGTCTTGCGTAAGGGTCGAGAGGTAACAATTTCTCTACAATGTATCTTTCTAAACTGTTTTTTCTATCACTCATTTTTTAACTTTCTACTTAATCCAGAAGCTATTACAATAATATCTTCTTCTTTTAAATTCATATTATTGTATCCTTTTGGTCTACGGTGAAACGGTAAATTCCAAGAAATATCGCCCCAAATTTCATTATGTTCTTTAATAATTTCTTCTATTAATTTTTTAAATGTCAAAGTTTTATTATTAAGACTCATTTTTATCCTCCATATAAGCAAGTCCGAGGATTATCGCATCCGCTTGGTCTTCACCGATTCCTGTTTCTTCCATTATTAACTTACTGATTTTATTCAAACGATATTTATAACCGCTCTTTTTTATTTCCTTAAATTTTAATGCAAATCTACTGTCTTCTATCAATTTCTCATAATGTCTAATTGCACTACTAGGTGCATACTTGTACTTTTTTACCACATAGATTTGTATTTCTGCTTTATGAGAATTCCCTTTTATCCCTGTCAATTTTCTAGCGTGGGACGCTGTGTAAATAATGGGTAATCTAAATTTGTAACTCATCCAACTGTAAATAACTGCTCCGCTTAATCTAGCAAGCAATAGAAGGCTTTTAACATTTATTCCATAATATAATCCTTCTATCACTAATTCATTGACACCTGCATACAAGCTTTTAACTTGGTCAGTGATATATTGAATCTTATGATAGATGCCAATATCTTTGTCAGGAATTATTTGTCCTCTTTTTACCAGTTTACCGTCTTTAGTAAACTTTGCCCATCCTGTGCATTTCGTGGATAAGTCCAAAGTGAGTATCATTATTTTTCGCCTTTAATTTCTTCTATAGTTTTGACTTCTTTGGTATTCCAATCATACATACAAGGTATTTCAAATGTCTTTTTTCCGTTCAATATTTTCGGGTCTCTCATAGCGTCTATTTGGAATTTTGTGTAAGTCCCGTCGTCTTCTTTTTCATATAAATATCTACAAAGTAAAGCAGGGAATTGTCCTATCATATTCTGAGCAAAGAAAGAATTGTCTTTCTTTAATTGAACGAAACAGATAAGAAAACTATGGGTCTTTTTCGCTTTCTCTATCAACTTAGCAAAAACATTATCAGTTCTCGCAAAATCAGTTGGCTTTACCCAATCGAAAATAACTAATGAATTATGTTCAAATATAACTTCTTCAGGGTCAGTTACGAAGACGTGATTAAAATCTCCGTCTTTCATTCCTAATTTCAAAGCTGTCTTTGCGAACCTTGCTCCTGTTTCATTATAAATGTAGTAAGGTTTTAATCCTTGTTCAACCAATCTTTTAATAATATTCATACAGAGAATTGTTTTCCCGTATTTATTTTGAGAACCTATGACAACTAAATCTTCATATTGGAAAAAAGCTATGTCATGTAAATAGGGAACATTAAATTTAACAGGTTCACCTGCATCCAAAATATTATCTTTCCATTCCATACTTTTTAGAGCTTTATAATACTTCCCTTTTCTTATAATTTTATTTTCCCTCTGTAAATAATTTAATGTGGAATTTACAATTTTTTTCTTTTCTCCAGAAGTGAATCCTCCCACTACCGCCAATTCTATATCGTTCTTAGTAGAACTTTCCACTTCTTTTAAATACTTCAAAATTTCGTGAGCTAATTCTTGATTGTCCATTTTGATATATTTATCTAATTCAGTCGCCATAGCAGTAACTTCTCTAAATGGTAGAGGAGTCTTAAATATGTGATTATTTATTATATGAAGCATTGCTTCTGTATTTTTCGCATTTAAATGTTTGCGAATTATTCCTCCTAATTTAATAAGAGAAGAATTCCGTTTTCCTTGAACTCCTATTCCCATATTGAAAGCTTCAGTCTCTATATCTTCTCTTATTTGTTCGCTATCTGTTTTTCTAGCTACTGTTATCTTTTCTTTTATCAGTTTTTTTAATTCTGGAGGTAAAGATATTATAGGCTTTAATTCTAAAATTTTTCTTTGTATTCCTTGAATTATACTTGGATAAATCACCACCTGACCACCTTCTGATTCTACATCAATTTTAAATTCATCTATTCGTGTCTTAGGAATTTCTTCGTCATATTTATAAAAATAATGAAATCCATTGGTGCTTTCTTGTACTAAAGTATTTTCTAATAATTTTTTTAGTTCTTCTGGTACTGGTTTTTGGTCTATATCTAGAATTAATATATTACTTTTACTACCAGTTTTAATTCCTATATTGAGTCCGTCATTCAACCAACGTATCCATTCTGATTTATCTTTATGAGATTTATTTGTCCATCCAGCTTCACAAGGGATTTTCTTACCTTTTACAATGGGCACTAAATCAAATCCTTGTTGTTCATAAAAATTTAAATGTCTTCTTATTTCTTTTTCATCTTTTGCAGTAGTAACATCTATATTTAATAATTCTTTTACGTGTTGAATAAGGTCTTCTTCTGTACTATCTTTATCTTTAAATTCAACTTCTTTAACAATACCTAAAAGATTATATGTCTTTTCGCATGGTAAACATTTTACAATATTAGTATTAGGAAGTATATTAGCAGTAAAAGGTTCTTTCCCACAGAAAGGACATTTTACCATTGTTACTTTACCGCATTTTCTGTAAGGTATATCTTTCGCTTTGAGATACGGTAACAAATATTTTAAAATTATTTGTTTGGAAATATTCGTCATTTTTTATCCTTACTTTAATCTACTTAATAGTATCTACTATAAATCCTACGATGCCATCCAAAATCATATAATAACCATCAATATATTTGCCAGTTCCATTACAATTTCTACATATTCCATTCTCATTGGGACTATAATAAGTACATTTTTTTATAATAGGAATATATTCTACAGTGTGCCCATTTCTTTTTATAATTATAGAATTTTGCATCTCTTTTTTCTCTTTCTTATTTTAACAGTTACATATTTTAATTTAAGTAACAAATATATGACTATAGAAGATATTATAGCTAAAATATATTTACCTATACCACAAAGAAGCCCTACTGCAACCATAACCCATAACACCCCTGCTGACGTTAGTCCTTTGGTTTTTGTTTTGCTCTGTAAGATAACGCCACTTGCCATAAATCCAATACCTATAACAGGAGCATATAATAAACGAGTCATGTCCATATTCATTTCGTTATGAAATTCAAATCCTATAATTGCAAATAACGTAGCTCCTAAAGTAACCATAGCAACGTCTCTTAATCCTGTAGGTTTATCTTGCTGTGCTCTTTCAAATCCTATAAACAAACCTAAAAAAACTGATAGTCCTATTTTAATTAATTGAATATATATATCTTCCATTTTATCTCTTTATAAATACATCAATTACAAACCAAGATACTTCGATAGCTATCCATAATAATTCCAACAAAATAATTAACTCTGTAGTAAGTCGGGTATATTTATGAGTAACTGGAACATCATACCGTTTTATCCACCAGTTACGTTTTCTCCTATTTTTATTTTTTCCTTTTGTTTTTCTTTTTATTCTTCGTCTTCTTTTCCGCATAGATAACCCCTATCTTTTTTAAATAACTCATAATATCATTTAGAATATAGTCTTCTATATCTAGGAGGCAATCATGGACTATTTCTCGAATTTCGTTTTTTATTTTACGAATTCCTTTTAATTTCGTTTTTTTCTTTAACTTTAATACAGGATGTTTCATTTCTTTCCCTTCTTTTTTTTCTGTACTTGAAACGATAATGGAATTCTCTGCTGAACATATTCATTATTAATTATTTCGTCACAAACGCCTTTCTTAATACAGTCTTCTGCATCTAACCATAACTGTCCATGAGTAAATTTTTCAATATCTTCCTCTGTCAATTTTGTATGTTGGTTTAATATTATTTCCATTTTTTTGTCTAATCTTTTCAAAAAATCTATATAATCTATTACGTGTTGTTTATAATCATAAGTACCCCCTGCCATTGGATGAGCCATCCAGAAAGCATTTTTAGTTATCATTCTTATATCTCCACAGATAGATATTATTCCTGCCATTGAAGCAGACATTCCTGTGATTATAGTATTAATGGGGCTATTGCTCATCTTCATAGCATCTACGATTGCAAGTCCTTCGGTGCAATCTCCACCTGGAGAATTTATTAATAAAGTTATAGGTTTATCAGACACATTTTCCAATTTAATTAATTCTTTTATAACTTTTTTACTGAGTTCTTTATTGATTTCTCCAAACAAAGTAATTATCCTTCTTTTATCAAGTATCGCATTAGGATTTAATGGAGTCTCTTTTCTATCTGCCTTTCTACGATTTCTTTTTTTGTTTTCCATTGTTTCTCCTATTATATCATATTATTTGCTTTCTGTCAAAGTTTCGATAACATTTTTAATTGCTACCATTTTCTTCAATAAGGATTCTACGTTATCGAGATAAAGAGATGTAGCACTATCAGATTTTGCTTTTGTCGGGTCAGGATGGATTTCAATAAATATTCCATCTACTCCACAAGCAATAGCTCCAAATATCATAGGTTCTGTAAATTCTCGATTACCTTCTGATATTCCATCCCCTGCCGATGGTCGTTGTTGGGCATGAGTTGCGTCGAAAATGACAGGATAACCCATTTTCTTTAATATCAAAAAAGAACGATAATCTACGATTAAATTATGATAACCAAAACACGTACCTCGTTCTGTAATCATTATATCATTGTTACCTGTATGTTCTATCTTTTGAATTATATATTTTACGTCTTCTGGAGCAAGAAACTGCCCTTTTTTAATATTGACAGTTTTTCCTGTCGCCCCGATTGCTTTAACTAAATCAGTTTGTCTACATAAAAATGCAGGTATCTGAATAACATCAGCACAACACCCTGCCATTTTAACTTGATGAGAACAATGAATATCTGTCAAAACTTTAATACCCATTTCTTTAATTTCACTTAAAACATATATACCTTGCATCAATCCGATTCCTCTAAATGAAAGGTCAGAAGTTCTATTTGCTTTATCATAACTCGCTTTAAAAATAAATTCAACAGGATATTTGTCAGTTATCTCCTTCAATTTTTTAGCAATGTTTATGGTTTCTTTTTTGTTCTCGATAACACAAAGACCGCATATAAAAATTAATTTTTTCATTAATTTCTCCTATATGTAAGTACTTGTAACAAAAATAAAATATTACAAATAAAAGGAAATATATGAGTAAATACTAATACCCAATTTTTACAGAGTATAATAGCTGTCATAAAACATAAAAATGATATAAAGCATATTAAAGAAAATAATAAGGATATATCTCCTACTTTTTTTCGTTTATAGGTTCGTAAAAGTTGAGGTAATAATTCTATCGCCCATAATGTACCTGAAATTACATAGAGCAAATTAGGTATTAACATGTGTTTCTCCAATTTTTAAATGAGGAATGAAAAATATACATAGAAATGTACATATACTGCTAACGATTACAGTTATAGAATAATTACTGCAATCGTAAATAATTCCTCCTATAAAATTTCCTCCTCTGGAAGCAAAATTTGAAATTGAAGTTATTAAGGCATAAAAAAAAGCTTCACTACCAATAGGAATAATTTTTACAAAGAAAGCTAATAAAGTCATAAAAGTAATTCCTCCAAAAGCCCCAAACGCTAAATTATAAACTAATAAAATCCATTTATTAGGTAAATATAAATAAAATAAATTTGTAATTGTTGAAAATAATATCATAAAATATAATAATTGTTTCATTGGAAATTTATAAGCCCATTTATAATAAAGAATATATCCGACCACTCCTAAAACAGTTCCCATAGCCCCTAAATAACCTAAAAACATTTTATCAATGTGTAAGTTTTCTCTTATCTTTATCATTAAAACTGTTCCAAAAGAAGGACAAAACTGTAAACAAGTAACAAATAATAATCCTAATAATAATTTTTTATTGTTAATTTTTTTCAAATTATTTTTTAATATCTGAAAAAAAAGAATCTTCTTTATTTTTCTAACCGTTTTCTCTTTAAATCCTTTAATTAAATAAATTAACATTCCTAAAGGAACTAAACTTGATAATCCATAAGCAATTTTATAATTGATATGTTCAGGAAAATATTTTGCAATCCAAGCTCCTCCAAGAGCTACTATCAATCCTGCTATACCAAGACTTGTCCATTGGAGCGATTGCAATCGTCCATGTAAATTATACTTACACTCAGCTATAACCATTTCTCTATCAACTGAAACATCGGCAAATGTTATACAAAGATTTATAATTATTCCTGTAATAATAAGACTAATTAAATTAAAACCAAAAAAGATGATATATAAATAAACTAATAATAATCCAATATAACTACCTCTTAAATAATATGTAGTCCGTTTTCCTTTTATACTTACATTGTCAATCAAATATCCTGCAAAAATTTTTAAATACCAAGCTAATCCTATTATCCAACTTATTAATCCTATTATACTGGCTGACAAGTTCCAGTATTCTCTTAACAAATAGTACAAACTCTGTTGAGGTAAACTACTGATACCTTGATTAAAATATTGAATAATACATAATAAAGCTATCGTTAGGGGTATTTTTCTATTGATTTTATTTCTTATCATTTACTTTTTTTCTACCACTTTATAAATTTTATTCTTATAATCCACAATCAACTCAAAAGAAGGTTTTAAGACCTCTTTTACCATTTTGACTCTACATTCGAAACAAAGAGTATTTTTCTTTTCTTTTATAACTCGATTACAAAATAAGCAATTGCTTTTCATTAATTAATTCTTTCTTAATTTTCTAAATACCTTTTTATAAATATCTTCTTTAGCATAATTTATATACCAGTCTACATATTCACAATATCTAGGATACTGCAAAGAAAAATGTTTTTTAATCATATCATGAGCAAATTTTTCTGCTCGATATTCATTATCAAATTCATTTCCAGATTGTTTAGTTTTAACGTGACCTAATTCATGTAAAATTACATAGGTTATTTTCCAATATGCTATTTTAGATATATGTTCAGGATTATATTTAATACAGTATCCCTTTCTATTATTTTTTTTATGATTAACTAACCAAATTCCAGCAGTTGTTGATTTTAGTCTTCTGTCTTGTTTTATAAATATAGGTTTTTTAATTTTAAAATTAGAACAGAATTTATAAGTAGTTTTTCCAAAAAACTTTATTTTTTCTTTATCAATATTTTTCATCTTCTCTTTCGCCATTTTCTATCTAACATAGTGATACCGTTGCAGTGGTCTACTTCATGCTGGCAAACTATAGCTTCTATTCCTTCCAAATAATATTTTCTGCCATCTCCATTCTCTAATAATATTTCTTTATATCTAATAGTATCTACATAAATTCCTGGAATACTTAAACATCCTTCTCCTTGAAATCTAAAACGATAACTTTTTTCTATTATTTTAGAATTCCATAAATCAAATTTACAATTAGGTAATCTTATTATTCCTACTCGTAAAGGCAATCCTATTTGTATAGCACTTAACCCAACTCCCTTTTTAATATCAAGACTATCTTCTAAAGCTTTAATTATAGAAGTTACTCTATCTTGTTCAACTGGTTCACTTCTTTTTCTAAGAAAATTAATATCAGTTATTATCGGATATTTCAATTTCTACTTCCTCTATAAATTTATTTATATCATCTATCGTTACAACAAATACCATATGAGTTATATAAAAATTATTATCATTAAATAATTTTTCTTCTCTTATATACGCTATGCCAACTACTATACCAATTACTTCATTATAACAATTCACACATGCTCCTCCGCTATTACCATTAAATGCAGGAGCAGAAATTATCATATATTCTTTTTTATTATCTCCAAAATTTCTTTTAGTATAGTTAGAAACTATACCTGTTTGAACAGTATAACCTATACTAAGAGGGTGTCCTATTGTATAAATTTTAGTTCCGATTTCAGGTCTTTCCGTCGCTAAATCTAACGTAATAAACTTACCTTCTGGTTTAGGAACTTTAATAACTGCCATATCTATTTCGTCGCTTTTGTAAACATTTTCTCTATTAATATCTTTGATTCTTACAAAGCATTGATTTTCAACGTTAGTTGCCTGAATCTCAATTTCACCTTTACAATCTACCACATGTTTAGCTGTTAAAATATAAAGATAATCGTCAGTTACTTTAATAATTGTCCCCGCTCCACCTGCTTTACCTACTCTCACTTCAACTGTAGCAATTTTTAATTTCAAAAAGAAAGGCTTCGGGTCTATATTCTGTCTTAAATAAGTTGCCATTTCTTTCTGATTATTTACTAACTGCAAAATCACGTGAGTAAGTTTTCTGATAGCAGGGTAGATGGTTCTTTCTACTGATTCTTCCTGTAAGACAGATACCTGATTAGCTATGATATTTTGTTTTATAGCCAACTGTAGAAGTAATCCTATTATCATTTCTGTATATCCCTGAAGTTCTGTAATCACTTCTTGATTTCCTTTTATCAAAGAATTATAACTTCTTATTTCTAGTTGCTGACTAAATAAAGTCAACGATATACAAATTAACAAAATATACGTCAGCCATTTATATTTTTTCATTCAGTTACCTCCTAACTATTATTTATGGAAGTTTTTTATCAAAACGGTCAAATAAAGTTTCAATAATTTCCCCTATATTGTTTGGGTCTATATGTCCTGCAAGACCTTGAATAGCTTCACAAATAGAAGATAAGATACTCAAGGCTCTTATCTGTTTAGATTCTTCTGGATGTTTTCTGTTCATATAATTGCCAGTATATTTTTTTGTTGGTGCAGAAGGTGTTGGCTTAGAAGGTCTAGTCTCATCTTTAGGAAGAGGATTGTAATTACTTTGTCTTTTATTTGTAACTCTAGTGGCGGTATATTGTCCATCTTTAACTGTATATTCTACATCAACTTCATCACCTTCGTTATAATTTTTCTTACACCAACTATAAACATTTTTAGAACAACCCATCCAAACTTCTTTTCCTTCATTATCTACAACTTTAATTGAATTTCTATTTCCTTTAGAATATGCTACTTTAAATATCATGTTACTTTCCTCCTTCTTCTTTCTTTTTTGGTGGTGGATTATAGATACCTATAAAACTATCTCTTCCATCAAATCTCCATTGTCTTTCTTTTTGCTTATCTAATTTTAATTTTTTAAAACCTTCTTTTATTCTATCTCCAATTAGAGTATCAATTTCTTCCATTCGTATAGAAATTTCATTTAACATTCGCTGACCTTTAGTAACGTTAATACTGATTTGATAGAATCGTTGTGCTAATTTATTTCTCTCCTCTCGCTTTGCTTCAATGACTGTTTTTTGTTTTTCGGGTAAAAGAACAGTAACTACTTTTTTTTTACCATCAACAATTTCATTTTTTACTTCATTAGGCATTTCTTTTCTAACGTCCATTTTATTCCTCCTTTTTATCCTTATTATGAGAACATGCGTCACAAGCATATCTTTTATTGCAGATTATATTATCTCCATTAGTATTAGGACAATAAAAATTCTCATCTTGTAAATATTTTATTCTAGGTATAAGTTTATACACTATTTCTCTTGTCGCTTTTATATCGCTCATTGCGTCATGGGCGTTTAATTTTATGTCAAAATATTTTGCAATTGTTTCCAATTTATAATTCGGTAAGTCTATGTCGCCTTTTAAATGTAAAAATTGAAGTAATACTTGTGGGTCTAATCGATGATAATCTATCCACGAACCAAAATATTTATCTCCACACTTCTTAAAAAATTCAGACATAAATTTAATATCAAAATCGTTATTATATCCTGCGAATTGGAATTTATCATTTCTATCATATTTATTTACATATTTACCAAGAATATTTGTTAATTTTTTATGTGCTTCTTTTGGAGTCATAAAAGTTTTTAATTGCTCTACAGTAATTCCATTGACTTTAAGAGCAGATAATTCTATATTATCCCAATCAAACGGTTGTATATTAAATTTGAATTCTTCTTTAATCTTTCCGTCTACTTCTATAATTCCTGCGAGAGATATTATATCATTTCTTTTAGGGTCTAATCCCGAAGTTTCTACGTCGTTCCAAAATATTTTCATATTAAAGTATCCCCTCTTCTACCAAATAAATATATATTTTTGCTAAACTATTTACAAGATTTTTTCCAGTTAATCGGATAGTTTTAGTATAAATTGTAAGTAAATCATGAGATATATTAATATTTATATGCGTTTTTTTAGTTATTCTAGATAATAATTCTGCTATCGTTGGAGCGACAACTAAATCATCTCGGTCTCCATGATAACATTCTTCATAAGCCAATTGCCATTCATCTTTAGATGTATCTCCAATATCACAATCTTCTTTTTTTCTTACTAAATCCCACCACCAAGACCCTTGTTGCTTATATCCTATTTTTTTAAGTTTTTTTGCAAGATTTAAACTGACACATTCTATCATTTCTTTACCTTCTGTTTTTTCTTACGTCTCTTTTTACGTTCTTCTTTTGCTACACATTGTTCATACGTAATTATATTTTTTTTACAATTATAAAGACTACCATATCTCTCTTTTAATTTATGAAAAGGAAATAAGTCTATATTATCTTCTTTAGGTTCAAGTTTATCTAATTCTTTTTTAACCGTTTCTTCTACCCATTCTGGTAAGTTAGTAAGGTCTATACATTTTTCTTTTAATTTATAATTATCTTCGTTTTCTATGGGAATATTTAAATTATTATGTCCTTTTGTCATTACCATATCTACAATAACTTTATATACATTAAAATTATTAGGACGAACTTTATATCGTTTCATTTTAGCATGAGGGCTATAAATTTTTACGTTATCATATTTCCATAGTAATTCCCAATCTCCATCTGAACTAATTAATATCACTTCTTTATCCTTATAATATCTACAACAAACTGAAGCAATATCATCTGCTTCTATATGGTCTAACCAAAGAACATGAAAAAAGGTACTTTCTTTTAATCGTTCTAATAACTCATTAAATTTTTGATATATTTCTTTATCTAAAGGAACTCTATCTGCTTTAATTTGAGGAATTAAATCTTTTCTCCAATTATGTTTACCATCACATGCTATAATTACTTCATCGCAGGGTTCTAATCCTATCCTTTTTAAACTACCTAGTAACATAGTAGTTGCCATATATGGAGCATACATATTAGCAGTTCTAGAAGCATGTACGCTCATATGCAATAATAAAGACCAATCTATTACGATGACTTTTTCCTTAAAATTCATCCTCATCCTCTAATTCTTCTTTAATTAAATTATAACAATATATATGATAACTATTATCCTTAACTACAACATAATCGTCACCGTCATAGATTTCGTCTTTACAGTAGACGCAAAATCCAATGACATCACGATTATCCTGACACATTTTCTTTATTACTCTCCTTTCTTTTTAAAATCTCATGAGCATAACCCATTACATTAAATAATATTGCCATTAAAGCGTCTTCTAGTCCTTCTCTACTTCCAAATCCTCTATGTTCCATCCACCAGTCATGAAAATGTCTCCATCCTGATTTTATATAAGCATCAAGAGGTATCCCTTTCTGCCAATTATCCGAATCTCTTAGACTACCGTCCGATTGCTTTCTATGTTTATTCATATATTCACCATAACGTTTTAATACTAAAGGACTTAAAAATCCTTCATAATCATATTTATTTTCGTCAGTATCTCTAGTAGCTCCACCTGCGAACTTTCTTATTTTCCCTGTCATTATTCCTCCATTATTCTAAATTATATTTCTCTTTTATATACTTAATTAAGTCCTTCGTTGAATAAAAAAATTCTCCTCCAGAATACATAACCATCATTACAAGAGTAGAATTTGTTTCCGTTTTCGGAGCATCTAAAATTAGATAAACAGGGATTCTAAATAACATAGCTAAGAAAATTTCAATAACAGTTCCTACAGTTTGCACTCCTTTTTTCATATAAGCAATTACAAAATCGGAGCGAATAACCGCTTCATAATCAGCCCATACGTCCATCTCAGGTTTGGTATTTCCGTCAATAATTTTTCTGTATCTCAATAACTTAAAAATTTCCAGAAGGTCGTGTGTTGGGTGAATGTTACCAAGCCAAATTTTATTCATTTCTTTCATAAACTGTTCCCAACGTCCTGCTTTTTTCAATCCAATAACATAATCTACATACTCGCCAGATTTTTTACTTGTCTTTTGAGCTTCACGTCTAACAGGGTCATAAATTTCTAAATCTGGATGATTAAGAGAATTATATATTTCATCTCTCCAATCCCCCGCTCCTTGAGGGTCTGCTTCTATATATCCTGCGGTATAAGTAGTATATTTTATTTTTTCTGACATATTTTACCTCTTATAATTAATTTTTATTGTAGTTCCAATTATACACTTAGCTAATATAAGACCCATATAAACTATCCAAAATTTCGAATACCAATTAACATTAAATAGCTCGTAGGTCATCCATATTATCCCCTTAACTATTAACCAAATAATTCCATGAATAATAACAAGAACAAAACCTATTCCTAATAACATAATTGATAAATCTTGTCCTAATTTCATTCTATATCTCCATTTTCGACTATTTTTTCATCCTCGTATTTTGCTATTAATCTACGATATATTTCTAGAACACAACAATCTATTTCTCCAATAAAATTATTATATTTTATATAATCTTTACAGGTTAGACTATAATCATTAAAAAATTTATACAAAATATCGTCCAATTCTCCTTGAGGTTCAATATTATGATTATAAAAACTTAACCTGGTTAAGAATTTTTTATAATTATTATAACTCGGTTTAACATATCGTTTACAAACTGAATATATAATATAATTCAAATCTCCATCTACTTTCACTTCTAAATCTATCATCAGTTGTACTATTGCTTTTCTTTTCCAGTTGTTTTCTTTTGGACAAGTATCTCCAAGAATATCTAAAGTACCTATCAATTGTATAATAGGTTCTAATTGTTCACGTCTATTTCGTTTTATGTAAGGCATTTTTCTTCATCTCCTTCCCCTTTTATCCATTATGACTGGCTAAACTTTCTTAATTTTCCCATCAATAAACTTATATGCTGTATTCGCTTTTATCCCGTTCTCTCCAATATAAAAAGTGTGCATACGGTAATAGTTCCCATCCCATATTCTCCATGTCAGCGTACTTCCATATCCCCCAGTTTTATAACAACCTATACATGCAGTATCCCCACACAAATACTCTAGGTAAAACTAGTATTATACTTTCACCTACTCCCTATTCCCCAATCTTCATTAATGCTCTGCCTTATCTTCCAATTCTTTTAATTCCCAATCTAGCCTCAATAATTTATGCAAATCTTCATTCAAACTTTCTATAAGTCTATGTGCGTGTTGTCTAAATTCTTTATATTTTACTTTTAATTCTTCAGAATCCCCATTATTAATTTCTTTTTCATAATTACGTTCTAATATACTTATTAAATCATGAGTAACATTAAGATAACGTTTATATATGTCCATAAGAAGGAGACTATCTCGCATATTTATTTTTCCTTTTATCTGTAACTTCTAGAATGTGATTGGCAGTGTTTCTATGAATAGCTATCCAATTTCCTCTATATTTTTTCATTTTTTTACGAATTTCTTTCCTTACTTTTTTAATTAATTTCTTTTTCATATAATTTCCTTATAAAGTGATAAGCCAATACAAAAAATGAGCAGTTGTGCAACATAATAAATTAATTATACAAATTGCTAGACATAAAGCTAAGAAAATATTAAGAATATATATTATAATATAAAAAGGAATCAATATTTCTTTCATTTTAAAACTCCACAGCAAAATATATTATAGCTCTTGTTTCCGTTTGGTCTAATTTCCAATCTCTCATTCCTTTACCTATACCAATTCCTATCCTAGAATTTTCAAGTCCTATACCATCTAATTTATAACTCGTTCCTATATAAATAGCAGGATAACTAGTTACAAACGCTTCTAACCTTGCCTTATAGAAACGGAAAAAACTTACTCCAATGCCTGCTTCTAAAGCTCCATGTCCTATAATATCTGTTCCTCCTCCGATAACACCAACGGGCTTCAGTTCTAGCCCTATTGGAGATAGCTTCTTTTTAAGAGCAGGTATATCTTTAACAGCAATTTGTTTTAATTTATTTCCTAATTTATCCTCAATAAAAAGATAACCATCTTTATCTATATGTAAAAAATGGTTATTTAAGCGTATGTAGGCTTCTTTGCCATGCCCTAAATCTACTTGAACGGGAGCACCTAATCTTCCCCGATACCACGCAAATGCAAATATAGAACTTGCTATTAAAAGATATATTATTAATTTGCGTAAATCTAATATCTCTTTTAAAGATTTTGCCCATTCAACTGAATTTAATAAATTAAATATTCCGTTTCTAAATTTCGCCCATGAAAATATTTCTCTACCATCTTTGCCATAAACTTTTCCTATGGAACAATTTGTTAAAGTTTTGTCAAAAGTTTTAAGAGATTTTTTTATTATAAAAGTTCTAACAGCAAAAAATATAACTATTATAATTACAAAGGATAATATTCCAAATAAAAAATTAATCATTTTCTTCTTCTCTTTCTTCTATTTTCCAATTTTTAGGTTCATGTCCTTTCACAAATTCATAAGATATTATATAATCATCCATATCACAATCAGAATTTCTCATCATTTTTTCTAATAAAATAGTATCTCTATATTCTAACTTTCTGATAGGATAATCCTTTTCTTCTCGATAATCATCATTAAGTCCTAGTCCCAATATACGACCTAATTCTGTCACTTTATAGGAAATCCCTAATTTCTCAAGAATAGATATTGTTCCGTCTATAGCACTCATATTAATAGTATTTTTATTCCAACTAATTTTATTTTCCTCCTTTGAGTATATTTTTATAATAATTTTTTGTCCTTATATTTGCCCACTTATAAATAGATATTATTGTAAATATTCCAATTAATAAAATTAAAGTTTTTAAAATTGATATACCAGTAAAAAAAATCAATAATTTTATGCCATTCCAAAAGAACACAAAAATTAAAATAATACTTAAAATGGGAAATAAATTTTCTGATAAAAATAAAGCCAAATTATTAAATAATTTATTTCTTTTCATTTTTTTTTTTATTTAGGATTTTTAAATTCTTTGTACAATACACAATAAGGACAATATTTATCTTCTCTATGAAGAGTATAAAACTCTCTATTGCAATTCTGACAGTTTAAAATTTTCACACCTAACTTTTTGTCAGTTTCACTTAATCTTTTATCTTTTTCTTTTACCATGTTTCCTTTCATATTCTTTCATATTAAAAACTTTAAGACCATTTTCTCGACATTCACCTGCTATAAGGTCAATATTTTTATTAGTCGTTCCTATTATTTTGGCTTTATTTTTTTTCTTCTTTACTATTTCCATAAATTCTTTTTCGACACTATCTCCTGCATTTTTACCTCTCTTTTTTGCTAAATCATATACTTCTAATATAGTGTCTATATCGGTTATCCAAATTAAGTTTTTCTTCTTTTTCACTGTCTTTTCTCCGATACCTTTTTTAGTTCTACAGTTTTTAAAAAAGATTTCTCATCTGGATACTTCATAAAAAAATAAGAGGAGTCAGGCTTCTTATAACCTTTCTCCTCATTACGTTTGTGATTTTCTTTAGAATGTCTATAGGTCAACCGATAAAACTTCTTTAATGCTCGAAGCTTATTCTGGTTAGTCCTGTAAGACCTTCCCTTACTTTTTAAATGACGTGCCACTATACACCCCTTACATTCATTTCTATTATATCATATAATATCGTTGGTGTCAAGGGTAGCGAAACAGATTTATCTAATGTCTCCAGACCCTTTAATTTTACCTCTTTCCTTACGAGATTGTAACTTACGTATATTATATTTTGCTATAGTATCCAAATTAAAACCTAAAATATGAGCTAAAATTGCAATATACCATAAACAATCCGATAACTCTCCAAATAAATATTCTGATAAAAAATCTATTGGATAATCGCCTCTCATATATTTCTTTACCTTCTCAACAATTTCACCACTTTCTCCTGCTATTCCTAAAGTAAGTCTAGCAATAATTTTATCTTTGTCTTTCGTTTCTATTAAAGTTGTTAATGCTTTTTCTTGATATTCGTTAAAATCCATTTTGTTTCTTTTCTATTCCCCTACATAAACTCTATTATTATTAAATATATAATATAACTCAGAAGTAGACCTTACTATGTGATATTCATAATCCAAATTTTCAATTAAACTTTTAAATTTATTTTGTTCTTCCGATATAGTTCCTGTCTCCGTTTTCAATTCTATAAATAGGACTTTACCTGTCTTTAAAAATACTGTGAAATCGGAAAATCCTTTTCTACCTATTTTTACTTTTTTACCTTCTACATCTCTGAAATATCCAACAAAATTTCTTAGAAAAGTTAATTTCCTTTTTTTCTCATGTTTGTAAAGATAAGAATAAATATTTAACTTTAATTTTTTCTCTAGCATTGTTTATCTCCTACGAGTAATTACGTTAGTAATTACGAGTATAAGTAACGTATATATTATATATAACGTTACGTTACGTTTTTATAATATATTATAATACGTATACGTAATACATTATATAATATAATACTATCTAATAAAATAAGTAATATTTAATTTTTCTAATAAATCAATTACTTTCCATATTCCAAATATAGCTACAAATAACATTAAAACTATAATTAGAATAATAAAAGTAGTTTGTAAAAAAGTATAATTTTTCATATTTTTTCTCCTATTATTTCTACAGTTAATCTTAGCAATATCAGGATTTCCCCACATTAAATTATCCCAATATTGCCCTACATAATAAACAGATACGTTATGTATTCCTTTAATATCTTTAGGTTCTGAGACATAAATATACTCGTCTAAATTTAGATAATATTTTGCACACCATTCTTTATATTGTTCATAATTACCTGCTAATATTATTCCTTTTATTTTCGCCATTTTTTATATTCCTTTTTTTATGTTTAGAAAATTTATTGCTTCCCATTTCAAATAAATCTATTAAACAATTTATTATATCGTCAATTTTAATTTTACCCCATTTAATATATTGTAGTCGTTCTTGTTTAAGCATTTCTATTTTTTTATTTAATTGTTCTCTTTTATAGGTATTTAAATCTGGCATAGTTTTTATTGTTTCTTTCCATATATTGCCACAAGCATTACAAATATAATAATGTTCTTGTAAAAAAGGATTAAGGTCTTTCTCATAAATTTTTACATTAAAACTTCCACATTCAGGACAATTAATTTGATAATACATGTTTACTCCTACTTTATTTTTTTATCATATTTTTCTTTAATATCTTTAATATCTGCATGAGCATATCTCATAGTTGATTGAATACTTTTATGTCCTAACAGTTCTTTAATATCTTCAATAGAAAATCCTCTATTTCTTAGATAAGTAGCAAAAGAATGTCTAAACATATGAGGGTGTAAATTTATATTTTTAAATTTAGGTTTCAATAAATTAAATATATATTCTATTTGTTTATCAGTAATATTAAAAGCGTTATTTTGTTCTATCTCTACGGAGAAATAGTATTTTAATATATCTCTTACTTTTTCAGTAAAGATAATTATCTTTTCTTTTTTTCCTTTTTTATTATAAATTTTGGCAGTTCTATTTTCTAAATCTATATCTTTTCTTTTAAGAGATAACAATTCATTTTCTCTAATTCCTGTAAAAAATAGAAAATATAATACTGCTTTAGTTCGCATAGGATTAGGACATATACATTCTGCTACTTTTATTACTTCTTTTTCAAATATATCTCTGGTAATAAATTCTGGTAATTTTTCTTCTATTTTTAATTGTTTAGGTAATGTTATATCTTTTTTTAGAAATTCCAAAAAGGATTTAATAGCACATCTATAACCGTTTACAGTTGAATTAGAATTAGTTTCTTTTAATTTTAACAAATAATTAATTATAATTTCTTCTGTTATATCGTCAATAGAATTTTCTTTTAAAAATTCTTTTATTCTTTGAAGATAAGCTATAATAGTAGCTTCGGATTTGCCATTTACTGTCAACCAATTTTTAAATTTAGTTAGCATAATAATTCCTACAATATTCGTCTAATTTATTTTTTTGTCCTTGTTTATTTGTTACATCTACTATTTTTAACATCATTAATAAAGTTTGAGCAGGTGGGATTTCATATTTTAATTGTCCGTCTACAGTAAATTTATGAACTTTTCCTTCCCTTATTATTTCTGCTTCTGCCAATTTATATAAAGGAGAATTTAAGATTTGAGTAGTAAGTTTATTTAATCCTTTTTGTTTTCTTTTAATTAAAGTCTTTATCTTTTTTTCTTTCCAATATGGCAAAGGTCTTTTTCTTTTCTTTGTAATATAATGTTCTAAATATGTTATACTTTTTTCTTGTAAACATTTACTTAACTTCATTTATTTCCTCCAATATTTGTTTACCTTTATCACTTAATACTCTACTTGGGGTTCGATTAATATAGCCAAATTCGTAAAGATAAGGTTCAAATTCTCTAATATATTCTGACTGAGATAAACCTGCCCTTAAAGCAACAGCATTTGCTCCCATTGGACGTGTAGCTTTTTCCAAAATTTTCAATATTTTAATATCTGTTTTTGTTAATCCTTCATATATTATTCTACAATTTTTTAAAACTTTGTCCATATTCTTCTCCACAATATATTCCTCAAGGAGAGCAATAGAAGTTCTCGGATTGAATTTACAATTTTTTGATATTATTTCCACTACCTTTTTTGTTACAAGCTCGCCAGAATACATCTGCTGTTTATATTGTGTTAAAATTTTTGCAATTTCTTTTTCATTGTATCGAGTGAATTTTATGTGGGTAGGAATTCTATCAAGGGTATCTGGATTATTTTTGATAAGAATATGTTTACTGATGGTCGCCCCTGTGAATATAAAAGGTTTTATTTTTTTATTATTAATCTTAAAAGACTCTATAATAGGATTAAGAATTTTAACCACTTTCCAATCCATAGTATCAATTTCATCTACGAAAAGCATTACATATTCTTCTGCACTTTGATTTATTTCATTAATTATATCTACTATATTTTCCTCGTCTATTTGCTTACCTATCCTTTCAATGATATGGGCATTTAAACTCTTTGCTACGAGTTCTATGAAGGTAGTTTTCCCATGTCCTTTTATACCATCTACGAGAAAGTGACATTTCATCTTTTTTCTGGCTTTTCTTAATATAGTTTTTGCTCTTTCTTTGGCATCTTCCTGACCAATAAACTGCTCCCAAGTCTGAGGTCTAAATTCAAAGCTCTTAATTCCTTCTCCCTCATATTCTATAATGTTATCCACGTTAATCTGTGCCTCTTTAATAATCATTTTCTGAGGTTCGTCAGACGAGGCGTTTATAGGCGTATTTTCGATAGGTCTGAATATAAATGCTAATAATGCTTTACCTGTCAGGTAAAGAGATATAACTATAAATATTATTGTTAGAATTAAAAATAGCATATTATTTAACCCTTTAAGGTTTTATATCTTATCCATTTCTAACCGTCAAATCTAATTAAATAAACTTCTTTAATGTTAGGATTGTTTTGTAATCTTTTATTATATAATTTTTTTGCTTCTTTTATAGATATATTTTGTTTTAATCCATATAATTGCCCATTCATTTTATATCTTAATTGGACTTTCATTTTTTATCTCCTGTTATCCACACATACGGTAAATTATCAGGTTCTGTCCAATCAAATTGAGAATAATACTCTTTATTCTTACGTAATAAATTTGACCTATGACTAGCGTGAAATTTTTTATTGCCGAGCCATGAAGGATATTTTAAACATTTTCCGAAATTATTTAAATATTTTAAAAGTTCATAAACTACATCTAATTTTTGTAATGTCATATATTCTAATAGAAATTTGCTAAACATATTGTCTTTATATCCTCTTGAAATCCATTCTTTACATATTACCATTCCATAACATAAAAGAGTGGTTTCATATCCTTTCCACATCCGAACAATAGGATGATTTTTCCACCCATATTCTTCTTCTGTTAATGCTTTATATATTTGCCACGTTTCGACACGTTGCTTTCCGAGACGTTTATAATCTAAGCATTTAGCAGTTTTATTAAAATCGGAATAAGGTAAAAATGTTTGCAAAATATCCTCCTACTTCTAGTATATCATATTATAACTTACTTTGTCAAGTGCTTTCTTCCTCTACGCAATCCTAATCTTTTACGTTGTTTCCTGCGTCTCTTACGTTTAGCTATACGAGTATTATGCGTTAATCTTTTTCTATTACTCATATTATCCTCCCCAAATATTAATTGCTCGTTTAATTAATTCCAATATAGCCCACCATAAAAAGAAATTAATAATTATTGATATTCCAATGGCTTTAAGCCACATAATAGGTCTGCGTTTTTTTATATCTTCTTTTATCATATTATCAATTTTCTGTTCAAATTGTAACCAACAGATATAATGAACATACCCTTTGCTAATTTTATGCAAATTTGTTTCATGGATAGGTAATTTGCATATTCCACAAATTTCATTTCTTTTTTTGTTTAAAGTCATACATTCTTTCGTCTATTGTTTTTAATATATCTTTATCTAAAGTAGCATACCCTATACTACAATTAATATCTTTTTTTAATAATCGGTCTATTATTCGTTCAATTACAAATAAAGGATTGTTACTGTGAGATAATATTATTATAAATTCATCAGCCCCTCCTCCTATTCGATAAACATTTTCATATTTTCTTATAGAATTTTTCAATACTTTAGCTACTTGTTTTAAAATTTTATTTCCATATTCATGTCCGTATTTATCATTATATTGTTTAAAATTATCTATATCTATCAGAGCAACAGTAAATTTTATTTCTGACCTTTTCTGAATTTCAACATAACGTTTTAAATCTTCTTTCAGTTTTCTTTCGTTCCATAAATTCGTGAGAGGGTCTTTTAGAGACAAACGTTTATACTTCTTAACCTCTGCTTCAAGTCGTTCAACTTTTGCCTCTAATTCTGATAAGTATATTGCTTCTCCATATCCAGTTGGCATATTAAAACCTCTTGATAACTTTCATAGCGTCGGTCTTGTCCTTAATTCTAATACTCCAAGTTTTGTCGCCTGTCTTTACCGTTTCGGTCTTGATATTATGTCTATTCAATTTTGACTCTAGTGCCTCTAATCTCTTATTAACTTTCTCTAATTCCTTAACACTCCAAGATTTATCTAAATCTATTGTAATTTTAAGACCAACTTCCGAAGTTACGTTTCTGTTTAGATTATATTTACCATACGCTCCAAATTTCCAACGTTTTCCTTGCAAGATATTAACTTCTCCCATTAAATTAAATTGAGTGTCCTCTAAGCTATCTAATCGATTTTCGTGATTATCTAATCTTGAAGAATGATTATTTAGTATGTTGTTATGGTCGTTTAATATAGAGGTATTATTATTTATAGTAATATCTTGTCTTTCATCATAGTCAGAAGGAATATTCATAAAATCTTTTATTGCAATATAATCCTCATCAACAACTCTACTTCCATTACAATCCCAATATCTTATAGGAATATAATAATCTCCTCTAGGTATATATTCTCCTCCTGCATTTTTACTCGGATATTCATAGTCATAAATGTAATCTATTTCTTTATCAATTAAATAATCTTTTGCAGATTTCTCGTCGGTGAATTGATAAAATCCATAATTATCTAAATAATCTTCTCCATAAGCAAATAAAGAAACAAAAAAGAGACAAATTGCTACAATTATTCCTATAAAAAATACTCTAATCATAATACCTCCTTTATTAATCGGTTTTTTAATTTTTCTCCACAATGATAACAAAAAATATATCCGCAATCTGCCAAATATTTTTTACAATAAGGACAGAGAGTTATATAATCTGGCTCTGTTTTTATTTCGTCTTTATCAAAGTATTTCTGGCAATTTCTACACCAAAAATCCCCCTTAGCTTTCCCCTGCAATCGTTCAGTAGGAGGGATTATTACTAATTGATTATTACATTTTTTACATTTGTTCATGTTAATATTTATTTTTTAGATATTGTTCTGTTCGTTTTTTAATCCAATTATCAGCTACCCAATCTTTAGGCAAGTCGTTTCTAATAAAAGCACATATAAAATCAATTAACGCTTGATTTTGTGCTTCTAAGTAATTACATCTACTTTCAAAATATTTATATAGCTCGTATTTCATATTATTTTCCTGATGTTCTTGATTTTGTAATATGGGTTCATCTTTCTAAAAAAATAGTTTAAATCATTTTTTATATCTCGTTTAGTTATATAATATCGGTCTCTTTTATTAGTTAAAATATTAGAGAGTAAAGGGTCTCCTTTATCTATAACTTCTATTTCAATTTTCCATTTATTTAGTTTCGGTTTTGTCATTTATTCTCCTTTAATAAATTATTTAGATAAAAATTAGCACAGGCATAAGCTTCCTCATGGCTATTCCATTTTTGTTTTCTATTCCAAATAACGTCCTGATTTCCTATCTTTGCGTAATAGTGAATTCCATTGTTCCATTTTAATATACGAATATCTTTCTCAGAAGTAATTGGGAAAATTAATTCTTCTCTTTCTATTTTATTTAAAATTTTAAAACTACTGTCAATATTTCTAAAAGCGTTATTAGGACTAACCACAAATCTACCTTCTCTTAAAAATATATTAAAATAGCCTTCTAATAAAGTATCTAAAGTAGTACAGTCATCTACTATTGTTTTTCTTAAAGGTCTATTTTCCATAACAGTTTCGATAAGTATTTCATCGGTATCAGATAAATGTCCAACAAAAGTTTTATTTCGGGTTTTCAAATTCCAATATTTTTGGACTAATAATTTACTTCTTCTATCTATAAATTGATTAAAAGAGAGTATTGAATCTATTAATAAATACCATTGTTCATGTAATTTATCTACTTTTGGGTGTATTTTATGTCTTGCATAAATAAAAGTAAACATTATTTTTTTTCCAATAATTGTTTAACTCTTTTCACGTTATTATCATAAATTTTCATTTCTATTTTTGCTACACCAGTTAATTTACTAAATTTTACATTAATTATTTTCCCTATTTCTATTCCCGCATGAGTAACTGGCAAATCATCTTGAAAAGTAACTTTACTATTTTTGTAATCCCAAATTAAATAAGTTTTAAGTCTCATTAATATACCTTTCTGCCATTTTTCTCAATGTTTTATATTCTTCATAAGTAAATCGTGAATTTGGCATAATTAAACTGTTATAATAATTAGAGGCTATTTTATCCCCTTGACAACCCAATCCATATAAAATTTCTAATAATTCAACGTCTCTCATTTTTTAATGCTTCTAACATTTGTTTTTTCTCTTGTTCTAATTTATCTAAATTAATATCAAAATATTGTGCCAGTAATTTTTGATGATTTTGTGAAATAGGATACCATTCTTGATATTTTCCAGATTTTTCACAAATAAAATATTCATGTTCATATCCTAACCAATCTAAAAATTCTCCAATAGTTTGAGATTTATCTTGTATTTTTTGCAATTTTTCATGTTCTGGATATTTCATAATTATTTCTCCTTTTTTAAATCTTCATTATATGGACAAGCGTCACACGCATATTGCTGATTACATATCATTGAATTATTTGGACATTTATACCCTAAAATTTCTGTTTTCGTGTTATATAATACTTTTCCACTTTCTAATATAATTAGACAAAGATGACCGCCAGAATTTACTAATTCCAAAACAGTATCAGGTAAAAATCTATCTAATTTTTTTAATAATTTTTCTTTTGTTAGCATTTATTACCTCTTTTATTTCTTTATTCCTATTTATATTATATCCTATTATTCTTTTCTATGTCAAATTAATCTTGCAAAGTGTCGTAAATAAAATCTGGCTCTTGTTCTTTATTAATTTTTGTTCCTTTATATCCATACACTAAATAACCACTATCTGCCCCTTTTAATATTTCAAATCTGATAGGTTCATTCGCATAAATTATTATATGCCCTTCTGTTTTGTTAATTATTTCATGTTTAATCATATTATTCCCCTTTCTTTTCTTGATATTCGTATTTTTCTTTACGTCTATTTATTTTTTTAATACGTTTCTTTTTTTGTGCAAATGTTAATCTTTTGTTTAAAGGAAGTAATTGCCAACCTATTCTTTTCTTTCTATTTGCCATATCTTTCTCTCCTTTTATACTTTTTATAATCTAATTCTCTAACTATTTGATAAAGGTCATTTACTACTTGATGAACAATAACCATTTCAAATCCGTCCTTTTGAATTCGCTGATATTTTTTAAGTAGTTTTCTGACTGTCATATTCTATTCTCCCTACTTCGATATTTAAAGAAGGTTTAAGTTTTATCACAAAAGTCCTGTCACAACCTTCCTCATCAAGATTGCAAGTTAAAACTTTTTCTTGTTCGCCTAAATACGCCAAGTTTATATTATGATATACTATTCCAACTCCACAATAAGGACAATCAATTTTTCTCGATATTTTCATAATTTTTCCTTTCTTTATTCTTTTCATCTATTTTCTCTCTCGTATCATCTTCAATTTCCACGTCAACAATAATATCTTTCGCACAATCCCTGCAAATATATAAGTCTCCTATTTCACATGGCACTCTAGTCATTTCGTGTCCACATCTGTCACAAATAGGATTAGCAAAAGCTAATGCAACAATAGTCAACAATATTAACCACGTTAATAGTAAAATTTTCTTCATATTATCCTCCTAATTTAAAAAAACGGTTCTCCTTCTTCCAAATACATATCCAATGCTTCTCTTAATTCTTCTCTATATTCATCATTGCTAGTAACATATATTATGAAATTATCAATTATGTCTCTTATTTTATCATAGTCAGGCACTTCTTCAAGCTCCCATTGTCCATATTCTAATACCCAATTAAGTCTTTGTTCTGGCGTAATTATTCCATAATGTTTTAAATATTCTTCAATTTCTAATTCATTATCGTTTTCATCAGCACCAGAAAAATCTACGCTATGATAATCTATCAGGTGGTCGGCTACTTCTTCTATACCGTCAAATATGTGTCCGTCATTGAAATATCTTCCATTAATTTGTAAATCCGCTACTTTATATTTCATTTTATTCTCCTTTGTTTTTATTATATCATATTATTATTTACTGTGTCAAGTCATCTTTTGTTAAATATTTAATCATACACAACCATGCTGTAAATATAAATATACTTTTAAAAATCATTTCTATTAAATTACATACATCTTGAAATATTCCCATATTATTTCCAATTATTTAATTTAATCCTTTCAAATTCTTCCATATTGCTTATATAATACTCTATACTCCGTAAAGTTTTTAATATTTGTTTTAGATGATATAAGTCTACTACACAAAAAACAAGCAAAGTTAATCCTAAAAAACTCAACAAAATTATTTGCATAATTTCTCCTTAATTATAATATACCATATTCCTACTTTACTATGTCAAATTTATTTTTACTCGAAATACCCTGCATTATCTAACGCACTATAAACTTCGTCTCTTAAATATCTATCAGAATATTTTAATGCTTGTTCAGGTGTAATTTTTTTATCTCTTACTTGTTCCAATAGTAAAGTTATTCCTTTGTAACTATTAATGATATAATCTAATTGTTTAGTTTTATCCATGTTATTTTTCCTCCTTTATAATTATTCCCTTATCACTTTCAATAACTCTATTCAAATCTCTATCTAATATCCTAAACCGTTTAGCGTCATTTTCGAGTATAAATTGGTCAACTTCTTCTCTCGTATCACAATTTTTGCTCATTACTTTTTTGTCTGTCATAATTGCTACTCTAAATTTATTCATAACGTCTCCTAAATATGTTTCCACGTCTTTCTATTTATTATATTTTTTATAGCCTCTCTAGTTACATTATATTTTAATTCTAGCTGTTTTTGCGTTATATTTCCTTTTTTATATAATCTTCTTACCGTTTTTACTTGTGACTTAGTTAATTTACATTTATCTTTTCTATTATTTTCTGTAAATTCTATAAACTTGCAATTACTTAATTCATAATTTCCATTATTATCTATTCTGTCAATACTTGCTTGTTTCATATTATATGCTTTATCTCTATACCATAAATACTTGAAATCAGTCAATGTCATCAAAAATCTAATACCTCTACCTCCGTAATTTTTATAGTTTTTATTATTGATATTATTACAACGTCTTTTTGCTCCATGATAATGTTGATAATATTTATGATTTTTAACCCATTCTTTTCTATTGATTTTAATTTTCTCTTTATTTTTAAGCCTATATCTTTTTTGTTTCTTTTTTAGGATTTGTTTATTCTTTCTCTGATATTCCTTTTGATATTCTTTAAAATATTCTTTATGATTTTCTCGATATTGTTTTTGATAAATTTTATATTTGTTCATAATTTTCTTTCTCTGGACAATGTCCCCTTGCCCTAAAAAACTGCCCCCTTAACATCATTCTGGTATAAGGATTGTCTATATTATTTTCAATAGCATACCACGTTGCGTCGTTTCCTCTACGTTGTATATTTTCTCGCATAGTTTCTAATTGTTCTCTTTCTATATCTTCTGCTATCAAATTATCAAGGCTATCTTCGTCTAACACTAAAATTTTTCCACATAAAGAGCAACGTTCACCCTGCTCTAAATAATCTTCTTCTAACATTGTTTCCCAACCACAATTAGGACAATAAAATTTAAATTTTTTCATTTTATTCTCTTTCGTTTAATCCTCTATCGTTATATTCTTTTACATTTTTTACAAGAATAGTTATTATTCATTTCATCTTCTCCTATATCTAAAGTATACCATATTCTTACTTGTTTATGTCAAGTATTATATTTCAGTAATTTCTGCGTTGTCTATTTCTAAATTCAGATGTTCAAGATATTCTTTATCGTTCATATTGTTAATTTCTTCGTCAGCAAAAAATCTAGCCTGTTCTTTACTATCAGCTAAAATTTCTAAAGTAATATCTCCATTGTAAGTTATCCGTACCTGATACTTTTTCATAGCGTTCCCTCCTTTTTTTAATACCAATTATTCCAAAATTTATACTTGTCAATAAACATTTCTTTAAACTTCTCTGCGTTTTCTTCATTCCCTTCAATATACTTTGCTGTATAACAATCTAACAAATCTTGATTAAATTCGTGAGTAGAGTTAGGGTCTTGCCCATATTCTTCAATATCTCTCCACATATCAATATCGTTAGCCATAATGTTATCCTCCTTTTAATATTCCTCTTTTAATGCCTGTAAAGCATAATCTACACCATAATAACCGCCTACAACGTCATAATCAAGATGATTTTTTTCCTTGTCATATGTCTCTACTACACAACAATAAACGTCACCTTGAATATACTGGTCATAATTTTCAACTTCTCCCTTCAATACTTCTATTGCCTTTTCAATAGTCTTTTTAGTAACTTTTCCATATTCTTTTTTTATCCGTTCCTTAGTAACAAATATATACCCCACCTGTCCGCAATCCCATGCAACGTGGTGTCCATGAGGATATGTCCTCATAGAGATACCGCTATGGTCATATAGATATAAAGGTAAGGATATAATATCTTCTCTCTTTACTAATTCCTTTATATCCTCAACTGTATAGTCGTGTTTATCTCCTAAGTCATAACGCCTATGAAAACATACCATTGTGCCAAGATTATCCCATTCTCTAGGGCTTAATGGTATATCATCTCTAACAAGATATTTCATAGTATAACCTTCTTTTGTTTTTTCTATCGTGATACTATCTTCAATCGGCTCAAAGGTCGTTTCAAAATCTTCTACTTGATAAGTTACTTTTTTTGTGGCTTTCATTATTTTTTCTCCTTTTTTAGTTTTTTCTTAATTTTTGTTCTAATTCATTTAATATTTTATAAAAATACAATATATGGGCGTTTTCTTCTGTTTCAATATCTTCATCTGCTACGTCACTAACACCATAAATCCATTCCCCAATTTCATAAATACCATGTAACAATTCTTCTTTTGTCATTTTATTTTTCCTCCTTTATTTTATTATAGTGATATTGCAACTGCTTAACTGTAAACTTCCTTAAATCTGTAAAATACGGTCTTATAGTATTTATTTTTTGTATTAACTCTAATTTTTCAGGATTGTCACAATGTATTATATTGTCAAGTTTATTCTTTAATTTCCGTATATGGCGGTTAATATCTCGCCTAGCTTCTGTGCCTACTTGTGTATTCTTTTTTAGCTTATTAAGCTGTCTTATACTTTTTTTAATTTCTTTTATAGTCATATTGTATTCCTTTTTTCATTAAAGTTACAGTTTCAAATCCTACTGATATTATTTTATATCCTCTATGTTTTAGATTTTCGGCTCTTTCAAAATCTCTTTCGGAGTATAATTTTATAGTTTCATATTTTACTTTCATTTTTATCACCTCTAATTGTAGTATACTTGAATATTCCTAACTTGTCAAGTCCTCACAAAATTTTTCTTTCGTCGAAAAAACTATCTATTGTCTATTTTAACGGACAACTTGTTCTCAAAAGTTAGTTTTTTAAGCCAACTTTTCTTTTTCTTAACCCTTCACTCCACCTTTGTTTGCTCATATATTTGCCAATAGTTTCGGTTCTATCAAAAAGCAATTCCATAAAATTATCAGCGTCAAGTTTACCCTCTCTTTTTAACTGTAAATATGCTAATGAAAATAAAGTCATATTATTCATTATTTTTTTCCTTTTCTTTTTCTGGTATATCTTGGGGCATTAAACATTTAATACAAATTTTTTCGTTTACTTCTCCATCGCAATATTTACACTTCATAATATTATACCTCTATATTATATTTTTCTAATGAATAATATTTTGATATTCCATTATAAATATCAAATTGATTTTTTGTAATATCTATTTTATGATTATTAACTTCTATCCAAGTATGTTTTAATACTTTCGGATAATCTTCATAATATATATCCTGTTCAACTTTTTTGAGTTCGTCGGGATAAAAGAAAAATAAAAATTCTTTATCTGGTAAAATGTCAAGAGGATTATTTACTTCTACATATCCCTCTATCATATAAGGATTATATCCTTTATTTTTTAAATAATGATATACTCGTTGACTTTCAGATATGCAATCTCTAAATTTATATAATTTTTTAATCTCCATATATGCCCCTATTAGTTAATACGAAAATAATAATATTCTCCCGTTTCATATTCCGTACCGTCATAATGTCCAAAATGATGTCCGTATCCGTCATTTGAAATAAATCCGTCAACTACATCATCTATTTTTTGAGCCATTAAAGCCCCTAATAACTCAAAATTCTCGGCTTTCTGTGCCTTCTCAACGATATTATAGTCAAGTCCTGTAATATCAGCTATAAAACATGCCGAAAAACACCCTAACATATACTCATCACTTAACAACTCATCTTTTAAAATTTCGTCAATATTATCTTTGTGAATAAAGCGATAATCTGCAACTTCAAAGTCAGTTTCCTCATTTTGCATATTTTCGATTATCTCTTTTCGTTCATCTTTATCAAAATTCTGTTTCAAGTCTGTTATAATGTTTTTCAATTCTTTAGTGGTCATATTGTCCTCACTTTCTTTTTTCTATTTTACCTACATCTCCAAAATTTAATATCCACCCTTTGCTTTTACTTCTATATTTCCGTATAGTGATATTATTATCTGTAATATTGTAAACTGTGCCTTTACTTTGCGATATACCGCCGAAAAAGTTTTCAGCGTAACAATACACTTTATCGCCTATTTTGAAGTCCTTAACGTCATTTTTGCCTATATAATGCCTTGTCAAGTCCTTTACTATTTTATGGTCTTTTAATACCTCTATGAGCCTATCGGCGTCTTTTATTCTTAAAAAACAGAGACAATAATTGCCAAAATACCAACCAGCATTTACTTTTCCGTCTCTTATAACAGGTATTTCGTTATTAGTGATATATTCTTTTATAGCTTTTTTTGCTTCGTCAGAATAAAAGCTAATTCTAACAACGTCACAACCATTTAATTTTATGTCATTATCAATAACTTCATGCTTCTGGGCAATTTTTGCCTGATAATCGCTTAACTCTAGTCTATATTTTTCTGCATATTCTTTTTTTATTTCGTCAATAGTTTTCATTTTTTCATCTCCTTGTTATATTATAGCGTTTTCTCTAAATTCCTTTTTTAAATTAAATTTCTCGGCTAATGATATAAAATAATTATACCAGTTTATTATTTCCTTATAACTTAACGATTTTTTACTTTGCCATATTTGCCAGTTTATAGCTATTGTCCTTGCTTCGTTTTTTGTTTTAACTTGTGATATTGCTTTAATTTTCATTTTATTTTCCTTTTGTTATTCTATTATATTCTCTTTCAAAATTTCATTCACTCTGTTATCAATTTCTGTTTTATTTTTCTGGTAATAATTCCTCATGCAATCGTAAATATACACAATCCAGATTGACCCTTCTGCCTCAAATTTTGTAGAGTCGTAACCTTGACTTTCCAAATCTTCTTTTGTCATCTGTGTAAAATCGTTATCTATTATTTCGTTTATCAATTTATCTCGTAATGTCATATTATCACCTTTTCCTTTCCTTAATTCAAGTATACCATATTATCGGATATTGTCAAGAGCCAAAATCTTCCTATTGGCTATCTTAACTTTAACTGGCTTTACTTTCCAGATATTGATTTTGTATCGCCTTGTGCCTTGCATATCTCGGATAAATTTTATTATCTCCTGTGTCTTTTTGTCAAATCTCATATTGCCCTCACTTTCGTTTTATATTTTGTATTCTATCAATTTGAAATTTTTAAATATAAATTGTCTCTTTTTATAACTAAATTTCACACTTTCGCCTTGTTTTATTTTATTTTTACACTTATTGCATATATTTATCGCTGTAAAACTCCGATAAAAATACCCTAGAGGTATAAACACAAGCGGATTTTCGCTATCAATAGTCATTTGCCAATGCCAAGATATAAAATTATTACAACCCTTTATTTTACATTTACCTAATTTAATATAATTTGTCATATATTGCCCTTTATTTTATTTTATAAATAACTATTGCTTTTTTAGGCTTATTTACATAATAAAATGTTGATAATAAACCTTTATATATTCCTGTTTCATGTCTTTTTAATACAAGATAACCTTTTAATAGAAAATCGCTTCTTTTTTTATTATCGTTTATATAATCATAAAATTGTTTATAAGCTATTTCGTTTTTTGTCGGTATTCCGTCAAATTTACTTAAACAAAACATACAACCTCACTTTCTTTTTAATTTTTTACTCCATGTTTTTTCAAAACATTCGTCACACAACCGCAATGGTAATAACCCTATCAACAATTTTTTCGTGGCTTCTCTATCGCACTTTTTACCGTTTATAATTTTTTCGCATTTCATATTATTTTATCCTCCTATTTTTTTATTGATATATTCTATTGCCTCAGTTAAGCTTTTAACTCTTTTTTTCCTGATTTTTTCTAGCCTATAACTTTTCGAAAAATTTTCAACCGTTCCATTATTATCAATATGAAAATGATAATATCTGCTATTTTCAAATATTCCATATTGCCAAGTTTCTTTTTTGTCAAGTGATAATCTAATAAGTAAAGTTACATTTTCCTTACCTCCTAGTGTAGAGACTTGTATATATTTATATTCCGCTTTTATAGCATTGTAAATATTTTCTTTTTCCGCTTGTAATTTTTCATAGTCAAATATTTTTTCCATGATATTACCTCTCTTTTATTTTTTCATAATTTGGGCAACGGATAATAATTATAGTCTTTTTTTGCTTACATTTTTTTGTGCATTTTTTGCAAAGTTTATTCATTTTATTTTTTCCTTTGTTATTTAAAGTATATCATATTTTTTAACTTTGTCAAGAGTAAAAATCTTCCTATTGGCTATCTTAACTTTAACTGGCTTTACTTTCCAGATATTGATTTTGTATCGCCTTGTGCCTTGCATATCTCGGACAAATCGGACTATTTCTCTCGTCTTTTTATCAAATCTCATATTGACCTCGCTTTCTTAATCTCTAACCCATCTGTTACCCCGTTCTTCATATTCCCTTTGTGTAATGACTTTATATTTGCCTGTCTCAAAAGTCAATTCCCTATGTTCAGGATGACTTAATATCGCAACCTTATTTTCGGGCACTTCAAAAAATAATTCCCTATTTTTCCACGAATAAACCCTGCGATATAATACTCCTGTGTTTAATTCGTGCTTATGTCCTGTCGTTTCGCCTTCGGCTAATATTCTATGCTCTATTTTGTTCAGTTCTAACCCTTCAAAGCTGTCCACTTTTATTATTAATAACTCTCCTTGTCTTTTCATTTTATCCTCCTTTTTTTACGTTTCCATTTCTAACTTGTATTCCAATTCTGTCATGTCAAAAGTCCACGCTAAAGCCTCTTTACACCTTGTCATTGTCGGAGGCACTCTTAAAACGTAATATACGCCTGTTGAGGGGCATTTGACTTTCAATAACATAATATCTTCTGGTAATTTGATTGTCCTGATTTTCATTTCTCCATTTTCCCAAAATCTATTTGTAACCTGTTTAGTTTTTGGAGTAGGCACTAGTAACAATTCGTAATCCCCGTCTTTATGGATTAATTTTGCGTTGCTGTCTTTTAAAAGTCTCTCATAAGTATATATTTTCAATAATACACTCCGCCTCTGTGCATTTCTCTCCTTAAATATATCAATAGGCTTTAAAGTCTTTTTTTCTATCTTTTTAAAAATCGGCTTCGGCATTAATACGTTGTCAATAGTCCTTTTTTCTCTGTCAGCCTCAAAGTCTTTTTGTCTCTGTTCTAACTCATTCAATATATCGCTTCTACCAGATATTAAAGGTATATTTTTATTATATAATAGGTTACAAAATCGCCTGTAACTGTTTAATGCTTCGATATAACTTTCATAATAATACCTGCCAAAGCGTTTACTTCGCAATGTCAATTTATAAAATTTCTTATATTCCGATTTTAAATATTGCAAATTTAAAGGATTATCAATATTGTCTATATCTGGTATCAAAGTTATATTGTAATCCTGTCTTACTGCATAATATACTAATCTCTTATGCTGTTGAGTAGTTACGCTATATGTTCGAGAGTTTACCAATACAAAATTTCGATAAAACCTTGCTATAGGATAATGTCTGCCATAAGAGTATATCATATCGCCTTCGAAAAAGATATTACCTCTGGAATTTCTGCCATAGTCTTGACTTCTCTCTGCCCATTTTGCAACCGTTTTAGCGTTACTCGAAAATACTCTTTTCATATTAACCCCCCACACTTTCGTAACCTGCAACTGCAGTATAACCGCCATATTGCCCTTTACAATATACCACGTTACAAAGTTTACCGTTTTTTATTATTTTGGTATATTGCAACGTAGTATCATTTAATAACTGACTTTTAATTTTCTCAACTATACCTTTGTCGTGTCTATGGTCGGTATAATCTGTTATACCGCATAAATTCCCTATACCTATATAACTGTCGTTGAAAGTCTTTTTTTGATTTTCTACAAATTTGAAAGTTACATTTTCAAGCCAGTTTATCCGTTCAGCTTTTGTCATACTGTCACAACTATTTTCTAGTCTTACGCCTTCCCCGTTACAAGTGTCGCATACTTTTGTATATTGTCCTATAGTTTTATGTCCATTTTTTCCTATACCTCCGCATACTGGACATTTTTTTCGATATGTTTTTTTGCCCCAATTCGGACAAAGCCTATTTCGGACAACTGTCTTTTTGCCTTCGCAATCCCAACAAGTCCTATATTCATATTTTATTTTTCCATTTTCTATTTTCATGTTATCCCTTTTTTTGTTTTCGGTAATTCGGACAAGCTATTATAACAATAGCCATTTTTTGCTTACATTTTCCTATACATTTTTTACAAAGTTTATTCATTTTTTACCCCTCCACTTTAAAGTATACGGATTTTTTTAACTTTGTCAATAGGCAAAAACTAAATTTTGTCACTCTTAAAATCTCAGCAGTTTTTTGTAAAGCCATATTATAATATACCTCTATATTATATCTCGGAGTTTCTGACTTTTGCATATTATTAACTTCGGAGTTTTCCATATTGCCATATTGTCAAATCTAACTTTTATTTTTCTTATTTTACCACTTTATTAAGTCTTTTAATAAGTTATCTTCCTTTTTATTTTCTTAACATCTTTATAAAGTCTTTTAATAACTTTTTTATCCGTAAACTTTTTTTACCACTTTTTAAAGTCTTTTAATAACTTTTCTATTATCAAAAAATCTGCCTTTTATTTATTTTAAACTATACCTATATATAATATATACTATACTATGTTATATACTATATACCTATATATAGCTTGTCAATTATCGCCTTGTATATCTCTATACCTCTTGAAAAAATCGCTTTTATTTGCGTTTATAGGCACGTTTACCGCTTGCCTATGCTATGGTATGCCTTGTCAATTATCGCCTCTGTAATCGCATTATAGAAGGTATTTTTTTATACTTTGCTAGCCTTTACGTTATAAAATAAGCTTGCTATGTCAAAGCCTACATTATAAATAATACCTTTATAATGCCTCTTACAGTAAGATAATAAGCCTTTAATATCTCCGTTATATTTTGCTTTTAGTCCTAGCTTGTCAAGCTTCAAGTCATAAAGATTTTTTTTATCTATTGTCACCTTGTAAAGGTATTTCGCTTTTTTAAAAATATATTCCAAAGGCTCATTGTTAAGATAAAAAAAAGTCCGTTTTATGTCACAAGCCTTTACATCATTAAAAGTATAGTTATTATCTCCGAAGTATAAAGGATTTATAACCTTTAAATCTTTATTGCTATAATGATATAATGTGACTTTGTTTTTATTCATGTCTATCACTCCATAGATTATACTTTTTTATAGCTTCATAATAAAGTTTATCATCATACTTGCTATGAAGGCATAAAGATATATAATCTTTTAATACTTCTATATCTTGCAATGTAGAATTATGTAATTGTATTATCTCTTTTATAAGCTTTTTTGTTATCTTCATGTTATCCCCTTGTCTAGGTATAGCCTTGTCAATTATCGTGTCTATAATAGCGTATTATAAAGGATTTTTATTACAATGATGCAAAGGATATATGCCTTTACTGTGATAATAGGTCACTTCTTCGCCATTGATAGAATATACCTCTACTATAAACCATTTACCGCTTTTACTTCTAATAAATCCTATTGGAGCTTGGCAGAATTTACAGGGCTTACTTTTTATTGATACATAAGTTTTTTTAATCGTTTTTTATTCCCCTTTTTAATTGTAAATCTCTATAATATATCTCTTGTCATACTTATATATAGTCAAGCCTCCGTATTGCTCTAATAAGCTTTTAATCTCTGTTATACTTAATTTATATCGCTTTAACACTTGCCTATTGTATAACGTAGTAATATCCTCTTGCCTATTGATTATATATGCCATACTTTCCTTGTCAACTAGATTTTTTTCAGTATAAAAAATGGCATTTTCACCTTGCAAAAAAAGCTTATCAATATCCCCTTGCAAGTCTTTTTTAGTCCTGTATGCCTTTATATGTATATAATCCCGATATAATTTACCTTTATTATACCATAAACCTAGTATATCCGATTTTTTGCTATTGTTTACTATATACAAGGTATACATTTTTTATCCTTTATTATATAGGGGAGTATGCCTTATATCGTAGTCTCTAGCCTCTTTATAAGGTATACGCTAGTCTTTTTTACATACTCCCTATTTTATATGTTTATCCAATTTTCTATTTTCCATCTGTATTAACGTTTCGATTTTATCTCTTTTAGCTAGTCTTTTTTGATATCGTAAAAGCCTATTATATATCTTTTTTGCCTCTTTTAATTCTCCGTTAGTCATTATAGATAGCCTTTCCTTGTATTCCGTAATATATGCGGATAATTGAAAATAATCTAATTTTTTAATATGTTTTTTGTTTATTTTTGTCATTTTCTTTTACTCCTATTTTATCATAATCTAATATAAGTATACCTGATAAAAACACAAAAGGCAAGTATAAAACCTGCCTTTTGTGCCTTTTAATCTTCCCTAACAGTAAGCCTTTTTCCTGTTCAAAAATTCGCTTACTATTTGCGGATTGTTTTTTATTATCCGCTTAATTCTTCCCTTGTGCTTACTTTGTGACCTTGACAATTTGCCTTTTACTATTAGGTACAAAATAAACTTTTCCATACTTTAACCCCCTTTTTTAACCTTTTAATAAAGTTTTATCCTCTTGTATGTACTATGTATCTATGCTTTTTTATACTTCCCTTGTATCTGTCAATAGCAATGTCAAGGCTTATCTCCGTTTGTTTTATAAACTTGTCAAAGGCTTCGGAGTGATACAATTTCCATTTGTAAAAGTCATTAGTACTTATGCCTTGACTTTCCAGCTTTTTAATTGCCTGATGTTGTAAGCTCTTTTCCGTATCGTATACCATGATTTTTTACCCCTTTGTTACCTTGTTTTTATTTTTCAAATACAAATTAAGTATACACTATGTCAAGCGAAAAGGCAAATAATAAATTAAGCTATTGTCTATCTTAACATTATCCCTACAATTAAAAAAATAAAAAGTCAGTTTATTCCTTGGATATCTGCTATTAACAGTATAAAAAGCTAGATAATAACCTATCTTATTAAATATCTTTATAAAACCCCTACTTCTTAAACTTTTTTAATAATTCTATCTCATGTTAAGTAAATAAATAGTCAGATAATACCTCTAACTTATTTAATCCTTTAAAAAAGCCTGATAATAAATGTCCATTTATTAAATATCTATAATAAGTAATTAGTATAATAAATAGCTAGTTATGTAGATGTAAAAGTCACTTTAATATAAATAATAGTTAGTTATTAAATATCTTTATAAAGTTTTATGTATCAATTAGTTAAAATAATAAATAGGTAATAATTAAAATGTATATAAAGCTAGGTAAACATATACAAACATAGGCAAATCTATATAAAATATATTTTTATGGGAATTTAAAGTAATAAAGGTTATAATAATAAATTATAGCCTAAAGTAAATATATATAAGTCTTTATATATCAATAAGTTATAAATATAAGACCATAGGGGTTAAGATTAGCAAAAGCTAGTTTTTTGATACTTTAAACCCCTACTATCACCCCATTTCACGCCAATAACGTTCCAAAACGAACCATAACGAACCGTTTCTGACCGCTATCGCTCCGAACAATAACAAATACCCCGATTCCACTTCGCTCCGTTCCTTCGGCTAATCGCATCTGTAACGCCCTAAAATTGGTTCATATCGCCTCAAAAAATGACACAATTACGTTCCATACGCTCCTAAAATTACTACCGTCACCCTACCCTTAAAAGCCTTAAATAATGCTCCTAGAGCTACACTCGCCCCCTAGCGGTACGTTTAAATACCCATTTCACATTAAGCGAAACGCTAAAAGCGAAATTATACGGAAACGTACATAAACTTATATAAACCTATATAAGCCTGTATATACACGTATATACGCCACGTTACTTAGTTATATCTACGTAAGAGGGCTTACCTAACAAGGTACGGAATTCGGCAGTTCGTTAGGTAATTAATGGGGTAACGTTTAGCATAAATGGGGTAATATAACTGTTAGAATACCCTATTTAGAAAAGTCCATTGTCGCAAAATGTCCATTATATATGAGACATTAAGGTTCACTGGATTATTATAGTTCACTATTTAGTGAACATTGAGGTAGGGTAAACATTAGCAGTTTGTATTATGGTCAGAAAGTAAAGGTATAGTTGTCACAAAAGATGTATAGTTTTTCTGACAAAGTAGCCCCCTGGAAGGGTAAGGATTAGTGAAATGACGGAACGGAACGGAGTGGAGATGTGACATAGTAGAAAAAAAAAAAAGGATACGTACCCTTGACACGAACAGTAATATATGATATAATAGAATTGCGAAGATAGTTTAATTAAAACATAACTCTTCCAGAGTTAAGATGGCGTAAAATCGACCTCTTCGCTCCAAAATAAGGCAAAATATGATACAATATGAAGTTAGAAGAATAGAATATAAAGATACTAAAAAATGGTTATTAAATATTCATTACGCTAAAAGGATACCTTCTATATCAGTAGCTTTTGGGTTATTTGATAAAGAAGAAATGATAGGAGTATGTACCTTTGGACAACTTGCAAGTCCTAATGTATGCAAAGGCATTTGCGGAGAACCTTTTAAAAAATTCGTATTAGAACTTAATAGATTAGTTATAAAAGAAAACTTACCTAAAAATAGCTTTTCTTTTTTTGTTTCTAGATGTTTAAAACAAATTGAAAAAACGAAAATAATTGTTAGTTATAGTGACACAAAAATGAATCATTTTGGATATATATATCAAGCATTAAATTTTATATATACTGGATGTGGGAAAAAAAAAGAACTCATATAAAAGGAAAAGGAGGAAAACATCCTAGACATTATGTAGGAGATTTTACAGAAAGAGTAGCCTGGTTTCCAAAACACAGGTATATCTTATTTCTTGGCAATAAGGCAGACAAAACAGTATTTAGACATAATTTAAGATATAAAGTATTACCTTACCCAAAAGGAAAAAATCAAAGATATAAGATAAATTTTGATTTACTAAACAAAAATAAATAGATTTAAAACCTTGACACCAAACATATTATATGATATAATATAGGTACTAGAAACAAATTATTATATACAGTAATGTTTACATGGAGGAAATTATGAACCGAAAAGAAATAGGTCTTATAGTTCAGGGTAGTGGAGTTACTGCGGTAGCAGTAGCAGGGATTATGGTAGCTAAAATTAATCCTATAGTAGCTATATTGGCATTAGTAGGAATAGGTGCTGTTGTAGTTGGTCATTTTATTAAAGGGTAATTTAGATTTATAAGGAAAGTATAGAATACGAGGGAGAATATATATTCTCCCTCTATCCTAATATCTGGAGAAATAGAAAAATGGTAAATTTAATCATAGCTCTTATAATAATTTTAATTAGTGCTTTTGGTTGGGCTATCGGAGGCAATATTGGGGGTCAATGGAGATGGATGTGTGTTGCAGTTCCATTAACTATTTTTGCTTTATTTAAAATCCCATTAACTCTAACGAATATTTTCTATATTACAATAATTTTTTTATTGATATGGGGAGCAATAGCAACGGGATATGGTAAAACTGCTCCAGTTTATCTTTTTTGGACAAAATTTTATGAACATCAAATAGCTAATCTTTTAACACGTGCCACATTGGGATTATTATATGGAGGTAGTGTAGGTTTATTTTGTTTTTTAATGGGTCATTGGTGGCTGTTTCCTATTTCAATAATTATGGCAACTATTAATAATATTTATTGGAATTGTATTTATAAGCCTTTGCCTCTTTTATTTATTTTTGGATTTTATATTAATATGACTGAATTTATGACAGGATTAGGAGTAGGAATAGCAGGAATAATTGCTTTATTATAAAGGAGGCATAAATAATGAAAAGTCCTTTTTATTGGCATATTGATAAAAAAGGACGATGGCGTTTCGGTAATTATTGGATAACTGATTTTTTAGCATGATAATGTAGGAGGAATATATGATAAAGTGTAATGCAGAATTTGACAATTTAATAGCCAGTTATTTATCTCCTTTAAGATTTTTAGAAACTAAAGTATTTGCTAAAAATGTTGTTTTTAGAACTTGGAATGAAAAGAAGAAAGAAGCTATTTTTGACGTTTTTATCGGATGGGAAAGTGATAAACCAATTAAAATTATGGAAATAAAACTGAAAAATTTAAGGCAAATATGATAAAATACGTTCCTAAATTATGGGGCAGTGAAGAATGGTTAGTCAATACGGATAAGTATTGTGCAAAACGTCTCAATTTGATTCAAGGGTATCAATGTAGTTTACATATGCACAAAAAGAAAGACGAAACTTTTTATATACTAGGTGGAACTGTAGAATTAGATATAAAAATAAACGATTATACTTTTGTTATTAAATTAAGAGAAGGAAAGCAAATAAGAATTAAACCAGGAGTCTACCATAGATTTCGTTCTCTAACTCCTAAATCTGTTATTTTAGAAGTTTCTACTCCTCACTCTGATTCTGACTCCTATAGACTGGAGGTATCAAGAAAAATATGAGAAGATACCCAATAGTATGTCCTAGTTGTAGAGGAAGAGGATTAATAGATAATCCTGAGCCTGTTAGCAGTGCTTCAACAATAACTTGTCCTGCATGTAAAGGAACTAAAATTGTAATGGTTGATGAAGATGATTGGGGAAGAAAAGAGAACATATGGGTTTGTCCTGAATGTAAACAAGAAATAGATTATATACTTGGAGATGATAAGAAATGTTGGAATTGTGGTTATACAGAAAAGGCTTAATATGAAAAAAGAGTGGTATTGTTATTTATGTGGAAAAATTTTAAAGAATAATTATTATTTATGGTCTATGAGAAAAAGTACCGATAGAGTTTTTTTATGTTGTTCTAAATGTATAAGTCAAATAAATATAGAAGGAGATTGTGTTATTAATAAGGTTAAGGAGGAAAAATGAAAGCAGATTATAAAGGATTTTGTCTACATCAAGAGGAATGGGATAAAAATAATGTAGCTTATTCATTACATGATTTGACGATGTTAGCTGAAAAATATAATTGCCCAATTCCTATTAATATACAATTAAAATATTCAAGATTTAATGTTTTAAATAGATTAGCACTATTATGGAGACATGCTGAAAATTATTATCTTAGAACAGGGTCAGGTTGGCAAAAAGATAGATTATATAAAGTTCAACAAAGATTAAATCTAAACGAAAAACAACAACAATATTTAGAAGATTTATGTAATTCTATGGGAATTTAAGATGAATTACAAATTAAGCGGATTACAGAAAACTCCACCAATTATCAAATTGGATAAAAAAATAGCAAATACTATGTTAAATAAATGGCATTATCTTGGAGAAGTAAAAGGGATTTTATTTGCTTATGGACACGAAGAAGGTTGTTTGGTATTTACAAATTGTAGGTCGAGGATTTATGAAAAAAAATACAGTCAAAAAAATATAAAAGTTATTGAATTAGCAAGAATGGTCGGTAAAGATAACCACAAATGGAGTATGAGTAGTTTAACAGCAGAAGTAATAAAAAAAATCAAAAAATCATATAATTATGATTTGATTGTTACATATTCAGACCCTTTTGCTGGTCATAATGGAATGGTATATAAAGCAAGTGGATGGATATTTGATGGAATTATTGGAAAGGACGGTCATCCTTTATTTTTTATTGATGGTAAAAGAATTTCACCGAGAACCTTGTATGATAAACATGGAATACAAGCAGTTGGGAAAATGAAAGAAATTTATGGCAATAGATTAGAATTAAAGAAAAAACCTTTAAAAAAAAGATTTATAAAAATATTGAATAAAAAAACCAGAAAGAAAATTCTAAATGAAATACGAACTTAAAATCCAAATATTAGACAAAAATTATACAGACCAACTTATAACTGCTCTAGTTAGACAAGGTTATGCTGTTTATTATAATGAAGATGAGAATGTTGTATGTTGTACCATTACTGATGATGAATTAACGAAATTAGAAAAATAAGAGGGGCAGTTTCCTAATGGAATAATCAAGGAGTAGGGATTCCTGCTCGACTGTCCCTCACCATAAAAAGAATAATATGAAAATAATATTTAATAAAAAAAATTGGTATTGTTATTTTTGTGGGCTTAAAATTAAAGAAAAATATTTCCTATTTTCTATGAATGACACTACAGATAGGGTTTTTCTATGTTGTGACTCATGTTTACCTAAAATAGCAATTACAAAAGACAATATAATTAGAGAAGTAAAAGAAGTAGATGAAATCGAACTAAAGGAGAAATATGAATAATACTTTTCCAAAAATCATAGCTATAAAACACTGCTCGGCTGGAAACACTACTGTAGGAGATATGTGGAGAGAAACTAAAATATTTGACCCTGATACTCCAGTAAGTGAAATTATTAAATGGGCTTCTGATGGTTATTTAGTTCCTTTACATAGTCATTTAGAAATTACAGTAGCTGACAATAAATAATATAATGAACGAAAGGCATAATATAATGAAAGTTAGAATTTTAGTTCAAAAATGTATGATTTGTGGAGAGAAAACTTATTGGAAAGTTGTTACTAAAAAAGATGAGGATAAAATTAGAGCAAGTTGTTTACCTTGTGGTCATCAAGGATTATTTACATTGGAGGAAGAGAAATGAAATTTGAAATTTTAGAAAACTTTTGCCCCGAATGGGAAAAAGAAAATATTAGCGAGAGATTTTGTGAAGGCTGTGGACATTTGGATAGTTCTGGAATTTGTAATTATACCTATGAAGAAAAATTAGAAATATACGAAACAATGCAAAGATTGAAAATAGGATTATAATAATGTATAAAAAATCTTGGGCTAGGATATTAATAGAATATTGCAATCCTGAAAAATGGCATAATATACCTACTTTAGCACAATGTCATTATTGTGAAAAAGATAAATTAGTAGATTATTATAATTTTTTATTGAAAGAATTTAATATACAATTTGGATATACAGACCTTTATGCTATAAGTATAGTAGAAAAATATCAAATTGTTAGAGATAGAATGTTGGAAGAAAATCTGATGTGTTCTTTATTGCCTTCAAAAGCAAGAGAATATAAAAGGAGATATTATGAAAAAATGGATACATAAAATTAAACTACATGCTATAACATTAGAAAAAGAATTAAATTCTCTTTCTTCTCAAAGATATACAATTTATAAAGTTTGGTATGTACGATATGACGAATATGAAATATTGGCATATAGAGAGGAATAAAAATGAAAAAACTTAATTTACCAGAACCTAAAGACTCATTAGGATATACTAAAGAAGAAATTTCTAAAATTATTAAAATTTATAATATCTCCGAAAAAGTATTTAACGAAAAATTCGGAATAAACACTTGCCCAATCTTATCTAATGGAGAATGTGGATATTATAAGTGGGATGTAGAATTAGCGATAAGGTGCTGTTTAGAAAAACGTGACAAACATTGGTATGAATGGGATTAAAATGCAAAAAATAGCTAAACAATTAATTAGATTAGCAAATAGAAATAGAAAAGGCTATCCTTTTTCGGCTTGTATAGAATATAAAGGTAAACAGTATTTTGCAGTTAATGAAGTGACCTTAAAACATGACCCAACTGCCCATGCAGAAATTCAAGTTATTAGAAAAGTATGTAAAAAAGAAAAAACCGAATTTTTAACAACAGCTAAAATATATTGTTCTGGAGAACCTTGTCCTATGTGTTTAACTGCGATTGCGTGGGCAGAAATTAAAGAAATATTTTATATTAATCCTTATTGGGTGGCAACGTCTAATAATTACTATTATGATAGACCTTCTAAAGAGGTTAATCTATTTTTAAATTTAAAGAGAAAGATTAAAAAGATAAATGTCATTTGAAAAAATAATACAAAAATATGAACACACTCTCAAGCAATTAGTTCTTGCATTTACTATACTAGCAAGAATCCAAAAATGCTATCCTCACGTATTTGAAGAATGTACTAATAATGAGGAACTCGATGAGTTGATGGGGAAGGATAAATGAATCCTTTAATTGCCGATAAAAATAAAATTTTAGAAATAATATCAGGGTCTCATTTGTATGGAACTAACACTGAAAATTCTGACAAAGATTATATAGGGATTTTCTTATCTCCTATAGAATATATATTGGGATTTAAAAAATGTGAAGAAGTTAATCTTTCTATAAAAGCCAAAGACGAAAACGGAAAAAATACTGATAAAGCTATAGATAGAAAACTCTACGAATTTAGAAAATTTATCCAACTCGCTCTTTCAAATAACCCTAATATTTTGGAGATATTATTTGTAAACGAAAAAAATATAGTATTCAAAAATGAATTAGGACAGAAATTATTAGATATTAAACATCTTTTTCCACATAAAGGATTAAAACAAAAATTTTTAGGATATGCTTTTTCTCAAAAACACAAAATGATAATAAAGAAAGATTGTTATTTTGACTTGATTAATGGAGTTAATTATCTTTCGAAAATAGATAAAAATAAATTTCTAATAGAAGTTATTACTTTATCTACTTGTCCTCATTTTATTAAATTAAGAAAATCGGGATATAATAATGTAAAGTTTGTTTCAATCGGAGATATAAATTTTTCTCCATCGTTACCAATTAAGAAAGTTATAAAGAGTTTAGAAGAAAGAATATCAAAAGTAGGAAATAGGAGAGGGTTGTTAAATAGATATGGATTCGATGTAAAATTTGCGAGTCATTTAATAAGATTAATGTTAGAAGGAATAGAATTATTGAAAACTGGCAAATTAGAATTCCCTTTGAAAGAAAGACAATTACTTCTAGATATTAGAGAAGGCAAATGGACTGTAGAACAAGTCTTGGAATTTTCTGAGCAACTAGAAAGAGAAATGGAATCTTTGACAATATCGAGTACGCTACCTGCTAAACCGAGAACTGAAGAAATCGAAAAATTTACAATAGGGATTTTATATGACTATATACGAAGAAGTCAAAAAAATAGTTAGTCCTCTCTATATGGTAGGAGGAGCAGTTAGAGATAAAATTTTAGGGAACGTTCCTAAAGATTTTGATTTTACTACTCCTTTAACTCCAGATGAAATTGAAGCTTCTATTAGAAAAGCAGGTAGAAGACCTTATTTGACAGGAAAAAGATTCGGGACTTTAGGAGTAAAAATAAACGGTAATCTAATTGAGATAACTACATTTAGAAATGAAAAATATAAATCTGGAAGTAGAAAACCTGAAGTTACTTTTGTCAAAGACATCACTGCTGATTTAAGCAGAAGAGATTTTACCATTAACGCTATTGCTAAAACAGGAGATAGATACATTGACCCTTTTGGTGGAAGAAAAGATATTCAAGATAAAATTATTAGATGTGTTGGAAAGCCAAATGAGAGATTCAAAGAAGACCCCTTGAGGATGCTTAGAGTAGCTAGATTCGCTTCTCAGTTAGAATTTGAAATACATCCTTCTATTTATCATGCTGTAAATTCTATGAATTATAAAATATTACAGATTAGTAAGGAAAGATGGGTAGCCGAACTCGATAAATTACTATTGGCAGACCATCCAGAAGTAGGATTAGAATTTTTGGCAAAAACAAAATTATTGAATTTTATACTTCCAGAATTATCTTTGCAAATAGCTTATGAACAAAACAGCCCTCATCATAACTTTACTTTGTGGGAACATACAAAGAGAGTAGTTCTTAATACTCCTAAAGAAATAAATCTTAGATGGGCAGGACTGTTACATGATATTGGTAAACCTTTCGTGAGAACTGATAGAGAAGATAGAAGTAATTATATAAAGCATGAATTGTTAGCAGTAGAATTTGTGACCAGATTAGCTTTGTATTTAAAGTGGTCTAATGACAGAAGAGAAATTGTAAAAAATTTAGTCTTACATCACTTAGAACAAGATAGTCCTTTGAAAGAAGCAGATGAGAAAGGAAAGAAATGAAACTTTGGTTTTCAGCAGATACTCACTTTAACCATGCTAATATTTTAAAATATGTAGGTCGTACTGAATTTATGACTAAAGAAGATAAAGAGTTATATGAAATTTATAAAAATAAATCCCAAGAAGAACAACGAAAATTCGCTATTAGTTTCGAATCTCTAGATAAAATGAATAAAGAATTAATTAGACGTTGGAATGAAAGAGTAAAACCAGAAGATTTAGTTATTTTTGTTGGCGATTTCATTTTTAAGAATTCTCCAGGTGGAAAAAAAGGAGAAGGACTTCCGATTAAACCTACAGAAATAGAGAAGAAATTGAATGGAAAAATTTTGTTTTGTAAAGGAAATCATGACGGAAATAATGGAGTAAAAACTCCTATCGAAAGATTAGTAATTCGATATGGAGGTAAAAGAATAAATATAGTACACAATCCTGCTCACGTCGACCCTAACTATAAAATAAATCTAGTAGGGCATGTTCATTTAGCATGGCAAATTAAACGGATAAAAACCTCCTTTGGTTTTACCGATGCTATCAATGTTGGTGTAGATTGTTGGAATTTCTATCCTGTAAGCTTCGAAGAAATTATGAAAAGATATTATAAATGGAAAAGGAAACAAGAACATGGCGAGCAAAATAAACATAAGAAGAACTCTAAATAAATTTTATCGAAATCTTAAATTAGATAAAGAGACGAAGAAAGCTATTAAATTTTTTAGACAAATAAAAGAACAAATGCTTAAAGAGGACGATAAAAAATAATTGTTTCGCTACCCTTGACACCAAGCTATTTATATGATATAATATATAGTAGGAGAGGGTAAAAGTATGTCTATTTTTATATCTTATTATATATTATCATATTTTATTACAATTATATCTTCTCTTTATATATAAATAATAAACCGCCCATTTTAGGGCGGTGCTTTTATTTGTAACTTATTGAATATTAACAAGTAAGGTAAATATGTCAAAAGCTTATAAGTTCCAGGGAGCAGGTTTATCTTCTGCGGAACGTAAGAGAGCCAAACGGAAATTTGACAAATACTGTAAGATTTATAACTATGAGAAAATAAACGACTTAGAACTGTTAGAATCTTTAGTATTCCATGAAATCTTAATTCTTCGAATAAAAAATAAAATCGAAGATTTAACTAAAAGTAAAACAGTAACAGATGCCGAAGTTGTTCCTAAAATATGGTTAGAACGTTTAAATGATATAGAAACTCAGACTCTTACACTTCGGGAAAAATTAGGATTATTTGAGGATAAAAAAGCTAAAGACCCTTATCAAATATTTGAAGAAGTAGACAAAAAATTTGAAAAACATAGAGAAGAAAATCAAGCCGATTATACTGCACCTTGTCCTTTTTGTCAAAAATTAATATTTTTTATATTTAAAGTAAAAAATTATGATTTAAATAAACACCCTTTTTTTAAAGGTAAATTTTTGACTAACGACTATTTATGGAAATTATATAAAACAGACAAAAAAATAACAAAAGAAGACTTAGCTAAAATCTATGACACTAGAGTTCGATATATAGATTTTCTAGAAAAACGTTTCTACAGTGCTTCATAATTTCCTTCCTTGTTTGTCGCTACCTTCTTCTATTTAGCTCATTTAATTAAAATAGTATGCTTATAGAAAAAATCTCAAAAAAAGAATTAGACTTTATAACTTCATGGTATAATCCAGTAACTTTAGCGGAATGTTTATTTGACGATTTTGATAATTTAGGGCACTTTGATAAAAAAGCTTATGGTAAAATTCGAAAATACCAATTGCCTATGTTATCATATGAATCTATTTATGATTTTAAAGCCATGCAAAAATATCATGAATTAAGCGATAAACAAACTTTCGATTTAAGAAAAAATATAGGAGATTTATATAATCTTGGAGCGAGGCTTTTTGGGAAGTCATTAATATCTCTTATTATAGACATCGCCCTTTCTGCTCTTTATGAGAAAAATCTGAAAGCTTTGCTCTATTCTATAGATGAAAAAAGATTACGAGGTATTCTAACTGCTGTAGAAAAAGCAATGAAATATCATCCTATTTTTAAGATTTTCTATTTTATTTGTAGATATAAACCTGCTATTAAATTTTACGGTAGAAAAAATAATTGGACTCTTCATGGCGTTAATATGCATTTATCTGGAAAATCTCCTGGAAGTGCTTTTTATCAGCTTCATGTGGATAAGATGTGGGGGGACGAAATTTCATTCGAAAATGAAGAAATATATAAGAAACGTCGTGATAGTTGTTCAGAGTTAGGGTCTATATTTCGATTAGCAGGGATGACTAATTTTCTTAAACATTCTCCAATAGGTAAAATATTTTTTGACCCTATAAATAAAGACAAAATTTTAAATTTACCTCGATATGTTAATCCCACTTGTTCAGATAAAGATATTTTAGAAGCGGAAAAAGATTACGGTGGAAAAGAAAGTTTAAATTTCAGAATATATTTTGAGGGCGAAGTTGCTGAAGACGCTTTTTCTACTTTTGATATGGAAAGAGTTAAATTTGCATATTTAAAAAATCGAGAAATTAAAAGATTCGAATTAAAAAAAGAACAATTTGAAAATTTTAAAAATTTAATTATAGTAGAAAGACCTAAGAATATAGACCGTATTTTTATTTGTTCTGATGTAGGCGACGGTGCGGGAGGTTCTGATATAATTATTTTATCAGAAATCGGAGATAAATATTATTTATTATATAATATTATTTTATATAATATGACCGAACAAGAACAATATGAAATTTTTAAATATTTAGTTGAACAAACTCAAGCTAATGTTTTAGGTTTTGATTGTGGAGAAGCATGTGGAAGAGGATTATATGATAAATTTGAAAAAGCAGGATATAAGAAGAATTTAGTATGGTATAGAGGAAATGATAAAGTGATTTCTGGTTTTGAACAAGATGCTAATAAATCTATCAAATTAGATAAAAAAGGTAAGCCCATAGTTCGAGAAGAATTTATGTCGGAATGGGTAATAAAAAGACTTAAAATATTACTTTATGAACCTCGATTATTTATACCCGAAAAAGATTATAAATTTGATAATCAGTTTAGTTCGGTAATTTCTACGAAATCAGATACTCGTACAACGTATGAGTGCATTAGTGAAACAGGAGACCATTACTGGTCAGCTTTTCGGGTATTTTCCATTGCTCAATGGTTAAAAAAAGATTTTAATACTACTCCTAACATGACTTCTGAAATTGGATTAGGTATTAGTTCTCTTAGGAAAAAAATAGAAGATATTAAAGAAACTAAAGAAGAAATAATAAATAAAATTCATCAAGGCAAATTAGTTAATTGTGATAAAAGCCAGTTTGACAAATATGTGAGAACCTTGCTATTAGAAAGAGCTAATTATTATACATTTAGAGGAGATACTACAAGAGCAAGTATAGCGGTCTCTGAACTAAAACGCTTAACTAAGAAATTTGAAACTATAAAAGGAGAATAAGATGAGTACGATAGATTCTACGGTTTTTTTACATAATTTGTTTTCATTATTTTTAAAGAAAATAATTATACCAGATACTTTCAAAGAACAAGCTCAAGCTATCGAAGTTATGCTTAGAGATGATGTTAGTGGTATTATAGATAGTTTAACTGACTTTGCGGTTGAAAGTGCAACAGTAGAATATGGAATAGAAACGAGCAATAATAATCTTACTAAAATTTTACGAAAATGGGCATTACAAGTAAATAAGGATTATAACGGTAAAATACCTCCTGGAATAAAATCCCTTGCGAAAGAATATTTTAAGGAAAGATGGAAAGGTTCTTCTTTTCCCGTTCTTAAAATTACTAAATGGGATAATTTTGGAGGATTCCAACTACCTTCTCGAATGTTCTTTATAGATGGTAAAGAAATACTCGCTAAACCAAAGGATGATGATGAAGTATTAACTTTAGATAGTTATGATTATTATTTAGGAGATACTGATAATGATAGAGCAAAATTAGATGCTGGAGTTATTTTTTCTCGTCCTTATGGTAGATGGTTTGATAAGTATCCAGTTCCTTTCTTAATAAAACGAGGAGTATATCATAATTATAAAATAATAGAATCTCTTAAACAATTTGGAAGTAAAGTTGTTGAAGAAATAATTCCTTATATGATGTTAGTTAAGAAAGGTAGCGATACTTTAACTACAGCAGGTAAAACTTATACAGATGCCGAATTTAAGGCTATTTATGAAGATATTCAAGCATTATTAAGAGAGTATAAAGACAATTTTGGCAGTAGAGATTCTCAGACAAAAATGAGAGTTACTGATTATGCTGAGGAAATAAGACATTTAATTCCCGATTTAGCAACAGCTTTCGCTCCTAAACTTTTCGAACAAGCTGAAAAGAATATTCTTAGTGGATTAGGATTTGTGGATATTGTTCAAAGTGTATCTGAGACTCGAAGAGAAGCTATTATTAATCCTAAAGCTTTTATAGAAGAAATAAGGGCTGGAGTGGAAGATTTTAAACTCTTACTTTATCAAATACTACTTTTAGCTTTAGAAAAAAATTCTACTTCCATAAAATATAAAAATTCAGAATTTCATATCACGTCCTCTCCAGTTAGGGGTTTTATTAACGATAGATTTAAGCAGGAACTTAGATTACTATGGAAACATGGGCAATTATCGAATAAGACATATTGTGAATTGGTTGGAGAAACAGATTTTGATACTGAGAAAAGTAGACGTGAAAAAGAAGCTAAAGATGGTACTGAAATTTTAATGTACCCTCACATAACAGATAACAGAGAATCGGATATTTCTCCACAGGAAGAAGAAAGAGAAGAAGTGGATACAAATGGAAGACCCATTCCAAGAGATAAAGTTGACGATAATGAAAAGTTTGATATGAGTAAAAATAAAGATTTAGAAATTGCTCCTTATACGAAGACCAATTATCCAGCACAATTAAAAAATTTACCAGCAGGAGCAAGAACAATATGGATAAAAACCTTTAATGCTGTATACGAAGAAACTCAGAATGAAACTCAAGCTAGACAAAGTGCTTGGAGAAATGTTAAATTAAAATATAAGAAACGTGGAAAAAAATGGATAAGAAAGGCAAGTCTAACTAAATCTCAAATAAACGAAATATTAGAATTAATGGAGGAAGAATAATGGGAACAAAATTTAGAGACTCAGATATTTCAGAATTTATGATTCATAATATAGCTGAGAACGAATCAGGAGAAGAAAGCGGTACTCTTTATAATTATTATTTATATATTCATCCGAGAGGTCAGGCAATTATAATGAGAGAAAAATCAGATGAAACTGAATATAGATATGCCAATGCAGGTAGAGGAGATAATAAATGGGCTAATAGAACTTCTTTGACTTATATAACATACGATGAATTAGCATAAGGAGAAATATAATGGCAAATTTTAAACATAAATTAAATCCCTTTACGGGCAAGCTTCAAAAAGTATTAGATGATTCTAGTTTATCTACTGTAGAAAATTTAGAAGATTTAAATGATGTAGAATTTCTTAGCGGAACTCCTACTGATGGGCAAATTTTAACTTATGATAATGCTTCTGGAACATGGCAGGCAAAAGGCCCTTCAGAAGGAGGAGTTTCTAATTTATCTGAACTTGATGATGTAGAGTTTGAATCTGGCACTCCTACAGACTGTCAAACGCTTATATATGATTCTGTTTCTGGAAAATGGAAAACCAAAGATGCTATCGGTCTAAGTCGTGTTATAATCACAGTAGGCACATCAGGAGCAGATTATGATAATTTTGACGATGCTATCGATTATTTAAGAATTTTAAATGGAGGAAAAATTATTGTTATTACTGATATGACAATAACTTCAACAGCTATAAAAGATATAAGTCATATTGAGTTTGAAGGAGATTTATTTTATTCTGGAACAAGAAAAATAAGTAAAACTGTAAATGGCGGTTATTGGTATGGAAAAGATGTAATTTTTAAAAATATATGGTTTTATAGATTATTCGATACTGGAGCTAATGAAATATTTAGATATACTGAAAATTATCAAGATGTAACTCTTAACTATACATCTTGTATAGGTCTTGGTGCACCTACTAACTCTCCTTCTGTTTTTAATTGTAATGGAAAAGAAGCTCATCTTATTTCGAGAGGAGTTACTCTAATAGGAGCCGAAGAATTAGGTTGGATAGCTTTTTCCAACCCTGCAACTTTAGTTCTACATTTATTTGATAGAGCAGGTGTCTATTTAGCTTCAGAAACAATAGATGCTTGTTTTCTGACAAGTTCTTGTATAATTTCAGGAACTCCGACATTTACAACTCCAGATAATCCAGTTTTGATAGAAAGAGCGTCAGGAACAAAAAACGATTCTTCTGTAACTGGAGATACCGTAAAAGATGCTTTAAATAATCTAACAGAGAAAAACGGAATAAATGGAACATTTACAACAACTGATGGAAAAACGATAACAGTTGTAGATGGTCAAATAACCGCTATCACTTAATATACTTATAAAGGAGACGAAACAATGGAAAGATTAAATAATGTTATAATAGAAGAATTTTTGAATGATTATACAGAAAATTCAGAAACGATTCTATTAGAAGAAGGTAAGGAAAAAAGTGAGCTAGAAAAAATAGCTAAAGCAAGAGGTATGGACATAACAGCTAGGGATTTAGGATTTTTTAAAACGGTATATGCTTTTATAAACGAACCCAATGCTAATGGAGCTATATTACCAAAAAATGAGTTAATAAAGGTTCTTCCGCAAATTATAGGAAAACCTATAAATATAAATCACGATAGAGATAAAGTAGTTGGGCATTATATAGATTTTCGTTATCGTCAAAAGGAAAATGAAGCAATTGCTTATGGTGTTTATTACAAAACTTACTATATAGAACTATGGAAAAAGGCTCAAGAACTATTTAAGAAGAAGAAACTTTCTTCTTCATTCGAAATATGGTCTCCAAAGGATAAACGCAAATATTATAAAGACGGAACTTATGAACTTCACAACATGGAAATCGCAGGAGGAGCTTTAATATACGAAGACAAAGACAACGCTCCTGCTTTTAAAAATGCTAAAGTTTTGATGATGGCTAATGATGATACTGCTTTACCTGAACTTGTTTATGCTTCCAAATATAAAGAAGATGAAATATTAATGGCTGGACAATCTACTACCGCAACTCTCATAAAGGTAAAATGTTCAAATTGTGGAGAAGAGTTTGAAGTAGGTGAAGGTCAAGTTAGTATTAAATGTCCCAAATGTTTTGCTATTCTTGATAATACTGGAAATATGAAATATCCCCCTCAAGTTAAAGATTTTAAAATACTTTGCCCTTCCTGTAAAGTAAATAATTGGTTAATTATATCAAGAGATGATGAAAAAGCCAAATTAAAATGTATGAATTGTTCTAAAGAATATAATATTACTTTTGCTAAAAATAGTAAAACTAATCCTTTATTTAAATCTAGATTCATATATTCTGGACATATTAATTGTCCTCAGTGTAACGCTAAAATAAATATAGAAGGAATATCGGATGTAAATGTTAGACAAGTGGCATGTCCTAAATGCGGATTGAAGTTTTATACGGATAGTTATAAAGAAACTAGCAAAAGAATTGCAACAATAAATGAAACTAAAGATAAGGCAAATGAGCCTACAAAAGCTTCGGAAAAAGGAGGAAAAAATATGGCAGAAAAGATTCATGATTTTCTCGAATCTACAGAGGAAGATAATAAGAAAGTAATTTCCGAAAGACTGGAAAAAGTTAAAGCTAAAGAGGAGAAGAAGCCAGAAGCTCCTGTCTCCGAAGACTTAATAGAGGTTGAAGATATTGATGTTACAGTAAAGGAAATAGAAGGTGATGATGAAATAGAAAAAAGTGCTAAGTTTAATTGCGAATGTATTAAATGCGGTTTTTCTAAAGCTTCAGATTCTCACTGTAAAGATTTGAAATGTCCCAAATGTGGCGGTCAGATGAGAAGAAAAGAACGTCCAGGAGCAGGACAGCCAGGTAAGTCTGAACAAATGACTACTAAGACACGAAAAGCACTTCCTGATAGTTTATTTGCTATTGTTAAGACAGTAAAAAATAAGAGAACAGGAGAACCTCGTAAAATTCGAATGTTTCCTATAAATGACCAAGTTCATGTTCGTAATGCTTTAGCAAGATTAGCTCAAACTAAAGTTAAGGAAACCTTGAAAAAATTAGGCGTAAGTGCTGATTCAGTTAGAAATAAAATTCTTAAAAGAGCAAGAGAATTAAAGATGACTACTCTTTTGAAACGTTACCAGAAAGCTATGAAGAAACATCAGAGAAAACTAAGAAAAGCTCGTAAAGATATGAAAACAATTATAACTGAGACTTCTAAAAGAGAAGAGATATTTAAAGCTGGTGTTAGAAAAGCTATAAAGCAACATCTTGATGAATCAAAAAAGAGTAATAATACTCAAAAAAAGTTAGAGGCAGAACTTGCAAAGGTTAAGAAAAATACTGATAAGAAAATAAAATTCTATCAAGAAAATGCGAAGAAAATTCTTGAGAGACAAGAGATAATTGGTAAAGATTACTTAACAGACGAAGAAATAGTTAATGATGATAAGTTCGAAAGAGCTAGATTATCATTAGAAAAGGCAAGAGCCAAAACAAACAAAGATACTGCTTCTGAAATAGTCGGTTCTAAAATTAATGATGATGGTTATTATAGAAAAATAAAGAAGCAAATTGACGATGTAGCTTTTGGTCGTAATAAATAAAAAAAGATAAATTAATATATGGCAAAGATAATGCCGACACGAAAAGATATTATAATAGTGTAAATTTGTTCAAAAAAATTATAGAGAGGTAAATACAATGGAACGTAGAGTTGATTTGGAAATTTCGAAGTTGATAGGCGAGCCTATTAACTATCAGTTACCAGTTCCTGTTGAGCTTCGTGAGATTTGTAACCTAGATACTGTTGAGCCAGGCGAAAAGCTGTGGAGATACACTAATGTTGATTCAGATTTGGATACAATCTTAGTCGTGGATACTACAGATGGAAAATTGGTGCAGGTAAAGAGAAGTCCGTTGGGAGATACTGAAATATCTTTCCAGGGTCTTAATTCGAAGAAGGAATATGTACTTGTTGATGCGGTACTTTCTAGTCCAGATACTAAAGTGCTTGGTCGGAAGAAAGAAGCTATTACACGTGGTATGGATAAGAGAGAGTTGAAACTCGTGCTGGATGGTCTGGAAGCTGATACTAATACTCCAGGTAATGCTAATGTTCAGGAATATACTATAGCTTCTGGTGATGACCTTTATGATGCTATTATGGCTATGAAGCATTTGGTTGAGGATTATGGTGATGATTATGTACTTCTTTGTGGTTCTGCTGTGAAAGAAGCCATTGATATGTATGATAAAGATAATGCTGGTACTTTTAATTATAACGTTACGCTTATAGCAAAGCTTAAAGAGCTTGGCATAACGCCGATGAAGATATTTGGTAAAGTTGAGAGTACAGATGGTGGTGGAGAAGCAGTTCTCCTTAACACTAAGCATATGATTTTGTTAGCGAGGAATTCTAGAGTAGCTGAAGGTAAGCCGATATGGTTCGTGAGAAGGAAAATCTCCCCTGAAATCGCAAGATTGATGGGTGCAGATGTTGACCAGGCTCAGAGAGCACTCATGGTTGGTCAGACTCCTGAAGTCGTAGACTTCAGTGGTACATCAGCCAACGTGTTAGGGTTCTCGGTTGTTGGTTATGAGAGCGTGATTTTTGCTATTCCTAATCCGAAGATGATTGTTAAGTGTGACGCTACTTCGATACTTTAACATAGATAAATTAGGGAGGGCGTTGACTAGGTCGATAGCTCTCCCTAATCCAATAAAATAAAAATAAAGGAAAACCAATGATTCAATTTGGAACTCAAATTTCCAAAAAACAATGTAAAGTGGTAAAATCTATTTTAGATGAACTTACAGATGAATATAGGGATTTTTATATCACTAAATCTAATTTTAGACTTTTTATTAAAGAAAACGAACATTTATTATTTGAAGCTTTACAAAGAGGAGATAAAATTGTTTTTGAGGAAGGAAAAGGAATAGCTTTTATAACTGGATGGTCAGACAAATCTCCTAGAAAATATTTAAAAATATTAGCGGAAGATAACGATTCTGCAAATAGATTGTTAAAGGTTTTATTGTGGAACGTAAAAGAGGATTTATACATAAAAATAAAAAAGACAAATCCAATAATTGAAATATTAAAGCGAAATTATTTTATATTTAAAGGTAATAGAGGCAAAGAAATGCTTTTTGTAAAAAAGTATAGAGGAGATAATAATGGACACGATACGCACAAAGGTTAGAGCTTTGGTAGAAGATTTTGGAGAAACAGATTTCGAAATACAAGAATATGAACAATCTAATATTTTTACTCTTGCAGAATCTAATATTACCGCTATAGATTCCGTTTTATGGAATGGAACAGAACTAACTTCAGGAGAATATTCTTATGATTCTACCACTAATAAAATTACTATTAATCTGTCTTCTGGTAATAGCTTATCATCAGGCGATAAAATAGAGGTAGATTATACTTTTAATAAATATTCCGATACTGAATTAACAAAATATATAATTGGAGCTATAACTTGGATGAGTCTTTTTTCATATGGAGAAGATGATTATGAAGTAGATGAAGATGATGATAATATTCGTCCAAATCCAGATAATAAAACAGAGGACTTAATATCTATTATAGCCAGCATATTAATTAGACCCAACTATTCAGAATATAGACTTCCTAATATTACTGTTAGATACCCTAAAACAATGCCTAAAGAAGAGCGTATAGAAAAAATAGTATCAAGATTTCAGATGGGACTTGGAGTATCAGAAATTATAACTTATACGGAAGATTAAGGAGAAAGATATGCCAAAATTCAGAACAGACCCTAAGTGGAAAGATATAAGAAGGCATCGTAGAAGTACCCAACCATATAAAATTAAAGTTAAGAAAGATGGAATAGCAGAAGATATAACAGGATGGACAATTTATTTTACTTTGAAGACCTCAATGAATGATAACGATAATCAAGCTATAATTGACAAAAAAATAACTGCTCATAGTGATGCTACCAATGGAGAATCTTTAATAGAATTTACAGCGTCCGAAACTGATTTAGTAGGTACTTATTATTTTTCTGTGGATTATAAAGACGATGAAGATAATGAAGGAGTGCTTTTATATGGTAGAATTGAATTTGAAGACATTGTACGTAAATTAAGAGATTAACATGATACAAGAATATTTAGAAGCGACTATAACAGAGTCGGAAATAATAGAAGTAGAATTCATAGAAGAAGGAATAATCACTGTAAATTTTAATACAGTAGAAATAGCTAAAAATAGAGCATGGGTAGTTCAAACTGTAAAAGATAATTTTATTTTTAATGAAGTTCCAACAAAATTAACTTCTAAGAAATTTAGAGCAGATAATGAATATGTCGAAACTTCTTTGCAAGTATTTTTAAATGGCATTAAAGAAAAAAATATAACTATACATTCAACTACAGATTTTTCTCTTCCAATAGATACTGTTGTATCAGACTACATTGAAATAAATTATATAAAACTATAAGGAGTCAAAGATGAAAATACAAATTGCCAAGATTATTTTTCTAGAATTTTTAGATGTAACTAAACGAATATTAGATTTAGGGGAATTTAAACTTGGCAAGAAATCTGACGATTATAAATATTTTAAAAAACAAGTTTTTGACTACTCTTATAAAGGACTAACTAAGATATTTAAACAATTATACGATGAAAAAACTATAATAAAATGTCCTAAAAAATGTAAAATGAGACAAGGCTACTCCGATTGCGAATGCGGTGGGAGTGGATACCTAAATAAAATATAAAATGACACGTATGTTATTGAAATGATTAGCTTATATGTCTCGCAGGGTCAAATGCGAGAAAATGCCTTGTAGGGCTGACAATTAAAATGACTCCTGAACTTGAAAATTCGAGTAAAAAGGAGGAATAAAAATTTATGGCGTTAAATACAAGTATTCGTGGATTGCAGATTAGAGATGCTTTCTTTGGTGCTGGCTTGGCACGTAATGGTGCTGATGGCGACATCATGGATGTTCAAGTTGATGATAGCACGATAGAAATTAATTCCGATGCTTTAAGAGTAAAAGATGATGGTGTTACTAATGATAAATTAGCGAATATATCTAGAGGTAGTGTTAAAGTTGGTGGAGCGTCTGATGCTCCTACTGATTTGGATGCTAAAACTGACGGATATATTCTTATAGGTGATGGCACTGATATAAATTCGGTTGCAGTAAGTGGTGATATAACAATCACTAACGCTGGTGTAACTGCTATAGGAGCTACTAAGGTTACAGATGCTATGTTGAATGATGATGTTGCTAGTGGTTTAGCAGGTGTTGGTTTAGTGGCTTCGGCTGGTGTTCTTGCTGTCGATTTAGATGAAGTCGGAGAAGTAGCTATAGATGTTGCTAATGATTATATTGCTCTTTTAGATGCTTCTGATAATGGCGATACTAAGAAAGAAAAATTTGCAGATATAGTTTCTGCTATAGCTGGTACTGGACTTACTGCTACTGATGGCGTATTGTCTGTAGATACTATAGCTGATAATATAGTTGAAGGCGATATAAAGATGGAAAATCTTTCTGCTGATGTAGATGCTTCAGGATATTCTGGTGAACATACATTAGCTAATACTCCTATTGCAAATTCTCTTCAGCTTTTCTTAAACGGTTTATTGCAAGAAGAAGGGTCTGGAAAAGATTATACTCTTACTGGTAGCACGATACAGTTTACTACCGAACCTGAAAGCGGAGATATTATAATTGCTCATTATATTCTTAACGATTAATTAAATAAACCTAAATACATATAAGCTAAAACTTGAATCAAAGGAAAATAAGATGACAAAACGTAAATTAAAAGGAGTAAATGTTAATAGACTTCCTAAAAATAAGAAGGATAAAATGGAAAAAACTTTAGCAAAAATGGATAAAATTAGAGAAGACGATAATATTTTATTACGAGATTTATTACAAACTAAATTAAAATTTGCGGTAGCAGAAAGAGCAAAAGGATTGCAGGCTATAGAAATTCATAGAAACAAAATAGACCTTCTTAAAGAGCAAGTTTTAAAATTAGAAGGGGCTATTATTACTATACAGGGAATTTTAAATGCCTCAACTAAAAAGGAAGAATTAAATGGCGATAAAAGCAACAATTGATTTTAAGTGCAAAATGTGCAATGGGAAAAATTTCTATATTATGCCTCTGAAAAAGAAGGTAAACAACGACTTTATAAATTCAATAGATAAATATAATTTACAGTGTAAACATTGCGGAAAGAATTATATCCTTCGATTTAATATTAGAGCTATATAAAAAGGATTAATATGCGTAAAGGAAATAGTAATATATTAGGTAATTTAAAGTCCAAAGGAAATTTGATTAAATTTCTAATTGGAAATATTACAAATCTGACTTTATCAAATGAAGCATTAAGTAAGGATATTAATCCGAGTAATTTACTTTTTAATGGAAATTTTGAATATTGGTATTCTGGAAACTCGGTAGCTCCTGATGGATGGTTATTAGTAAATGGTTCTATAGATAAAGAGTCTACAGAAGTTAAAATAGAATCATATTCAGCTAAACTCACAGCCACTGCTCAAATGTATTTACGTAATGCTAATTATAATATTTCTAATTGGTTTGCTCCTTATAAAGGAAAATCAATTACTCTATCTGCATGGGTAAAAACTTCAACAGCAAATTCTGCTAGAATATTAATAGGAGATGGAGTTTCTAATTCTAATTCTTCTTATCATACTGGAGGAGGAGATTGGGAATTATTGACAGTAACAAAGACTATAAGCGAATCTGCAACAGTTCTTGATATAAGGTTAAAAGCAGATATTACTTCTACGGTATATTATGATGCTATTACTTTAGTTGCAGGAGCTATGCCTTTTGGATATTCTGTTCATCCTAAAGATTATCTATATAGACAGCAAACAATTTGGATTGCTCCTGATGAAGCTATTAACGCAAATCATAATATAACTGGATGGTATTTAACTCCATCATTTACCAATGCGGTTATATGGATTCCATGTCCTTTACCTACTAAAATAAAAGGAAAAACTGTCGTTTTAGATGAATTAATTGTATACTATGGAATTAGAGATGATGATTCTAATACAAATAATAGTGGGGATTATATTGATTATATTTATTTATATTACAGTGATTTAGCTAGTGGAGATAGTACAGAAGTTACTCATACTGATAATATAGGAGACGATTCTTATAATATAGATTCTAATCATAATTTAATTGATAATTCGACTGAATTGCATGACGCTCCTCATTGGTTAAGAATTAAAACAATTACAGACAGTACTTTAACAGATATAAGAATATATGGTTTCAAAGCTAAATTTCATATAAAAGCTCATGAATAAAAGGAAATATAAATGACTACAGAAAATTATTATATTATATTTTATAAAATATTAGATGGTACTATATTAAGTTATGTTAGGTACAGGTTCGTATATGATGAAAGCGAGAAATTATTAAATCCTTTTTCTAAAGATAGATGTGCAAATAATAATGGTTTATCAATAGAAAATATTGGAATAAAAAAATGGAAAAAAGAAAATCCTCAAGAGTCAGATTTTAAAGATAATATAAATGATTTAAATGAAAATGATTTAGAAAATATAGAATAAATGTAAGGATAAATCAATGACTGAAAGAAATACTCGTATTCGTTATTCTCAAATAGCTTCAGTAAGACCAGATGATTTAGACGCTACAAATGGTTTAACTGATACTTATATCCCTTCATATGACCAAGCAACAGGGAAATTTACATGGGTAGCACAATCGGCTGGAGGAGCAGGTTCTGAAGGATACACTACTTCTTTTGATAATAATGACCTTTCTAGTGCAGGAATATTAATTGTTAATCATAATTTAAATTCTACATATCCTTTAGTAATTATATATGATAATAATAATTTAGTAATTGAACCAGATGAAATAGAATATAAAACAGCTAACCAAATAGAAATAGATTTATCTTCATTTGCTCCCATTTCTGGTACTTGGCATATTAGAGTAAATTCTGGTGGAAGTTCAGTTTCTAATATTGAAGATTTAGGAGATGTGGATTTTGATAGTGGTACTCCTACTGATGGTCAAGCTTTAATATATGATTCTGGAAGTAGTAAATGGAAAGCTCAAGACGTGCCAGGTGGAGACGAACTTAAAGATGCTGATAACGATACAAAAATTCAAGTGGAAGAATCTGCTGATGAAGATAAAATTAGATTTGATATAGCAGGTGCTGAACAATTTATAATAGAAGATGGGGTTATATTACCCACAACTGATAATGATATAGACTTAGGAAGTTCTTCTAAAAAATTTAAAGATGGATATTTTGCTGGTAAATTAACTGTAGATGGGTTAATAGACCCGACAGGAATAGTATTAAATTCCCAAGCAATTAATCCAATGGGTTCTGGTCAAGAGGGTATCTGGATAGATAGTAATGATAGTAAATTATATCATTTTGATGGAACTGATAGTAAAGAAATATTAAATTCAGACCATACTGATACTTATAATCATACTAATATCCATGAACAAAATAAAGATACTTATTTAGCTTTTGGAACAGTTGACCAAGTATCTGCTGGAGATGTTAAAGATGCAGTAGATAAAAAACATTCGCAGAATACAGACACTTCTTTAGATTCTGGAGGAGCAAATGAGACCTCTGCTTCTGAATTAAGAACTGCATTAGATACTACTATTTCTGGAAAAGCTGATAAAATTAGTGAGGGAGTTGAAGATAATTTCGTTTCTATAGACAATGTAGGAAATATAAAAGATTCTGGACATAAACATTCTGATTATGCTCTTTCAGGGCATAATCATGATACAGAATATTTAGCACTTGATAATATAACTCCCTTTACACCAGATGCTGATTATGAACCTGCAACGAAAAAATATGTAGATGATGCTCTAGTGGGTGGAGGATTTGGAGATATGTTTAAGTCTACATATGATACAAATGATAATGGGATAGTAGATTATGCAGAAGCGGTAGATGATGGTACTAGTGGAGAAGTCAATAGGTCAACAGCCTCTGAAATTAGAGGAGCAGTAGATGATAGCCATACGCACTCAAATAAAGCTCTTCTGGATATCTACGACCAGACAAACGCAGACTTGAGTGATGCAGTAGATAAAAAACACGATAGGCAACATGCTATAGATTCTACTTCAGACCATACCTCTAGTATCACACAGAACAATTTAATAGACGCTGATGCTAATGGATTGCCTAATGATAGTGGATTAGCAGTTGCAGATGTTTCAGATGCTGTCATTAAAAAACATGCACAGAATACTGACACAGGAACAAATCAAGACACCTTTTCCATAGGAAACGGTACAGAAGGTGCTCATAAATTAATAGAAGCAAATATAGGGCAGTCTGGCACTCAACCAGGAATTCGATACAACAAAGATACAGATACTTGGCAGATTTCTAATGATGGAAGTACATGGAATGATATAGAAGCAGGTACAGGTTCTGGAGATATGCTTAAAAGTACATATGATACAGATGAAGATGGAATAGTAGATAAAGCGGAATCTATAGATGATGGAGTAGGAAATTCGGCAACAGCTTCAGAAATTAAAGGGGCTGTGGATGATAGTCATATACATTCAAATAAGGCATTATTAGATACTTATACACAAATAGAAGTAGATTTAGCAGATGCAGTAACAAAAAAACATACAAGACAACACGCTATAGATTCTAGTGCAGACCATACTTCAAGTATAACAGAAAATAATTTAATTAATGCGGATGCTAATGGTCTTCCTGATGACTCAGGGTTAGCAGTCAGTGATGTATCTGATGCGGTCACAAAGAAACACAGTCAAAATACCGATGTGGGAACTGATAGTGATGACTTTGCAATTGGAGATGGAACTGATACAGATAAAACTATAACCGTAGATAATGGAGATGTTAATGAACCTAAAATAAAATATGATTCTGCTTTAAATAAATGGAGATATTCTAACGATGGTTCTACATTTCTTGATATTGGTAGCGGAGGTTCTTTAACTGTAAAAGAAGTTGATGGGAATCCCACTATAAATAATGTATCTGAAATTCAAATAGACCAAGATTCTGGATTAGTTTTAACAGAACTAAGTGGTGGGATAGCAAAAATATCAATAGGAAGTCACTGGAAAAATTTAGTAGTAGATGGGCAGAGCACTTTAATACCTGATGGAGTAGAAAGTTTAGAATTTGAAGCTGGTAGTGGAATTGATATAACAACTAACTCTGGAACAATGCCAAAGAAGATAACTATAGCTGTTTCTGGAAGTGCTAATTCATATAGAACCAGTTTCAATAATGGAGATTTATCAAGCGGTATTTTAACTGTAACTCATAATTTAAGTCAACAATATGTATTTGTTCAAATTTATAATAATAATGAAAAAATGATAATACCAGATGATATAGAATTAAAAACAACAAACTCTTTGGAAATAGATTTATCTGGATTTGGAACTATTTCTGGTACATGGCATGTAATAGTAGTTGCATAAAGGAGTATATAAATGGAATTTGGAAAACTTGAAGGAAATGATTATAACAATTTAATAATGAATATAGCTGTCAATGCTTTTAGGATAGCTGTAGGCGATAATATATCTCTTCAAGATATGGTAGATATGTTTGTGGATGAATATGAAGACGAAACTGGGATAGATAGTGGAAATAGTATAAATATACAATATGACGCTATAGATGATTATTATTCTATGGGAGAAGGAGATACTACAACTATTGATAATATGGAATATGCAACAGATGGAGATGCACAAACCGCTTATGTAGCAAATGATAGTACAAATTTTCAGTCTTATTCTGAGGACACTATAAAGCAACAAGGTTCTTATTCTTTAAAGATGGTAGCTACCCAAACAGATTCTCTAAATGATAGTTTAACGAAAGATTTTTCTGCTATAGATTTAACTAATAGGGATACTATAAAATTTCAAGCTAGAGCTACTAGAATTGGAACTAATTTTAAAATACATTTTATAAAAGAATTTGAACCTGATTCTAATACTAAACTTTTGTTAAATTTCAATGGAACAGATGGCGATACTTCCACAACTGACGAAAGTGATTCTGGACATACTCCTAGTTTTAACGGTTCTGCTCATATAGAAGAAGACCAGAATAAGTTTGGAACTACTTGTTTAGAAACAGATGACAGTGCCGATTATGTGAATATTCCCGACCATGCTGATTGGGATTTTGGGACTGGAGATTTTACTATTGAATGTTGGATACGTCCAATTACAGGGGCTAGTGGAAGTTCTTTCTTTTTTGGAAGAAATACAGCTTATAATTCTAATTATACTACTAGAAAATGGTGTTTGAATTATAGTTCAGCAAATGAAAAAATAAATTGGTATGGGGTATCTGAAGGTAATAATATTACCGATGCTAGTAATCAATCTGTTCCTCTAGACCAGTGGTCTCATATTGCAATTGTAAGAAATAGTGGGCAAATTAAAATGTGGGTAAATGGAAAACAAGAGGGTTCTACTATTGCAAGCGATACTCAAAATCATAGTTATAGTGATGATATATATTTAGGTGCTGGACAAAATGGTTCTTATGATATTTATTTTGATGGAGTTAGAATTTCCAACACTGCTCGTTATACTTCTTCATTTATTCCTAATGCTTATTTTGCGTCCAATATAGAAATATATTCTGCTAATACTTGGGAAACTAAAGAAATTGATATTAGCTCTTATGATAGTGCAGAAAAAGAGGATATTGAAGGAATAGCTTTTGAAATAATAAATGCAGATTCTGCCAATACTATTTATATAGATGAATTATATGCTTATGCTAACCCATCGGGTTATACTTTAATTTCAGAAAATCAAGTAGCAGAATCTGAGCCTGATGAAGCAAGAATTGTAATTCTTATGGAAGAAGTCAGTAGTATAACTCTCAATACTGATTTAAAAGCTTGGTTATCTAAAGATGATGGAAGTACATTTGCACAAATAACTTTAACAGATGTGGGAGATTATGGAGCAAGTATTAAAATATTATATGGAGAAGTAGATTTAGCTCAATCTGGAATTGGAAGTGGCACTAATATAGTTTATAAAATTACTACCCATAACAGCAAAAACTGTAAAATACATGGTACATCAGTGGCATGGAGATAAATAATATTAGTAGAAAGGACAATAATGGATATTCTATTTAGAGAACATGCACAGAATATTTATATATACCCTTCATTGGAAGAAATTTCAGACCCTTTTGAGAAAAATGTTACTATTACCAGAATGAATAGATTACCTATAAAAGCAATAGTATCTGACCTAACATTTGCTAAAGTTCAATATGCAATGCCTGGAATCGAGACGGATAGAGCAAAAGAAATTATAATAGAGAATAAGTACGAGAATTTCCTTAAACTTTCCTATAAAATACGGATTGACGGAAACGACTACGAAGGCTGGAAAATTAATGGGAAGCTACAATATCGGATAGAGGGAGAATACCTCCGTGCTTACGTTTACATAAAGAAGGTGTAAGAATTGGAATTAAAAATGAAAATTACTCCTCGTTTTAGTGCTAGAAATATTTTTAATGAGACTATAAAGCGAGATTGGTTCATATTCCAAAACGAGGTATTCGAATTTGGAATAAAACTAAGAGACTATATACAAAATTATATTAATACCAGACGCAGACGTAGAGGAGGCAGTGGTAATCTAGCCAGCTCAATCAGTTTTGAATCTTTCTCAACTGCTCCTGCTCAAGTGGGATGGGGCATAGGAAATATAAATGTACTTAATCAAAAAGCTAAATATTGGTACGTTGTTAACTATGGAGCTATGGTAGGCGGTCAGCCTTATGTACCGAATAGAGGAAGATATGTACCAGGTTCATTTGAAGGTACACCTGCCGACCCTGCATTAAAAGGCGGAGTACAAAAGTTTAATTATAGTGATGGAAGTAATTTTGGGATGTTTCCCAAGTCACCGATTCGTCCACTAAATTACATCCAGGCAGGACGTAGACGTATGGATATAGGCATCCGAGCCATAATAACGAGACTAAAGAAGGGACTATAATATGTCATATAGACGAACACGTAACATAGAGGCATCAATTATAGAATTTTTAGAAGGACATTTAGACACGGATTGGGGCAACATAGAGGTAGAAAAAACCTTTGCCAGAGTATATCAAATCCAATTCAGTGAAAAAGACAAAACTGCCTGTGTTTGTGTAAGGGTAGGAACAACTGACCATACAAGAGTAGAAGTCGGAGGCAATTCTACCAGACGAGAGGCACAGGTATTAATAGACATATTTGCTTCCAATGATGGGCAACGCTTAGACCTAAAAGATTACATCATTGAGAAGCTTAAATCAGGTTTACTATATTATGAATATGTGATAACCAACGGAGAGATACAATCTAAAACTCAAAACGGTAGAATTACAGTCTTGACAATGGAAGACGCACCTATAAATTTTGATGTAGACAAAAATGCTTTAGATGTCCATGATAGGTTCAGACATCTCTTGACAATTACCGTCAGTATAGGACAGGTGGAAGCATAATGAAAGTACAATTAGAATTAATGACAAAATGGTATTTCTTTATTCCTACTATTATAGGAGCTATTTCTTTACTATGGAGCGTCTTTAATTTTATCGTAGGTCGTGCAGTTGCCAACAAAATAGTATCTAATGACTTGAAACATTTAACTGACGACGTGGACGCAATCAAAGAAGGCGATAAGGAATTTAAGAAAGAAATAAAAGATGATATACACTCTATAAAATTAGGGATTTCACGTATCGAAAAGAAACAAATCAAGAGAGACGCTATATGTGATGAGCGTCATAAACTAGATAAAAAGTAAGGTTGACCCAATAGTAAGGGAAAATTGATAGATTAGTTTTCTATAGGAGAGAAAACTAACGAACAAAGTTCAAAGGAGGAACTAAAATGGCTTTAATACACAGTTCAGGTTATAAACCTAGAATTTTCCCGATTAACGGAGATGTGGCTGATGCGGAGATAGACCGAGCACAGTCAATTGACCCGACAGTTGCCCTAAATAGGGAAGAGATTAATGAGATTGGTAGACAAGATGCGGTAGGCTATAATCAAACTAGCCCTACAGTTACTTACAGATTAACTCAGTTTGAATATGGTTCAATCGAGTTTTGGCAGAAGATAGTAAATACTACAACTAAGGGTGCAAATGGAGAGGATGAAATCACACTTGGCGATTTCAAAACTCCATATTTTGATATATGCGGTTATCTTGAAGATGATGATGGTACTTTCAAAGGCACAGTCCAGTATCCTGCACTTAGAACTGCTGGATTTTCGATAACTATTTCCGACCCACAGGCTATTATAGAGAGAAGTTTTGATTTCGTTGGAGAATCTGCAAAGATTTGGCAAGGTACTAACAAATATTTCATTTATAATAGACATGAAGCTGGTTCTGGTGGAGATAATGAAATAGACCTTAGTGCTAAACTTCCTGCTGAGAATCCTAATGAATCTGGTAAGTATATCGAGAGAGTAATTAGAGTTCGCAGTGGAGTATCTACCGAATTAGTAGATGGTACAGATTTCAGTTACAGTGACGGTACTAAGGTACTCACGATAACCAGTATACAGACTAGTGACGTTATAAAGACGTATTACACGTCTGCAACCGCTCCTGATACGATATTCTCAGAAAATGATTCGGATGTCCCTGCATTGTTAGGGGACTCAGTTTCAATATATCTCTATATTCCTGCCAGTGGAAAACCTGGTTCAAGTGATTACGTCTACAGGTTACAGAGCGTAACAATAGACGTGGCTTTTGATAGAGAGGATATTAGGGAAATAGGAAACAAAGACGTTGTTGCTAGAGGCGTAACGGATAACACTGTTACGGTCACGTTGGGAAGAATCCTCGAATCTCACACGATAGAGGAAGTCCTGGCTGGACAGAGTGCTGACTATGGATTGATAGACGTTGAGCAGTTTTCAGATGATATTGCGTTGATAGTCAAGATATTCTCTGACAACACGAAGGGCACATTTAAATATGGGTTCAAAGCTACAGGGTTAACACCAAACGAAATTAGACTTGGACAAACTGTTCAGGAATATGCTACTGCGGATGATACTCTCGAAGGAGAGAATTTAATTATCAGTGCTGACACGTCCAAACTTGGTATATAAGTTAAAATAAAGGGGAGGGCAACTCCCTCCCCTACCATATAGTAAGGAAAAGTAAGATATGAATAAAGAAAAAATATATAATATTATAGACAGTGAGACACGTCGCTTGGTTGGGGTATTGTGTAAACGTGTAGAAGTTTTAGATAAAGAAGGAGTATTGTCTCCCAATTTATATAAATCTTTGGCAAAAGAAATTGTATATGAGCATAGTCGTAATCTAAAAAATCTTTTAGATATACAATCGCAATTATTTAAACTTGAATTTAAAACCAGGCAGGAGTAGTCTGGTTATTTTTTATTAACGTAAGGAGAATAAAATGAATAAAGAAGAACGTAAGAACTTGGCAAAAAAACAGTTAGAAGTTTTAAATGAGATAGAACAAAATATGACTATGGGGCATGTAATTAAAAATAATACTATTGAATTTAAATCTGGCGAGAAACAATATAGAGTTAGAAAACCTAATTTTGTAGAACGTCAAAATATCTTAGATTTTCAAAGAAAGATGTACCTAGAATTAATTAAAGACGATACTATGCTTTTTAGAAAACAGTGGGTTGACCTTTACCAGAAAAAAGGTATTGATATAGCTAAGATGGAAGCCGAAATGAAAAATATGCAAGCAGAGATTGAAGCCTTATTGCTGAAACTTGTAAAAATAGAAGATATAAAAGTAATTGGAAATATCCGTAAAGATATAATCGATTTACGTAGAAAGATGTGGGATATTAATGTAGAGAGAACAGATTTGCTTCAACATTCAATAGAAGACCAATTATTACTTAGAGTTAATAGTTATACTACTTATTTGGTTCTAGAAGTTAAAGATAAAAATACTTGGAAAAAGCATTTTGAAAATTATAACGATTTCCAGAACTGTATTGATGACGATTTAATGACAAAAACGTTTAATTATATTAGTAGTTTAATATATGGGGGATTTGATGAATCTACGAATTCTGAGAAATCTAGCTAAGTCAGATAGATGGCAAATAATTTATAATAGAGCAAAGGAACTAGGTACTATAAAATTATTTGATAATGATAGCGATTTAACTAAAGCTCAAATATTATTTTTATATTATTTAGAACTTTATTCTAGTTTATATAGAGATTTAGCTTCGCATGAGCCTTATATCAGTGAAGCGGTTATTGATGATGAAATAAGATGTTATGATGAAAAAACAGAAATTCTTACCGACCAGGGTTGGAAATATTTTAAAGATTTAGATAGAACAGAAAAAGTAGCTACATTAAATCCTGAGAACGATATTATAAAGTATCAAAAACCTATTAAATATATTGATTATAGTTATAATGGAGAAATGTTCAAATTAAAAACTAAACAATTTGATTTAGTAACTACTCCGAATCATAGTCATTTTGTAGGAATAAATGTAGATAAAAAATTGAGATGGACATTTAAAAAATCTTTTGAAATTTTTAACAATTTTTGGTTAGTATTTAAGAATACAGGATTATGGAAAGGACAGTATCAAAGATATTTTACTTTAGATAGTGTGACTAAAAAATTGTTAGTTCCTAATAGATGGTATAAAAATTTATGGTTTAAATTTGATAAAAAAACAAACTTTATTAAGATTAAAATGGAAGATTGGTTAGAATTTTTAGGATGGTATTTAAGTGAAGGAAGTTATTCGTGCCCTTCAAAGGGCAATTATAGATTGAGAATTGCACAATCAAAAAGAGCAAATCCTAAAAAATATATTATAATTTATAATTTATTGACACGATTACCCTGGAAATTTCAGAGCTATGATAAAGAATTTTGTTTAGCTTCTAAACAATTATATAAATATCTTAAGCAATTTGGAAAAGCAAGGGATAAATTCGTTCCTAAATTTATTAAAAATTTAAATCCTCAAATGATAAGAATTTTTTTAAATTCATATAAACTAGGAGACGGATGCAAAAAAAGTAAAAATAGTTTTTATATAGACACATCTTCAGTAAGAATGAAAGACGATTTGATGGAACTTGGTATAAAAGCAGGTTTTTGTGTTCATTCTTGTAAAAATAAGAGATATAATACTTGGAGTATTACTTTTTTAAAAAAATATAAGAACTATTGGAAAATCAAAGGCAAAAAAGCACAATGGATAAAATATAAGGGAAGAGTATATGATATATTAGTTCCTAAATATCATATTTTATTAGTTAGACGAAATGGGAAAGTAATATGGTCAGGAAATTGCGATGCTTATATATTTTGGAGAAGTAAACAAAAATATAAAGAGGAAAAAGAAAAATCTAATAAATCAAGAAAAGGTAGAAAAGTAGACACTAAAACTAATATTCCTCATATGGTATTCCATAGGAAAAAATGAGAATAATAAATATTAATAAAAAAAGATTAGAACGAATAGGAGTGATTTAAATGGCAACAGAGGCGAGGTCTTACCTTATTAGCTTCCTAGCCACATTAAAAGGCGATAAGGCTGTAATTAGTGGTTTACGTGGTATGGAAAGAGAGATAAGCAAAACCAGAAAAACTATGGGAGTAACTACTAAAACTACACAAAGTTTTGGTACTGTAATTGGAAATCTTACTAAACGTGCCTTATTAACAATTCCTGTGTGGTTATTGTTACGTAGCGTTTTTATGGGACTTATACGTACCGTAGGTGATGTAATAAGGTCAAATCTACAATTAGAAGAACAAATGGCTCGAATCCGTACAGTTATGCACGGTACATCTCAGGAAATAGATAGAGATATGATTTTAGTTAAAAGTGCTATACTTGATATGGCAGTAAAATCTAGAATAAGTCTTAAAGACCTAGCAGAAGGATTTTACTTTTTAAGAACCTCTAATTTAAGTACCAAGCAAGCCTTAGATGCTTTTACACCTGCTGTTAATCTTGCCATAGGAACAGGAAATTCTCTAAAAGAAACTACTAGAGCTTTAGCTGGTATTTTTAATACGATGGGTAAATCTATAACGGAAACTATGACAGATGCTGAAGCATTTACTAGAATTGCAGACGTTCTAGCCTTTACATATGCAACACAGGATGTTCAGTTATCAGAATTAATTGCTAGTTATTCTAAATTTGCTCCTTACGTTTCAGGACTAGACGATAGTTTTGTAGACGTTGTAACAACTTTGGGTTTTTTAAATACTCGTTTATTAAAAGCAGGAAGAGCAGGAAGATTAACAGGTCGTGCTATTGTGCAATTAAGTAAAAATGCAGGAAAATTAGCAGAAATTTTTGGGATAACTTTTGACTCTACAAAACCTATAAATTTTGTTCAAACATTAAAACAAATTCATAGTGCAATGAATACAGGAACTAAATTAACAGAAAAACAGAGTAGAGCCATTCAACAAGTTTTTGCTACTAGAGGGGCAATTTCTATTCAATTATTATTAGATAGTTTTAAAGAATGGAATGAAGCTTTAGAATTCGCAGGGGAAAATGCGGAGGGTTTTGCTAAACGGATGGAAGAAATTAGAATGGGAACAGTTACAGCCCAAGCTGAAAGATTTAAAAACATATTAGCAGTTTTAGGCAATGAATTTATGACAGGTATTACAGGAGGTCAAGGATTTGTAGAAACTTTAAGAATTATAAATGATTGGTTAGTAACTTTACGTCCTAATATAAGAGCAATGGGAGATATGATTGGATTTGCCAGTGCTAAAATGGGAGAATTATCAGTTTTTACGGAAGAATTAGCAAAAAGAGATTTTTGGGGAGGATTAACAAGAATAGATGAAAAAGGAAATGCAGAATCTCTTCTTGACGCTATAAAAGAAATTCGAGAAAATGTAGGTAATCTTACTTTAGAAGAATATATACAGCAACAAGATAAAGCAGTTGAAAAAGCAGAAGAAGAAAATAAACAAAGAGAAAAATTAACAAAAACCACTCAAGATTTAGAAGGGTTAGAAAAAGTTAGAACTAATGAATTAGCTAAACAAAAAGAAGTTATAAATTCTCAAGTCAAAATAATGAAAATTATGGGAGCACACGAAAAGGATATAGCTAAATTTAAACTAGAACAGTTGGATATATTGTCCGAATATATGACTTTAGAAGAAGAAGAAGTTGAAAGATTAAAACTTCAAAATGCTCTTTTAGAGACACAAACTAGATATAGACAGGATATGTTAGATACTGTTAGAGATACTGCGTTAAATATATTAAAAGTTATGGGAGCTTCAGAATCTCAAATATTAGAGCTTAAAATTAGACAATTGCAACTTGATAAAGAAAGTATAGGACAAGCCCAATTCATGCTACAACTTACAAAATTACGACATCAACAGCAATTGGCTTTATTACAAGAAAAACAGAAAGAACTCCAAACAGCAACAAGTTTATATCAACAATATAAACAAGCAGACGAATTTGAACGTACACGACTTCGCAGATTAATGGAACTAAGACAATTATCTCCAGAGGAATTGGCTAAACGTTACAAAGAAAATATGTTCGACCAGAGGATTATAGATGAATATTTTAGTCATTTTTCACAGCAAGGGCAACAGGCAATAGGAGAAATTATAAGACAAATGTTTGACTTGCCTATGCCTGCACAGGGAGGACTTGCAGAATTGCCTGCAGACCAGTTAAGAAACTTGTTAGGCAGTCCTGACCTTACGACTCCATTTTGGGACAACTGGATGGTGCAAGCTAGAGAAAAACTTAACGAATTTAAACAGGAATGGGAAAGAGTTTTTGCTGGCGGTGGAGGATTAGGAAACGTAGGACAAATCATACAAGATAGGATTGCGATTGACCAAAATGTAGATTTAGGAACTAAAATAGAAAACGTAGAAGTTAATCTACCTGAAAATGCTTTAGATAATGTTGCGGAACAAGCTGGAGAACAACTCAAGGAAGCATTACTTAGTAATGAAGAATTCCAGAAAAAGTTCATAGACCGTATCAGGAGATTGTTATAAAGGAGAACTAGTATGGCATATCAAAATTACACAGTAAAAATAAACTTTAATGACGGTACTAATGATTATGATTTACCTCATGTTTTTCATGTAACTGACCCGAAAGAAGGTATGAAAGCCACAGTCATTAAAGGAACTAGAGGAGATGGTAGTATTGTTATCCCTGGAGGTAAATCTAGCCAAACAATTACAGTTAGAGGTAATTTATTTGAAGGAGATGGATATGCTTCTTTAACAACTGCTATGGTTAATCTAAAAAGCAAAATTACCACTGACGTAGCTACCCTTACAATGAAACATTTAGAAGGGGTTAGTTGGATAACAGATTGGACTTATACAGTCTGTAGGATAGACGAAGTACGCTTTCCTCGAAGTTTACGTACTGGAAAACAAGAATATCAAGCTGAATTTTTAGTATTGGCTTACTAAAGATAATAATTAAAAACGGTAAAGGAGAAATACAATGGCAACTAATTTATCAGTTAGAGTGAATTATGTGGATGCTGACGTTGATTATCAGACAACTCCAGCAGACTATATCACGATGGACTTAGATAATGATTATCTCATCTGGACTGAAGGAAATGCTACAGTAAAGGATTTGATGACCTCAGAACCTACACCTGCTGAATTGAATGAAGCTTCTACGATTATAGATAATGATGATGACAAACAGGTTAATAAATGCCTACTTATGGATTATAGCCACAATGTAGGAGGGGCTTATTACACCCATGAAGTTGTAGGAATGGGAGAAAATAAACGATACGTATACGCATTTTCTTTTGACGGAGCAACTGCTTCTGAGCCTCAATTAGAGGCATGGGATGATGAAAATCATAATACTTATGCTAAGAACGTTTTAGGAGATGGAACTCCTGCGGATTCTATGGTAAAAGCGGTATGTACTACAGACGCTTTACCTGGAGAAGATTGGGCTGGAACTCCCATAGCTGGAGACGCTTCAGCAAGAGTTATTCAATTAAATGCTGGAAATGGTGCATTGGGCGATGTACCAAGTGGACAAACGACTCAGGAATTATATGCTAATCTTAAAATAGTTATACCTCAAGCATATTCTATTCCGTTCATAGAAACATTTGTGCTAACATGCCGATATACTTGGAATTAAAGAGGATATTTATGTATAAAAAAAGAAAACCTTTTTTTTCTAACAAAAAATGTACTTATTGTTCCAAACAAGCTACTGCGTTTAGATTAATTAATGGAAGACATGAAATGCTTTGTGGACGTAAAGAATGTGACATTAAGTCTAGGATAAAAGCAGGGTGGTTTGGACTTAATTTATCGAAGGAGAGATAGATGAAAAAAGAATCTATTTTTATTATAATCTTTGAAGATGGGACAAGATTTTTAGGCGGTACTGACTATTTTAAAACTAAATGGACGGAGATTCCACGTAAAAAAATTAGAAGAATCTTGTATAGATTGGCTAATGGAAGTTATCTATCGATAAAAAATTTTGAACAATATTATCATATGATAGAAGCTATAACAGATTTAAATGGAAGAAACGCAGGTAAAGTACAACTACAATATGTGTATCTTATGGGTAAAAGGAACAAAATGGTTACAGTTTATAGAATTCCTTTATGTAATATAATAAAACAGAATTTTACTATAAAAGATATTACCAAAAAAATATATAAAGAAACAGACAAAAAAATTAAAGGACTCAATCCTGTTGGATGGGTCGGATAAAGGAGGAACAAACATGAATCCAAGTAAAGATTTCCTAAAATTAACAGGAACTGTAGTTATAGAAAGAAGAAAGAAAAATGGTAAAGTTATAGACAGAGAAAATATGAAAAATCTCATTGTTAATGTTGGAAAAGAACATGTTGCAAAATTGATAGGAGGTCTTGTTAGTGGTATTAGTGAATTTCAGTCCATAGCGATTGGAACAGGAACTACAGGAGTAAGTGCTAGTGATACATCTTTAGAAACGGAAATAACTAGAGCATTAGCTACTAAAGCTTATGAAGCAGATTATAAAGCGACATTCGAATATACTTTTTCTTTCGGTTCTGGTGTTACTCATAATATTACCGAAGCTGGTTTATTTGATAGTAATACGGAATCTGGTTCTACAATGCTTGATAGGTTTACATTCACAGCGAAAGAAGTAGATGCAGATACAGATTTATATATTAAGATAACGATTACAGTGTCTTCATAATCTTAGTGAAAGGATTTTTTAAAGTATGGCTTATCAAGATTTTACAACATTTATAGAAGTTGACCCTAATAATTATTGGTCTCAAACATCTGTAAGAAATACAGGTACTAATTTACCCTATACGGATTCTTCATATGTATATAAAGACTTAGGAGTAGATTATTTTGAAGATTTTGAACATTATTTTGATTTTAATACTACCGATGGGGGATTTCCACTTATAGGTTATTGGGCTTTATGTAATACTCCTGGCACTTGGTATGATATGACAGTGGCTGGAGATGGTATGTATTTTCTTGCTTATGGAGGAGGATTTACTTTTGGTATTTTCACTGCTCCAAGTACATCTAAAGGAGCAATGGAAATGAGTGGTTTATCACAAGATACCACTTATTATGTTAAAGTAGGAAGAAGTGGGACAGATATATATTATGGAATTTATCCAACAGCTAACGATAGAGAAAATGATACTAATGCTATATTTTCTAATACATATAATAGTTGTCCTACCACAAAATATAAGTATCTTCAATGTGGTTACCCTTATGGGGTAGGAGGAGCTACTACTCAAAGTGGTTATGTTGAAAATATGGATTTAACCCCTGGTGCACCAGGAGAGGAAACTTTTGAAGGGGCAGATACTGTAATATTATCTGATGAAATTTTAGTAAGTCCGACAAAAGAAATTTTAAGAGTAGATGACACTATATCTTTAGACGATAGAATTATTTTCTTTAGAACTTATCACGAAGGCACTATATATTCTAATGAAACTTGGAAAGCTGAAGATAATCCTCATGGAATAATTGGTAATGTGTCAATTGCTAATGGAGCAACATTAACCATAGAAGCTGGATGTGAGATATATTTTGAGGCAGGGACTAGAATTACTATAATGTCCAACGGAACTGCCATAAAAGTAGATGGAACAGAAGAAAATCCTATTTTATTTACTTCCGCTAATAAATTACCATTATATGGAGGCAATCCTGCAAAAGGAGATTGGGAATATATTAACGATGGGAATGTAACGACTCCAAAAACTTCTTATGTACATTATGCCATAGTAGAATATGCAGGTCAGGGTTCAGTAACTGCAATACGACATATTCCAGAAGTAAAAAATTGTATTATTAGGCATTGTAATGGAGCGGGGATTGAACCTTATAATAATACTGATATTTACATAGAAAATAATATTATTTACGATGTTAATCTTGGAATTTATTGTGGTTGGGGATTAAATTCTACAATAGATATTCAATACAATTTAATTTACGATACTGTTACAGAAGCTATTGAAATAGGAGGAAGTCAAGATTACAATGGAAATATAAATATTATTAATAACACATTAGTTGGCTCTGGTTCTGATGAAGGAATATTTTTCAACGATGCCGATGGTATTGGAACTGCTTATGTACATAATAATATTATATATGATTGGGATACTGGAATAAAAGAAACCGATTCCAATATTTCATTTGACGTGGATTATAATGATTATTATAGCTGTAACACTAACGTAGATGGAGTAAGTGCAGGAACTAATTCTATTACAAGTGACCCTGAATTTATTAATATCTCAGAGGATAATTATCTTATTCGTACTTCGTCTCCTTGTGCATTTAGCGGTAATGAAACTTATGACCATTATATAGGATATGACATCAACTTCGTTCCTGTATTTTTAGATGACCAAATCACTCTATTAAGAGATGATTCTGTAACTAGTCAAGAAGAAGATGAAGCTACTATAACAATAGGAGATGAATTTGAATTCTTAGCCACTGTTAGGAAAGATATTAGTCAAAAAATTCGAACAGTAAAAGAAGAAGAAATTGATATAGACCAAAAGTTCAATACTGCTGTCAGGTCTACTTCTTATTTTGTTAATTTAATGTCTGCGGTTAATGGAGATATTTCCGATTTTGATAATGATATTCGTACTCTCGCAGAAAGCACTAATAATGTAGATAACGACGTAAGGGTATTAGCAGATTATCAAGTACCTGGAGATACAGGATTTCAATCTTTAGGAAAAGAGTATGTTAAAGTATATATAGGAGGAAGCGAACAAACAGATTTGAATGTAGACAGTATAAGTATTACTAAGATTGTAAATGGAGCACATACAGCGACTTTTGAATTAGGAAGAGCTTACGATTCCACAAAACCATCAGTAGAATCTGTTGTCACGATTTATTATCATAACTGGCTATTATATAAAGGATATATTACTTCTATTACCCCTGCGAGCACTCCAGAGGCAATTAGAATAAATTGCAATAATCTATATTGGAAAGAAAATAGAGAAAAACTTTACTTTTTTGTCGGACATGAACCAGTGGATAATAAGGAAAAGTATTATTATAATATTTCAACAGCATTAACAAACGAACTAGGATGGTCTCCTGGAATAGGAAATTTTATTCCACAGACAATGAATTTATTCGGAATTGGAAAATCCGAAGTAACTACCGATTTAATTACGAATTGTGGGAATTATGGGTGGTATTATGATAAGGATGAAAATAAAAAATTATGGACAGCAGGAAGAGGTTCGATTATAGATTTAGAACGTCAAGAAATTGGAAAAAATTTAGGATTATATCAAGTATTAAGGCATCAATTCACTGAAGATATATCTACTATAGTAAACAAATTAAGAGTACAAATGGGCGATAAAGTTATTCGTAATTTTAATGATACGGGAGAAACCAAAGAATATCCGTCTTTTATGTACGAAAATATCAATACTGCTGTTAATCCAGATTGGGATGAAGATTATGAAGTTTTATCTAAAAATTCCGATAATGGTTACGGATGGGATTGGCATAAAACAGAAGATAATGAAAAATACAAAACAGTTTTTACTAAATATGAACTTCCTTTTTTAAATCCAGAATCAGAATCATGGACAGACCGTTATCCTCCTCAAGTAGAAGTAATATTACCTTACAGTTTGTGGTGGGAATGTTCTTTAAATGAAGGAGTTTTAACGGAAGGATTCACTATAGACTATGACAATCAAAAATTAATATTTAATGAACCTATTTATCTTTTTATAAAAAACGATTATGGAGAAATTGAAGAAATAAGAGCACCTATGATTAGATTGAAATTATGGAAAAAAAAGTATTATTCTAATACTGATGACGAATCTGAAGACCCCGAAATTGATATTTCTAATCCCTTATTATTTATAACTGATAAAGTAGGCACATATTCAGAAACTATTATAGATTTATTACAACTAACAAATTTATCTATTCAAATCGGAGGTTCTTATTTAGATGCCGATGGAAATAGGATAATTGTACCTTCTTGGGATGATACAGATTTCGCTGAAGATTTGGCATATTGGCAATTAAGTAATAGTGCTTATAAATCTATCAGAGGGTCTATCGATGTAACTTTAGATAGTGCAGTAACTTATGGGATAGAATTATCTAATAGAATTCAAATAGATGGAGTTACTGAGAATCCTTTGAATATAATTTCTATGACATATAATATGTCGAATTTCCAAGTAACTATCCAATTACAAAATGGGCAATATTATAGAAGAAAAATGTCTATTCCTAATCATTTCGTTCCTGATAATAGGGCAAGGTTTCGTTTTACAACGTAGCCTTAGAAAGGTTTAATAAATGACTATTAACGAAGAAATAAAACAATTAAAACAACAGATAGCCTCTCTACAATCTAAAGTAAATGATTTATCTAAAAATTTAGAAAATAAATCTATCGTTCCTTATTCTAAAGTAAAAAATATAGATATGAGTCAAGTTATGCCTGTAGACCCTAAAGTAGGATTTGGATTAGGTATTTTACCCTGGAATGATGCTGAAATAATAAAACCTCCTTCTAATGCTCAACCAGAAGAACCTAGTAAAGGATATAATAAACATGGACATTCTAGATACGCTGGTGGAGCTTTAGATATATCAACTTTAGAATTAGTAGAATATGAAACTGATGACAACGGTAATTTATTAGATGAAGAAGGAGAAATTTTAAATAAACATACTCAGCAATTTTGGTCAAGAAATGGAAAGGTTAAAACCGTTGAAAAAAAGACAGAAGATGGACAAAGTGAATTTATTCCTAAAATAGGTAATTTAGACATTGAGTTTGATGTATCAACACAAAAATGGGTAGCTGGAGGTAAATATATAGATGTTGAAAATACTTATTTAGTTCGTAAAGACCCCGAAACTGGAGAGATTATGACTACAGGTGAAGATGAAGTAGAAATGAAATCACCGTTACTTGATACTTCAGATGATAGTAAAAGTAGCGTGGTATGGGATGATGAAGCTAATGTTTGGAGATTCTATGCGGTATTCGCTGAAGACCCTGCACAGGAGTAAATTATGGCAACTATTTACAGATGTCCTTTTTGTTATAATAATTATACCATAAATGAAGAGGGAGAAATAGAAAGCTCTTCCTTTGAACATGACCCTATACTTACCAAATCTGGTACTAAATATACTTTAGAATCAGAAGACGGAGGAGTAACTTGGAATTGGATTAATCATGAAAACGATGAAAATTTTATTCCTAATTTTCAAGGACTAGAACGTCTTCAAAATAATCATATTATAGAAATACAAGAAGAATGGAATTCCGTTCAACAGATTTATATAGTTGAAGCAGAACGAATTGAATTAGATATAGTAGAAGAAGATATTATAGATAGATTTAATAAAAAGCATATTAGAGATTTGAGAAATGTTGTTACAAAAGTTCTAGCAAAATTTGCTATAGGATGGGCTGGTTTTTTTAATTATGCTATTTTAAAATGGATGGGCACATATCAGACCAATTGGCATGACCCCGATTTAGATAATTATAAAGGACGGATTAAAAATGTTCATATAGAAGATTTTAGACATCATTATAAAGTAATGGGTGCTAATCCTGTACCTCATCCAACACTTCAAGAAGATATAGAATCTGATAGTAATTCTACTTTTGTTGAAGGTACTGTTCCTCCCTGGTATTGGAGTAATTCTACTACTTGGCCTTTAGATATAGGATATAACGATGACGACCCTGAAAATCCTTACTATCATTGGGGATTGTCATATCATGCACAATCTGGAACAATATACGATGGAACTAGAATAGATACCGACCATTATATTCATTCTGTAACTGAAAATTTTCAAAATCAATATCCAGAAGCTAATTTTTCTTTTTCTAAATCTATACCCAATTTAACTCCTCCTTCTGATATTATTAGTTATACTAAATCATCTGAACAAGAAAGAATTAATACTAAAGAATACGAAGGTAGTTATGGAACTATTACTAGGGGAGGTATTAATGGATATAGGATAGATTATTATCAATCTCCAGATTATCCCGATTACGCTACTGATGGTACAATAGTTCAAACAGATTATGGAGATATTTCTGAATATGAAATAATTGTTCATTTACATTGGTCTTTAGTTGATAGTTATATAGATTATTATGGATATGATTATGCTGTGATGAAATTGACAGGTGCTTTAAGTAAGGAAATCGGAGTTCCCAAGTGGGATTAATTTCTTCCCATTCAGACGCTTCACTCGCCTCTCGGCTCGTTCCGTCTACGTCCTCTAATATCAACGTTCCACGTCTTTTCGTATTCTTTCCTATTAACGATTATACCGCCACAACGTAAACATTCCTCATGACACGCTAAATACGTCTTTTTACAATCTAAACATATATAATTCCAGTCCATATTACCTCTAAACGTTGTTTAAAGCCCCTATAAGGGGCTTATTTTTTATATACGACACTTACCCCTATTTACGGTTTTACGCCTCGCTACGCTTATCCTAGCTTCACCAGTGACCTATTAAGGGGTATTTATTCCTCTATATCAGTAATTTCGGTATCGTGATATATTTCTTCATACTGTTTATAATTACCTCCAGTAAACATATTTTCAGCTTCAATGTCATCTTCTGCTTCTATATCTACTGTATAGAGACGTGAGAAATAAATTCTATACTTTGGCATTTTTTTCTCCTTAAAATTCGTTATAATGTTTTTGTATATATTCTAATAAACAATCAATATTACAAAAATCCCATTTAGAAGTCGTACTTTGTAAATATATATTTTTACGACTCAATTCATATTTATTATAATTATTTTCGATATTTAAAAGTTTATCGCAATTATCACATCTTATTTCTCTTTTTTCCATATTTTCCTTTTCTTTTTATAACATTTATTCCACATTCCTTTAACAGTTTTAGTTATATTACAACAATGAGGGCATAGAGTTCTTTCTTCCATTATTCCTCATAATATAGAGTATAAAAACGTCCCACGTAGCTCTTTATATAAACTATTAGCTATTATCTTGTTCCTTTGCCTCTATACTATCGTCAAACTTCTTTAATTCTTCGTTTATACGGTTAAATTCGGCGTTTCTCTTATAATATTTTGGTTTATTAAACTTTCTTTTATTTGTAATTATTTTTATAAAGATTACCCAATATAAAATAAATACTGTTAAAAATATTAATAGTATCATTTAAATTTTCCTTTCTTTTTTATTTTCCTCATAATATAAGGCGTAAGACCGCCCCTTTGGTTTTAAAGATATATTCTTTATTACACCTCTATGTATCCATTGAACAATAGAACTTCTGGCACAAGTATCGGAAGAATAATGATGATTTATCTCAGTCATAAGTTCTTTGAAAGTTATACCTGGTTTATCTTTGACAACTCTGTGAATTTGTCGAACAGTGTCTTGGAAGGGAGTATAACGTTCTCCCTTAGAATTTCCAGCTTTAGCCCACTTTTTATGTTCTTCACATAATCTTTCTTTTATATATTGGCTAATTACTTTTCTATGAAGTTGAGGAGATATATAAGACACAGAACTTAAAAGCATTTCTGGTTCAAGTTCTAAACATCCAATACCATATTGTTTTAAAACTTTATAAGCAAATTGTCTCCCATTATTGTTTCGATAAGTTTTAGGAACTGCAACGGAGACATAATTAGCGTAATGAGTCCAACGTTCTGCTTGAGCAATGACATCGAGGCTTAATGATTTCTTACATTCAATTATCCAAATTAATCCATTTTGGATAGCTACAATATCAGCTATTTGTCCATGTATTGTAACTTCTTGATAAACTTCCCATTTTAAATCTTGAAGATATTCTATAACCTTTTCTGCTAGTTTTACTTCTGATTTAAATGTAAGTTTTTTCATTATTGACTTAACCCTACCATTTGGTATCCACAAAAGGGACAATAAGCACTTCGAATAGTTCCTGGATAGCTACTATAAGCTGGATAATTAAAACGTCCTTTACAAGTGGGACATTCGTAATTAAATTCTATTTGAGTAGTAATGGGGTAAATATTATATTTACCATAACATTCCATACATTTACCGTTAAATAAACTATTAGTTTCTATTCCGCAAATATTACACTTCATACTCTTTCCACTCCTTTAACATTCTTTTATCTTGTAAATATTGTTTATACCATTTAGCTGATTTTCCTTTAACCCACTTATTTATAGGGGCAGTTTCTACAATTTTATCGTTGAGAGTCTCTATATAGACAGTGAATTTTTTAGTAAAGACGTATATCCATTTCCGCATAAAATCCTCTCATATTCAATCCTGGCAAGCCCTAATAGGCTTTAAATAGGCTATTTTAGGCGTTTTTGACCCAATTTAGCTTTTTACGGATGTCATTTCGAAGTTTTTCTTGGTCATACACGTCCCCATTGAGACGGTTAAAGAATTCGTCGTAACTTAACTTTGGGAAGATGTCGCAAGGAATTCTACTTATTTGCGACACATTATAAATTTTAATATCTTTTATATTTCTATACACTCCAAAGTCTCTTTCTGCTCGTCCATTAGAATTATAATAATTTACCTTATTAATACCCCGATGATTTATCTCTCCTTGATAATAATGAGTAAGAGACTTCTTTTCTTGAGGTTTTTTCAATTCTCCGTAGTCATATCCTAATAAATATATTTCATCTCCTGAATTTGCCAGGTAAATTGCCATAGATAATGCCCACATACCGACCAAAGAAGCCTTATATACTCCATGTTTAATATCTCTATAATAAGTTGTAATAGAAGGTAAAAGTAAAGTATTTGATAATTGTTTTTCTAACTTTTTTTTATTACCTATAATAAGAGGCAATTCCTTTAATCTTTCAATATTTTTGTCATAAAAATCATTATCTACAAAGGATTGAAACGTAGGATTAGGAAAATGATAAAAACTATAATTTAACCCTATGACAAAATAATTATTAATTTTTTGCCATAATCCTTTTTTAATCCCCTCTTTTATAGAAAAACCTCCTCCTATGATTATACATTGAGTAGGTTTATTTTTTAAATCCCTCAATTATTTTCTCCAATTTTCTTATTTTTTGTTGAGCTATTTTTAACAAAGTATTATGTTCGTGAGTTTTAAGATTTGCGATGGATAAATTTTCTATTCTATTATCATCTTTAATTCCATTAGTATGATGAACTATTTCTTCTGTTCTTAAATATCTACCTAAATATTTTTCCATAACTAAACGATGTTCCATAACATAATTATTTGTAGCTCTATAAGGATGAGTAGGGGAAAATATTAAAATATATCCTCTACTCTTGCATTTTCCATTTTTATAATTATGTGCTTTTTCGCCTTTGTATTTTCCTTTTAATGCTTTACTTATATTCATTTTGGCTTTAGTTGTTAAAGATTTTTTATGTTTATATTTACAAGTATTGCAATAAGTTGAAGTATAACAAGATAATTTTTTACCACAATCTACACAATAATACTTTTTATTAGTTCTACCATCAATATAACTATGATTTAATTTTCCTGTTTGAGCTTCGCTATAATTTCGAATTTTAATCTTAAATTTCTTCAAATATCTTCTGATAGTACTACGACTGTAGCCTACTTCTTTAGCAATTATTGGAACAGATTTTTGTTTTCTATTATATTCTTTAATCAAAAATGTTTTAGTTATTATTTTTTTTTTTTATTTTATTAAAATTTTTTTTCATATTATCCTATAAATATAAGAAGCATAGCTCCTAGAGTTAAAGTAAAATAAGTTACGAATTCTGATTTTGCTAATAATTTCCTAAAAAAAGTAAATAAACCAAAATTTTTCCAACTTAAAAATGAATAAACAGCAATAATTAATAGACTTCCTAAAATATAGAGAATCCAACAACCTTTTATTATAGGTATACTTATTAAAGATAAAGAAGCTAAAATTCCTATAGTACCTCTTGTAAATATATTGACTAATAAATTATTACCAGAAAACAAATTATAAAAAAATTTCCCTAAAGGAGAACCAGAATCCGTATTATCTGGAATACCATAACCAAGACATAAAATTCCAATTAAAAATAGAATAGATAAAACTAACCAGTGATGTAAAACTAATAAAGCTATTAAAGTAATTGAAATAGGAATTCCTAATCTTCGCCAGTTTTTATCTGTTTCAGAAGCTCCTCCATAAGCTCCTAATAATCCTCCTATAATCCCTAATATCACCAATACTAATTTTTTCATATTATACTCCTTTTAATCCCACAAAGAAAAGAAATATTCTTTAAATAAGTCAAAGCCTCTTTCGAATTCTTCTACTTCCTTTTTGTTTAGGATTTTATTTTTATATTTATGTTCTTCTTTCCATTTTTTTAATTTTTTATATTCTTTATCTGACCATTCTTTAGAAGGCAAATAAAGAACATCTCCATTTGAAATTTCTTTAGCTAATTCAAAGGTGTTAATAATTGTATTTAAAATACAATCCTGTTCGTTTTCTGCTTCTAATTCTGTTTTACCTGGAGTCCAAGTAAATAAACCATGTTGAATTTTTTTTAAGTGTTTTACGCCTTCGCATATTATTTCTGACAGATAACTATGAAAGTCCCACGTATCGCTATTAGCCCATCCTCTTTTTCCTCTTTGAATAAAAGTTTTTATATTGAGTGGAATATCTTCGAAAAATCTTATCATTCTATAATAAACTCTACT
>SMTZ1_10000018_pt1 | contig 111154 bp, 122 predicted proteins | sample DeeMarSWOR136_30_FD_25667 | JGI IMG/M metagenome (IMG submission 25667) | reverse complement strand
GTTAGTACTCCACCAACCAACGAACCAATTATCATCGTTATAGGAAATATGGCTGCAATCAACCCTATATGAACCATCTCGAGATGAAGAACGCAGGTCATATAAAGTGGTACAACAAACATAAGGATCCCAATATTAATGTAGATTAATACTGAAAAAAATGATACTAGCTGAGTATTTCTTTTTTTAAACTCATCATATAGTAGTTTTGCTATCTTTTGTCGTTTTCTAATCCTTTTTGTTTCTTTAACCAAGAGAGGAAAGATGATAATTAGAACGACTATTAAACCTGCTACTAAAAAAGAAAAATTAATGCTAAAGAATTGTGCTATGAATGAAAATAATGGAGCTCCAACTGCATAACCGACAAATATGCCTGCAAACATTGTCCCATTTATTTTTCCCCTTTCTTCATATTTTGATATCTCAATTGCCCATGCATCTGCAGAGACGTCTAGGAATCCTACTCCAACATGACTAATAAATAGAATGATAGTGAATGGTATCAATGCGACAATAGGATCAATAAAGACTATGATAAAAAAACCAGCTGCCCCAACAGTGCCACCTATTAAAATAAATTTTCTTCTTCCAAATTTAATGAAGTAATCAGTTATTGGTCCCCATATAAATTTGAGTATCCAAGGTGACATTACAATCCCAGCTGCAAGAGTTGCTACTGGCTCAGAAATACCTTTTTCCACAAGATAAACAAGAATAACTACTGAGGAAATAGACCATATTAAACCTTCAGAGAAATAAAGACTAGCAAATAAAAGATATTTCAGAATGCTTCTATCATTAATATCAATCATATCATCTTTAATCATAAATTAAAATTTAAATGTTTTCTTTTATACTGACCTCAATCATCCTAAATTCATCAAACAATACGAGATTTAAACGTCGATATACAATGTTTTAGGGTTTAAATCTCTTTTTTTACCCATAAAAACATAGTCATTAAAAAAATGATGGTTTTTCTCCTGTTGGACCTATAGGAGTGCAGGGGAAGGGATTTGAACCCCCGAACCTCTTCAGGAACAGATCTTGAGTCTGTCGCCGTAGACCATGCTTGGCTACCCCTGCACGAGCAACATATGAACGGTTCATTCATAATAAATATTTAGGTTAAAACTATCCAACACCTTCCTCTCGGAATAATAATTTATATTTAGATATATTTATAAACACAGAATATAATTAATACATCTCTTTGGGGGAAACATCATTCCAGAAAAGGAACTATGGAACTCACGACTCGCGTTTGTTATGGCAGCGATAGGCTCTGCTATTGGTCTTGGGAATGTCTGGAGATTCCCCTACATTGCTTATACAAACGGAGGAGGAGCATTTCTCATCCCTTATTTTGTTGCGCTATTTACCGCAGGCATCCCCATGTTAATCCTTGAGTTCTCCGTGGGACACTGGAGTAGACACGGTGCGCCAGAATCCTTTAAAAAAATCGGGAAAAAATGGGAATGGGTCGGCTGGTGGGCTGCACTTGTGCCATTTGTTATCGTCACATATTATATCGTTGTCATGGCCTGGTGTTTCTCATATCTCATCTACTCCCTTGATTTACGCTGGGGATTAAACGCTGAATCTTTTTTTGTTTCTGATTTTCTTAGCCTTACTACAGGTCCACTAGAAATCGGAGGAATCAGAATCCCAATCCTTCTCAGTCTGCTTGTTGTATGGTTTCTTGTGTTTCTCATTCTTTATAAAGGAGTTGGTCGTATCGGAAAAGTCGTGATGATCACAGTTCCACTCCCCTGGATCCTGCTTCTTATCCTTGCAATCCGCGGATTGACTCTCCCGGGTGCACTTGAAGGAATCAGTTACTATCTTACTCCAAATTTCTCAAAACTTAGTGATCTAAATGTCTGGCTTGCCGCCTATGCACAAGTGTTTTTCTCTGTTGGTATCGCCCAAGGCATCATGATTAGCTATGCAAGTCATCTGCAGAAAAAATCAGATATCTCAAATAATGCGTTTATTGTCGCACTCGCGGACTCGGGGACTTCGTTTCTTGCTGGTTTTGCAGTCTTTAGCGTGATTGGTTATCTAGCAATGTCACAGGGCATCGGCATAGAACATCTTGGGATCGCCGGACCACAACTTGCCTTTATCACCTATCCAACGGCGATATCACTATTTCCAGTTGCAACCATTGTTTTTGGAATTCTTTTTTATCTATCATTACTGACGTTTGGCATAGACTCTGCGTTCTCCATGATAGAGCCAATGACCATTGGGATACAACAAAAATGGAGGATTACCAAAGGAAAAGCAACGGCAATCATCTGCCTTGTCGGGTTTATCGCAAGCCTCCTGTTTACCACAGGCAGCGGACTTTATTGGTTGGACATTCTAGATTATTTTTTCTCACGTTTCGGTCTAGTGCTCGTTGGTCTTATTGAATGTCTGGTATTGGCCTGGGTGTTCCGTGTTGCGTTCTTTCGGGAACATGCGAATAAAACATCAGATATCTTGATAGGACGATGGTGGGACGTGCTTATTAAATACGTCGTTCCTGCAATCCTTACAATCCTGCTGCTCGCAGCAGTCTATGAGAATGTCCTCAAACCTTACGTGCAACCATGGTGGGTGGTTCTTCTTGGGGGAGTAACACCCTGTGTTGCTATCTTTTTTGCAGCATGTATCCTTATGAAACAAAAAACAAAAAAAGAGGAGACATCATGAATGGATTACCACTCTCTGCTCTTGTCATGTTGATTTTTGGAGCGGCTATCTGTTACGGGGGTATCACCTATTTCCTCTATCGGGCATTTAAAGCAAGATACAAATAAGCACCACAATGCTTTGCCTGGAATGTTTTAAATCCTGAAAAACAAAATCAGTTTCGCACTAGATGATGGATGATGGGACAAGGTAAATACATAGGAGTTCTCTCGAGTGGTAGAGATGTTTCAGGGATGAATGCAACGATACGCGCGGTCGTTCGCACCGGGTTTTATCATGGCAACACCATGTTTGGGATCAACAGAGGATTCCAAGGGATGATAGAAGGAGACATCAAACAAGTCAATCGATACTTCATTAGTAACATTATCAAGGATGGGGGCACTGTTTTGCAGACAGCACGTAGTAGCGAGTTTCTCAAAAAAGAAGGAAGGGAAAAAGCATTCAAAAACCTAAAACGCTTTGGCATCGACAGTATCATCGTGATCGGTGGACGATTCCTTCCGCGGATTGCATCATTTCCTACAAGAATACCCCATCCACAGCATCGTAATTCCAGGGACAATTGATAATGATTTCTACGGAACCGATGCTACCATTGGCTTCGACACCGATGTCAACACTGCACTCGAGGCAATTAACAAGATTCGAGACACCGCGTCGTTACATTCACGATTATTCATCATAGAAGTCATGGGGCGAACCTCCGGACACATCGGCTTATACACCGGAATCGGTGGCGGCTTAAAAGATATTCTCATCCCAGAGTCACCCATAGACATCCAAACACTCGTCGCAGAGCTTGACAACCAACACAAAGCAGGCAAACAAAACAGTATTATTGTTTTAGCAGAAGGAGAGACCACAGGAGGAACAGCAGAGATAAAAACAGCAATCGAGAAAGTCATCAACTGGGACATTAAAGTACGCGTACTTGGCCATGCACAACGTGGTGGGGACCTAACAGCCTTTGACCGAGTAATTGCCAGTAGACTTGACTATGAATCAGTGCTTGCAGCCGGCAACAAAAACCATTGGAAGTCACCGTCTAAAAAAAAAATAATCATAGGGAAGCAAGTATTCTGTTTTCTATGTCATGGAGTCTTTTTTTATATTTGAGTAAATACTCAAATGAAAAATCATACATCACATCCCTAAGAATCAACGGCTTTGGTTCCACAAGTTGAAAATCAACCCTTCTTTCCGGATGTCGTAACGCTTGTCTGATTGAAGTTTCAGACAATATCCCTTCCCCTGCTTTTTTCAACGCGGACACGATTCGTCTAATCTGATTCCACAGAAACGTCTGCGCGTAAAAATCCAGGACCAAAAAACCTCTTTTTTCAGAGATGATAATGTTCTCTATATTACGAATTGGGTTTTTCAGAGGCTCAACCCGTGCAAAATTCTGAAAGTTATGCTCCCCAGTAAACAACCCAGCAGCAGACAGCATCCGGTCAACATCAAGACTGTTTTTTCGAAGATAATATCGATATTCTCTTCTCTCCGCATGACGTGGGTAAAAATCAGGTGTCACCAAACAAATCCCGTAGATAAAGACATCAGAGATATGTTTTGTTAGCGTTGAAAACACCTCATCTTTAGATACTGTCGTATCAAACGCACAGACATTCCCTAGTGCAGACACGCCTCTATCAGTGCGACTCGCAGTACGAAAGCAAGACATTCGTGCATCATCAAAAACCCTTTGGTCGATTAAAATATCTATGAGTGTTTGCTCAACGGTTCGCTGTCTTGGCTGACGTGCGTACCCGGAAAAACAGGTTCCATCATAGGCAAACTTCAAAGCAAACCTCATACATATACGACAAGTATTCCTCCCATAAAATCATATTGACATAAATAGCATAGTTCTATAAAAACCTAAGCGATACAAAAGGTGAACAGTATGTCACGAAAAAGAGAAATCGAAAAAAAACTAAAGACAATAAACGCAGAAATCGGGGATGTCATCCGTGTCATATGTGGCAAAGAGGAGTATGAGGGGGTACTTATGCCTCATCATGAGTTCAGCCAAGAGAACATCATCACGATAAAATTAAAAACAGGTTATAATATCGGTATTGCAGTCGATGAAAAAACAGAGATAACTCTTATACAGAAGCAAAAAACCATGGAAAAACCAGTAAAAAAAATACCTTTTGATCCGAAAAAACCAACTATCTCCATAATCGGCATGGGGGGAACAATCGCTTGTTATGTTGATTACCGTACAGGTGCGGTCCATCCTGCTTCATCCGCAGAGGAGCTTGCGTTCTCCGTCCCTGAGATCTTCGATCTCTGTAACGTTAGATCCCAGGTTGCATATCAGATGCTTAGTGAAAACATTGAGGTGACGCAGTGGCAGAGGCTTGCAACACTAATCGCAGAGGAGCTTAATAACGGTGTGACAGGGGTCGTAATCCCCCATGGGACCGATACTCTTGGATATACAGCAGCAGCATTATCATTCTTTCTGAAGAACCTATCTGGACCAGTAGTCCTTTTCGGAGCGCAACGATCAAGCGACCGGCCATCCTCAGATGCAGCGCAGAATCTCATCGCAGCGGTAACGGTAGCCGCAACCTCGGATCTTGGGGAGGTGGTCGTTGTGATGCATGGGGAAATCTCTGATGCATTTTCAACGATTCATAGAGGAACTAAGGTACGAAAATTCCATACCTCACGGCGGGACGCATTTCAAAGCGTAAATGATGTCCCCTTAGGAAGGGTGGAAAACGGAAAGCTAAGCCTACAAACTTCCTATAAAAAGAAAACCACAGGACCAGTCATCGTGGATTCTGCTATGGACCAAGATGTAGGAATCGTCTATTTCTATCCAGGATTAAAACCAGAGGATATCCCTCAGAAAAAAGGGGTTATCCTTGCTGGAACAGGTCTTGGACATGTGTCAGCAAAACTCCTTCCTTGTATCACCTCTCGTATCAACAACGGTTCCGTGTTTGTTATGACCTCGCAGTGTCTGTTCGGACGAGTCAATATGTATGTGTATTCAGTAGGACGTGACCTTATCAAAGCTGGGGTTTTTTCGGGTGAGGATATGCTCCCTGAGACTGCGTATATCAAACTTATGTGGGTGCTTGCCCATAAGAAAACCAGGCAAGAGGTCGAATCTCTTATGAGAGAAAACCTTGCGGGGGAGATATCAGAACGGACACGAACAGATGCTTTCCTCTCTATGAGAAATGAAACTACACAATCAGAATGCTAAGAGAAGACCCCGTGATAAGCAGTCTATTCCGGGACTAAAAAGAGAAAATCATCAAGCCGTACAGTTTTTACAATTTGGGTGTTGACTGGAGTTGATGTTGGTTTCCGAATCTCAACTGTAGTATAGATTTTAGGGTCCATTAGCTGGATTTCGTTTTTTGACTGACTGACTACAATCATCTCTCGGATAAGCTCCTTACCACCAAATATCTTCGAAGGCAAAATCTCATTTCCATCTATTACCCTCTTAGTCCATGTTGAGAGATCTATGCAACGGACCTTATGCTCATGAAGAGAGACAATCATCAAAAACGAATCGTCATATGAGAAGAAATCACCGTTTCGATATGCTGGTATCCGTACAAGATAGGTCATCCGATAAACTTCTCTACTGTCTTTCATTCCTACCATAGATGCGGATTGTTTGAAATTACCACCAAACTGCTCCTGCAGCTTCTTTGCTATCGAAAACGCGGTGGTTTTTTTACTAAGGAAAAAGTCAAGACCCTCACGTTTCACATCAATGTCTGTGATAAATAGTCCTCGTTTGCCATCTTTTTGATTTTGTTCTACTATGTTTTCCACAGTAGATCGAAATGTTTGTAGCTCTTCATCGGTGAACGCGCGTTTTTCAGCTCGTATCTGAATGATTGCCTCATAATACCCTCCTGCTTCCCTGGAACAGATATTACAGGTGTTATGTCGTATTCTGACGGTGAGGGAATGCTGTTCAGTGATTTGGTATTCCTGAAGAAAACCAGAGATGGAAACCGTACATAAAAGAACCCTGTTTTGCTCGTTGCACTTGGTTCGAATCTCAACGTTTTTCAGCTCAGGACTAATGGAAAACGCATCTTTAATGTGTCGTTTTAAAATGTCGTGAAAAGGCTCGTGAATCCAGGTATTTTTATTTTTATACGAGGAGCATCGGGGACAACATGTTATATCAAGAATTGCAGGTCCTTTGGAGAATTGTGTATGTTTCAGATAACAGCTTAGGCAGACACCGTTTCGAAAAATTGGTCCTTCTTTGCCACATTCTACACAAAACATACTTGTGTTTCACTCCTGTTAGGTTCGTTGGGTGAGATAGACGCCATAGATTATTAATCCTGCGCCCAGAAGGAAAAACACTGTTAGTTGTGCCCCAATGAAAAATGACATCAGAATCGTAAACAGCGGGATAAAATTAAGGAAGACAGCAGCTTTGCTTGCATCAATATGTTTTAAGGCATAGTACCATCCAAGATATCCAAAAATAGAACAAGCAAGAGCTAAGTAAAGGACTGCTCCCCAGCCATGCAGTGACATCTGTTGGAGAACTGGACCAATGTGGGAAAAAACAAAGGGCAGATAGAATAACGTCCCAAAAACAAACGCGTATGTGGTAATCACAAACTCATCGTAGGCTTTCAATAGTCGTTTTCCAAGAAATGAATACAGCGCCCAGGAGAACGCAGATAGCAGCATAAGTATGCTTCCGATGATAAAAAGATTATCGAAGGTCAACTGTTGCTTTGAGATATCGGAAAACATAATGACAAAGACACCGACAAACGAAATAACGATACCAATGATTCTTTTTTTTGTCAGAGGTTCATGTAAGAATAACCCAGAGAGAATTGCGATGAAAATCACATTGGTATTAATAAGCACAGAGGCGGTGGGAGCATTTGTGTAGGAAATACCAAGGAACTGAAAAAGGTATAAGAGCGTCACACCTGTAAGACCAAGGGCGACAAGCCAGGGAATCTCCTTTCTTGGAAGAGCTATGGGTTTTTTCTGAACAAGAACAAGAAGAACCATTAAGGGTGTGGCCACAAGGAACCGCAGAAACCCCAAATCAGTAGGATTTATCTCATTTGTTGTTATTTCTACGATAATAAACGAGCCTGCCCAGAAAAAAGAAACAAGAACAAGCAAAGGAATGATAATAAGAGTCTTGTTCATAAGTATCGATAAACCAGGTTTAGGTTATAAAACGATATCTCTGAAGGTTTCCTGCTTAGAAAAATAGATTGTAGAATTGTGTATCATTTGGTTAGAGTAAACAAATCGAACGTAAAACCATCTGGTTTCTTTGCCTGGAATGTCAATACAGATGAATCTACCATTATCAGACAATAATGATAAGTTTTTTCTGAGTAGATTGTCCATGGGCTATGGCCGACGTTATAGAGAGGAGCTCCCCCACCACCTGTGACGATATACGTAACATTATTGACGTAACTGCGTTCATAGCTATGTTCATGACCATTAAACACAATATCAACATCAGAATGTTCAAAGACTGGTGCCCATATCTTCTGTAAAAGTGTCGTATTCCCATGGTTCCCTGAGCTATATAACGGGTGATGGAAAAAGACAATCGTAAATGGTTTATCGTGTGTCCATAGATCCCAAAGAAGCCAGAAATACTGTGTAAATCGATATGCATAACGTGGGTTTGAATTCAGGCCGATGAAATGCACAGGTCCATTGTCAAAAGAATACCAACATTCAATAAACGGAAGGGAAAAATAATAAAAATAAAGAGCACTGGATTGTTCATGGTTTCCAAGAACCGGGTAGAACGTGCTATTATGGGTAAATGGCGATGCAGAGAAAAAATCAACCCAATCACATGGCTTTCTTCCGTTATCAACCAAATCCCCCGTATGAAGGACAAACATAGGAGTATCTTGTTCTATGGCCTGGGCTACTTGTAATGCGCTTTGCCAGTTGTCCCATCCTCCCCGCGAGTCACCGTAGATGACGAATCGAATCGCCTCATTGCTGGGAAACGCTGTGCAGAATCTATATGAGGGACTCTCCGTTCCATCGGATACAACAGAATAATGATACTGTCGACCGGGGGCTAACTCGTTAATCTTTATGGAGTGAAATGTATGTGCAAGAATATGGTTCTCCACAGTGATGTTATCAAGCGCTGGGCTTGTACCCCAATGTACCTCATCTCGTTTTGTTGATGGAATAGTCATCCAAGAAACAATCACGGAGGAACTTTGCGATTGCTGGATGTATGGACCAACAATCTTTATAGATATCCTTTTTCAATACATCTATTCTGATTTAAATTTTTTCTGATAATACACGATAATTACAGTGAAAATTCAGAAAGCTACATCCTTTTGGTTATATCTACGATGAAAGCATATTTTTTATTTTCGGTAAGAACCGTAAAGAACCATGATACTACCTGTACAACAAGACGCTTTAAAGAAAATAGACAAAACAGGAAGTGAGGAGTGAATAAAAATGATGATCGTTGGTCAAGTGTCAAGCCCCGAGGAAGCAACCGAAGTGGAATTTATCGCAAAATCCTTTGTCGTGGCAAACCGCGCACGTGTCCTTGCCTTGAAACTGCGAGAGGGATAAAAAGATGGGAAAAAAAAACAAAGGGAAGAAAAATATCCCCTCTGACATCCCGATCATTTGGGTTAACATCATCGATGGAGAGTAACCCTATCTCTCCTTATGATTTTACAGCTCTAGATGGTTTTTTAGGGGTTTTTTTGTTGTTTTTCCCTCATATGGTTCATCGGATTCGCTGATGTTTTTGCCACTCTCAAGAGTCCCATCGGTAAGACCTTCATCAAGAAGGACATCGTACTCCACCTTGTATTCACCAGGGTCTCCCTCTGAGAATCGGAAGTTTTTCTCACGGCATAAGGCGATCATCGGGTAGTTATCCTTCAACACGACTCCTGTGATTTTCGTTAGGTTCTTATCCTTGGCAATTTCTATTAAGAAGTCAAGAAACCGGGAACCTAACCCTTGTCGCTGCCATTCATCGGTCACAACAAGTGCGAATTCACATTCATCCTTTTTCATCGGGTCAACAATAAGTCGGGCTACACCAAGGATCCTTTTTTTACCATTTTCAGTGACGATGGCGACGACACCTATTTCTCGGTCGTAATCGATATTGCAGTAGCGGGTTCGAACCTCATGAGGGGTCTCCTTAATGATTCTGAAAAAGCGGTATCGAATGGTCTCCTCAGAGAAACTTTTGAACATCTCAAGCCACATGTCCTCATCCTCTGGTCTTATCGGCCGAAGTTCAATCTCTGTGTCATCTTTTAGCTTAATTTGTTTGTTATATTTCATGGGATAGGGGGTGATGATGAGATGCGGATGGTTGTCTGGTTCAGAGTCAAGGATGATCCTTGCATCAACAGCGATAAGCTGGTTTCCTTGCGGTATCAAGGGATTGATATCGACTTCTTTGATTTCTGGATGATCAATAAGCATCTGAGAAAATTTAATCATGGTTTCTTCTACAGAGTTCATATTCACCGGTGGGATGTTGCGGAATCCTTTCAACAACTCGTAGGCTTTTGTTTTTTCGATGATGCGTTGTGCCAAGGTCTGATTTAAAGGGGGGAACCCAACCGCCCTATCCTTGAACAGCTCGGTGAAAATTCCACCTAAACCAAACAGAATAACAGAGCCGAACACTAGGTCTTTCTTTGAGCCTAGAATCAATTCATATCCCCAGTTTTTTATAAATTTCTGAACAGTAACCCCAAGAATCTTTGCATCTGGGACTTTTTCTTTTGCCTTTTTTGTCATCTCACGGAATGCCTTGCGAATATCCTCTTCACAGCGTAAGTCCAATACAACCCCATCGACATCGCTTTTATGGACGATTTGCGGAGATAAAATTTTCATCACCACAGGGTAACCAATCTTCTCTGCTGCTTTGACTGCTTTCTCTCCGGTGTCTGCAATGATTGGCGTTGTCGTGGTAATACCATAGAGTTCAAGGAATGTCTTTGCTTCACTTTCGTTAAGCAGCGTTCTTTTCTCCTTCGCCGCTGAATTCAAGATTTTTTTTACAATCTCAGTATGAGCAGGTGTTTGGATATCAAGCTCCTGTGGAGTCTCATAGAGTTGCTCTAAATGTCGCTCATAATGGTAAAGATACATGTAAGATTCAACCGCTTCATCAGGAGACGCGTATGTTGGGATATTATTTCGATTCAGTATCTCCCGGGAGTGATACACACTTGCCTCGCCAATTAACGAGGTAAGAATAGGTTTTGTTGACTTTCGTGCGATATCCACAAGCCGGTCTGCAAGTTTCTTAGGGTCAGCCATGACCTGAGGGACAGAGAGAATCAACAATCCATCGATATTCTTATCCTCTAGGCAGATCTCAATTGCTTTCTGATATCGATCCTCATCGCCATCCCCGATTATATCAACCGGGTTGCTATGACTCCAATGAACAGGCAGCACCTTGTTAAGCTTCTCAATTGTTTCCGGTGAGAGTTGCGCAAGCTTTCCACCCTTCTCGATAATTGAGTCAGTAGCAAGAACCCCAGGTCCCCCTGCATTGGTGACAATCGCGATATTCGGCCCCATCGGACGAGGTTGTTTTGCTAAAATTGATGAACAATTGAACAAATCCATGATGTCCATCACCCTGACGACCCCCGACCTGCGGAACGCCGCGTCATAAATGATATCCTCCCCAGCAAGCGCACCAGTATGGGACGATGCTGCCTTAGCACCTTCTTTATAACGACCTGATTTGATCACAATAATTGGTTTTGCTCTAGCAAACCCCTTTGTTGCGCTCATGAACTTCTTTGCATCGGTGATTGACTCGATGTACAGGACGATACTGCGCGTATGAATGTCCATCCCGAAATAATCAATCAGATCACCGAAATCAACATCAAGCATGGAACCAACGGAGACAAAGGAGGAAAACCCAACCTTTGCTGCTGCCGCCCAATCAAGGATGGCACCACAAACTGCACCGCTCTGCGAGAGCAACGCGATGTTTCCTTTGTCAGGCATGGATCCAGCAAAGGTTGCATTAAGATTCAGATATGGCATGATAAAGCCAACGCAGTTCGGGCCGACAATCCTCAAATCATATTTTTTCTTCAAATCCAATAAACGTTTCTCCCGCGCGACTCCTTCAGCCCCGATCTCCTTAAATCCCGCTGAGATGATAAGAATACCTCTAACACCGCGTATCCCACATTGCTCTACAATATCACAGACCGCGATAGCAGGAGTACACACAATCGCAAGGTCAACGACCTTCGGAACAGCGTTGATTGACGAGTAGGCTTGAACCCCCTGTACGCTCTCCCGTTTGTGATTCACTGGATAGACGATACCATCATAACCAGAGCCTATCAGATTCCTAAAAATCCTATATCCTGCTGAGCCTAGCGTGTCGCTTGCACCAATAACGGCGATGCTTTTTGGTTTGAAAATCTTATCAAGTTTTGATCCACTCATTGTGCGTCCCTCCAGATAAGGACCGATTGAGCGCCGAAGCCACGAAAGCAGAATCGATTATATAATCTTATCGACCCTTCTTATATATTTAAAAAAATAAAAAAAGGGAAAGCATTACACATGCTGCTCAGCCATCACCTTGTACATTTTATAACGAGCAATCACCTGCTCCTCAAGTTTTTTATGCAATCGCTCCGCTTCTCCAGGAAAGGTTTTTGTCAATGCCGCATACCGAACTTCACCCATTAGGAAATCATGAATCGTTCCATTCGGCTCACCAGAGTCCAACTGGAAGGGGTTCTTACCCTCAGTCACCAACCGCGGATCATACCGGTACAACAGCCAGTACCCAGATTCCACCGCCCGTTTTTCTTCCTTCTGGGATTTCCCCATACCAGCTTTTATCCCATGGTTGATACAAGGAGCATAGGCTATAATCAACGAAGGACCACGATAGGATTCTGCCTCCTTGACTGCCTTTAAGAACTGATTCTTATTGGCACCCAAGGAAACCGATGTGACATACACATACCCGTAGCTCATCGCAATCAACCCAAGGTCTTTTTTCTTTGTCTTCTTCCCGGATTCCGCAAACTTCGCAATCGATCCTATTGGTGTCGCCTTCGAAGACTGCCCACCAGTATTTGAGTATAACTCCGTATCAAAGACTAGTAGGTTAACATCCTCGTTCATCGCAATAACATGATCAAGACCACCATAGCCGATATCATAAGCCCAGCCGTCACCTCCAACACACCAAATCGATTTCTTTGTAAGCATATCACGTGACTCCCAGATCTCGTGAAATAGCGGGTCATCATGATTCTTTTCTAGTAATGTTTTAATGTTTTCTGCGACACTCTTTGATTCTTCAGCATCATACATATGGTCGAGCCACCCGGTGAACGCAGCCTTGAGATCACCAGAGGTTTTTTCAAGGGCTTGGGTGATGAGATCTGCGAGTTTCTCCCTTCGTTGTATCGTTCCAAGTGCCATACCAAACCCATATTCTGCGTTATCCTCAAAAAGCGAGTTTGCCCAGGCAGGGCCATAACCCTTCTCATTGGTTGTAAACGGCACTGAAGGCGCAGAGCCACCCCAGATAGAGGAGCACCCTGTTGCATTAGCAATTATCATCCGGTCGCCGAATAACTGTGTAATCGTCTTTAAATATGGTGTTTCCCCACATCCCGAACATGCCCCGGAGAACTCAAATAGAGGCTTTTGAAATTGCGAGCCTTTCACAGTAAATTTATCAAACCCACCAGACCGAACAGGGATTCTTTCGCTGTAGTGCTGATATGCTATTTGTGTGCCCATCTGGGTGGCAATTGGTTTCATCACAAGTGCTTTCTCTTTTGCAGGGCAGATGTCAGCACAGTTCCCACACCCCATACAATCCTCTGTGTAAACTTGAATGCGGAACAATAAACTCTCCGTCTCTTTTCCAATCGCTTTTTTCGCAGTGTAGCCTTTGGGTGCTTTCTGCATTTCTTTGGAGGTCAATAGCACCGGTCGAATCGCTGCGTGAGGACAGACCATTGCACACTGGTTACATTGGATACATTTATCCATAATCCATTCAGGAACATTAATCGCGACACCGCGTTTTTCATATTTTGTTGTCCCCGATGGGAAAATGCCTGCTGGAGTAAAGGCACTAACAGGGAGTTTATCTCCTTGTTGAGCAAGCATCGGGCACATTACTTTTTCAACAAACTCAGGAATATTTCCCTTCAGCGTTTTTTCTGGTGGCAATGACTCCCATGAAGACGGGTATCGTATCTCTTTTAATTCTTGTAAAGCTGTATCAACTGCTTTCCAGTTCATTTCAATTACTTTCTGTCCTTTCTTGCTATAGGTTTTCGCGATCGCGTCTTTGAGATATTGTATCACCTCTTCAATTGGTAGCACATTGGAGAGTTTGAAAAACACGGTTTGCATAATCATGTTGATACGGCCACCAAGACCGATGTCCTCCGCGATTTTCACCGCGTCGATAGTGTAAAACTTCAAATGTCTCCGTGCGATGGTTTTTTTCAGTGAATTCGGCAGACATGTATGCATCTCATCTAAGGTCCATGGGGAGTTAAGCACAAAAGTGCCACCATCACGGATACCTTCTAAAAGGTCGTATTTATTAACATAGGATGGCTGATGGCATGCGATGTAATCAGCTTTTTCAATGAGATAGGATGAATGAATCGGTGATTTCCCAAAGCGAAGATGCGACATAGTAACCCCACCGGATTTCTTCGAATCATACGCGAAATACCCTTGGACATACATAGGAGTATTATCCCCGATTATTTTGATCGCGTCTTTGTTTGCACCAACGGTTCCGTCCCCCCCGATACCCCAGAATTTACAGCGTATCAATCCCTCTGGACCGGTATCAATCTGTTCTCCTAATGGAAGCGACGTATGTGTGACATCATCGACGATCCCAACGGTGAAGTGGTTCTTTGGTGAGGGAAGCTTCAAATTATCAAACACTGCTTTTGCCATGGTAGGTGTAAAATCCTTAGAGCCAAGTCCATACCGACCGCCTACAACAAGTGGATGGATGTTTCGGTCATGTAGCACGCTACACACGTCAAGGTACAATGGCTCTCCAAAAGCAATTGCTTCCTTTGTTCGATCTAAGACCGCTATTTTCTTGATGGTCTTTGGTAATACATCAATGAAATGATCTGCGGAGAATGGGCGATACAAACGGACTTTGATTAGCCCGACTTTCTCGCCTTTTTTATTTAGGTAGTTGACTGTTTCCTCAACAATTTCGCACCCTGATCCCATCATTATAATAATCCGATCAGCATCAGGAGCGCCAACATAATCAAATAAATGATAAGTTCGACCAGTAAGAGCTGCTACTTTTTTCATTTCCTCCTCTACGATAGTAGGGACTTTCTGATAAAAAGAATTGGCTGCCTCAGTCAACTGGAAGTAGATATCAGGGTTCTGCGCGGTCCCTCGTTGATGTGGATGCTCTGGATTTAATGCACGCTGTCGATGCCTTCTGATGGAATCCCAATTTACTAGTTTCTTAATATCTTCGTAGTCGATCATCTCGATTTTCTGGATCTCATGAGAAATTCGGAATCCATCGAAGAAATGGAGAAACGGGATACTAGCCTGTAATGTAGAAAGATGTGCAACCAACGCAAGATCCATGACCTCCTGCACTGAATTTGATGATAGAAGCGCAAAACCTGTTGTCCGTGCTGCCATCACATCCTGATGATCCCCAAAGATCGAAAGCGCCTGTCCAGCGATTGCACGAGCGCTAACATGGAATACACAGGGCATCAGCTCCCCAGAAATCTTATACATATTCGGGATCATAAGAAGTAAACCCTGAGACGCGGTAAATGTTGTGGCACAGGCACCAGCTGAGAGTGCACCATGTACCGCACCAGCTGCACCACCCTCTGATTGCATCTCTGATACCTTGAGAACTTGATTGAAAATGTTTTTTCTCCCATATGCTGCCCATGCATCAACTTCCTCACCCATCGGCGAGGAGGGGGTAATGGGGTAGATAGCGGCAACATCGCTAAAAGCATAGGCGATGTGTGCTGCTGCGGTATTTCCATCAACGCTTTTCATTACTATTGTTTTTTTGTTGTTTTTTGTTTGCATCATGGTTTGTTGTTTGGTCATGAAAAACATCTCTTGAGAAGAAAATCTCATCTGTTTTGTTTATAAGTATTCGTAGACTAACTAATCGGTATCCGGGGTCTCTAGATAAACGTTTTGTTACTCGTAAAAACAGGTCAAAATTCCCAATATTCACCAAGGGCACGTTTCAACTGGGAGACGACGTGGTGAACCGCTACAGGGCTCGTATCAGGGATTTCTGCTTCCTTAAGAAAGTCTTGTTTGCCGATAAGACCACAAAAAATGTTATAATATGATTTGACGCACGCAATGCTATTGTATCCACCCCCAAGGAGGACAAGGAGTTTTTGACAAGTCTCTTGCGAGAGTATTGCAACTTGTTTTGCGAGATAATAATAGGTCTGGTATGTAAGGTTGAGGTCAGCTAATGGATCTGAGTGATGGGTATCCACACCAGATTGAAACAGGATGATGTTTGGTTTGTATAGTCTGGTGATTAGTGGTACGATTTCTTGAAAAGCTTTTATATAGCTTTTACCACCTGTTCCTGGGGGAAGAGGAAGGTTAATGGTGTACCCAGCAGCATCCTCCCGACCTATGGTTTCAACGCTTCCAGTTCCAGGATATAAGGTCCTTCCATCTTGATGAAACGATAGGTTTAAGACTGTTTTATCATCATAATAGATATCCTGTGTGCCGTTTCCATGGTGGACATCGAGGTCAATAATCATGAATCGCTTCAATTTTTCTTTCTCTCTTAAATATTCAATCGTAATTGCAATATCGTTAAAGAAACAAAACCCGGAAGAATGCCCTTTGCTTGCATGGTGAAAGCCGGCCAGTGGATTAACGGCGATGCGAAATCCTTCAAAAAGCTTTTCACCTGCGTGTATACTTCCACCGGTCGCTAAACATGCAATTTCGAAAATCCCTTTTGGTGTTGGCGTGTCACCTGATAACCATCCGCCAGTCTGACTGAGTTTTTTTACATGTTTCAAGTAGGCGGAATCATGCACTTTGAGGATATCTGCTTCCGTTGCTTTTTTTGGGGTAAATATCTGAAACTCGGATAGTATACTTTGTTCTTTTAGATACGTCATGGTATTTCTTGGTTTATCGCCAACAAGTGGGTGAGCTATTCCCAGATCATATTTGTTAAAATCCTCATGATAGATAACTGCGTATTTCATTAGGATCGATAAGGAAATCGTAATGGTGCTAAAAAGGTTCCCTTCTCCATATAGTCCTTTAGAGGAAACTTCATTAATCTCTTAATCTCTTAAGTAGTTATATAAAAACTGATTACCACTTTTGTATGATTTTTTTGGAGAGGAGAACTGTAAATTTGTTAAAATGGAAACACTCAGACATTTGAGTAAATTTAGTGATTGTCATAAACAGTTTTTTGTATGAACTCGAACCGAAGCATTAAACTACTTAAAAATTTATTATAGAAACTAGGGTTTGATTAAAAAAGAAAGTACGATTTGATTATGTTACTTATCAGAGGTATAAAAAATTTTGAAACAATCGGTAAAATATTTATCGCAGAAATAAAAAAAATGATAACCAAATCATATGTATAACATATAAAAATAAAAAAAGGTGAAGGAATTATGGAAGACGAGAAAAAAGGAAGTGTTGAAGAAGCAGCTGAAAAAACAGGGGAAGTGCTTGGAAAAGGAGTTAAAAAAGGATGGGGGGCTTTTAAGGCATTTGGAAAAGGAGTAAAAGAAGGAGTCACTAAAGAAAAAAAAGAAGAAAAAAAAGAATAAAAACTTCTTCTCATTTTTTACACATTACCAGAGACATCTGAGATATTCTCATTCAAAACGATTATTTTAATATAAATTAAAAAAAACTTCAAAAAATCCTAGGAAGAAAATAGATTTATATAATATCAGTTCGTATAGTAATCTGATGAGTTCCCTAGTGAAAAAAAGTATTAGTTCCTTCGTAGTAGGTTGTATGATTATCCTTTTTCTTGCACCAAGATTCGCTCCTCAGATTCAAGCCTTTGACATTCTCCCTTCAAAACAGTTGAGTAGACCAGATGGTTTTTCTGGAAATATCACGAATCTTTCGATAGAACATATTGTCGGTGGTCTTGGATTAACAGCTGTAATGATAAACAATGGAAATGTCCCTTTGAACAATATCTCGGTGTCAATCGGTATGACTAATGGTTACTTGGTTCGATTAAAAACAAGCACTCTTCTGATACCAAGCCTTGCGATAAACGAATCCACAGACATCCATATCAAACTTATTGGTATTAGTCTTGGAAAAATTTTTCCATTAACCGGGATCATCATAATTGTTAACTTCTCTGAATGTCTTCAAAAAGAACTACGAATCGTCACTATGGTGCTTGGTCCCTTTACAAAAATCATCACTACCTATTTCACAGGGGAGGCGTTTAACGGTTACACCCTGTTTTCTCCTGAGTATTCTAAAAAAACCTTATTGATGGACAAACAAGGCAACATTGTTCATACATGGGAAAGCAAGTATCTTCAGGGTCTTGGACTATCACTCTTAAAAAATGGGGATCTTCTCCGCACCATCCTGTTATTCAATAATCCGGTGTTTATCGCAGGAGGGATGACCGGAGGAATAGAGCTTTTTGACTGGAATGGAACAAAACGTTGGCAGTATAACTATTCAAATAATCAGCATTGCCTGCATCACGATTTTACAACTTTGCCAAACGACAATATCCTTATGATCGCGTGGGAATATAAAACAGCTGATGAAGCAATCGTTGCAGGTCGGGATCCTAATTCTTTACCCACTGGAGAATTATGGCCTGATCATATAATTGAGGTTCAACGTACAGGCCCTTTCCAAGGAATCATCGTCTGGGAATGGCATGTCTGGGATCACCTCATACAAGATTTCGATCCGACGAAACAGAATTACGGGATTGTAGAGGAACATCCCGAGTTAATCGACATTAATTATGATAGTGAAGTAGGCAAACAACGTGCAGATTGGAATCATGTCAATTCAATTGATTATAGCGAGGAGTTCGATCAGATACTTATTAGCGTTAAAAATTTTCATGAAATATGGGTCATTGATCATAGCACTACAACAGAGGAAGCCACGGGTCATTACGGTGGGAACAGTGGGAAAGGCGGGGATCTTCTTTACCGTTGGGGAAATCCTGCAGCGTATCGACGAGGGACATCCAATGATAGAAAATTATTCGCCCAGCATGATGCTTCGTGGATAAAACCAGGATGTCCTGGTGAAGGTAATATCCTTGTCTTTAATAATGGCCAAGGGCGACCTGAAGGGCAATACTCGTCCGTGGATGAGTTTATTCCTCCTGTTGATAAAACCGGACATTACTATCTAGAACCTGATACAGCGTATGGGCCAGAAGAACTAGCATGGAGCTATAGTGCCACAAATCCGTTTGATTTTTTTGCAGGATATCTATCAAGTGCTCAGCGTCTGCTAAATGGAAACACACTAATCTGCGATGGGGATCATGGTCATTTTTTTGAAGTGACGGAAGAAAAAAAGACGGTCTGGATGTACCAAAATATGATTCCTAACCCTATAGCAAATCAAGTTTTCAAAGTCATTTGTTATGCGCCTGATTACCCAGGTCTTAGATACCTGTAGAAGTAGATTTTAATACCAAGATCTATCGAGCATGGAACACTTGCAAAAATTAGAAAAAATAAGAATAAAATACATATATTAATCTTCTTCTTTGTATAATAATCTGACCGAAAAAAATATATAGTATACGTTCTATTTAAAGAATTGATAAAATTTAAAGTGGAGGCAAAAAAATGTTGAAAAAATCAATACTAAAGGCAGCTTTAGTCATAGTTATCGCCTTAGCAATGTGTCTTCCTGTATCGGCGATACCAACAAAGACAAGAACTGATAGTGTCGTTTCGTTAAATCCAGGAACGACAAATAGAGACATTATCTTTCAAGATGGGTTTGAAAACTATACTGATTGGCTCACCAACTTCCCACCATGGACCTGTATTGATGTTGATGGTAGTCCGACATTTGGTCATAGTGCCGTTTCATGGCCAAATCAATGGTCAGCCTATGCGTTTATCATTTTTAATCCTTCAACAACCACACCACCGCAATCAGGCACAGAATGGCAGCCTCATTCAGGCAGCAAAATGGTTATGGGAATTAACGAAGACAATGTTGGATATATCAGTGACGATTGGTTGATTACTCCGCAGCTCACTGGTGATTATGATAACGTCAGTTTCTGGGCACGTTCATTTAGCGACCAATATAATTTTGAAAGGTTCACTGTCAGTGTCTCAACCACCGATACCAACCCATCAAGCTTCACGAAAATATCACCTGGATCTTATATCCAGCCACCACTAACCTGGACGCTATACACATTTGATATTTCTAGCTATGCTGGTCAAAGCATATACATCGGAATAAACGATATATCGGTAGACTCCTGGATGCTGTTTATTGATGATTTTGAAGTCACAGGTGGCGGGGGCGGAGACACTATACCACCAGTTACAACTGCAACTCTTGAAGGAAATGAAAGCGGTGGAGTCTACGTATCCGATGTAAAAGTAACGTTATCTGCAACTGACTCTGGCTCTGGTGTGAACTACACCATGTACAAGATTGATGATGGGACATGGAACACCTACACAGCACCATTCATGGTCACAGGAAACGGAAATCACACCGTAGCTTTCTACTCGGTCGATATCGCAGGAAATGTTGAAGACGAAAAATCAGAAGAGTTCACAATCCAATACCCAATCGAAGTCACCGTAAAAGGAGGATTAGGAATCACAGTAACCATCAAAAACACAGGAACCTCAGAAATTACAGGCGTCGAATGGAGCATCGCCCTTGAAGGAGGATTCCTCTTTAAAGGAGATTACGCAGAAGGGACTATCCTCCAGATCCCAGCTGGTTCCGAATCTGAAAAGAAACATTCGGTCCTTGGGTTTGGGAAGACAACGATCACCGTAACCGTTAATGGCGCTGCGACAACCAAAACAGGATTTGTCTTACTGTTCTTCGTAATCGGGGTTAAATAATACCCCTCTCTTTTTTTTATTAGGATTAAACAGGAAATAAGCTCTTCAATTATTACAGCGATTTGAAAAAAAATACGTTGAGAAGGTTTTTTAGTTAAGAACGTATATGTTTTTCTTCTCGCAGATTTCTCTGAGTTGTTTTGGCCAGACCGTCACACTAACTTCACCGAGATGAGCTTTTTTCAAAAGGTACATATATGTTCGAGACTGCCCTATTCCACCCCCAATACTTAATGGAATTTTATTGTTAAGAATTGCTTGATGATATGGACGAGTAAGGAAGTCATTTTGACCTGAAAGTTCAAGTTGTTTTTTTAATGTGTCTGCAGTGACACGAATTCCCATGGAAGACAGTTCGTGACGGCGTTGTGTCACAGGGTTCCAAACTAAGATATCTCCATTCAATCCCTGAGTCTTTTTCCCCGATTCATTAGAAGTATCAGTAATCCAATCATCATAATCGGCAGCACGCATCTCATGAGGGTAACCGTCTTTTAAAATTGAACCGATACCGATAATGAAGATCGCAGGATGATCTTGAAGAATTGCCGTTTCGCGTTGTTTTCTTGGTAAATCGGGGTACATGTCAAGAATATCTTCGGCGTGGAAGAATTCAAGTTGGTCTGGAAGATTTGGAATTGTTTTTGACTCGAGTTGTGGAAACTGATCAAGGACAAGATGTTCTGCACCTTTGAAGACCTTCCAGATTTTTTTCACAGTATCTTTGAGGTAATGAAGGTTTCTTTGATCTTTCGAGATGACCTTCTCCCAGTCCCATTGATCTACATAAGAGCTATGGTCATGGTCAAGGAAATAGTCTTTCCGAACTGCTCGCATGTCTGTGTTTAGACCCTCACCAACATTCATATCAAATTCCTTAAGGGCCATACGTTTCCATTTCGTAGCTGCTTGAATAATCTGACCTTGAATACGTGGTTGTATACCTAATCCACAAGGGAATTCAACCGGCGTGCGTGAGCCGTCTCTATCAAGGTAATCATTTACGCCACTTTCTTTATCAACGATAAGAGGAACAGTTACCATTATGAGATTAAGTTCTTTGTTCAAATGTTCTTCAATATAGTGCTTTGCAGTAAAAATCGCCTTTTGGGTTTCCTTTGGTGTTAATAACGATTTATAGCTTTTCGGAAGCACTTTTTCAACTTCATTATAAGTACCAATTCCAGGACCAGCAAGATCCGCTTTTTTATTTGTCATCATAGTCATCTATCCTTCTTCCAGGCAAATCTAAAGAGATATTTAAATCTTTATCATGTTTTAAAACGAAAAATTCAGAAAAAATATAAAAAAATAAAAGGGAGACATTAACTAAGTATTTTCTTTGTTTGTTATTGTAAGAACATCGATTTTTACGATAAGTCGTTTCCCTGCCAAGAGATGATTGAGATCCAATGTAAAGGTCTGCTCATCCATGGCAATTATGGTACCGACAAATGATTTTCCCGTGGGCGCATCAATCTTAATACGAGAGCCAACCTCCAAAGTTACCTCAGATTTAAATACTGATTTTGGCACCTGTATCACAAGATCGTCAATATGAGGACCAAATGCATCCTCGGCTTCCAAAGTGATCGTCTTTGATTGCCCCTCAGCCATCTGCTCTAACGCTTTCTCAACGACGGGAAAGAATTTCCCCTCTCCAATGACTAACTGAAGAGGACTTTCCGCATCAGTCTTATAACAAAGTTCGCCATTTTCTAATTTTGCCTCACATACAACCTGAACCGTATCTCCTTCTTTAATGGTCTTCATGATTTCTCCATCCAAGTATTTATCCAACAAACAAAAAGAACACACTATTCAGGAGTGATGTGCATCACTTTCATCCGCAGGATAGACATTCTTATCACGCGATGGTACTTAAATATTTTTGTTTTATCGTCATTACAGCGGGCATAACCCAGTAGGGCATCCACCTGCGTAATCAGTTGTCACCACGATTGATTTTCCTGTGCCAAGGTATAGGACCTGCTCAGGCTTACTCCCATAGCGGTAAATCGTTATTCCTTTGCATTTTAACCTCCATGCGAGCAGATAGATATTCTTCACATCTTTTTGGGTGCTGTATTTAGGTAGATTAACGGTTTTACTCACTGCATTATCCACATGTTGTTGGAATGTCGCTTGCATTCGGACATGAACCTCTGGTGGTATATCAAAGGAGGTCACAAAGATTTTTTTTAGATCAACAGGCAATCTTAGACGCCTGATAGTTCCGGTTTTTGAAATCAGACGAATCAATTCTTCTGAATAGAGGTCACGTTGTATCAATTCCCGTTTGAATGTCTCGTTTATCTCGGGTAATTGTTTTCCTTCCATAACTCGTCGGAGGAACGCTAATGCAAATACTGGTTCAATGCCTGAGGAACATCCCGCTATGATGCTAATGGTCCCAGTTGGCGCGATTGTTACACAGGTCGCGTTGCGCATAGCAGGATAAGTCTTTGTCAAGGTGCTATGATTAAAATTCGTAAACGACCCTCGTTCTTTTCCAAGTTCCACTGATTTTTCTCGTGCTTCTTTTGCAATGAAGTTGATGAGCCGTTCGCCAAGTTGCAACCCTTGTTTGCTGTCATACGGAATCCTAAGCATGAACAGCATATCAGCAAATCCCATCACACCAATACCGATCTTTCTGTTTGCTTTTGTAATAGTTTCTGTCTCTTTCAAAGGATACACATTTGCATCGATCACATTATCTAAGAAATGGACGGCAAGTTGTGTTATCTCTCGTAGCTTCTTCCAATTAAGTTTTCTATTATGTACCATTTTAGCAAGATTAATGCTGCCAAGATTACACGATTCATAGGACAACAATGGGACTTCACCACAGGGGTTAGTCGCCTCGATAAGACCAAGATCTTTGAGTGGATGTTTTCTGTTAATCTCATCGACGAACAATAATCCCGGGTCACCGGTCTCCCAGGCGTTGTGCACAATCATCTCAAATAGGTCTGCAGCATTGATCTTCTGAACAATCTTATCAGTCTTTGGGCTGCGTAACACAACCGTGCCTTTTTTTAACACCTTTTTCATGAATGTATCGGTTACTGCAACAGAGATGTTGAAGTTTGATAGTCGTTTGCCCGTTTTTGCGGTTACGAACTCCGGGAGATCAGGATGGGTGCAATGGAGAATACCGATATTGGCCCCACGGCGTTTCCCTCCCTGTTTAATCACATCGGTTGTACTGTCAAAAATTCTCATAAATGAGATTGGACCACTTGCAACGCCTTTTGTGCTTTTCACAATCGCACCTTTCTCTCGTAAACGACTAAAACTAAACCCAGTTCCTCCACCTGATTGCTGAATTAAAGCCATGTTCTTAAGTGTTGTAAAAATACCCTCAAGGCTATCTTCAATAGGAAGGACAAAACAAGCAGACAGTTGACCAAGTTTTGTTCCGGCATTCATAAGTGTTGGCGAGTTTGGTAGAAACTCTAGATTCCGCATCGCTGAGTAAAATTTTTCCTCTGTTTTTGTTGGATCTTTTCCGTATAAACTATCTTGCTTTGCGATCGCATGTGCGACCCTTCGGAAGAGCTGTGTTGGAGTTTCAATAATCTTCCCTTCCTCATTTTTTACGAGGTATCGTTCCTCTAGGACTTTGAGGGCGTTGACTTGAAGCTTCAGATCATCCCGTATCTTGAAATACTGTTTTATTTCCCTGGCAATCCCCCGAGATCGTCGATATAGAGAGTATGCTTTATAGATGCGTTGTTCTTTTTGCTCAAGGACCTCTTCGACGGTATCCTGAATCTGCTCAATGGTAGGGATACCACCGTGAAACGTTGATTGTTTTGATTGGAGTAATTCCACTATTCTCCTAGTAAGAGTTTCGGTTTTTTTTCTGTTGATTATATCCAAGGCATGCATCGCTTTCTGAATAGCGATCGTAATTTTCTCAGCATCAAATGGAACAATTTCGCCAGTTCTTTTTCGAACATGCGTAATATTCATAGGTTCTAATCGCTGTTTCGTTATAAAAATATATATGACCCTCAAGGCAGGTAAGATGAAAGGAATGGTCATAAAAAGAGGAAATTGTTATCAATTAATACAAAATGAAGTTACTGTATTTTACAAGAGATAAGTTTTTATTCAATCGGTGGACTTCCTTTTATTGTGTATCTAGGAATCATCGCTTTTCTTTTATTTGTTATCACAGGATTGATTGCGATGTTTAGGAAGAAAGGAAAAACGAATATCTCGGTGAAGTGGCATTTTTGGTTTGCGTATCTTGCACTTTTTCTTGGGGTATATACCTCTTCTTAGGCATATTTTCATATATATAAATAAATATATTCTATTATCACGCTTCCATTATAGCTTCCATTATATTATAATAATTGCTTACTCTTCTGATTTCCACAAGGAAAAGCGGGGAGCTTCATCTTCTTTCTTCGGATTTTGATGTAGCATGACATTAAAAAGAGTATACTGGAGTGGAATAAAAAGATATGAAAATATACCGTACGCACACGATAGTTACTCAAGATTTTTCATCTCTTCTTCGATACGCTTATCTAGGTCCTTGTCAACGCCCTGTTCATGGGCTATTTTCTGAAGTTCTGCGATGATGTTTTCCCAGAGCACCTGTTGAGCAAGTGCATAATCCCACAGGTCAAGACGTTTTGCGCCATCGCCTTTTTTGAACTCCGCAATAAGCTCCTTTTTATCATCCTCATTCATAGGTAAACCCCTCATTCCTCTTCAGCTATTTTTCCTTTCTGAGGGTTAGTCACTTGGGCGATTATCGACATTTCAGCAAGTATTTCTTCCCACAGCGCCTCTTGGTCAACAGCATAGTACCACAGGTCTAATTTTTTGTTCATATCTGCTTTTTTAAAATCATCTAGAAATGTTTTTTTATCTTTTTCGTTCACATGAAATCCCTGCGAGCAATAGGGAAATAGCATTATCATATATATTTCTTTATTGTTTTATCAATTAATTACTGTGAGAACCCTAGTTTAGGTATTTTTTAATTAGTCTTCTCTAAGATTTTATAAACATACTGACTAAAGATGAAAAGATAGTTTAGTACGGTTATGCGACAATAAGAAAAATTATTAAGAGAAAAACAATCCTTATCTGTAAAGGTTAGGGGATCTCGTATGGAAAAAGCAACGTTTGCAGCGGGCTGCTTTTGGCATACCGAAGAAGTGTTCCGACACCTCAACGGGGTGTTGTCAACAACAGTAGGGTACATGGGTGGGACAGTACAAAACCCTATGTACGAGGATATTTGTACTGATAACACAGGGCATGCGGAAGTTGTTGAAATAACCTTTGATCCCAATAAGATATCTTATGAAGAGTTGCTTACTGTCTTTTGGGACATCCATGATCCTACAACAAAAAATCGCCAAGGACCTGACGTTGGAACACAATATCGATCAGCGATATTTTATTATACGCCAGAGCAAAAAATGAAAGCAGAACTGTCAAAAAAGAACCTGGAGAAATCAAGGAAATACAAAAAGAAGATTGTAACCGAAATCACAAAAGCAACCACATTTTATCCTGCAGAAGAGTACCACCAACACTATTTAGCTAAACACGGTGCAGTAAAGTGTCCTGGGTAAAAAACGCATAAGAATCATTTTTGTAAAACGTAAAAAAGCTTATCTGTATAGAATAGATTCTTTGTTTAATAAAAGTGAACGATATGACTCCACGGGGAACAAAGAAACTACTTCAGGCTGGCAACGTCCTTGCTGTATTGATAACTATTCTCGTCAATGCACTTGCAGTGCTTCTCCCACTTAACAATAAGACCACACAGGAACTATCAGACGCATTACCAAATTTATTTGTACCAGCAGGAATCACCTTTTCCATCTGGACTATCATCTATATCCTCTGGATTATCTTTGCAATTTATCAGGCACGGGACTTATTTAAAAAAGATGAAGTTTCAATGCCATTTCTCCATCAGATAACCTTCTTGTTTATTCTAAGCTGCGTCGCAAACAGCGCCTGGATATTCATTTGGCATTACCAATATATCGGTCTGTCTGTTCTCATGATGATTATCCTCCTCTTCTCACTTCTTGCTATTTATTTCCGCCTCAATATCGGGCGATCACCTGTCACAACGGCAGAGAAACTGTGTGTCCATGTACCCTTCAGCGTTTATCTTGGTTGGATAACAGTTGCAACTATCGCAAATGTTACCGCGTATCTCGTTTCAGTTGAATGGGATGGCTTTGGGGTTGATGAGTTAATTTGGACTATCATAATAATCGCAGTCGGAACATTGCTTACGTGTCTTATGCTTGCTCTACGAAAAGATGTCGCGTTTAGCCTTGTCGTCCTCTGGGCATTCTTTGGTATATGGATGAAACGATTGACACTACCAAACACAACCACCGATGTGAATGTCGCAATAGTTGTAAGCATCGCTTTGGTGCTTATCATCGCCTGTCTGCTCGCGGTCGTGGGATTTCAACGAATGAGAAGTAAAAAACGAGTACTTGCTCCAAGAATCTAATAACTGACACAGACTTACATCTCGATTTGAGCGAATACCTTTTAATACACCACAGGATGTATCCGAAAATCCTATGATTAAAATAGTTTCCTTTGATTTTGACGGCACCATCGTAAAACATACCTTCGCAGACGCATTCTGGCTCTCTGGTGTACCCGCACTCTACGCCAAACACTATCACGTTGATTTGAAGATAGCAAAACACCTTCTTTTCGAGGAATACGAAAAGGTAGGGGACAATCGGATTGAATGGTATGACCCAGGATATTGGTTCGACCGTTATAGCCTCCCAACAGACTGGAAAAAAATGCTTTCAAAGTTTCGGAAAAACATTGAAATTTATCCAGAAGTACCATCGGTCTTAAATAACCTATCATCTCATTACCGATTAATAATCAGTTCCAACTCAAAGAAAGAATTCATAGAAATCCAACTTAGCCAAGCAAGACTTGCTGATTACTTCGAGTACGTGTTTTCATCAACCTCAGATTTCCATACGGTGAAAAAAGTCACGGATTTTTATGAGATGATCTGTAAAAAACTAAAGATTTCCCCACGGGAAATGATCCATGTTGGCGATCATAGGCAATTCGATTACCTCGCCCCACAGAAACTCGGAATCATGTCCTACTATCTTGATAGAAAAAAACTTACAAAAGGTCACCATGTTGTCTCTGATTTGACACAGATAGAACAAGAACTCATAAAACGCACTGACGTTACCGTTCTTAATCAAACACAAAAGAGAAAAAAACAATTATTATAGTTTTAATACAATTCTTCCATTGATTCAGAAATATTTTAAAATCGACTTCAATTTATTTTTACTAAACAAAGTGTGGAAAATATCTCTGAGATTCTCGTCGAGATTCACATCGAAAAGCTCTGCAATTAGGACATGGTCATAACCAACTAGACCACAAACCCATTTAAGGAGGGAAATATACTCTTTATTTTTGTATCTTTCTATACTCTCTGACAACGTCTAAAACACTAAGAATCTGAGAATTTTTTGCTATGATCATATGGCATATGTTAAATCCAGTTATTTTTCCTATTTCAAAACTGCCCACGGTTTCTGAGTTTTTTCTTAGTTTTTTTCGTGAATACCCCTCTTAAATTTTTTAAACATAGTTGAAATATAGATGTTAAAGCATCTTAGAATATATAATAATGGAGGGGTATTATGCCTCCTAAAAAGAAAACCATAAGAAATGAAGATTTCTACAATGCAGAAAAATTAGCGAAACTTGGTATTTATGAAGATGATGAACCACTAGAAGAAGATGAAAGAGAATCATGAAGGGTTGTAGGTTAAAATCATGTTTATAGGTTGTTAGTCATGGAGAAATTAGGTATTAGTTCTCTCATTCTACTCCTGTCATCCTCTTCTTTATCTTAAACACATTTAAACCTCAAAAATGTAAAATGAGTCTTTTTTATATATTAGATTTATGTTTTCAGAATTGTGAAAATTGATGCTATTAATAAAAAAATATTGTATCTTCTTCAGAAAGACGCTCGTATGACCTATAAAGAAATCGCGGCTGAGCTTAAACGATCGGAAACTACTATCAGAGATCGTATTAAGGCTATGGAAAGAATTGGAATTATTCAAGGATATACTGCTCTTATTGATAAAACAACTCTTGGATTGAATTTTTTTGCAATGATATTTGCAAATCCTGTATCATCTACCGATTTAGATTCAATCACTGAAAAAATTAAGAATGCAAAAAATGTAATGCGTGTGTATCAAATATCAGGTCATCATAGAATAGCAATATTTATGGTCGCTCCATCATATAAGGAACTAAAGGAAATAATTCAGTCCCAGCTTCTTCCACTGGGATTAAAGGATGAAGAAATTGTTAGTGTTCTTCAAGCGGATCGAGAGTTTATATCCCCTCTTGAAATACCCTAGGGTTACTCTAATCAGTAGTATATACTGGTGTTAACCCATTTTTTTTGTTTAAATCCGTATTTTCCTGTTTTTTTCTTTTTAAAATACTATTTTTTTATGGGAATTATTTTGAATTTGAACCAATTAATTGGGATTGCTTTAGGGCGTAAGGCCTATGAGTATGGAGATGAAAAATGGTTAAGAAAAATAAAAAACAAAAAAAACAACCCAATCAACCGTAAAACAGTTAAATAAAAACTAGCATCCTATCCAGAATTGAGATGCAGTAAAATGGTAAACTAATTTGGTGAGATTTGAGAGGTTGAAGAGTATTTAAAACATTTTACTCTCTCTACTCTCATATCTCTCCCATTGTTTATTAGAATGAGGTTAAATGAAATGCTATTTAGAAACCAACATATGATTGTATTAGAAGAAGGAACAATAAGGAAAAAAAGGAAAAGTACACGATCAAATAATATACTGTCAACTCCATCTAATTCCGATACTATTAAATCAACACTTGATCATCGAAGTATGAATAAGATATTTATTAACAGTTTTGGTAACGTATTGGTGTAAAGGTGATGTTGAAACATTAAAAGGTGAAAACAGAACCCCAAGGTACCTTCTGGAGACATTGGTGGATGTGAAGATCTAGATGAATATTAAACTCTTATCATATAAGAAAATAGATAAAAAGTAAAATATTGTGAAATTAAAGGCTCAGCGAAATATTTATTATTAAATCAATGAAAACAATGATAAAACACAAACATACGATTATAAGTCTAATTAATTGGTGGATTATTTGAATGTATGACCGGAAGTGACTTCTAGACCATGGATTATTTCTATAAAGTAACAGTTTTTACTGCCATTTTTGCCATTGTTGATCTAATTTGTAATATACCAACTTCTTTTGATTTTAGATTTTCGCGCAAATTTTTTTAGGTGGTAAATATTATTTTTTAGATATAAATGAAAGCATCTGTTGCTATGAGTTACTTTGATGATGATATGTTAATTTCGGGAAAAAAAATAATTATGTAATTCTTCCAATTTATCCTCTAAGGTTTCTAAACAATTTGAAAGAGAAATAAAATAGATTATTTTTTAAATGTTTTTTTGTCGATTTAAATTTATTTCCCTTTCCTCCAAGCTTTTAAAAAATAAAATGGATTTTTTTTGTACCAAGGTTGAACATGTGAAGGTAAAATCTCACTGACATATCGAATATCTTCAATTGAATAGAAAGCTTTTGGATTATACTTTTTCACAATTTTGATTACCTTTTGGATATCATGACGGTTAACAACAGTAAAAATAATCTTAGCATTACCTTTTGAACATTCAGCATCAACAGCAGTAACACTAAAATCTGCATTTTTTAATGCATTCGTTAATTCCATTGCATCCTTACGAGTGATAATTCTAACACCGACAGTTCCAATAGATAATCTTTCATCAATAATTATACCAACAAAATTACCAATTGCAAAACCACCCGCGTAAAAAATATAATAGTATATATTTGATAGGTTCTGTAAAATCTGACTAATTGCCAACAACCAAATCAGAATTTCAATAAACCCGACCAATGGAGCAAGATATTTAATTCCTTTTGAAACAAAAATAATACGTATTGTACCTAGACTAACATCACACACTCGGGCGAAAAAAATCAATATTGGGAGAAGAACCCAGGTGTAAATTTCAAATCCAGATAAACCCAGAAAATTCATGAAATATCTCCATATTCATTCAATGTATATAGTATCAACTAAGGAATTTTGTGGTATTATTAAGAATTTTCCGTGTTTTTTAAGAAAAAAAGAGAGGGGAGGGGATGCAATTCTATTTTTTCTTGCCTTTAACGATTAGTCCAATCATCACGATTACTATAACAATAACCGCCCCAGAAATACCCAAAATTGGCAAGTTAAATGGTATCATTGCATCTGAATCTGCTTCAGAACCGGGACTGATTAACATGTCACCAGTATAATTTTCATAATCCGGGAGGTCATTGGTAGCTTTTTCTTCATTCTCCCCTGTAGCGATCAGCATTGGCTCGACATCACCTTGATTGTGATCTGAATAATCCATGGTCGCTCCTTCATCTAGAAGTGGATTGCCCCGTGCAATAGGGTCTTCTGCACAAACGGATGCTGCCGTCATCATCATAATTAGTATTAACCCAATAATGCTAATCATGGGTTTCCAATTTTTTTTATTTTCATAAGTTACACCTTATAATCGATATTGTTGATTTTATTTATATAGTAAGTGAAAATGTTTGGAAAAAACCAAATAATTACCTATAATTTTTAACTTTTTTCCAACTTTTTAAATCATTGTTTCGCATAAAAATAAAGAAGAAATCCAGGAGGCGGGGAGTCTGGGAAGAAAGGAAGATAAAAAAGGAAAAGACATTTTGTAAGATATGAGTACCTTATCTACACTTGACTCCCCCCGTAGTAACTATGTTTTTATTTAATAAAAAATATCTGATAAATTTTATGGATAATATATTCAATTTATTAGCATTTTTTTACATTTTTACAAAGATTAAAAAATGAGGCTGCGTTGAAGGATCATTAGAAATCAACTATTCGTATTCATTGATAACTTTTCTTTGTAAACCGTGTCACTGCTTTTTTAATTCTCTTGTTCGCTTCAGCTACGTTCGTCGGCGATTTCCCCAGAAGCGATACGTTTGCTCCTCTGCTGAATCGATTTTAAATCTGGAATTTGTCACTTTGGCGGATTGGCATACGGACCGTAAACATTTTCCAAAGCCTCAGACACGGCTTCAGGAAACATTCCTTGAAATCACAATGACCCCAACGCTCTTTACATCAACCGTAGTCATAAAAAACATAGGTAACTACACCACATGGAATCTAATGGTGAAGTTTACGATTTCAGGCGTACTTGTTCTTATCGAAAGATAGTTCACGGGCGATAAGTCCGAAATTTTTCCTGGGGAATAGATAACACTGCAGATAGGATTCATTCTGGGATTGGGAAAAGTCATTGTACAATGTCACGTATCTGCAATAAACATCAAACAGATATCAGTCGAAAAAAATGCGATGCTATTACTCTTTTTTAAATTCATCAAATAACGATCTTCCACCTCTTTCTATGATGAAACGATGAAATAGTATAAAAAAATCAATGTAAAAAATTAACCAATGTAACGGATATCCTCTGGTTTTTCTTTTGTCATTGTCTCCATTTCATTAAGCTGCTGAGCAATATATTCGATCTCTTTTGCTTTCTCCTCAAGGCGTGAAAGATCGATGTCAACATTCACCGCCTTGGTAAGAACTTTCAGAACCGCTTTAGCACTCTTTGGGTCAACAAGATACCCAGGGGTTTCACCCATAAAACAAGTACCAATAATACCACGAAGCTTGCCTAAGCCAAGGAGAAGCCCACTAGCACCAATGATACCACCTCCAGGCTCATTTTTCTTAAATACCGCCCCATATTTTTTCATATTTTTTACAAGACGAATATCAGTCGTGGCAAAAAGTACTTTTGGCTCCTTGATCTCCCGACCAAGACCATAGCCACCAAGGGTATACATTTGTTTCACACCAAGATCCTGTAAGACATTAAGAATGGATTCAGCAAGCTCATATTGCCCCTGTGAGGAAAGACCCTGATAATCCCCAGTTAATAGAACGATATCATGGTGATCTCTTCTCTTTGCTTTCCAGTAAAAAAACTCATTGTTGACCAACTTAACAGTCCCATCAGGGTTAATGAACACCTGTGGAGGAAAATCCTTACTATACAACTCAGCGAATTTTCTTGCTTTCATTGTATCAATCAGATGCTCCACAGCAAGCTTACCTACATTGCCTATTCCAGGCAATCCTTCGATAAAAATCGGGTTTTTAAGCTTGGGTTTTTTCTCAAGATATTTTATCTCTACCAGGTTCATTTTCTCAGTTCTTCCCTTTTTCTTTTTTTTTCAACGCTCGTCGATAATTTCCATAATGGTCTTGTGGCGAGAACCGTGCGGGTTTTTTAGTAACTGTTTTTTCTTTGCAGCTCCTGCAGATTGGATGAAGAGTATATCGCTGACAATTCGTACAATACAGTATTTCAGACATTATTCTTCGACTTCGCGTTTAAACTCGCATTCACCTTTCATTTTTTTCATATATGCTTCTGCCCGTTCAACCGCTTTTTTCATCTGTGATTCCGCAATTTTATAGTCAGGAGCTTTTATTTTTATCATATATCGAGGTGCACCGATGTATTTAATATTGATAGTGACATCATCAAACTCGCTTTTTTCCGCAAGGCTAAGCGCTTCCTTTATATGATGGATCCCGTTAGGAAGATATGACGTCACAAGCAACATCCCTTTGATTTCAACGAATGGAACAGTGATGCTACTTTTTGCAATTTCCTCGAATTTTATAAGCCATTCCCCAGAAAAACCATCGTTTTTCAGGGTGTTCGTATCATTAGCGCATTCCTCAAAAGCTGCGTATAAAGTCCCGTATTTCTTCACAAGTGAATCCCCAAATTCTTGGTAGCACTGGTCAACTGATTTACCAAGCGCTTGTACAACCATCTCAAAAAGCTTGGTTGCTTTCTGCGCGTTCTTCCATTCCTGAATCTTCTCTCGGCGTTGATGGTCGTTGACCTTTTTAAGAGAAAGATCGATGTGTTTCTTTGCGGTGTCGACATGAACAACCTTGCAGACGACTTTTTGTTTTTCTCTGACAAAATTTCGGATACGTTTGACCCATCCAGTCGCTATTTCAGAGATATGGATGAATCCTTCTCTATTGGGGTATTCATCAAGTGATACAAACGCACCAAAATTTTGGACTTTTGTTATAGTTCCAACAATAAGTTCTCCTTCTTCAGGGTACTCCTTTTTTATCATGCAGAAAAACCTTATTCAATGGTTTCTAAAATGGTTCCTTTTATCTTTGCTTTCCCACCATTTGGGGTTGCAAGTTTACTACCACAAATATGGCAAAGGACTGTGGTACTTGCTTTATCAAAAAGAACTTGTTCATTTTCACAATCATTACATCGTACTTTAATGAACCTGCTTTTTGGTTGATCCATGTCTTTATTCACCTTCTATCTCAAATTTTTTTGACCGTATACTTGGTGGCTGATGCATTTTTTTACATATCGTGCATGTGAAACGGGTTGCTATCCGTCTGCTTGTTTTTTCTCTTCCTTCTGGTTTTGGTCGTGGGAAACCTCCATATCCACTCGTAGCTCGCCTGAATCGCCGTTGTCCTCGTTTCAGCTCACTTGCCTTTCGTTTCTTCATCTTGTCAACTTCATGAATCGTGTGTTTTTTGCAGAATGGACAGTATCGTTTGATTTTCCTGGGGATCTTCATAGCTATCACAGTTCAATTGTAACCGTAAGTAAGAAAGGTATATAAAAATGTAGGGTGCCCTATTTTATCTTTTTTACTATTTTTTTTTTCAATAGAGGCTCAATCATTTCATCAGGGATTGTAATTACGTCTTCTTTTTGTAACAAATAGGTTTTTCCATCAGTACCAATGAACTCTGGGGTATCTTCTAAAACACGAACGACTGGATTTGTCTGTGGCTCTCTCTTTGACGCAGGAGAAATTGGTGGAGTAGGTTGTTTTGTAGGAGATTGATTTGCCCCTTCTTCAAAAATTTCTTTACGAGTGTTTTTAATCTGTCCTATTACTGCATTGAATAATTTTTTTTCGATCTCAAGGAAATTTGTCAAATCAAGGGTAGCACCACGCGCTGTCGCCAAAGCCCCTAGGACGATTTTCTTCTCCCGAAGCTCATAGATGCTTGTTGCTATTTTTCTGATGTTTTGAATCTCATCGGTAAAAAGCTTTAATTTCAGGGTATTTTTTTCGTTTTCAATACTTCGTTCAAGAGTCGCCATATACAAAAAAAGATCCTGATAAAAATTCACATTGACCTTTGTAAGAATCGAGGAGGTTTGTTCCGCCTGTTGAAGCTTTCGGAGTGTTTTATAGTTTATTTCCTCGTGTTCTTCCATATGTATTTTTTACATCAGAAATGACGTTAAATAGTTTTAGTCCCACTGTTATGGCTCTGTGGAACAGATCAGAATCTCAGCAAAAAATAAGAAAGGATTCTTTGGAAATGAATAACTGCTGTATTTTTAAAATCAATGCTCCTAGGTAAGTGTCTGTTAATAAACTCCTTGTAAAGATAATGAGAATTTTTATCTGAAAAAGAACTTACATCCGCATCAAGTAGATTTTCATTCAAGTCCAATATTACTAATCCGGAAACACGCCTTTTTCCCTTCCAGCTGCGACCGATGCTTTATGAGTGTAGCTTCCCGTTGACCAATTGTTTTTCTATCAAACCGAAGAATTGTTTTTGTCATATGCTCAGCATCTCTGGTTGTGAAGGGTCTGACCTCGCCGGCTTTATCTGTATATACTTGCTCAGTGATTATAACAAATAGATCCTTTTGTCGAGCAGCAACCTGCAGGTTCGTCACCTGTCTAGTAAATGAACGAATTGCGCTATCACGGTCCATTTCAAGGCTCAAGCGGTAAAACATCGTGATGGTATCAATAATCACAAGGCTAATTCCCTTTGTTGCAATCGCATCGCAAATCATCTTCTCCTGTGATTCGAACGATGCTGGAGTGAAGAACAGAATATCTCGAAGGATTTTTTTATAATCACAGTCCATGCACATCTGTCGGATTCGCTCAACAGAGACACCCTCTGTATCGATATATGCAACCTTTCCTTTACAGCGGACAGACTGCCGTGCCGCCTGAAGACAAAAATTGGTCTTTCCTGACCCCGCTTCCCCATAAACTCGGGTGATGATCCCACTTTCAAGACCACCTCCAAGTAAATCATCTAACGGTCGACATCCAAGAGGAAGTAATGTCATGATAAGTACCATGAGGAATAAAGACCATAAAAAAGCTTTGTAGTCTTATCCAAGAATTTCATCAAACACATATGCCTCCCATTTTCGTTTGCCCAACGCAATCTCAAGTTCCACTGGAGTAAGTATCGGTTTTTTATACTGCAAAAAATCATCTATTGCTATCCGTGGGCACGCAGTGGAAACATAACAGTCAAGAGCAAACCCTTGCAGAGACACCGGGGAAAATTCATCCTGTGCAACCAACAAGGATTGTCTTCCCGCGGATGTTATCATTTTTTCTAGTTCATAGGCAAGTTGTATCCGCTGTTGCCCACGCTTTATCCCGATAAGAATCCCGAATCGTCGTGCATTGCTAGATGCATGAATAGCACTATACCGCTGTCTTAGAATCTTATTTTTCATTTCCTCGATTTCCTGTTTTTTCACCGCAATGGTATACGGGTCAGCAGCAATCACAGGTTTTTGTGTACTCATCAAAAGACCAACCGGGTGAAACATCCCACTTCCAATAAATAAAAAACAATCCACTTGCTTAGCTATCCTTACTCCGGCGGAAAAATTACACCCAAGAATCTGCCCCTGTGCTGAAATACGCTCATCACCTTCTGTAATAAATACATCCAGACCATGTTTTTTTAGAAGAGCGGCAACTGTGTCAAGTACATGGAGGTGCTGCGCAGTGGTGACCAACCCGATTTTTTTCCCCTCTAACGAATGAATTGCCCGTTCAACAACCTTCGTGACGTCTAGTGTTGACTGTGCATTTAGAAATAGGGTTGGTATACAAAAATTTTCTACGCCGGCAATCGGTGTATGCCCTATATGGACAACAACATCTACATTTAAGTGTTTCATCTCGTAGTTGATAACATCACAGGCGCCAAAACATGGATCTGCTGAAACAATGACTGTTGCACCGGTTTGTTGTTTTAGGAAGTCAACCAAGGGAAACGCACTGCGCTTAAGTCCTTCCGGAATCTGCATTGCTATTGTTTTGCATCTTTGTTTTTTCAATGCTTCTGCAGCGCTCTCAATATCGATTCTATACCCTGAAATTTCCATTACTTCACCTGATAAACCTGTGAAAGCAGCTGGTGGAAGAAATTCATACGGTATGTATAGGACTCCTCAGAGGTGTCTAATGTAAGGCAGATTTCTTCTGAAGAGAATGGTTCAAATGTCGTTTTCTGAGAAAGATATATCTCCCATCGGCCGTCTGAGACAGATTTTCCTTTTAAGCGGTCCTCCAACCGTTTCTTAACGACTGTATCAGGGCAGATGCATTGTATCATAAGTAGTAATGCATTATATTTTCTCGCCATATGACATGCCATTTCTCTATATTTTTTCTTCTGGAAAGTGGCATCGATTACTACATTCTCACCTTTTTTTAGAGAGACGGATGCATACTGCATCACCCGCTCATAGGTCTGTTCTACCTTTTTTGGGTCGTACAAACCAGTGTTGATTTGATCATGATGTGGTTCATATTGATCAATACCAGCTATCTGTTTTCGGACCACATCGGTGTTGATTTGTGTTCCATGATAATCAACCGCTATTTTACGTGCTATGGTTGATTTACCGGTCCCAGATAAACCAGCGACAAGAAACACAACGGGTCTCTGCTTCTCAAAATCAAGGGAGAATAACCGTGCGTAATACGCTGATAACTCGAAATATTTTTTTGCAGCATTCTGAATATCGTTCTTAGTTGCTGGGTCGATATGAGGATCGTTAAGCTGAAAGCCATAGACTTTCCCACGAACAAACGCCCGATAAGATTTATAGAAATTCAACACCAAATAAATCGTTAAATCTTTACTTTTTTCGATATATTTTTCTATCAAATAGCTTGATAAATACGGATAATCTAGGTAATCAAGGTCCATGGCAAGAAACCCGATATCAGAAGCAACATCACAAAACCGAAATCGATCGTTAAACTCTATGCAATCAAAAATATTGATTGCATCTCCCATTATCGCGATGTTCCCTGAATGCAGGTCCCCATGGCATTCATAGATTCGCCCTTGTTTCATCCGCTGCCCGAATACTTGCTTTCTTAGTTCGAAAAACTTAGTTACCATATCCTTAATGGACCAGAATGTCTCCTTTGGTACCGTGACGTCGATCATGGGTCTAGTTTGGTCGAAATTCTCGTCAATATTCTGCTTCACAGATGATAGCTCACCATATTTTTTAACGTCTTCTGAAGGTTTTTGTAAGTTATAAAAGTCAACTAAAATCGCGCATAGATGATCGATGGTTTTTTCAGAAATCTTCCTTTGCATAAGCAAATTTGTCATAATGCTTTCCTGAGGGAACTCCTTCATCTTGACAACGTACTCAACGATGGTTCCGTTACCATCGAGTTCAAGGGTGTTATCTTTCTTTGTTATAGGAAGAACATCGAGGTACATCTCAGGACAGAGACGTTTGTTCAACCGCACTTCTTCTTCACAGAAATGTTTTCGTTTATCCAACGTCGAAAAATCAAGGAAACCAAAATTCACTGGTTTTTTCACTTTGTAAGCGTAGGTTCCCGTGAGAGCAACATAGGAGATATGGGTCTGAAGCAGTTGAACCGAAGTAACATCGGGCCCAAAAAATCTTGGGTTTTTCAGTTGGTCAAAAAGCATTCCCTGATACATGCACACTCGATAGACTTTGACTTTTTATAATACTTATCGTCACTTAAGGTGTTGCTCTTATTTATAAACATAAACACAGACCACGGGTGCCTACGGAATCAGTGTATTGAATATTCAAAAAAAATTTACGTTGGAAAAACAAGAATCACAAAGAAGATTTGAATACATAACACAACGAGCGCTGCCGGGAGAAACATCTTGTACATCCGCGTCGTATCTGTCTTTAAATATTCACTGCTTAGGACATTACACAGATGTATTGGGGAGATGAGATACCCTATAAGAGAACTTATGAAAATAGCGCTTGTAACACCAAGAAGTTGTACTCCGGTGAACGAAAAAAACGGATCAACTAAAGGAAAGGAAAGAGCTACAGCACCGAGATTATAGCCAGTCAACGTCCCAAGAAGGAGCGGGATAAGGATCACAATGAGTAATGCGGGGAATGCAAGGTTTTGCATCGTCTCTGTGACCAGCATATGCATCTGGGATATCCGTATCATTTCTCGTAGAATCATAATTCCAAAAATGGCGGATACTAGATTCCATGTCAACGATTTCTTCAGAATCCTTATATAACTTTTAGAATCTATATCAAGTAGAAAGAACAACAAGAGCAGACTAACAGACACACCAACAAGGAAACATCTTGTCTCAGAGAGGTCAAAAAGTTTCAAAGGATAGAACAATACAGGGATAATCGGTGGAAGAATAAACATCAAACCCTGATAATCCCTACGTGTGGTGCTGGTTTGTTCAGGAGCGTTACTAGAGAAGCGCTTAAGAAAAATAAATCCGATGAAAATAACTCCAAGAAAAGCTGGGAGATTCGCAACAATGAGGTTCTGAATCGGAATTCCGGAGAAATTAATACTGCAGATCAGTATCATCGCCGATGATATTGGATAGATGGGAAACCATATATGGCGAAACCAAATGTTTAAAAAATTCTTTTGATTGTTTTTTAGGTTGTATTTGTCTCCTTCCTTATCTATGAGAGGAGCAGAAAATAACGCGCCACCAGGGACAGGCATTAATCCATAAACAGCAGGGATAACAGCCAATATGCCACCTTTAGAGAAAAACGTTCGCAAGCTATCAATAAGTCGGGTGATTGCTCCGGTTTCCTGCATTGATTTCGCTAAGATGAAAATCAACGTCATAAGCAAAGCAAGTTCAAGAGTACCTGTTACAATTTGTTGTTTTTCAAAGGAATAGAAACTTGCTTCGATCATCGCTTTTGGGATATCCAAAGGAGTGATAATCTGAAGAGAAAACACTCCAACGATAATAGAGCCAAGAAACAACGACAAACCAAAATTCACTTTTTTTCTGATGAGAAAAAGAATAACAGCGAAAGCAATGACAACCCCGATAAGATTCAGCATGATATCCCAGGAATAAACCTGCTATTTAACTAATTAACCCCAAGGCGATTTTCTTTGCGTATTCTATTGTCTTTTCAAAATCAAGCGTGAGAAATTTCTTCTCAAACATAAGCGGTACCCCATTTACAATTGTCGTGCATACATCAGCCCCGCGTATAGCATAAACAAGATGAGAAAGAGGGTCATACAATGGGGTGAGATGTGGTTTTTTCAAATCAATCATGATAACGTCAGCAATTGTTCCTTCCTTAAGAGACCCTAAGACCTGTTCAACACCAAGACAGCTGGCACCACCACGTGTCGCCAAGTCTACAACCACCTGTGCAGGAAGAACAGTTGGATCCCATCTGTGATTCTTTTGAACCAGCGCGCAGAACTTTATAGTTTCAAACATATCAAGGGTGTTGTTACTCGCGGCACCATCAGTCCCAAGACCAACAGGGACACACGCATCAAGGAGCTCTGGAACTGGTGTAAAACCACCGGTTGCAATTTTTAAATTGCTTACTGGGCAATGCGACACGGCAACACCCGCGTTTTTTATATCATAAATCTCATTTTTCGTAATCCATCCACAATGTGCTAGGCTTGTACCTTTTTGAAGCAAACCAAGTTTTTTTAACTGTTCAACAGGCCGTACCCCATATTTCTTCTGAACATCATATATCTCAGCCCTTGTCTCAGAGCAATGGATATGCAAGGGAACCTGATACGTTGTAGCAATCTCAAGGGATTTTTCAAGCGTTTCTGGTCTACAAGAATATGTACTATGTGGAGCAACCACAGGAGATATCAATGGGTTGTCTTTCCATCGTTTGATAAATTGTTCACATTGTGGGAGTAATTCTGAAGCAGCAAACTCTGGTGTATCAAAGTCGATAAGCGCAAAACCAAGAAATCCACGCATTCCAGCTTTTTCAGTGACTTTCGCTATGGTCTCTTCAAAAAAGTACATGTCTAGGAACGATGTCGTTCCTGATGCAATCATCTCTAAAAGACCAAGTTCTGCTCCGCTCTTTATTGATTCTTTGTTAAGTTTTGCTTCAACAGGCCAGATACGTTTTGCAAGCCAGTCCCCCAGTAGCATATCATCCCCATATCCACGTAATAATGTCATAGGGATATGTGTATGGGTATTGATCAGCCCAGGGAGAACAAGTTTATGGTTTCCATCAATCTTATACTCAGCTTCGATAGAAAGCGGTGTTTTAGAACATTCCACTATGAGATGATCTTCTATGTATAAATCACCCGTGATCTGCTGTCGAGAATCATCCTGAGTCAGAATCGTGGAATGTTTAATGAGAATGCTCATCGTCCTGCTCGTCGTCGGTCAGCGGTGTTGCTTTCTCCCAAGTATCGTTAAAATATCTGTTGAGTTTCTCAAGCATCTCCTTTTCAACGGTCCAAATCCCTAACTCATCCTGTTTAATCGGTCCAGAGAGAACCAACGCACGATCATCTCCAAGTATAAAGTTTCCCCGGATACCAGAATGACGCTTTACGTCAAATCCCTTCAAATCCATTCCAGTTTCATATTGTTTAACCACGATTTTTGCGTCCTTTGGAATTTCAATAGCCCCCATATTCTCCGCGATGATACGAGGGTTTGGTATCTCTGTGATACTCCATTTATGTGTCGGTCTTGTTGCTGGTTGAGTTTTATTGACACGCCTCATTCCTATTTCGATGGCAATTCCTATGGTGATTACACCGACTAATAAGCCAATGATAAATGCTACGACATCCATCTACTATCCAACTCCTGCAATAATGAAAACAGCATCAAGGATAAATAGATTTTCATTAGTTGAATAAAAATAATAGGTAGGGGAAGCTTTATGTCCCATGGTAGCATTCAGGACAAAAATCAAGAGTCAAATACATATGCAGAAATCATTACAACGGAAATTTCAAGAATTAAAGAAAAAACAGCACGCAATCATCTTAGCGCATAACTACCAGAAACCAGAAATCCAAGATATTGCAGATTTTATTGGAGATTCCCTTGATTTGTCTTTAAAGGCAATACAAACTAACGCGAAAGTCATCATATTCTGTGGTGTAGATTTCATGGCAGAGTCCGCTAGAATACTCAATCCAGAAAAAACAGTAATTCTCCCTGATAATACAGCACACTGCCCCATGGCTGGGATGGTCGATGCAGAAAGCCTTGGGTGGTTGAAAAAAGAACACCCTGATGCAAAGGTAGTGGCATACATCAACACAACCGCTGATGTAAAGGCTTTAGCTGATATCTGTTGTACCTCTGCAAACGGGGTAAAAATCGTAAAGAGTATGACCGCAAAAAAAATCATTTTCGTCCCGGATCGTAACCTTGGATTGTATATCCAAGAACAGGTCCCAGAAAAAGAAATGATACTGTGGCCGGGAATATGTCGCACACATCATGATATAAAAAAAGAGGAGGTCATGGCATTAAAGAAGAAACATCCGGCTGCAGAAATTCTTTTGCATCCTGAATGCCAACTAGACGTCATTGCTCTTTCGGATTTTGTATTTTCAACCAATGGAATGGTTAGGCATGCAAAAACATCATCAAAAAAAGAATTTATTATCGGCACAGAGATAGGGCTTTGCTACCGATTAGAAAAAGAAATTCCTGAAAAGAAGTTTTATCCAATCCCTTCAGCAGTATGCCCAAATATGAAAAAAACAACGATAGAAAAAGTATTAAAAAGTTTGGAAACTTTAGAACCAAAAATCCATCTGTCTAAAGAAATCATGCGACAGGCTCGTCTACCGCTTCAACGGATGATGGAACGTGAAAAGGTGAAAGGTAATGAAACGTATCTTCCTTGATCATGCTTCAACCACAAAAATTGATAATGAAGTACTGAACGCAATGCTTCCCTATTTCTCACAATATTATGGGAATCCGTCATCGATTCATGCATTTGGTCGAGAAGCACAGGAAGCAGTGGATGACTCAAGAAGCCATGTGAGTTCACTACTAGGATGCCGTGATGATGAAATATTTTTTACTGCCGGTGGAACAGAATCAGATAACCTTGCAATAAAGGGAATTGCCTACCTTAACAAAGAGAAAAGAAAAACCAAAGGACCGCATATTATCACCTCTGCTATTGAGCATCCTGGAGTCCTTGAAGTCTGTCGACATCTAGAAACGCAAGGCTTCAAAGTCAAATATCTTCCCGTGGATACCAATGGAATCGTTGACCTTGATTCACTGCGCGTATCTATTTCAAACAATACCTTCCTTGTTTCTATTATGTTTGCAAACAATGAAATTGGAACCATCCAACCAACCGAAGAAATCGGGAAAATTGTCCATGAACATGGAATTCTCTTTCATACTGATGCGGTTCAGGCGGTCACAAAGGTTCCAATTGACGTAAGGAAACATCATATTGATCTGCTTGCATTGTCTAGTCATAAAATCTATGGGCCAAAAGGAATAGGAGCGTTGTATATCCGAAATGGTATCAAAGTCCAGCCGATCTTTCACGGGGGTGGACACGAGAAAGGTATACGAAGCAGCACCTTGAATGTCCCAGGTATAGTCGGTCTAGGAAAAGCCTGTGAACTTGCGAAAAAACGAATGACAAAAGACATGATTGTTATGGAAACATTACGTAATCTGCTTATAAAAAACATCTTAGAAATTGAAGAAAGTTATTTGAACGGACATCCTGAGAAACGCCTGGTCAACAACGCGCATATCAGATTCACAGGAATCGAAGGAGAATCACTTCTTCTCTCCTTAGATGAGAAGGGAATAGCGACATCGACAGGGTCTGCATGTTCATCTCAGAAGCTGCAAGCATCCCATGTCTTGCTTGCGATAGGATTAGATCCGGTACAGGCGCATGGATCCATTCGTATGTCTCTTGGTAGAGAAAACACAAGAGAGGAAATCATGTACGTTTCAAAAGTTATGCCGCAGATTATCGAGAAACTACGTCAAATGTCTCCCCTTTGGAATAGATAGGACATGACAAAGAAAGCTGTGTGCTTGATCTCTGGTGGTCTTGATTCTGCAGTTACCGCTTTTATTGCAAAAAAACTGGGATATGACCTTTACGCATTGTCGTTTCGCTATGGGCAACGACATGCAAAAGAGCTTTCATGTGCAAAGAAAATAAGTAAAGTAGTAGGGGTAAAAAACCACACCATATTAACACTTGATCTGGAAGAAATTGGCGAATCATCTCTTCTGAAATCCTCGACCAGTGATATTAAAAATCATAGACTAAAAGACATCGGGAAAACGATTCCATCGACTTATGTCCCGGGGCGGAACACGATTTTTCTTTCCTATGCACTAGCGTTCGCTGAGACGATCACTGCTGATGCCATCTTTATCGGCGTAAACGCTGTCGATTACTCGGCGTATCCTGATTGTCGACCTGCGTATATACACATGTTTCAGCGACTATCAAATCTTGCGACACAACAAGCAATTGAGGGAAAAACAGTTCATATCAAAGCACCTCTTCTGCATCTAACAAAAGCTGAGATAATTAGAAAGGGAATAAAATTGAACGTTCCTTTTTGGAAGACCTGGTCCTGCTATCGGGGAAATGCAAAAGCATGTGGTCGCTGTGATTCTTGTCTGCTACGTCTAAAAGGGTTTCAAGAGGTAGGTGAAAAAGACCCGCTCTCTTATGCTATAAAAAATGATTGATTGATGCCGTGGATTCATTATTTACAGAAGTGACCTCTGCAGTTCATCACTCTTTGGAAGGGTATAATTCGATTTTCATTGTGAAAAGAAAGTAAAAATTTTTTGTATCAAGAGAAGGTATTCTTATGAAAATTTATTAATACAAGAGAACTCTTTTCAATGTTGATGGTGCGAGAGAGAAAAAAACGAATTAAAGATATCGAGAAATTACATAAATTAATCGATAGTGCCTCCTTACCAAAACAAAAAGCACCCTTGCTATATGAAGAAGAAAAACTTAAAATCCTACGAGAACGACTTTCCGATAGTTCCCTAAAAGACCACAAACAAATATTTTCTTCAGATTTACTGCAAACAAAACCAGATAGTTTAAAACCACGAGTTGTAATCCGAAATAAGGATGAAATCCAGAGAAAAGATGAAAAAGTAATTCGGATAGACCTCCCACCACAAGAAATAAAAAAAGAAAAAGAACCTTCTTTTAAAAAATTAACACCTTTTAAAGAAAATCCTTTTTCTCAAGAACAGGTCTTTGAAATTGAAAAGATCCCTGCTTACACTGAAAAAAAATTTGTAAACAAACCATTGGAGGAATCGAACAAATTAAAGCTAGGAAAAAAATCTTTACTTGCTATCTCAGCTCAAAAAGGAAAAGAGAAAAATCTTCAGAAGTCTCACCCAGTGATAACAAAGAAGGTCTTTATGGAAGCCTCTGAGGAAAGAGAGGAAAAACCAACAATAACCTACTCCCAAAAAATGCATTCTGCTAAAGAGACACAGATCAGCTCCTCTTCATTCTCACAGGATTTAAAAGACACCATACCTGAATTTGAACCAGTTGAATTCACAGCGATAGAACGTGAGTGGAAAGCATCCACACCTTCAAGTGATGAAATTATGCATGAAAAGGATCGAAAACGAAAAAAGATAGAAAAACTAGCAAAAAAAGATGCAAGCAGAAAAGAACAGGGTATAAAACAATTGGACAAAGAAGTGAAGTTAGCACAGGCCATTGACAAATCAGAAGAAAAAGAACGAGGGAAACAACCTTTTATAAAGGATCAGAAAGAAAAACCAAAGCTAGGATTCTTAGAACGATCAGCATTGCATAAGGCGGAACTAAAAAGGAAAAAAGAAGAAGCAAAACAAGTACGCCTACAACTAAAGCAAAAGAAACGGGAAGTAAAAAGCCTCGCTAAGGAATATGATAAAAAACAAAAGTTAGAATGGTTAGAGTTTCAACAAGCTCAGAAAAAAAATCAGAAAACAAAGATTTACGAAGAGGAAAAAACCATTGCTTTAGGACAACAAAATGAACATGATGGACAACGTCTTTTAAAACAACATAAAGACAAGCTACGATTGACACAGATTGCAATGTTAAAAAAGGAGAAAGAAGAACGAAAGAAACAAGAGTTAAAAACAAAACAAGACGCAGAAGAAGCAAGAGAAAAAGAACTGGAAGAACAAATACAATTAGAACAAAGAGAACGACAAAAGGAAAAAGAGCAACAGGAAATTTCACAGTTAAAAAAGGAATCCATAGATCCATTGTCTTATAAAAAGAAAACATCTGAAGATCAAAGAAAAATATCTAGCACTGCACAGTTAAAACAAGAACAAAAAGAAAAGGAACGGCAAGAATGCTTGAAGAAAAAAGAAGAAAAGACACACAATAAATTAGAAGAGAAACAACAGAAAAAGTTGTTTGGCGAAAAAAAAGAAAAAAAGGAAAAATTAAAAAAACAAAAAAAATTGGAAGAGAAACTTGCAAGACAAAAAGAAAAGGAAAAAGAATGGAAAGCAAAAAGGCTTTTAAAAGAGGAACAGAAGAAGAAAAGACATATTTCTTTATTAAATGACAAGCTTTCGAAAGAAACAGAAAAACAAGAACAAAAACTTAAAAAACTAAATGAGAAAAACGATAGAATCAACATCAGTAAACTTCGCATCGGAAACGCACAAGAAACAGGAGAAATACAGCAACGTAAAAATTCAGAGCAACAAAAAAATACGATGGAATTAGTACGAATCGCAGCGGAGGAAAAAGAGCTTCGGAAAGCAAAGGCGTTTGAACGAAAAATGGAAAAAGAACGCAAGAAAAAGGAACGGGAAGAGCAAAAACTCAAAAACAAGGAACACGATCTAGAAAAGAAAAAAATGGATTTACATTTAAAAGAGCTAACCATCAAGCAAAGACCGAAGAAACAACCAGATCATTCGAGCCCGTTTGTCGCTTTTGACAGTATCGACCAAGAGACTGCGGTGCTTCTATGTAATGTTGGTTATACTTCTGTAGAAAAATTACGACAAGCAACAATCAACGATCTTGTTAGAATTGGGGTAAAGAAAAAAAATGCTCAACGAATCATTACAGAATGTGAGGAGTTTGTTGAATGGGAAGCATTTGATGCAATTGACCATTTCTAGGGAAAACCACAATCTGGAAAGCTGGATATAATATTACTTTTTTAACAAGAAAAAATAACCTCTTCATCGCTTCCATCATGTTATTGGTTACTCATTGCTTTGCGTTTCTTCAAATAATCGTACACATCAAGGAAAATCGGTATAGAGACGAGGATAGCAATCACAATGCCAAGACAAATCAAACTATCTTGATGAACATTTCCGACTGTATTCTTCCCATGGAGGACGTCTTCAAAAAAAAGATTGATGGTTCCAAGCCAAGGAATTTCAAGTCGCGCTTTTCCAGAGATCCATTTTACTCTAATAGGTTGAGGACAAATATCAGTGATCTGGTCAATTATCTCATTGTTATCTCCTTTCGTAAGAAAACCTGAATGCGTCCATCCCGGGTCACGATTATACAATCCTAACTGAGGAATATTAAGACTTGTTTCGTTGTAAACACCATAATCAATAATCGTATAGCTTGCCTTTCCGTTTGACCTGTTAACATCAACCCAACACATCGCCCGATGAATAATTTGTGATATATCAGTTCTTCCTAGAGGCTTATAAATAATAACATCTCCATAATCACCGTAGGTTTGCCAACCGTTCTCTGCTTCAGCCCCTAATATAGGACCACCATGCGGGATTACATCGCTCCTCTTTTCGACCTTTTGGACAAGAACCATGTCACCTGCATCAATCGTACCTAGTCGACCAAAGGGAGAATTTGGATGCTCCATGCTACCTGATTCAATTGCAACCATCGGAGCAGCAAACCATTGACCAGTATAACCCCATAACAGCATTAAGATAATGAAGACGGCAAGGAGCGCGACAACAACGTCTCTAATGATGGAAATTTTATTGTCTTCACTTTTCCAAAATTGTATAAACATTTTTTTGATGTTCATGCGCTCACACAATCAAAGATCTTTTTTTTGCAGGAGAGAACTGTTTGTAAGTGTACCACAGATAGGACAGATTTTTTTAATCTCATTAAATTGTTTTCCGCACCCTGGACAACGAGAGACCCATTTAAACTTTTTTGTTATTTCTTTATGCATAAACCCTTCAAATTTGATATGTAATAGAGAAGCAATATTCTGAATTGAATAATCATCAGTTAGAATTGTCGCCTCTATGTTTGGTTCTTTGTTGATATCGAGAGCTAATGCTACTACTTCGAAATCCACGACTGAAAGCCTGCGATCATCACCACTTTGCTGAGCTGTTTTTTTCACGATATCAATTGCCTCCTTTGAAGGCATATGAATCGCAAGGCCGATTTCCTTGAGTAGTTCAAAGGTTCGATAATCCCGTCCACCCGGGCTAAATTCGTCAGAAACACCAGGGGTGGTTACAAGTGATGCACCATCAATAGAAATAGGTTTTCCTGAAAGAATCGCTGATGTATCGATGACAAATATTTTTTTTTTCATTTAAAAACCTTTTTACATGTCAGGTGTTGTCAGTTTTGCGTAAATCTCTGCAATTCCCACTGTCTCTTGATTCCCGGTTTTCATATTCCGTATTGTGACAGTATTCTTCTCCAATTCTTTTGGTCCGACAATGATGACCCGCTCGACATGTTTTGCGTCCGCGTATTTTAAAGATCTGCCTATACCTCGCCGGAGTTGTTCAAAGTCAACAGAAAGCCCATGACTTCGTAAATTTTGAGCAATCTGAATGGCTGTCGTAACCATGTCTTGATTGACGGGGATAATAAATACATCAAGTTTCAAGGGTGGGAACGTAAATCCCTCTTCTTCCAAGGCAAGAATTGTTCTGTCAAATCCTATCGCGAAACCGGAGGTGGGAACCTGAGAGCCTCCAAATATGGAAACAAGTTCATAAGAACCGCCTCCACATAGTTGTTTTTCAGCACCGAGTATTGGAGCATCGATTTCAAAAACTAAGCCTTTGTAATAATCAAGACCTCGTACGATGCTTAATTTAATTTCATATTCGCTGATATGAAATGCATTACTTAGTAAACTAAGGATTGTTTGCATGGCATCGAGCTCTTTTACAGCTTGGGTATCGTCAGCGATGAATCTTCGGATTTCGTTAGTATCTGAAGTCTGAAGGATACTGATGAACCTTTCTGCATCGTTCTCTTTTACATTACAGTCCCTCAATATACTTTTTGCATCATCAAACTGGGCTTTATCGATGAAAGGTAAGAGTCTTTTTTGGTCATCTTCCAAGAGATGTAATTTCTTCAAAATCGCACTTATAAGTGTGAGATTGCCGATTTGCAGTTGAATGTTTTTCAGACCTGTGTTTTTTAACAGTGTAAATGCGAGAGCAAGTAACTCTGCGGTTGCTTCAGAGGTATCAGCACCGATAATCTCACAACCTGCCTGCTGGAACTCCCGATATCTTCCTTTCTGTGGTCGGTCATAGCGGTAGCAGTTCCCAAAATAAAATAATTTAAGTGGCTTTGGTTCCATCTGCAACCGTTCGACATAACACCGTATCACGGGAGCAGTAAGCTCCGGGCGTAACGCTAGTTTTCTTCCGCCTTTATCGGTAAACGCGTAGAGTTCGTTGATGATGGATTCACCGGATTTTGCGGCGAAAAGTTCTAAGTTTTCGAATGTCGGTGTCCGGATTTCTCCATATCCAAACGAGGTGAATGTCGCTGCCATGCTTTGTTCTAAATAGCGGCGTTTCTGCATTTCACCTGGAATAAAATCGCGTGTTCCTCGAGGTACCTGAAACATACGCAGTTGTATCGTAGGATTTCTTTAACTATGTTTCTCTAAAAATGAGTTAAATCCCCAAGGTGGTAAAAATTTTGAAATTAAGTGAGAAGGTTTTCTATTGATTGATTATTTTTTCTTCAGGATGGCCTGAAAAAAGAGGCAAAAACTTCTTTTATAACTATTTTTTGTTTGGAATAATAAATTTATGTCACTGTTTTCCCTTCAGCCTATTTATGTGATTTTTATTTTTCTCTTTTTATGATATTTAACACTTGTTACCCAATTTTTCTAAAGAATATGTTTTTAAAGGGAAGAAGAGATAATGTAATCATATAACGGGGTAGGAAAGTTATGGAGAAAAAACCTCTGATATTGGTTAGTCTCTGTGCTGTGGTTCTTCTTGTGCTGGGTTCGTTGAGTAATGTGGTGGGGTATCAATCGGTGAAATCATCTGTGAATGATTCACTATTATTTCAAACAAGGACACAAAGAGCAACAAACCGACAACAGAATATTCTAACATATCAGTATCTTGGGATGGGAAAAGAAAGTATCTTACAATTCCCAACAAGAAATAATAACACAGATTCACTACAAAGAACCCTTGTCTATATCAAAAAGATGGACGAGGCAACATTTAACACATTCATAGTTTTTGTTATAAAACATATGCAGCAAAATCACCAAATCACAGATGAAACCTCAAGAGAAATAAGGATGTTACTCAAACAAATAAAAGAGGACCCCCTATTTTTACATCAGATAAATCTTCAAACCTTTGATTCCAATGCTAGATATGCAACAGAATTCTGTCAAACAACGCAATGTTTTACAACAAAATCCGGATGTATAATCTTCTTTTTATTCACTCTTTGTTTAGCAATCTATGTATTAATTACAATGCAAATTCATCAGTTCATTACAGCTCTTCTGAACTGCCCAACTGCCCAGGATTATATCAAGATTCTCTATCCCATTTAGGCGTTTTGTAATCAACCTTCAAAAAATAAATACAAAATATTTACTCAATGTATGGAATCATAATTATGAAAAGGAAATGGTTGGCGGTTGGAATCATTCTCTTATTTGTTGGGATAGCGTATGCACCAGCGATAGCACAAGATACTAGGACATCACTCTCATCATCAAGAGGAGAGTGGTTGTATGTCGGTGGGAGTGGACCAGGGAACTACACAAGGATTCAGGATGCGATAGATAATGCGAGTGATGGGGATACAATATTTGTGTACGAAGGGACTTATTATGAATACAGTATTAAAATCTCTAAACAAATAACGCTGATTGGTGAAAAAAAGGACGCGACTATCGTCGATGGACAAGGAATATTTTCAGTGGTTTTTCATGCAGGTGGTGGAGCACATATCCAAGGGTTTACTGTTCAAAATGCAGGCGAAGGTGTAGGTTTTTTTATAGGTGCAACCCCTGTTATCATCTCGAATAATATCATTACGAAATGCGCTCAGGGAGTATATCTTAACTTAGCCACTCAAAGTGAGATATATAATAACGTTTTTTTCAATAACACCGATGCCGGTGTTTGTGGTATCGTAAAAATCGGTGTGCATTCCATTCATGACAACTACTTTCTTTCCAATCCTTTTGGAATACTCGCAGAAGGAGGCGGAAAGATTTCCATTGAATATTACCAATTTGAACGTAACTACATGGGAATATCATCCAGGGGTTGTCATGCGAAAATCAATTCTAATAATTTTATTCACAATAATCGACACGTAGAAGTATATAGTATATGGAATATCCAATCATTACTCGTCCTTCCACTTTTTTACCTACCACGTTGGAATAATAACTATTGGGATGATTGGAATACAACAGCTCCCAGACCCATTGCAGGAACCCTTGTGTTATATGGCAAAGAATATTAGTGATTTTAAATATTTTACAGGGTGATTTATACGGAATAATTTTTCTCCCAGTCGTGCTTCAATTTGACTGGCATCCTGCTTAAGAACCCTATGATATCCCTGGGGTGGGTTGGTGGAAATGAAGAAAATCCTTGCAGTAAGCATTATCCTTTTTTTCATCGGTATTGCAGTCGCACCTAGCATAAACCACAGTGTTGTCACAGCATCCATTGATGATGACCTTGTCGAAGTCACTTCGCAAGCCTGTGGCATCAAAGGATATAAGGATACCACGGTCAAGCTCACCAGAGAACAATACCAAGACCTGGAGCAGTATCTAGTTGAGTTCAGAGCACGGTTGAATCAGACAACATCTAGGGAGGAAGCAATCCCATTGTTCAAGGATGCGGTGGTGGAGCTGGACAAGTATGGGTTATTGCCAGAGGGGATGAGTGTACGGCAAGCACAGGACATTGTAACTTCTTCTTCTCGTAGTGTTTCTTTACCAGGTGCATTAAGGGGAGGGAGGATATTGTATGGTTCTTCTGTGAATAATAGGAGAAACCTGTTTTGTTTGGTCGTTGGACATACAAATCATACATGGTTTGAGACTGCTGGAGCACGACTGTCGATGATAATTTCAGAAATTTTATATAGTTATGATGTTCGCTTGTTATCTTATGCATTATTTTTTATTTCGTTGAATTGGTATGTGCTCTGTAATATTAACCCTTTAAATGTATTGAATATCATCTATGTTGGTTGTCAGGACCCTAATATGAATATAGAATATCCTGCGTCAGGATGGGTGACTAGCATTGGTGTCTTTGGAATACAGAAGAACAAAGGGAGCATGACAGGTGCTCTTCCCATACAAGGTACCTATTGGCCTTGGTATGCTCCAGAGGCACCGATAGTGTTAGGATACCCTGCAGTAGTTGGTTTTAGTGGCTTTAAAATTGGTTGGATGAAGTCGTTGTATTGGACTGGAGGAGACTATGATTATCTTGGTTCTGCTGTCTGGGTTAGAATAACGTCAGACTTCTAGATTGATATAAGTCCATCTGAACTTCTCGAAATAATGACCTTTCATTTTAGGTTTAAACCGTGCCTAGTGAATTTTTTAAATAAAATATAACGATAAGGGCAAATAGACTTACGTTTAAAGGGGTGGAAACAACTCTTTAAAACCTTATTTTCTTTGAGTAAAATAATAGTATCGGGATTAATAGAAACCTTCTTTTATCAGTATCTGTTACCCCTTTTGAATTTCTCTTTCATAGAAGTTGATTCACATGGAAATACCGATGTATATTCATAAATACAAATATGCTCGCTACGCGTTTTTCAAATGGCGCTATCAGCTTGAAGCGTACAACAAAGTGATTCTTGCGGTAAGTTTTGCTTGTATTACAGCGCTTATGGCACAAGTGCGTTTTTATCTTCCAGGGTCTCCGGTTCCTCTGACAGGGCAAACGTTTGCGGTTTTACTTAGCGCGGTGGTTCTTGGTAAATGGTGGGGTGGTATTAGTCAAAGCATGTATCTTGGTATTGGGCTTGCAGGAGTACCTTGGTTTGCTGGTATGAACGGTGGATTTACGTATCTTGCTGGTCCAACTGGTGGGTATCTTATTGGTTTTGTGCTAGCCGCGTTTTTTCTTGGATATTGTGTTGATAATTATGTTCGATCGCGGAGATACTGGGCGATGTTTGCTTTGATGTTGTGCGCCAATTTCGGAATCGTCTTTGGACTTGGCTTGTTGCAGTTATATGGCTGGTTATCGTTAAGCAAGATGCCAGTTGACTTTTGGGGTCTGCTTCTCATGGGTTTTATCCCATTTATCATTGGTGATATAGTAAAGATAGCGGTTGCTGCTGGGATAGCAAGTAGCATTATGCCGAAGCAAGCATATGCAAATGAAACCGATGTGATCAAATAGAAAATATTAACTGGGATAAATCGCTAAATTTTTTGATGTTTTATTCTTTTATCATAGTGGAAGCTTTTCCTCCGTCTGTAATTTTTTGATTTAGTCCTCGATTTTTGATGCCTATTTTAGTATTTTGATGCTGAAAATCAATATTTTTTTACCTAGATCTATGAATTATGGGCTGGATCTTAAAATTTAAGACCTACTTTCGGAACTACTGGTCTTCGGGAATAACTTTATATACCAATTCTTTTATGCCTTACTTCCTATCTTGACCAGACATGATCGGGCAATTCCATAAGAATCCCGGTAAGAAACAATGCCTATGGTTTTTGATTGTTTCGGAAATGTCACGGTTAAGATACAATAGAACATCTAATAATTACAAGATAAAAACAGAGGCTATATTATGCCAGATATTCATCGTCCAAAGCGAGGGTCGCATGGCTATTGGCCACGTAAAAGAGCGAAAACAGAAACACCCCACATTAAAAACTGGGCAGAAGGAAACGACAAACCAAAAATCCAAGGTTTCTTTGGATATAAGGCCGGAATGACCCATGCATTCATCGTCGATTACCGACCGACTTCAACAACCTCAGGTAGAGAAGTCAAGATGGCGGTCACAGTTGTCGAAACACCACCAATGAAAGTAGCGGCAGTACGAGCATATCAGAAATCTGCGTATGGGTTACAATGTGTTGGTGAAATCTGGGCGGAAAAACTTGATGCGGAGTTAGCACGCCGAGTTCCTCTAGTAAAAAATCAAAAAGAGAAAACTTGGGATATCACCAAAGATGCTGATGAAATCCGAGTAATCCTATACACACAGCCAAAGTTTGTCACCGGAACTACCAAGAAAGCGCCGGATATAAGCGAGGTGAAAATCGGCGGTGGATCTATTGAAGATCAAATCAAATACGCAAAAAAAATCCTTGGAAAGGAACTGAAAATAAATGATGTTGTCAAAGAAGGAGACATGCTTGATACCATTGCTGTCACCAAGGGAAAAGGGTGGCAAGGCACCGTTAAAAGACACCACGTAAAACTGTTATATCATAAAAACTCAAAACACCGCAGAATGATTGGAACAGCTGGTTCCTGGCATCCTAGTTGGGTTCAAGCAATGGTCCCACAAGCCGGGCAGATGGGTTACCATCAACGAACTGAGTATAACAAACGTGTCTTGAAAATCGGGGAAAACGGAGAAGAGATTACTCCAGCTGGCGGGTTCCCAAATTATGGTGTGATCCGCAACTCCTACATCCTCATCCATGGTTCGATTCCTGGACCAGTGAAACGACTCATTGGTATGCGAGATGCCATCCGATATCAACGTGGTGTGAAAATCCAGAAAGCCGAGATCACCTATATCTCTACAACCAGTAAACAAGGAGCATGATCATGACGAAAGTGAATATCTATGGAATGGACGGATCGGTGAAAGAAAAAATCGATTTACCAAAAGTCTTTGAGACACCGTATCGTCCTGACATTATCAAGAAGTCATTTGAGGTTATCCATGCAAACAAACGGCAGCCCTATGGTTCAGATCCATACGCTGGAACCAGACATGCAGTTGCATCCGTTGGAAAAGGCAGAGGAATGTCCCGAGTACCCAGGTTGACTCAAGGGCACTCCGCGGCACTAGCTCCTAATGTAGTCGGGGGCAGACGTGCACACCCCCCAAAAGTAGAACGAGACTGGAAAGAAAAAGTGAACAAAAAAGAAAACCAGCTTGCTCGCAATTCAGCTCTAGCTGCAACCGCGACTAAGGAGATTGTGACAAAAAGAGGGCATGATTTCGACGGAAAAATTACCTTACCTATCGTTGTCGATGACGACTTTGAAAAGATTAAGAAGACAAAAGAGGTAATCAAAGTATTGGAGAAAATCGGCATCTACTCAGATATAGAGCGGGCGGCAAACGGAATGCACATACGAGCCGGCAAAGGAAAAATGCGAGGGCGAAAATACCGTAAACCAAAATCAATACTCATTGTAGCGACAAAAGATGGGATAGAAAAAAGTTCCCAGAATCTAAGCGGCGTTGACATCATAAAACCACCTCAACTTAATATTGAACACCTTGCACCAGGTGGAATTGCCGGCAGACTTACTGTTTTTACGAAATCTGCTTTAGAACAGGTTGGAGGTACAAAATAATGACAATGGATCCCTATTCAATTATCCTTTATCCATTTGTGACGGAAAAATCAATGAGCCATATGGAGAAAGACAATGCATTAGAGTTTGTAGTCAAAAGAACCGCGAATAAAGCGTTGATTAAAAAAGCAGTTGAAAAGATATTTTCCGTTAAAGTAAAATCAGTAAACACACGGATAACACCGAAAGGAAAACACGCGACCGTTGTCTTCATGCCCGAATACAAGGCAGAGGATCTCGGGATGCGTATAGGAGTATTTTAAAGAGGTGAACCATGGGAAAGAACCTTATCCAACAACGCCGAGGACGAGCCCGAGGTCGCTATAACGTCCCGTCACATAAATATCGAGGGGACATTCAATACACCAATGAGAGAAACACAAGAGGGGTTGTTGAAGGACTCTTTCATGATCCTGGCCGTAGTGCCCCTGTTGCTGAAGTACGAATGCAAAATAACAAAAAAATGCTGATGATAGCAACCGAGGGAACCTCAGTTGGTCATGAAGTAAAATTCACTGCAAGTAAAGCAGATTGTGAGCTGGGAAATATCATGCCGCTTGGCACCATCCCGGAGGGGTACCCAATTTACAATATTGAAATTACACCAGGTGATGGCGGAAAAATGGTACGAGCCGGTGGTAGCGGAGCGTATGTGATTTCCCATGACGCGAAAAAAACAATCATTCGACTACCCTCTGGTCAATTCAAATCATTAGATTCATTATGTCGAGCAACAGTTGGAATTGCAGCCGGCGGTGGACGGCAAGAAAAACCGTTTATGAAAGCCGGCAAAAAATGGCATGCACAACGGGGAAAAGGAAGAAATTATCCGGTTGTTCGAGGGGTTGCAATGAACCCTGTGAATCATCCTCATGGTGGAGGAAGTCATCAACATATTGGTAAACCAAGCTGTGTCCCTCGGGGTGCACCACCTGGTAGAAAAGTTGGAAATCTCTCTGCCCGAAGGACGGGAAAAAGGTAAGAGATATGGCGCAAATTAAATTTGGATCGGCAGCAAAAAGCAGACGTAAAAGAGACAGGAAAAAAGTCGAGATACGAAAAAAGGAGTTTCAATATCACGGAAAAACTTTAGAGGATCTTAAAAAACTCTCCCTTGAGGAATTATTACCGTTGCTTACTGCACGTTGCAGAAGGACTTTAAAACGAGGATTGTCGAAAGATGAAAATAAACTCATGGACGATATCAAGAACGCAAAACAAGGAGATTTAATACGGACGCATTGCAGAAATATGATTATCCTACCTCATTTTGTTGGTCATAACATCCTTATCCATAACGGAAAAGAGTTTGAACGTATAAACATACAACCCCAGATGATAGGACATTATCTGGGAGAGTTCGCATTGACCCGTAAAAGAGTAAAGCATACCGGCCCTGGTGTTGGAGCTACCAGAGGGTCTAAATTCATGCCACTGAAGTGATGAACCATGCCAAAATATTCAACTGAGAAAGACACGGAAAAAAGCGCACGAGCTTATGGATACGAATTGCACTGTTCGCAAAAAGACTCAATGAACCTGGCTCGTGCATTACAAGGGATGACTGTTGAAAAGGCAAAGAAGTACCTCGAAGAGATCATCGCATTAAAACGGCCGCTCCCTGCGGTGTACCACAATAAGAAACGACTGCATCAAAAAGGGATAGGCCCAGGAAGCTTCCCAGAGAAAGCGGCACGGTACATGCTAAAAGTAGTAAAAAACGTAGAGAACAACGCAGAATACAAAGGCTTTGATGTTGATAAAATGAAAATTGTCCATATCTCTGCATATCAAGGACGGATTATCCGAGGCATCATGCCACGTGCTCATGGCAGAGCAACTGATAAAAATGAAACGACGACCGATGTCGAACTTATACTTGAAGAGGTAGAATGATGGCAAATGAACGCAAGTTTATCAGGGAGAACGCCAAGAGATCACTAATCAAAAAATTCCTGGTAAAGGAAATCGAAGGAGCTGGTTTTGGTGGTATGAACATCCAACGAACCCCGATAGGAACACGGGTCAATATCCTTGTAGAACGACCAGGAATGGTGATTGGGAAGAGCGGATCGAAGATAAAAGAACTAACCGAAAACATTCGAACAAAATTTGAAGTTGATAACCCCCAGATCGAAATACAGGAAGCAGGGTCAAGCGCATCCCTCAATGCCCAGATTATGGCAGAGAAACTTGCAGAGGCACTCGAACGAGGCTGGCACTTCAGACGAGCAGGGCATTCGACGGTCCGACGGATCATGCAATCAGGCGCGAAAGGCTGTCAGGTGATTCTTGCAGGTAAATTAACCGGAGAACGACATCGAACAGAGAAATTCACTGAAGGACACGTTAAATATTGTGGTGAAACTGCAAAAAACGTAATGGATGTCGGCTATGCAGTTGCAAAGCTCAAGCCAGGGGTTCTTGGCGTGAAAGTGCGCATCATGAAACCAGATTCAAAACTTCCTGACGAGATTTCTTATACGCTTGTTGTTAAAGAAGAGATAAAACCAGAGGTAAAACCACCAGATATAACTTTAGAGAAAAAAACAGGTATTAAGCATATTACACAAATCCCTGGGATCGGGCCCTCTGTAGTAAAAAAACTGGAAAAAGCGAAGATAACCTCCCTTGAAGAGCTCTATGCCATGAACCTTGATGACCTAATGGCAATCGAGGGGATAGGCAATAAGACCGCTGAATTGATTGTAAAAAACATACGAAAATTACTTGAAGAGGGTACTAAAAATGGCTTTAAAAGTTAAAGAAATTAGACAAATGACTCCTGAAGAACGGAGTGAAAAACTAAAAGAATTAAAAGAAGAACTCATGCATGAACGAGGAGTCTCTGCTATGGGGGGATCATCCCCATCCCCTGGAAAAATCAGACAGATACGACAGTCCATCGCAAGGATTCTTACGATCATGCAGGAGCAAGGAGAACACAAATGAGTGACATATGCCCAAAATGTGGCCTCCCTAAAGAGATCTGTGTCTGTGAAGAAATCGCACGAGAACAACAAAGCATTACCATCGCGGTCGACAAGAGACGGTATGGTAAGACTATGACGGTCGTTGACGGTCTAAATCCCCATGACCTTGACATGAACGCATTGGTCAGCAACCTCAAATCAATCTGCGCGTGCGGCGGAACCATCAAAGAGGGTAGAATTGAACTGCAGGGAGACCATCGTACACGGGTAAAGGAAGCATTAGAAAAACTCGGATTCACTGTTGATGTGATCTAAGACCATCCATCTGACGCATCTGATTCGTCAAGGAAGTGACATATATGGAGCGTGAACAGGTCACAAGCGATGAACTCATAGGAAGAACATTCACCATCATCGAGTGTACCGACCCCTCTTGGGTGAATCAAAAAGGGCTCATAATCGATGAGACAAAAAATACCTTTCTCATCGAAATACAAAACAAACAAAAACGAATTGCAAAGAACACTGCAACATTTGCATTCGACTATCATGGTAAAAAAACCATCGTGAAAGGATCACGATTAATGTATCGATCTGAAGAAAGAATTAAAAAAACAAGGTGAAGACGTTGGCAGAAGAAAAGCAAGTATGTAACATAGGATTGAATGTCAAACCACCCAGCAACAGCTGCACGGATAAGGATTGCCCGTTTCATGGGACGCTCTCGGTGCGAGGATTGGTGCTCATGGGAACCGTGGTTTCAACCAAAAGACAAGGTACCATCGCTGTACAACGAGAATTCATGCACTATGTAAAGAAGTACGAACGGTACGAAAAACGAACTTCAACATATCATGTCCACTGTCCACCCTGCATGGCGATTAAAACAGGTGATACTGTTCGCATTGCTGAATGTCGACCTCTTAGTAAAACTGTGTCGTTCGTCACAATCGAAAAAGTGTAAAATTGGTGAGCCGAAATGAAAGGAATAGCAGGTAGAATGATGCGAGGGTTGCCGGTTGGCGCTCGTTTAACATGCATCGATAATACTGGTGCAAAAGTATTACAAATCATTATGACTGTAAAGATTAAAGGTATCCATCGTCGAACCCCAACCGCTGGTGTTGGTGATATGGTCATTGTCAGTGTTAAAAAAGGTGCGACGGAAATGAAGCGACAGATTTTAAAAGCAGTCATTGTCCGTCAGAGACGACCATTCCGACGCCCGGATGGCATTATGGTCCAATTTGAGGATAACGCTGCAGTATTGATTACCGATACCGGAGAAACAAAAGGAACGATGATAAAAGGTCCTGTTGCAATAGAAGCTGCAGAACGATGGCCAAAGATAGCTGCCTTAGCAGCAACTATCCTATAAAGTGATTAATATGACATCAAAAAAACCAAGGAAACAACGATATATACTCTATAACGCGCCTCTCCATAAAAAAAGAAAATGGATTTCTTCGCATCTTGCAGAGAACCTTTTATTAAAGTATGATCGAAGAAGTGTGCCAGTTGTGAAGGGAGACACCGTCAAAATCATGCGAGGAAGCTTTCGAGGACATGAAGATAAAATCGTCAAGGTCAATGTCCGAGACCAAACCGTGGAAGTCGAAGGAGTCACTATCACAACTGCAAAGGGGACAAAGATAGCCAAACCGATTCATGCAAGTACATTACTTATCACGAAATTGAATGTTACTGATAAATGGCGACGGCAGAAACTACAAAGCGGACTTTCGGAGACTGCAAAGAAAGAAATAGAAAAGGAAGCGGTAGAACAACTCAAGGTCATGGAAGAAGAGAAAAAAGCAGCAGAAGAAGCAGCCAAAGCAGAAGAAAAACTAAAAGAAGAGGCAAAAGAGCCTACTAAGGAAAAAGAGACGGAAAAAACGTTAGAAAAAGAAACCATTGAGCCAGAAGAAGAAATAGTTAAAGAAACCACAGAAAAAAAGATTGAGGAGCAACCGAAAAAAAAATCGACAGCAAAAAAAACTCCCTCTAAAAACATAGCTAAAAAGGAGAAAAAAGAAGGTGAACCATGAGCAAGCACCTTAAGCGACTCGCAGCACCACGAGTAATACGGGTCCCTAGAAAGGAGCGGGTGTTAACAATCCGTGTCGCACCAGGGCCACATCCATTCGAACAAGCCATACCTCTTGGTCTAATCGTGCGAGAATACCTAAGTTTATGTGATACGTATAAAGAAGCGAGAAAAATCGTCTCCAATGGAGAAATTCTTGTTGATGGGGTAAAACAGAAGAACTTCAAGTTCCCCTGTGGCCTGATGGATATCATCTCGATTCCTAAAATGCGCAAGGATGTTCGCATCCTCTATGACAGGAACGGAAAGCTCACTCTTATACCTATCTCTGAAAGTGATGCCGAATGGAAATTGTGCCGTATACAGAATAAAACGATTCTAAAAGGGAAAAAAATACAGCTAAATTTGCATGACGGCAAAAATAAGCTTGTGGAAAAGGATGAGTACAAAACAGGGGACGTCCTTAAGATTTCATTTAAGAAGAACAAAATCGATGACGTCTATAAATTTGAAACAGGAACAATATCAATGATTATTGGTGGAATGCATGTTGGTGAAATCGCAAGTATCGAAGAGATTCAAATTGTCGCTTCATCAAAACCAAACCTGGTGAATTTGAAGGGGGAAAAAGAATTTTCCACTATTGCAGAGTATGTGTTCCCTATAGGCAGAAACAAACCGGCTATCACAATCCCTGAGGTGACGATGTAATGAGCGAAAAAAAAGGGACAGGAAAAATCCATAAACCATCTGGTCGTGCAAAGAAATCTTCTGCAAAAAAAGAAGGAAAACAATCTCTCAACCCGTATATTGCAAAAGTAACGGTGAACATTGGTGTCGGTGAAGCAGGTGAAAAACTCAAGAAAGCCGAAACAGTTTTAGAAGGCGTCACAAAACAGAAAGCAGTGCAAACACTATCAAAAACCACCAATAAAGATTGGGGTTTGCGGAAATTCATGCCGATTGGTTGTAAAGTAACGTTACGGAAGAAAGCGGCTGAGACGTTTCTCATAAACGCGTTAAAAATCCTGGACAATAGAATAGCAGAATATACCTTTGACGATCAAGGAAATTTTTCGTTTGGGGTTCCAGATCATACCCTTTTTGAGGGGCAGAAATACGATCCAAACATCGGTATCTTTGGGATGGATATCTGTGTTACCGTGGAAAAGCCTGGGTACCGGATCAAACATCGGCGAATTGATCGACGAAAACTCCCACAACGTCATGGGGTAACCAAAGAAGAAACCATGAAATTTATTACTGAAAAATTCAACGTAGAGGTCGTAGAATGAGAATTAAAGAGCGTAAGAAAATATACGGTAGGAAAACAGGGTGTGAACAATGTGGCAGAAAACGTGGGGTTATACGACGCTATGGACTGCACCTCTGCAGACAATGCTTCCGGGACAAGGCAGAGGAAATGGGGTTTAAAAAATACGATTAGAGGGTGTTGAAAAGTATGTTAAACGATCCATTGGCAGACGCATTATCAATCATTAAAAACGCAGAGATAAGAGGGATCCATAAATGCATTATTCGACCCTCATCAAAACTCATTGGAGGGGTTCTTACGCTCTTAAAAGAGAAAGGATACCTCGGTAACTTTGAGTTTGTTGAGGATGGAAAAGCAGGGATTTATCAGGTTGAGCTGCTGGGAAGCATCAATAACTGCGGTGTCATTAAGCCACGCTACCCTATCAAATTAAAGGAAATGGATAAATGGGAAGCTCGGTATCTTCCTGCGCGTGATTTCGGATTACTCATCCTTACCACCACTGATGGTATCATCGCTCATGATGAAGCACGAAAGAAAGGCATCGGAGGAAAACTCCTTGCGTATGTGTATTAAAGAGGTACACCCATGGAAAAGAAAGTGACTATAAAAGAAGAACTCAAAATCCCTGAGGGGGCCCAAATCACTATCAAGGGAAAAAACGTTCACGTGAAAGGTCCTAAAGGAGCCATATCAAAGATTCTTTCTCATCCAAAATTACTTCTAAAAGTGGAAGGCAAGGTTGTTCAGATTTCCTCTAAGGAGTCTCCCCGGCGAAAAGAAAAAGCATTGATGGGGACCTTTAAAGCACAAATTAGAAACATGATCAAGGGAGTCACCCAGGGATACGAATGTAAGATGAAAACTGTGTTTTCCCACTTTCCTATAAAAAACAGTGTGGAAGGTAACTATCTTGTCATTCAGAACTTTCTTGGAGAACGGTTTCCCCGGCGGGCTGAGATCCTCAAAGACGTCAAAGTCGAGGTTAAGGGAGAGCATATTATTCTGACCGCCATTGATAAAGACAAAGTCGGACAAACCGCCGCTAATATTGAACGTGCGACTAGAGTGAAAAATAGAGATGTTCGAGTCTTTCAAGACGGCATTTACATTGTAAAAAGAGGGTAACTTATGACAAAAGAAGAGGTTCTTAAGGAGTTTGAGGCATTAAAAGGTGTTGGCAAAGTAAAAGCCAAACTCCTCTATGATAACGGATTTGATTCTCTGGATAAACTGAAAAAGGCAAAAGTTAAGGATTTGACAATTATTAAAGGAATCACGGAGAAGAACGCTAAGGATATTCTTGCTCAGGTGAAAGATAGAACAGAAAAAACTAAGAAAAAATCAGTGGAGAAAAAAGACAAAGAGAAACATAAAGAAAAAAAAGAGGAAGCTGTTGAAATCGTTGAGCAAAAAAAAGAGGCGTATAGTCCAAAGATCAAACCCAAACTCAGTGACAAAGAGAAAAATCAACTGGTGATCCGACGGCAGATAAAGAAAAGGACACCGTATTTTCTTAGAGATGAAGGGTTCCGGTACAAGCGCATCCCGAAGAACTGGAGACGCCCCTCAGGAATTACCTCAAAGCTACGCATCAACCTGAAATATCGCCCAAGCAAAGTACGTGTTGGTTTTCGCTCACCACGGCTTGTTCGTGGTCTACATTCATCTGGTTTTGAAGAAGTGATGGTACACAACGTCAAGGAACTTGAGAGGGTTGATCCAAAGAAGCAAGCAGTACGTATTAGCGGTACTGTAGGGACAAAAAAACGCCTTGAGATTTTGAAACGAGCTGATGAGTTGGACATACGGGTTTTAAACATGAGGGAGTAACTATGACAGATCTACGCAATCAACGGAGAATGGCTGCATCCATCATGAAATGTGGCGGCACGAAAGTGTGGATGGACCCTGATAGACTTGAGGAGATCGCAAAGGCAGTGACACGAAATGACGTGTTGATCCTGGTGAAAGGTGGTGCCATAAAAAGTCTGTATAAGCAGGGAAATTCCCGTGGGCGGCATACATATCTGCTTAATCAGCGCAGGAAAGGCCGACGAACCGGGCAAGGGTCACGAAAAGGACCTAAACATGCACGTCTGCCGAAAAAGGAACGGTGGATCCGGACCATTCGTCCAATAAGAACATATTTGAAGCAACTGCGGGATGAAACAAAGATCGATGCACATACCTATCGGATGTATTATCGTAAGGCAAAAGGTGGAGTCTTCCGAAGCAAACAGCATCTGAAATCACATTTGATTGCTGATAATATCATAAAGGAGGAGACAAAATGAAAACCGGACCTCGTTACCATGTCAAGCCACGCAGACATCGAGAACGAAAAACCGATTATCATTCACGGTTGAAATTACTGCGTAGTAAAAAACCACGTATCGTTGTAAGAAAGTCTCTTCGGGCGATTCGGGTTCAGTTCGTAGATTACAACTCGCAGGGAGATAAGATACTTGCATCAGCGCTTTCCAATGAACTTGCGAAAGAATATGGGTGGAAATATTCTATGTCAAATACGCCTGCTGCATACCTTACAGGGTTCCTTGCGGGGAAACGGGCAAAGGAAAAAGGAATCAAAGAGGGGGTGTTAGACATCGGGCTTTATAATCCAACTGTTGGGGGTATCTTGTTTGCTTCATTAAAGGGTGTGCTCGACGCTGGCGTTGAATGTCCCCATGATGCGCAGATGCTGCCAAAAGAGGAAAGAATCTATGGGATACACCTCAATAAGGATATCAAACCGCTTATTGGCGATATCAAATCCAAGATGAAAGGAGGTAAGGAGGAATAACCATGGCAGAGCGAGAACGGGGAAACGCACCAAGAGGACGACGCAGACAGTTCGATGAAGCGGCCGCCCCAGTGATTTGGACACCAAAAACAAGACTGGGAAAAATGGTGAAAAACGGAGAGATCACCACCATGAGTGATGCCTTAAAATCTGGGCTTCCGTTACGGGAGCCGGAGATTGTCGATCTCCTATTGCCTAACGTCGAAGATGAGGTTATCGATGTCAAAATGGTGCAGCGGATGACCGACTCTGGAAGACGTGTGAAATTCGTCATTACTGTTGCGGTGGGAAACAAAGATGGGTTTGTAGGCTTAGGGCAAGCCAAAGGAAAAGAAGTTGGTCTAAGCATTAAAAGAGCTATTGAGAATGCAAAGATGAACATGATTGAGATACGACGTGGGTGTGGGTCGTGGGAATGTGGGTGTCGAACACCTCACACGATCCCTTTTCTGGTGACAGGGAAAAGCGGCTCTGTGGAGGTCACCTTCAAACCAGCGCCTCGGGGCATTGGTCTTGCAACCGGTGATGTCGCAAAGAAGATTCTTAGTCTTGCAGGAGTAAGCGACTGCTGGGCGTTTACCGAGGGGAAAACCAAAACGGTTGTGAACTACGCAAAAGGAGTCTATGATGCTTTGAAAAAGAATGCGGAGACACGGATTAACAACACCGAGATGAGCAAACTTGGGATTGTACAGGGAAGCATCGGAATTCCGATAGATGAGGAACAACAAACCACTCCGGTTAAAACGGAGGGATAAATCCATGGTATATGCAGTTATCAGAGTAAGAGGCACGTTGAACGTAAAACCAGATATCAGGAAAACGATGGAGCTGCTACGGTTGACGCATGTGAACAACTGTGTGCTTCTCGAGGAAAACGACGTCTATAAAGGGATGCTTCAGATGGTAAAGGATTATACAACCTGGGGTGAGATCAACAAAGAAACTCTGTTAAAACTTCTTTCCTTGCGAGGAAAACTTGTTGGTGAAAAACCCCTAACCGAGGAGTATCTAAAAAAGGCGACACCATATCATAGCTTTGAGAAGCTCTCACAAGCTCTTCTGGAAAACACAGTAAGATATAAAGAGATCCCAGAGATAAAACCGTACTTCCGACTCACCCCCCCAAAGAAAGGGTATAGGACCGTGAAACGAGCGTTTGTCAATAAAGGCTCTTTGGGGTACAGAAAAGAGAAAATCAACACACTCATTGAACGAATGTTATAAAGGAAATTAAAAAATTCCAAAAGGTTATTATAGGTATTCTTTTTATTGGGTGAATAGCGAGAAAGAGGGTGTTTAAAAGATGGAGGAAGTTCTCTACAATATAGAAATTCATAGGAATGAGGGAAATTATATGGGAAAGATTTATTCTGATATCGATGGAGTAAAAGAATTCGAAAATAATAGAATAGATCGTTTGCTCCGTGATATCATCGTTGATATGCAATTTGCATTGGATGACGAGTTTTCCACTAGGATGACATCGACCGACCCCATTGAGTTTGCCGACGAAATCAAATAAAGAACAATCCTACAACATATAAAGCCTAATCCTCCCTACGAAACGAAATGTCTGCAAGGGCAATATTTTTAAAGGTTTCTGTTATTTGGGCTTCTACCTACCTGATACTTCGGAGGAAGACAGTGACGTATACTCGCTTTGAAAAAGCTCGCATCATTGGCGCAAGAGCCTTACAGCTTTCCATGGGAGCCCCTTCGATTTTAGCGGAAATTCCAAAAAATATGATAGACCCTGTTGAAATTGCGATGCTTGAGTATGACGAAGGTGCCATTCCGATTACCGTGAAGCAAAAGGAGATTAAAACAAAGAGCTGAGGGATAGCTATGGCTGAAGAAAAGCAAGCAACAGAAACAGAATCGACGATGATGGTATCCGAAGAAACCTACATGACGTCCGGTGTTCACATTGGGACCAGACAGAAAACTGCTGATATCAAGGAGTTTATCTACAAGGTGCGAAATGATGGGCTGTACATCATCGATGTGAAAAAAACAGATGAGCGAATCAAAGCGTCCGCTAAATTTCTTTCGAAATACGACCCTGCCAAGATACTAACTGTCTCAGTGCGACAGTATGGACAAAAACCAGTCAGAAAACTAGGGGAGCTAACTGGTATTTCAGTACTAGACGGACGGTTCCAACCAGGCACACTGACAAACCCAAATGCGAAAACATTTCTTGAACCAGAGATCATTTTGCTAACAGATCCGTTAGCTGACATCCAGGCGCTGCATGAGGCGAAAAACATTGGAATTCCAGTACTTGCGCTGTGTGATACGAATAATGAAACAAAATACATTGATTATGTGATTCCCACAAATAACAAAGGTCGCCGTGCGCTTGCGTTGATCTACTGGCTTCTTGCCAGGGCGATTCTACGAGAGAGGGGGAAAATAAAGTCCGATGAAGAATTCTTAGCTTCAGTGGAAGATTTCGAAGCGGAGATTTAAAGAATTTTTTAAAGATGTTGCTGACCTAAAACAATGTAAAGGAGATGCCCTTTGGAAGAAAAACTTACTGACAACATCATCCTTATCGGTACCGCACATATCTCTAAGGAGAGCGTCAATGAAGTCCGTAAGGCTATAGAGACTTATAAACCAGATATCGTCGCCGTTGAACTGTGCCAGCGTCGCTTTGAGTCGATTTCAAAAAAGGAAAAATGGGAGAACACTCCTGTCACCGCGCTGATTAAATCCAACAACGCTTATTTTATGCTTGCGCAGACCTTCCTTTCCTCAATCCAGCGTAGACTTGGTCAGGAGTATGGTGTTGAGCCGGGCTCTGAGATGATCGCAGCGATGCAAGAAGCGGAGAAATTCAACGTCAAGGTCGCCTTGGTCGATCGGGATATCACGGTGACGCTGAAGCGAGCCTGGCGGATGATGGGGATCCGTGAGAAATTCAAGGTGGTCTGGGAGTTTCTCAAAGCGATGATCGGGTATGAAGAGGAGGATCTTGAGGGGTTAGATTTAAAGGAATTGATGAATCAGGATGTCTTGTCTCAGATGATGGAGGAGTTTAGTGCCCTAGCGCCAAGTGCAGCCAAGGTGCTTATCGCAGAGCGGGACTTGTACATCGCACAGAAAATCTATAAGGAAAGCACGAAGGGGAAGGTCGTAGCCGTCGTTGGCGCTGGGCATATCAGTGGGATTAAGAAGCATCTGGAGAAACAGCAACAACACATTAACCTTCAGGAACTTGAGCAGATACCAAAGAAACGATTCAAGTTAGTCAAGGCTGTGGAGATTGCTATTCCAGTGATTTTCTTCTCTGTGATTGGTTGGATTATCTATTCTACTGGTGTTGACCCCTGGAACAAAATCAAGGACATCTTCCTAATATGGTTCCTTGTTCATGGTATTCTTGCTGCGATTGGTGTCGCAATTGCACGCGGGCATCCATTATCGATTTTCATCGCGTTTATCGCTGCGCCGTTCACGTCACTTGAGCCGTTTTTCGCACCAGGGTGGTTCGCTGGTCTTGTCGAAGCTAAACTGCGCAAACCACTGATAAAAGACTTCCAGCAGTTAAGTAAGATTGAAAGTGTCCGTGATTTTCTCAGAAACAGGGTTATTCGTCTTCTGATGGTCGTGGCTTTGGCTAACCTCGGTAGCATTCTTGGCACCATTATAGCACTGCCATGGATTTTAAGCCTTGGGATAGGCTAAATGTTTTTATCTTTGTTTTGAATACCTCGTTGCAATCTGGATGACCATCATGTCTGAAGAACGGAAATTCTACACTTCCTTTCATGATCTGTCTCCTCGGGAGTATATGTACGTCCCGCAGGGCAGCCTACAGGTGGGAAAACCAGGGTCGTTTAGCAGGGTTGAACTAGAGCATCTTGTTATGGCCATTGGTATCCTTACTGTTGTGTTTTCTTTTACGTTTTCGAAAAACAATCTTCTTTTTTTTCTTTTAGGATCCCCTATTGATATTACTTCGTATTTCTTTTTTATGCCCATCGCGTTTTTAGGGATTGTAACTGCGTTTGTCGTCCATGAGCTTTCCCATAAATTTGTCGCCCAAAAATACGGGTTGTGGTCTGAGTTCCGCATGTACCCTCGGGGTTTGCTGGTATCCGTTATTATCGCGTTTTTTACCGGGCTTGTGTTTGCTGCTCCTGGCGCAGTGATGTTCCGTGGGGATGCACGACTATCAGTGATCGGGAGAATCGCTGCTGCAGGAGCGTCCTCAAATCTCGCTATCGCGGTGGTAACCTATGTCTTGTATCATTTCTTGTTTAAAACCATGGGGTTCTGGGGGACCCTTGTCGGGTTTATCTGTCTGGTGAATCTTCTGCTTGCTGTTTTTAATTTATTGCCATTTGGTCCTCTTGATGGAAAAAAAGTGCTGCAGTGGAACGAGATCGTATGGTTTGTGTTATTCTCGGTCTCTGTGTTGTTTTTAAGCGGGATGTTCATCCGCGGGACATTACTTACCGACTTTTTTACATAAGGCTGTCAGGGAAACATATATATTTAACCTATACGATAGTTTGATCGGATGAAAACCTTAGGTGTGTACACCAAAGATTTTTCCTTGTACCATGATATCATTAAGGCGTTGAAGAAACGAAACATTGCGTATGTTTCCTTAGCATCACTAGATGACCCTCCCAGAAGAATCGGCGTTATCTTGACATCCGAAAAAGAACTGCGAGAGATATCTACAAGAAAGAAAGTCGCTGCAGATGCATATGACTCAATTGATCATGCAATTGATCTTGCATTACAGAAACTGACGGGGAAAGAACTTTACTCCAAAATCTTTATTGGTGTCGATCCAGGGGAACGTCCTGGAGTCGCAATCGTGTGCGATGATATTTTACTTCAGAAGATACAGGTAGAAGGCCCTGAGCAGGTTGCTTTGGAGATAAAGCGTTTCTTACGGTGTTATCCGTCAAAGGAGACCTATATCCGCGTTGGACATGGGTCGATTATCAACAGAAACCGTATTATCAACTCCCTTATCCCGTTGCAAGTTTCTATAGAAATTGTTGATGAGACTAGGACCACACCGACGCAGCAGAAGCGACGAAGTATACGAGATAGCGAAGCAGCAGCAGCTATAGCTCTTCTTTCAGGTGGCAGGGTGCAATCCATCCTTCCTATCGAAACATCACGGGGTGCGATTAAAAACATACAAAAACAGAGTCGGCAGGTAAGCGAGGGGAGATTTACGATCTCAGAGGAAACCGCACTACGGGTACTGACCGGAGAGCTAAGTCTTCTGGAAGCAATTGAGAAAGAGGAAAAAACACGACCCAAATGTTTATGAGCATTGTTCCTATCCTCCTTGGGTAAGAGTAATGGAACACCGATACGCACTGGTCAGCGTCTACAACAAAGAAGGCGTTGTTAATTTTTCAAATGCATTAGCAAAACGAGGATTTCATATTCTTTCAACAGGTGGTACCGCTGCGGTTTTACGACAAGCAGGGGTCCCGTTTACCGAGGTCTCCGATGTAACGGGCTTTCCCGAGATGCTGGATGGCAGGGTCAAGACCCTTCATCCAATCATCCATGCTGGTATACTGGCAAGACGCGATAATAAAAAACATCTGAAAACACTCAAAGATCATGCTATCAAGAAGATTGATTTTGTCGTCTGTAACCTATATCCTTTTGAGGAAACCATTCAAAAACCCATGGTTAACTTAAAGGATGTCATCGAGAATATTGACATCGGAGGGCCAACCCTCATCCGGGCGGCAGCGAAGAACTACAGGGATGTTGTGGTAGTAACGGAACCGACACAGTACCAGAAGATCATTGCTGCTCTTTCATCAAAAACGGGGATTTCACTAGAACATCGGGAGCGTTTGGCGATCCAAGCATACGCGCATACCGCCCAGTATGATGCGGTCATCGCAGAGTATCTGGGAAACCGATGGACTGATGAACGTTTACCTAGGAGCTGTACCGTTACCATGCGGAAGATTCAGGATATGCGTTATGGGGAAAACCCTCATCAGAAAGGCGCGTTTTACCAAGCGGTTCCAGCGCCAAAGGAACCCTGTGTCGCTAACGCACTGCAGCTGCAGGGAAAGGACCTGTCGTTTAACAACATCCTAGATGCGAACTGTGCAATCGAATGTATCAAGGAATTCACCAAACCCTCCTGCGTAATCATCAAACACGCAACCCCTTGTGGTATCGCAAGTGCAGCTAGCCTTCTTCAGGCATGGAATCACGCCTATGCCACCGATGTCTATTCACCATTTGGTGGCATCGTGGCGTTTAATAGGGAGCTTCACAAAGAGGTCGCTTTGGAACTTTCTAAGTATTATCTTGAGGTGATTGTTGCTCCAGGCTTTGCTAAGGATGCAGTAGCGGTTTTTGAGGGGAAGAAAAATCTCAGGTTGTTAACGCTTCAGGGGCTGGAAAAGCAAGTGAAAAGAACAGGTCTGGATATCCGTAGTGTGGTCGGAGGATTTCTTATTCAGGAGCGGGATGTCTGGTTTGCAAACCCTGAGACCTGGAAGGTGGTGTCAACTAAGAAACCTTCCAAGAAAGACCTGGAGTCAATGGATTTTGCTGTGAAATGCGTTAAACACATAAAATCTAACTCTGTGGTATTTGTCAAGGGATTACGGACGGTTGGCATCGGCGGTGGTCAGACCTCCAGGGTGGATGCCACTTGGATTGCGACGCATAAGGGCAATGAGAATATCAAAGGGTCGATTATGGCTAGCGACGCGTTCTTTCCCTTCAGGGATGCTGTTGATGTCGCAGCACGGGCAGGGGTTAAAGCAATCGTTCAACCAGGTGGTTCAATCCGTGATACGGAAGTCATCCAAGCAGTAAATGAACAAGGGATCACGATGGTGTTTACGGGACAGAGATATTTCCGACATTAACAATATATCTAAATGTTCTTAAGGGGGAAGTACTATCAGTGAACAAATGAACTTCCGAGTATGTATAAGAGACGGGCCTGCCAGAATCGGGCACCTTACTCTTGACACAAATACCATTGTGACGCCAAATATTTTCTTTTTGCACACCACTAGATACAACGCACCAGCATTCTCTGATATCCTACTGACAAACAAAAGGATTCAAACAAAAAAACCTTATATACAAATCGGAGAAAGTCTTTTTTCATCAACAAAAACACAGAAAAACCACTGCTTACACCACTATCTTCTTTATGCAAAAGACGTACCTGCGGACTTGCATCTCAGCGCATCTCTGCAGAAGAAACATCCCGAGATTACTATTATACCTGCAAAAAAAGAACTGATACCCAAGCTGACAAAGAACAACGATACAAAGCTTTTCATCGTCGCATATGCGACCCAGCTGTTCATGCAACAAACAGATTTTGTTGATTTCATCACAAAACTTCGAGAACAGATCGGGTATCAAAAACTCATCTATCTACCCTGTGTTGGAGACCCGACGTCCATTGCATTTCTCACCTACCTTGGTGTTGATTTCTTTGATTCCTTCTCCGCCTGTATGGCAGCTAGAAACGAAACATTTCTCTTCCCAAATGGTTTGTTCAGAAAAAACAATCTTCCCGAGCTTCCCTGCAGCTGCCCATCATGCTTTTCATCAAACGATGCTACGGTGATGAATTACAAGGAGATCCTTCAGCATAACTACTTTACGCTTAACCATGAGATAAAACAGGTGCGAAACGCGATTGCAACAGGATCATTACGGGAGCTGGTTGAAACACGTGTACGCAGCAGCCCGCATCTAGCGTCACTGTTACGTATCCTTGACCTCAGATACTATCGATATCTAGAAGAACGGACGCCAGTTGTCCGCAAACAACCATTGATTGCAACGACAAAAGATGCATTAGCACGACCTGAAATTAGGAGATTCCAAGAAAGAGTCCTTCATCGGTTTGAAAAACCGGAAAGCACAAAAATATTGCTTCTGCTTCCTTGCTCAGCGAAAAAACCATATTCGTTCTCAAAATCTCATACACTCTTCAGAGAATGCCTCCAACGTATCACCAATCCCTTCGTAGTTCACGAAGTTATCATAACCTCACCACTTGGTCTTGTCCCTCGGGAACTGGAGTTGACATACCCAGCATCAAGGTATGATATCGCAGTGACGGGGTATTGGGATGATGATGAAAAAAAGATGATCCGGTCCATTCTTCAGGAGTATGTGCAGAGAAACCACTACGATGCGACCATCGTACATCTACCCGTAGCAATGCAGGACTTTCTCTGTGATTGGATAAAAGATCCGTACGTGACCTGCAAAGATTCACCAACCTCAACTGAATCCCTTGCAATATTATCTAAAGAGTTGGAAGAAATGACACAATGCTATCCTAGAATACAACCTCAACAACGTTACCAAGAAAACATCAAATCACTAGCCTGCTATCAACTTGGTTTTACTCTTGCGACACTTCTGATGGACGACTGTACAATCACTGGGAAATATCCATATCAGAAAATCATGCATAAGACTACTCAACTGGGGATGTTAACAGAGGAACGAGGATTTCTCTCCTTAACCATGGCAGGGGCACAGCGGCTACTTGATGCAAAACAATACTGGGTAGAGATTTATGATGATTTTACGTTGAAGGGATCTGTGTTCGCGCCAGGGATACAGCAAGCGGATGCATCCATACGAATCGGTGATGAAGTGCTTGTAGAGAAAGCCAACCAGCTCTGTGGTGTTGGCGTGGCGCTTATGAACGGAACGGAGATGAGCCAAGCAACACAGGGAGAGGCAGTGAAGATACGACATCATCTCTAACGGATAAGCAAATCGTGTTTCGTCCCGCAGTACGGACATGAGTACACCTTAATGTCGTTGATGATGTCTGCCCCCTCAGCCCAGACCATCATCCACTCTCCGCAGTGGTCGCAGGTAAATCGTTTGTGAACCGATTTCTTATCGGGGATCTCCTCAAGAATCCTTGCTGGTTGTGATGGGACTGTACCCGTTGTCCCACAGTCTGGGCAGGTTAACATGAAGGATTTTTTGTTGTTTTGTTTGGATTTCTTAATAGCAAAAATCCCCCCGCAAGAAGGACATTTGAAATGCTGTAGCTTTCCTTGAAGTGATTTTTCGAACGCGTCAACAGTTTTTTCGACATCGGGTTGTTTCTTCTGCTTTGAGACCAGAAATAGTACACACAGGATGATAAGGATCCCGTAGAGGGCGATGATGCCCTCAAGCCATTTTTCATCATAGAGAATGTCCCAAATTGAGAAAACAAGGACCAGAAACGCAAAGAGGATAATGGCGATAAACGGTAATTTACTCCGGGAGATAACGGTCAAGTTTTCCGCCTCCGCAGCCCATACAAAGCAAGGATTACGATGACGAGAAAAACCAGGATTGATGCAACGAGGTATGCTATATTCTGCTGCAATCGTTCGAGGAACTCAGAGGAAGAGGAGATCTGTTTTAAGGGGTCGGTTCCTTGCCGATATTCTTGAAGGTTGGTAAGACCGTCATTATCAGCATCCAATCCTGCATCGATAGGGTCATAGGGGTCAAATCCATAGCGGAGCTCCCATCCGTCTGGTATGCCGTCACTGTCGGTATCATTTAAATCATTGGTGATCCAAAATGTTTTTTCCTCAGTGATTCTTTTGTTTCCTTTTGCGTCTTCTACTGTAAGGGTAAAAACGTATTTACCAATATGCTCATATGTTTTTATGTACACGTATTTCGTATCTGGGGGAATGGTGTGCATCGGGTGGACCTCTGATCGGTTATCCGGGAACAAGAGTGTCACCTCAACAGAAATTACTCCTGAGAAATCAGTAGCGATACAACGGATCTCCACTAATTTATCTGACAATTGTACAATGGGATTGACGCCAAAATACGTGATAGTCGGTGGTGTCCTGTCGTCAGTAACGATAAAAAATCCATCAATAACTGAGCTATTTTTAAAAGGTGAAAGGTCAGTAGCGTTGATGGAAAAGTTATGTCTGCCCAGCTGTACGGCATCAAAGAAATACTCATATCGGTGGTTTAGTGTTGCGGTCATTGTTCTGTTGATAACGGTTTTGTTTGGAGTATTAATCAAAATAGTAACCGTATTGATACCTGATTGATCGGTGGCTTTGACCTTGATGAGAACCTGCTTTCCTTGTTCCTGTGTTGCCGGGTATTCGAGATTGGAGAGAAGCGGCGGGGTACGTTCCGCGGGTATTACACGCAGGACATGGAATAGTGCTTTTTTGTTGTTCGTATCGTTTTTATCCGGTGTTTGTGTAGTGTTATGGATCTGGATGCCTACTGCCCATTCTCCACGAAAACTGGTTTTTCCATATTGAGTGTTCTTCCAGTTTAGGGTCACATTTGCATATTGATTTTTGTTCAGGGTTATTGTTGCTTGGTCCTTTTTGTCAATATAATTCATAGTGTGATTATTCTCGTTTTGCTCACAATACAGGACTATTTCGTAGTTGGTTGCGTTTCCATCACCGGTGTTGTAGATGGTAGTCGTAACGTTCACCTGGTTTCCCTCATAAACTGGGGTGGGTTCCACTGAGATATTCAGAACTATGATATCAGGGATACCTTCGACCGTGACTCTCTCCCATCTCTCGTTGTTCCCTGGGTTTGAATCAGTGTAGTTAATCTGAACAGAGATGTCATGCTGTCCTTTGTTCGTAGGTTTCCAGAAGAACTGAAGAGTTTTGTTTTCGTTTTTTTTGATTGTGAGGTTTTGTTGGGTTGTATTGAGGATATTGTTAACAAAAAGTGAGACGTTTACATGTTTAACTGTGGTGTTGAATGCAAGGATGTTTGTGGTGACTGTGACATTATAGCCGATGTAACATACGGATGGCAAGGTGAGCGCAGAGACATTAAGATCAGGTTGGCCGATGTAAAAACCAGTTGTTAGTGGAGCGGTTTGGTACCCGGCGTCGTCATATCCTTTGATACGTATTGTCCAATCCCCTATTTTCGAAAGGTTTTTTGTGACGATGGCCCAGATGAGATTTTCTAGCGTGTTAAATGTCATGGTAAACTGAGGTTGGTCGTTGCAGTAGAAATACGCAGTCATATTTTTTGCCAGGGCGGTTGTTTTCACGCTTATGGTTAGTGTCGTGTTGAGTGGATAGTATGTCGTAAAGGTCGTGAGAAACTCAGGCCACCAGCCATGGGTTGATAATAAAGAGGTGTGGATATTTCCTGAGGGTGTTAGGGTGAGGGTTTCGGCTGTTGAGTTGCGGGTTCCTCTGTTTTCGATGACATCAAAATACACTGCATAGACTGAAGATTCTGACGCATTCCATAAAAGGGTGCCCACCGCGTTGGTTGTATTGTTAAAGACGCTGCTTTCATTAAACCAAGTTGCATTGACAACGTCCATGGTGTTGTTCGTATGGTGTTTAATGATATGAATGCTGGCGTTGTCAAATGTTTTGTTGATTACTCGTAACGATGCAAGAATTGCGGTAAAATTGATTGGGAGGGATATGTTTCCTACTCCGGTGACGTTATAGGTTCTGCGGTAATGCCAGTTGGTGTTCCACCAGGGGACGGCCGATGTGTTTTTCTCAATATACTTGTTCGTTTGTAGTTCCTGGTTTTTGATATTTTTTTGTTCTGGTGTATTGTCGATTGGAATCGCTGTTTTTTCGGCAAGTGCATTAGATGTTTTTGTAAGCGATTCGATTGGTAATGTAGGGCGCCTTGAAAGCATTTGTGTATTTGGAACTGGTGGAAAAATACTGAAAAATAGTATAAAAATTATAGTGATAATATAAAATTTTTTTATGTTTCTCTTTAAGAATCGGATTGTTGATTGTATAATCCCAGCCATAACTCCCTCGCATCTGATATTTATAAGCTATTTATTACGTCATATTTGTAGTTTTCTATTCGTGGGAAATCATATAAAATAAAAGAAATAATATATATTTTATTGTGTAGTTTTTTTGGTTTATAATAGGACTATCTTGAGGGGCGGAGTGGCTCAAAATCGATGTAGGTGCCGATAGCTACTGGGATGGTGAGATTTACGCCAGGGAGGGAAAGATTGGCACGTAATTGCGCAAAAACCATATCTGGTAAAAATCCACCACCTGAAAAACTCAGAAGTTTCATGTACTTGAGAATGATATCTCCATAAAGAATCGTCGTATTTTTGGGGGTAAGCTCCCCTGAAGTAAGTGATCCTTCCGTGATGAAGTATTTCTGTTTATTCTTCACTCCGTAGTAGAACACGACGATATCTGATGCGATCAACGGTATTTTTGTTGGGTTGTACACCTCAAGGCTCATGTTGCCTTTCAGTCCGCCGCGTACTCGCTGCAGATCAACACCTAATGAGAGCTCAAGGGGTGTGTTTGCAGGGATGAATTCATTGAAATCAGGAATGACTATTTCGATATCAACTGAGATTGGTAGTGATTTGTTGATACCGGCGATGTTTGCACCAGCCTTCGCGAAAAGGTTAATTACCAGTTTTTTTGCGTTCAGCGCCTCAATTAGAACAGAACCAAAGCCTTTGAGGGTTACCGTGGTTTCTGCAGGGATCTGGGAGCCCGCGATTGTGAAACTGCCAACAGTTCTCCCTGTTTCAGTGGTGATGTTAAGGTTAAATGCTTGAACAGACATGCCAAAAGGGTTTGGGTTTGAGACATCCAAATATGTCGTGATGTTGATTGCATGTCGAGTAATGTTTCCAAATTCAGCCCGGATACCAATAGTAGGCAGCGCTATCTTCTTCAGAGCGTCCTTTAGGGACGTAAGGACAGTAAGCTCAAGGGGAACAGTCTTTTTGACAACACCTAGGAAGTTCAGACCGATAATCCCTGTTACTTTACTGCTTAGTAATCCAGAGAGGTTACCTTTCATGATAATAAGACCGCTCCCAGTGAAATTTCGATAGGATTGACCGGGGATAGCACCTCCTTCGATAGTGAGATTTGTAACCTCTTCTCCTTCTGTTGTTGTCGCGACAATCTGAAAGTCCCGTAGGATCATCTCAAAAGAGTTTGGGTTAAATAATTGAAGGTCATGGCGGATGATGATTTCATCAGAGTTTATTTCGACGACATCGATACGAAGCGTTGTCTGAGGAAAAGTAAGTACCTGGATATCGACAAATATGAAAGCGGCAACAACGATATTGATAATAAAAAGTATGGCTAGGATGATGGATACGATGAGTTTTTTCATAGTGTGTTCACAGGGGAGACCGCCCTAGTAAATATCATAAAAATAGATTTATAATATATATATTACTATCGATGTAATGAATGATACATCTTTTTCGATGATAAAAAGGTATTTTTATGAAGAAAATTCAAGTGCATTTATAAGCTTTTATGTTTTGTTTTTTCATAAAATGACATTTTAACAGAGTAGCTATATAAATCATAAGAAACAAAACCGTTTATATATTTTGTTTAGAAACAAAATAAAAAGAAAGGTGACAGGATGAAACAATACCAGAACAAAGACTACGGAGGGAAATGGGACAACGACAAGGGGTATCACCATAAATACCAAAAAAAGAAAAAAGTCTATTACAAACAAATCATCTATCCGTGGAAAAATCAGCAGAAAGTGATTCGATCAACCTAAGAATACCATGCCTTTCACATCCGCTCTGCCTATATGCAATCCCAACTGCCACCCCTTCCTCTTTTTTTATCGAATCAATAGGAGAATATAAGTAAGAAAACTACATATCTAGTCGCGTCACGGATGTATAAAACAAAAGCAGAACTTATTGAATTAATCGCTGATATTAAGACAAAAAAACAAATCGAAAAAGAGATACAAACCAGATATACAACCTATGGAGAGCTTGTTGATAGAGATACGATAACATTTTTACTAGTTGATGAACTGGGACGCAACACACAAAGCATCACAAAAATCGCCAATCTCACCCCAAATGGTGATCATACAGTCATCGGCAGGGTCCTAAGTATTTCGGATTCAAAGACTTTCAAAAGAAAAAACGGGACTACCGGGAGGGTCATCAACCTTGAGATAGCAGATGACACGGCCTCCTGCCGGTTTGTAATGTGGAATGGAGATATCGACATCATAAAAAATAAAGAAATCAAAGTAGGGACATGGCTTAAGATCATCAACGGATACACCAAACCAGGATTTACAGGTGGGGTAGAGATCAACCTAGGTCGGTGGGGGATGCTAGTGGTCGAACCATTTGAAGCTTCTGCACAGAAGGACTATTACAACGGTGAGAACCTTAACGGGGTGTTGGTACTGAAAGAACCGAGCAAGGCTTTTTTTAAAGACGAGGGTGATATTGGCTTTGTCACTACGATCACGATAAGGGAGCATAACGTAAAAAAAGAAGTAGTTCTATGGGATCACCATGTAAAAGAAATCCAATCCTTTAAAATCGGCGATGGAATTACCCTTAAAAACGTGGTAAAAAAATGGCAGAACGGAAAAACAGAATACCATCTCCTGCAGGAAGGCGGTCTAGAGAAACGTAAATAAACCACCTTGTTTCTACTTTTTTATGCAACATCATTCCTCGTAGGCTAAGTAACAGGAGCGATGGATAGATGAGATCTGCGTATCAGTCTCCCCGAGATAAAAAATACTTTCATAGGAAACCAAAAATAGACAAACGTGACATGGCGATCCTTAAGAAAAAAGTCCAGCTTGTTCAACGAAAAAAGAACAATAACCGTTATGAGGAAAAAATACTAAAAGGTTAACAACCACCTTGTATGTAATTCTTCTTTTGTTCAAACGCAATTTGAGCTTTCTGCAGTTCACGACCAAGATATAGGTAATGCTCTGGACGTAAGGCAGTCACGTGCTCTGCGATCGAATCAGACAACGCATCAGCTTTGGTACCTGTGAAAACCTTCTCCAGGTGGCCAGATACGATCCGTTTGTCTTTATAGATATTGGAGTAGTATTCGACACGGATCTGTTTGGCATCGACTTCGATGACAAAAAAACCGTTTGGGTCAAGGACCACATCTTTTTCTACTGTTTTTTTCGCTTTAATCAAAGGAACCTCTCTATCCACCATTGATACGACCTCCAGCTATGGCAAGATGCTGTAATTTACGAAATGCAATCTGCCGCGGTAGCATCCGCTGCCCACAATCCGGAGCGATCTGAACAACATTTTCCCCGAAAATATCCAAAGCCTTCTGTACATGCTTTACGATCTCATCAACCGGTTCAATGGTGACATCATCAGATCGAACAGCACCAATGCACATCTTCTTCTTATTTGGGTACTGCTCAAATACCCTGAAAAGAAAAGGCGATGCTTTGAACTCATGGGAGAGGATGTCAACAGGCATGTCCACTAACTCAGGGATGATACGAGATACATCGCCACAAACATGCAGACGGGTAGAGCATGACAACCCTGCGGTGACGGTTCTGAGTACCTCGGCTGCATACTCTGGCAGTTCATTGGAGAAACACGGCTCATCGATACTAATAACATCTACGTGGTTCTGCAGGTTCTCTGCTTCGCTATGTAACGCGGTAGCAAAATCAAAACACAATTGTTTCTCATCATAATAGAACGAATCAACCGATGATCTCATAAGAGTATACGGGCCAGTAAGGATTCCGATAAGACCTATTTTTGGGGGAAGCAGTTGTCGTGCATATATCTGATCAGCGACGGTGATGGGATGATGATAGGAAATAGGTCCGATGATTTCGGTTCGCTGTCGTATCCTACATCCGTTTAAGTGTCGCGTGAATAACTGGATGAAAGGATCTCGTGTCTGCCCATCAGAAACAAAACTGATTCCTGCTTCTGTCATGTCATGGACTGCTTGTTCAATGTACCGTTCCCATGACGATTCAATGCATGAAAAATAATCATATATTAAATCTAATGTATCAACGCGGATTGGATATGATCCAATAACACTTGTTTTCAAATTCTGTTTCATTTCAACAGTTTCCTCCGAGGATGTGATATCGTAGGGCTAATACCGAAATAATTCTCCGAATATTCAGAGACAAGGATATCCTGCCATGCGATAAGGGGAACTACTAATTCTGCATTTTCAATGGAGCCAAAAATCGCAAAATCTCCACCAAACAAAGGTATCGAGCTGTTCGAAGCCGCATCAATTGTTTTTTTCGCAAGGGGAAACTCACTAAGCCATTTTGATTTCTCTACAACATTATGAATCGCACACCCAGTCGGAAGACCGTATTCCTCCTTCATCACTGGGATGGCAGCAATAGCAGCACCACTGTTCTCGCCTGGAGCAAGAGCTGCGGTGTCAATCAATATTTTTTCTACACCAATCAAACGAACCGTTTCAAGAAGACCATAATCAATCAGATGGGCCCCGTTCTCAAGCACCTCGATTTTTCCATCGGGTGAAGCATCCTTCGGGTTGAACGTAACAACTATTACCATCTCTGGGGTATGCTGCTGTAACGCATCTATTTCCTGTGGTGTAATACCAATATGAATCGAGTTATAAATCGTTCGTTTTAGTAATTTTCTTTCTGCAAGTTGACCTAAGACCTCTATTTTTATCAATGGGTCTATGACATCAATAGAAAAGGGCTGTGTCTGTGGCATCTCATTCTCAATGAAGGACAGGAGAGGTGTGATATACTCCTTTTTCCGAATGAATAAGTCTGGGATAACGGGAGTACCGGTTTGTGTACTCAGATTTGAGACGATTAGAAGACGTTTTTTTGCATCATCAAAATCAGGTTCTCCTTTGAAGAATAACCCAGCAAAAAGCACAGTCGGATGCATCCCTGGTTGCCCGCCAAATGAGATTCCTTGGATGTCAAACACTTGTTGTTCTTTGGTAAACGAAAACATTTATCCACCTCTCTTCCGTATTTTTCCTTTGTAATCAATAGTAATCCTTGAATGTAACGCACGTTTGTCTGTTATGTTTACTGCAACCTCAGGTTTTAACCGTATCGCAATATATGGCTCCCCAAAAGAAGGGGGTAGCTTGCGAATGCAATTATTAATGATTGCATCGATTTTTTTTGTATCTTTTTCTCCGATTAAATCAATAACACTAAGTTGCGCTTGAAACCTCCGGATCGCCTTTTCTTGTAAATTCTCTATATACGGAATTGCCCCGGGTGCATCGATGATCCGATGGTTCTTATCTATTCCATTTTTGTGCAGTGCAATAAGGGATGACCCTGACAGATGCCCCCTGATATCATCCCCGCAAATAACCAGAAAACGAAGAGAAGGATTTGAGATGGTATTCGCTATTATTTTTTCTATGCCGATATTCTCAGTTTTTAATCGGCCGTAGATTGCAACATTTTCTGATGGGTTGTATTGAATGTTTAGTAAGACAACAGCGACACATCCTTTTAGTGCCCCTATTTTGAATTCACCGCCCCAGGGATAGTACTCATCGTTCATATACAACCAGCTTTTCAGTGATAACGTAACCGTGTTATTTGATTTTAAGCTGTCGGAGAGACACGATAGACGTTAAGTTCCTCACCTTCAAATTGATGACAAGCAACGATGCATGAGAATAACCGCTGTTTTTTTAGATATTGTTTAAGAATGAATTGATTGGATAGGGAACTAAAAACAAAATACGCTGATCCTTTAGGAAGAAGATGTGCAGAGACTCCTTCAAGAAATCGTTTCGTTACTTCTAGACCATCATGTCCTCCATCTGTTGCGATATCGAACCATCCGCCGGTTCTTTCTGTTGCTTTTGTAGGGAGATATGGTGGATTACATATGATGAGATCAAAGAGTTCCTTTTTTTTCAGAACAGAAAACAAGTCGCCTTGTCGTATTTCAACAGCACCTATCAGGTGATGAACATTCCGATCTTTATTACGACGTGTAAGCTGCACTGCAAAAGGGTTGATATCGGTGCAAAGTACCTCTGCTCCCTTTAAGGCACATGCCAGGGCAATAAGCCCGCATCCCGTTCCAAGTTCCAATACAGCATCTCCAGGGTTTATGTGCAGTGATTCAAGAAGTAAGAATGAATCCTCCGCAGGATCATACACCTCAGGATGTAGCTCAATTATAAGATTCTTATATGGAAACGTTCTTGGTTTGCTGTTTGATTGATTCGACAATTCCTTCACATTAAGACGCTATAATAAACAGTGATAGTTATAAGATTTCCTTAAAAAAAATCATAGGATAAGAAAGAGGGAAGAGGATTTATGGATATCCTCCAATCCGAAGGCTTGGATCCCCCAATAGTGCCCATTGCTCCACCATCTGACGATCAGCATCGTCTGTGTTTATGTCAAATTCATTAACATAATCTGCAATAGCAGCACTGTGTGATTCTCCTACATAATTCCGACCAAGTTGCCCATAGTTGTAGAAGAACCGGGGGAGAAGCCAGCCGTCAAGTCCGTTTGGATAATCAAACCCAGGGTTCCCCATACCAAGTCCTGTGTTTCCAATGGTTGCAATCGCTCCACCGTTCTGCTTGCTTGTCAACCACCAACTCCAGCATTTCGGCACATGAATCCCATAGCCATATGCATAGCTAAACCCATAAGCGCGAATATTCTGAAGAGTGACGTTGAACTGACTGTTATGACATCCGCCGACGACGACAATTGGTTGTTTTTCACCATTTTTTAACCGCGGCATCCACCGTTCCTGAAGTTCCTCGATAAAGCCGGCGATACCCCGACCTTGGTAAAACAGAGCATAGAACGCATTCATTGGTGGGATATTATAAATCCCAAGGATGGTGATTTTTTTAGTCTTATTCAAAGGTGGGTGGGTCACTAGAACCGATGGATTTGCATGACCAGCACAGTGTATAAATCCTGCACCAGCATTAATTGCCTGTTCCACACCCTTCTGACCAGTTAGCGTACCTGTCGAGGTCCATAATCTGTCGATATTAAAACCAGTCATATAACCCGCAGAGACATTAGTAGAAAGTTCTGCTTCATATGCTCCCACGCCCCCCTCTTCAGGGTAGGTGTCACCGCCAATGAGGAGCATACGATTGAACCATGCGTCAGCAGCTGGGCTCTTCTCATAATTTATTATTTTTTCGACCATGAGCTGTACTTCTTTTACGGAGCTGCAGGCAAGCCGGCCGACATAGACATCAGGGGATCCGTCAATGATGTCTTTCTTGGTGCTTGTATATTCAGCAAATATACCGTTGCCATTGCTATCCCAGTCTTCAAACGCAGTGCCATTGTCTTTGTAGATATCAGCAAAATACAAATCGCTAAGAACCCCTAGTTCATAGTCCACACCAACATGGTTATTTGTATACCGGACAGGAACAATCCATTGTTCCTTCTCTGGTTTCATGCCACCGACAAGCAATACATAGGTAACCCCTTGGTCTTCTAGGGCTTTCTTGATGTATAATTTTAAGTTCTCTGCATCATCCCGTCCTTCGGTCATCTGACTGTACAATGTTTCAAGGGTAACAATTGTTGTGTTCATCCCAAAGGAGTTTTTATGATCAACAAGTGGTTGTAGCGCTGCTTCAAACTCAGCAGGAGCAATAACGAGAAGGTCATATTCATCCGCAAACAGCAGCGGCTGCATCGGCGCTTCATAGGTTACGGTGATGGCGCATTCTTTGCGAATAAACAAGACATTATCAAGGGGAGAATAGCGAACAGGATAGAGAGTCACAGAAAGGAATACGACATGGTGCTTGCCAATAAGACCAGTGCTAGTGGAATACGAATAGGAATCCCGCGGGTATAGTTGAGAGCTTTGGTAGATTGTTTCTGAAGGAATTACACTAGTCTCCGCTGTATCTGCACCTTCGATGATTGGCTTTGGAGCAGGTCGAAGTGACTTATCAAGAACAACTGTGCTTGGTGATGAAAAATCAACTGATACTTGGATGTTCTGCGATTGAAACGGAAGTGGGTAGATCCGAGTGATTCTTGGTATCACTGGCGCCCCTGCTTTCATCAGATACGAAGTTGATTCGGCAAATGTTATGGAACTATAAGTATCGTTAACCGTGTATTGCAGTTCTGATACTCCTATAGTTTCTGTTTGTTTCTCAACAATATACTCTGGCCTTGAGGCATTACTAGCTACTAATCCACTTGCAAGCAATACCCCTAACAGGAAAACTGCTAGTAGTTTCTTCATGTTATTCCCCTAGTAATCATAACAGGGTATAGTCTATATAAAATTTTCTAAAAGAATACTATAAGAAGAAAAAATCTAGAAATTGATCGCCATTAATGTTTTATACCAAAATATATTTACTTTTTTTGTATAATTTTGATAGGACACTGCGTACACAGTAACTATGTATTCTTTCATATTGACCTGTTAACGTCAGGTTTTACATGACAACCAATCAATTCATTAAGTCAAGGAGGGATTGTGTGAGAAATCAGGAGCCGGATACGATAAAAAAATTAGGAGAAGAACTCGTTGATAGACTTCATTGCCCTAGTTTTGAAGAGAAACAAAAACCTCCAACAGCGGAGTACAAAAACGAAAATCTTTCACCAACGGGGAAGAAAATTAAAAGAAGTTGATTTCTTCTGATTATAAAACAAAAAACTTATTTCAGAGAAGACTGGATATATGATACAAAATCAAATAAAAAAACCGTTTTCTGAACATCTTTTTGAGTATCGACATCATGAACAAAAGAAATTGATTTTTTCACTTTCGATCACTAGTATCGCATTGATTCTAGAGCTTATCGGGGGATATCTAACGAATAGTATAGCATTGCTCAGCGATGCAGGACATATGTTCACCCATGTGTTTGCATTACTTATCGGCCTTGTTGCAATTATCATCGCAAGAAAACCACCGTGTCATCATCGAACATTTGGATTATATCGTGCAGAAGTACTCGCCGCATTTATCAATGGACTGTTCCTTCTTGTGATTGTTGGAATTATCATCTATGAGGCGATTCTACGACTGCTGTATCCCGTTGAAATCCTTGGTTTAGAGATGCTTCTTATTGCGTTTATTGGTTTTTTAGTCAACCTCATAAGCATTATGATTCTAAGGGGTTCACAAAAAGAAAATTTGAATATCAAAAGTATCTTTTATCATATGTTTGCTGATGCTATTTCATCAGTTGGAATTGTCATTGCTGCAGTTGTTATTATGTATACGAACTGGACTTTTATCGATCCTTTTGTTAGTATAGGTATTTCTATAATTATCTTGCTTTGGGCATGGGGCGTTTTAAAAGATTCGGCACGAATACTTCTTGAAACATCCCCAAAAGGGCTTAACATTGATATGATCTCTGATGATCTTAAAAAAAATTTTCAAGAAATACGAGAATTACACAACGTGCATCTCTGGTCGATTACACCTGACATGTTAGTATTCTCCGCGCATGTTCAAATCAACCAAGCAAAAATTACGTCAAAACAAGAAGAAGTAATCCAAAAAATAAATGATTATTTATCACAGAAATACAATATTATTGAATGTACGATTCAGATCTGCTTGGAAAATGGTTCTGAGATCTGTAATCTTTCCCCATAACCATCAGTTTTTTTTCTTTATAAAACTATTCAAGACCCTCTGGAAAACCTTGCATTTACTATATTTATTTTTTTAAAAAAAAAGAAAATTGTTTACATTGGTCGAAGCGTGCCTGCAAATACCTGCCAGGCAAGAGCGGATTTTGCGATAAGGCTTAGAACCACATACATGCGTTCGCCATACAGATAGTCCTTCCATTTTCCGATTTTCTTATACTGGAGAAACATGTTGATGGCAAAGAGATTGAAAAACACCGCGATAGTGATAAATATCGCTATAACAAAATCTGGAACAGATCCTGCGGTGATAAGAGGAATGAATATAACGACCCAGGGGATAAAACCAGCGATACATCCGATAGTATAGGATGTCCAATTGGTTTTTGTTGTCGTCTGATTATGCAATTCCATCATCAAGCCCATGAGGTTCATAACCGCAGTGAGGGTAAATAAGCCAAGCAAAGTTCCGATATCATAGATTGTTACAAGCATTGCGATGATAAAGATCATCAACGACGCACTAAACGAGTATTCATACCATCGAGCTGGGTTGATATGGTTTTTCAGATTGCGTACATACCATTGATAAAGAATGGTTGCAATGAGCAGATGAGCAATAGCTGACATGAAAAGAAACAAAGCTACAAGAGGACCAATCTGCACGTTAAAAAAGGTTTCAGATACCGGTGAAATCGTATTAGTAGTGGCGTTATATTCTGGATGCGTATAGGTTAATGGAAGAGTAAAAGCATTGCTTAATAACAGCATGAGAAATCCTTGGATCATATGTATAACGCCCATTATCGCGTTAAATATTCGTAATTTTTTAAAACGGGTGTCCCCGATATCCGTAAAACACTCCACTTTATTTGTATCGCAGGTGCTTTCAGGAACGGTGAATGTTCCAAAGGTTTTACAAGAAGGGCAGGTCACGTGCATCGTTTCATTTGGTTGACCTTTGACGGTGAATTGATGGTGGCATTTGGGGCACATAATTTTCATTTCAGACATCTTTTAATTTCCTCTAAGAACTTAAAACAAAGAAATAATGTTGACTATATTTGTTTTTCGTTTCCGTGTTGTTACCAAAAAATGTGTAACAAATAATATTTATATAGGATTATGAAGTTAGATAAACTTATGAGAAGAAGTATTGAGTTGTTTGTAGCTCTTATATGTACCTGCTTATTTCTTTTCCCAAGCGTCCTTGCTCATGTGCCCTATTTAGAGCGTCGCGATTTCTCTGTGCAGCAACCGTTCACGGTACGAAAATCCATCACGCAATCAATAGCAGTCTATTCCTGGTTGGAAACAGATTGGGTTAATTCGTCGACCGACATTGATGTGTATAGTTTTACGATAAAAGACCAGCCGCTACGGATTTTTCTTGAGGTGATTGTACCTGTCTGTAATGGTTTCTATGCGAATTTTACCCCATGGTTCGCTCTCGTTGGTCCGGGGCTTCCTCCGCCTAATCAGACATTGCCTTTTGATCTACCACCAGGATATGGCGTGATAGTAAAACAGGATGTCTCGCCTGGCACCCCCCGAGAGGAGTTCTATGAGCCCTTTGGTGGAAAATCATACTACCAGGGACCTCGGTTCGATGAAACATTATACATGTGGGGAACGTATTATGTATATTACTGGGATCCATATCAAAAAGGAGGGGACTATGTTGCAGTGTTAGGATATAAGGAACAATTCCCCCTATTAGATATCTTCCGAGCACTTTTTAATACCCCTCTTATTCGTCGTGATCTCGAACTGCATCTCCCCTAAATCTCTTTCAGTGTATGTGAAAAAAAATTTTTAACATTTGAATAAGAAAACATCAAGAATGTATTTTGAAGTTTGTATCCATACATGACATAGGTTTTAGAACGTATCTTGTTTGAATTTAACCCCTAGATTCAATGTGAATACATTACTAGACTTCATCTGCTATTTTGAGTATTTGTACCTGTTCAAATTTCTGAACAACCTGATAAGCCTTCACATGAACTTCTATAAGAGTACAAAGAGGATCAGCAAGAAACATCGATAGATCAGGATGTTTCTCTAATAATAATTTTCGATATTCTTCGTACGAGTTTTTGGCTTCTTTTGCATTTCCTAGCGCAGTGACAGTAATTGCATCGGAGAAATCAAACGGAGAGTTTTCACGATTATCAATTAAAACTGCGATACGAACGTTTTTTTTGATATTATAGTATTTTTGCGTGTCTCGTTTGGTTGCAAACAAGAGAACCCGCAAATCAGAGGTAGATGTAAATGCGACAAGATGTGCATATGACTGTTTATCATTGTGTGTTGCGATAACCGCAAATCGTTGATGCTTACATAACTGCTGAATCTGACGTCTTAACTCTTTTTCATTCATATTGGCCAACTTGCTGGTTTTCAAGAGATTAAACGAGGATCAGATTTCAATATCGTAAGTGCCTTTATCACACTTCGTTCTTTATCCTTTATCTCTAGCATAAGATCAAAATCATATGGTCTTGAATTACGCAGAAAAACTTTGAAATCAGATTTGTCAAGATGCTCTGCATGTGCTCCTGTTGTCGTATGAGGTTTCTGTGAACTGTAATCAACCATTGGAATTCCGTCTTTTTCCGCCCAGGTTTTTTTACAGGATTCTAACACGTCACAGAATGATTCGTGGTTGTTAAGTAGCGTATGATGGAAATAATCAAATAAAACAGGTATTTTAATTTTTTTATGAATCAACAAACAATCCTGGATATCGTAGCTTTTTTCATCGTTTTCAATAACAAGTCGGCGCTTAAGTGAAGCATCTAATGATCGATAACGATCAATAAATCGTACGATACTTTTTGATTTATCGGTATAGACGCCGCCGACATGAAGCTGTATTTTCGCCGTTGTATCAAGCCCCATTAGATCAAGAACCTCAGCATGGTATGCAATTTCTGCAACACTTCGCTGGAACACCTCCTCGCGAGGTGTATTTATTACGATGAACTGATCAGGATGCATGGAGATGCGCATATCATTTTTCATGATAAACTGACCTATTTTTTTGAATTGGTGTCGAAAATGTTTTTGCCAGGGGAATGTGCATACAGGATGAGAGGCAAATGGGATGATATCAGAGGAGATTCTAAAAAAAAGCATTCCATATTTAAGATTAAATCGTAATATGTGTAATAGGCAATTAAGGTTGTTTTGTATTGTCTGCTGTAATCGTTCATCTGAATATGACCGTAAACGAAAAGTACGGTTACCCTTGCAGGAAAGGGAGCGGTTGATACAGGGATATCCTATCTTCATTTCCAGAAATCTCTCACGTTACTTGCTTTTATTGCTTCAACGTCTAATAGTTCATCAGGATATGGTTGAAAAAAGGTTTGTGGAAGAAGATATGGTTGTTCAAATCGGATCACCCAGGATCGAACGAGGTTTATAGGAACACTTAACGATATCAGTCCGTTGCGGAATTTCTGAATAAGACTTGCATAAAACTTTTTTTCATTGTCCTTTAGGTCTTGTGATACATATCCAAACGCATGATTCAGAACATTGATTTGAGTGGTATATCGCGGAGCTTTGGAAAATGCATTATGAAGATGATGTTCATACTCTGAAAACATAGTATGAAGGGGTTGTTTGTCCTGGTTTGCTAGAATGTTGCCAAGAATTCGTAATTCTTTTTGGCTGTATCCCATGAGCAAGAACTTATTTTCAGTGTGAAACATAAGGAGTTTCTGCAGTGAGGCAGCTTGTTTGATTCTGCGGAAGGCGGCAAAGGTAAAAATTTTGGTGAAATAATGTTCTTGAATGATTGGGTTTTGTAAACGCATTTCATCCTCTATTGCTAAAAAAGGAAAATGGTGCAGTATTTGTTCGCCAAAAAAACCTGCCTCCCGTCGTGTTGCTGCAGAGTGTGTTACCGCAGGATAGATTTTTACATCGCGCGTCCCACAGGACGGCGATTGGGATTTTAACAAAAAGCCTTCAATGTTTCGTTGATTTGTAAGAAACCGTTGTGAAAATGAACTCATCTCTTCGGTAATATCACGGTTTGTATTTGGCTGGAGCAGATATTTCTTTGTTTGTTTTTCAATGATGCGAATAGGGTTCCGAGGGACGCCTAACCCAATCTCTACCTCCGGGCATATCGGCAGAAACTCAACATGTGGTTTCATCCTACTTATGATTTCACTGCGGATGATTTGCGCGTTATATCGGCAGAAGTCAAATTCAATACATCTGCTTATCACAATCCGCGGTTTTACAAATGGTTTCATAGGTATTACTCTGAAGAATTTTCATGTGTATGGGCGGTACGATTGCAGAATGATGTACTAAATTTAGTTCCTATCGTGTCAATGAGATTAGAAAATACGGTAAGTAAGATTTTCGAAATCATCGGTTTTACTTTCATGTCATACAAAATGAAGGGATGACGCATGATTTGTTCTGCAGTCCAATGATACATCTCAGATGCTGTTTTTATCGATATTAGGTATCGTTTTGGGATAAAAACGTATCCTTCCTCTGCCTCCTTCTGCCAGTCACAGTACCGTTCAAGCTGTGTTTTAATGAATCGTGAGAATTGGTCAGGGCGTTGTTTCACATGCTCATAGGTCAGATTCTCAAGCCCATGTTGTTGTATCTCTGTTTGTGGAAAATAGACGCGCCCGAGGTCTAAATCTTCATCAATGTCCCGGATGAAATTGATATACTGCATCGCTCGCCCGAGATATTTTGCATGTGTAAAAGACTCCTTAGGTAGCCCGATGATCTTTGCCATCATAAGCCCAATGACTTCTGCGGAACCGTAGATATACTCCAGGACGTCATCAAGAGTGTTGTAGTGTTTCTTGGTCAAATCAAGCTCCATGGAATGGAGGAATGCTTCAATCCATTCATACTGAAAGCCTTTACGTTCCGCTAATCGGACAAATGAATCAATGATGATATCCCCGGTTTCCTTTCCCTCTTTGGCTTGATAATATTTCTCTTTTAACTCATAGAATCCTTCACGGTTTTGTGGCTTGATATCAACGTAATTGTCGGTTTTACGGACAAAACCATACAGGATGAATACTTCTCGTCGTATATGCGTTGGGAAAAACAAACTACTGTAGAAGTAAGTACGACTTCCTTTACGAAAGATAGAGAAAAAGGTTTTATCGATGATCATATGCGTTCCTTATCTCTGAAGCTACGATTTGAGAGGAGATGATAACCATAGGCACACCAATACCTGGGTGTGTATAGTGCCCGGTGTAATACAGCCCTTTTACTTTTTTACTTTTATGGGTGGAGCGGAAGACCGCGGTCTGCCCCAAGGTATGTGCCAGCCCAAGAGCAGTTCCTTTATAGGCATGATACTGTTGTGCAAAATCCTGATGGGCAAACAGTCGTTTCACTACTAGTCTGTCCTTAATGTTCTCCCCGGTGAGTGTTTCGAGATGATCCATGACCTTCGTGAAATACTTCTCTCGGGTTTCTTGCGTGTCTCGTAGCCCTGCTGCGACTGGGATGAGGATGAAAAGATTTTCGTCTTCAGTGGGTGCCACGGTTGGGTCGGTTTTCGATGGGCAGCTGACGTAGTAGGAGGGGTCTTCAGGCCATCGGGGGTTATGGAAGATGGTGTTGAAATGGTCTTCCCATTGAGGGGAAAAATACAGGTTATGATGAGCAAAGGCTTTGATTTTTCCTTTCACCCCAAGATACATCAGGAGAGCTGAGGGAGCAATAGCCTTTTTGTTCCAGTACTCCTCAGGATAAGTTTGATATTGTTTGTCCAACAGATGGGTTTCTACATAAGGGTAATCGGCATTGGCGATCACAACATCAGCAGCCATGTTACCTTTCGAGGTTTTCACCCCGGTAACCTGTTTGTTTTTGACATTTATCTTTTCCACTTCTGAATTATACTCGAAGGTCACCCCTTGTTCGCTAGCGAGTCGTTCGAATCCCTTTGCAAGTGCTCCAAATCCGCCATCGGGGTACCATACACCAAGGTTGAAATCCACATGGGACATCAAGGAATACAAAGCAGGGGTATCAAAGGGTGTTCCACCTAGAAATACCATCGTATATTCCAATATTTTTCGCATCTTGGAATCAGTGATAAACCGTTTTGCATATTCATCCAGGCTAGTGAAGATATGCAGTTTGCTTCCTTTGAGAAGGAGCCGGAGACTAAAGAAATCCCAGAGATGGTGGTATTCCTTATAGATGAACTCATTCATCGCAATTTGATATTGATATTCAGCTGCAGCAAGATATTTTTTTAATTGTTCACGTCCTCCCTTTTGGTAGCGTTCGAAGAGCTGCAAGTTCTGTTCAAGATCGGGCGACACTTCAACGATTTCTTCCTTGTTAAAAAACACTCTGTATGCGGGATTGAGTCGGACAAGCTTGTAATAATCATCTGGTTTTTTGCCGAATTCCGCAAAGAACTTTTCGAACACATCAGGCATGAGGTACCAGGATGGTCCCATGTCGAAGACGAACCCTTTTTCTTTCCATACAATTGCTCGTCCGCCTGGTTGGTCGTTTTTTTCAAGGATAGTTACATGATATCCGTTGCTGGCAAGGAGTGCTGCAAGAGACATACCACCAAATCCAGCACCGATGATTATGATTTTTTTTTCCGTCATGTTTATCCCTTTTTCAATTAATAAATATCTATTGGAATAAATATTTTATGATTAAATCAGTTCGTATCATAAATAGGTGGTATCATCTACGAGAACTATCTTTTTTCTTGGATATCCATCGTTTTTTAAAAAATAAATACAACATGAGATAAAAGGATAGCATCGAGTAATTGTAAAAGAAATCCTCTAGAGGTATGGTGAAGAAACGCCCGTTCCAGAGCTCGTCCCCACCCCAAATGGCTGCTGGATTATACAGCACAATAGGAATTGAAGTCAGTAGATAGTTGAAAATAATGAAAGGTATCATCGAGATGCCTATGTAAAGCCAGTAGTTTTGTGATTGCAGGATGCCTGGGAAACGCCAAAGTGCGATTATTAAAAAAAATGCACACGACATCAGAGCAAGAATCGTATAGTCTTGGTGATAGAATGCTATACTCCCCAGAATGAACAGCACAATCAAACTAATATAGAAGAGCTTGTTTAACTTGATTTTTTTATCAGGAAAGAAATAGTCAAGGTTCTCGTAGATGAATATACAGGAATAGGGGACAACGATGAAGAACAATATCTCCTCGAGGGGTAATCCGATGATGGTGATTCTAGAGAGATACTCATAATTGAACCACCAGTCTCCTCGTGCTGTGACAATCGCATCCCAGATGATATAGCCTGAGCCGACAATGGCGATCGCAGGGAACAATGCCTTGTAATACCGATAATAGGCGAACTTCCACTTAAATGAAAGTAAGAATGGAAACAGAATGATGAGGATATCTAAGATAAGATAATTTATAATCATGAATCTCCCGCTTTTCAAACCTTACTACTTGTATATGACGGTGATTTAAGAAGATTCTGTGATTTTATTTGTTTCATTGTAAAAAAAGAGAAAGGAATTGGAAAAACACGTTTAGGTTTCTACAGGATACCCCGCGTCTGCCCATGCTCGATAGTTCCCTTCTAATCGATAGACATAGGGGAAACCAGCATTCACCAACGCCTGAGCACTTGCAGTGGAGGGCGGATCAGTGTGACAGTAGACAAGATAGGTCAGGTTTTTATCTAGAGTGGGAATCGTCTTATTCAAGGTTCCATCTGCCCAGATATAATTCACCGCACCAGGAAGATGCCCTAGGTTGTAGATATTAAGGCCAACCACATCGATGATGAGATCAAATGTTCCATTTTCATACAAGCTGTAGGCCTCAGCAGGTGGTATATCCATATAGGTTGGTTTCAGATTAATTATAAAAAGGAACACCAGCCAACAGATCTGTGAAGAACGATAGAAGGCATCTGACGTGGTGATGGATGCATTCATATAAAACATACCAAGTCCAAACGGGCTTGGAGTTTGTTTGTTCAAAGGTCGTAATGGAATCGACACTCGTTCATTTGAACCGAGTTGATCAATCACTCCAGATCGTATTTGGTTTTTGTAAATAAGTCCAGTTCCGGAAATCTGTGGTTTAGCCCGAAAACTCCATTTCACGTCTTGATATGTCTCATTTCCGCTGTTTTGTATTTCAATATTCACTCCCAAGAACAGTGGTGCTTTTGAAAAGGAAATGGTAATGTCATCTTCTGATTGGAGTGTAGACCATGGTTGATTATCATTTTTTATTACAATAGTAGTATCATTTAATTGGTATGAGATCGTAGCCCCCACAATGACGTAGCTTGATAACACCAGCATTATTGCAAAGAATATTGTATATCTTTTTTTCATGATTTTTCTCCCCTTTCATTTAAAAAATAAGAGGTGGTTTAAATATATTATACAAAAAGTATTTATATATCTTCCCTACGAATATGTTACACAATCAATAATTCAAATTTTTCAGTTAAATAAAAAGGGATACCATAATAAGAAACGATGAAAGAAAACCAGATATTGCATTTCGTATAGCATATTTCGTTGCGACATCTTGTTGAATAGATTTTTTTATAATAGAGATAAAAGAGATAGATAAGGGGAGAAATGCAAGAATGGTGATTACCCAAAGATTGATAATATCATTAAACCATCCAATAACTGCTAGGATAAAAAAATAGAAAAAAGTAATGAGATAAAGTAAAAAAATTGTGATAAAAGAAAAATACCGCCCTTTTATTACGATGAGATTTCGTTTTCCTCCATGGATATCTGCCTCCATATCAGGTATCTCAAAATTCAGTATCACCGTCAGACCAAGGAATCCGAAGGGAATCACGAAAATGATCAAATCAGATGTTAGAGTCCCTGTCAGGATAAGATACCCCCACCCAGGGAACATGATTCCTGCTAGTAAATGAGGGATTTCACCAAAACCCCGATACACGAGACGAAGTGGTGGTGCTGAATAAAACCAGCAAAAAAACACGGCAACGCCGATATATGCGATGACCCAAATAGGCAATGATGCGAAAATGATAAACAGGCTTGTTAAGAGGAGGGAGAGAATAAACATTGTGACTGATGCCCATTTTGCAAATGGGAGGAGTTCCGGATACTCTAATAATACTCCACTACCCCCAGAGAAACCAAATTGTCTGTTGTGTTTATCTGCTTCATAATCAAAATGATCATTTGCAAATGACGCTGCTATCTCAATGATAAATAAGATGCTAAAACCCCAGAGGAAATTGACAAGAGAAAAGGACGTCCCAGAACTAAGTGCGAACAGGACACCGATAAGGAAAATTGGTATCACTGCCAGAACAATAGGCATTCGGGCCAATTTTACAATTTGCCAAAGATATATAAGTTTCACCAGGGTAACTCCTTAAAATTATGCTAATACAAAAGTCCATTGGTATTTAAATTTTGAGGTTATTGATATTATATATCAATTTTTTTATTTATTTGTATAACCACAATCTTTATATGGAACTCTTATCTATGTAAGTAACAATAGAAGGAGGTTATATTATTCGAAAAAAACTTGTTATAATACAATGCTGTTTATTGTTGTTGATCTCAAGTGTATGTGCGTCCGGCATGCAAATGCAGAGGGGAAAAGAAGGAACGTCTATTCAAACACCTAATGTTGAAGTGGAGGTTATTACCGGGGGCCTTGGTGTTACTGCTATGATCCGTAACCAAGGTTCTGTCAATTTGACTGGTATCACATGGCAGATCAGCCTTGATGGTGGTCTGGTACTTCTTGGTAAAAAAACAGAAGGGACAATATCTCTGCTACGACCAGAGAAAGCTGAGGCAATTAAAGTTCCACTTATTTTAGGTTTTGGGAAAACTTCTATCACTGTTACTGTTAACGCATCTGAAGCTACCCATGATGAAAAAACCTCTCGGGCACGCTTACGTGTTGTGTTTGTTCGTCTTATCCCTGGAGACAGTAACGCACTTACTGCAACATTAAATTTGGTCGCGTCAGATATAAAGGCTCCAACAATGCTTACCATTGCTGGTGATGGAACAAACCGTCTCTTTGTGGCCGACCAACCTGGAATAATTTATGTCATTGACGACGGGAAAGTCCAGTATTCGCCACCGTTTTTAGACCTGACAAGTAAGATGGTCAAGATCAACCCAATCTATGATGAACGAGGATTGCTTGGTCTTGCGTTCCATCCAGAGTATGTGACCAACGGTCGGCTCTTCGTTTATTATAGTGGACAAAAAACAGCAGAAGGAGTAGATCATGAAAGTATCATCGCAGAGTACACAGTCTCAGCTGAGGACCCCAATATCGCTGATCCCTCATCAGAGAACATCATCCTTCGCATCAACCAACCAGAGGCAAACCACAACGGTGGTCAGCTGGCTTTTGGACCGGATGGATATCTATACATCGGAGTGGGCGATGGTGGCGGAGCTGGCGATCAGCATGGAGACATCGGCAATGGACAAAATACTAGTACGCTACTTGGAAAAATCCTTCGGCTAGATGTTGATGGAGGCACACCATATGCTATTCCACCAGACAATCCCTTCATCGGAGCCGAGGGCCTAGATGAAATCTATGCGTATGGGTTCCGGAACCCGTATCGATTTTCATTTGATCGGGTCTCAGGAGCGCTTTACGCTGCAGATGTGGGCCAGGATGAATGGGAGGAAATCGATATCGTGGAAAGTGGAGGGAACTATGGATGGCGGATCCTCGAAGGGACGCATCCTTATGACATGGATTTAGCAGAGTATCTGAACATCAGCATTGAGACGTTGAAAGCCCCGATCCATGAATATAGTCATAACATAGGAAGGTCTATCATTGGTGGGTACGTATATCGGGGCACTCAGTCGCCATCTCTTTCCGGTTTGTATGTGTTCGGTGACTGGAGCACGCAGTTTACAAAACCCGATGGGAAGCTGTACTATCTTTCTGAGATAGAGCCTGGCGTATGGGAACGATCCGAATTTTCTTTAGCCAATGAAAAACCTTTGAAGCGGTTCATCTTTGGTTTTGGTGAAGATGAAGAAGGAGAGATTTATCTGGTGACAACGCGTTTTATCGGATCAGTCTTACGATCTGGGGAGATTTGGGATTTAACGGTTGAATAGGAAAGTGAGAATATGAAGTATAGAACATATACGATGTTTGTAATCATGCTTCTCATCGGAACTCTGATGGTAAGCATTCAGGCAGCTGCCCATAACCCACGGTTCATGAAACTTGATTATGAACCTGAGACCCTGCAGGTGTTAATCCTGCATTTCTCCTTAGCTCCCAAAATACATTATGTGTACAAAGTGGATATTGAAAAAAACGGGGAGCTCTACACTAGTGAATCGTATAATAGTCAACAACGGTTCATCTTTTTCCGTTATTCCTATAATGTAACAGCAACAAGCGGTGATCAGCTGACAGTCACTGCGTATTGCAGTTTGTTTGGGAAACTCACCAAGTCACTGATTACCTAAAAGAGATACAAAGAAAAAAATTAGGCTGACGTCGGATTATATTCAGGGTTAGCGTACTTCTTGCTTGCATAGAGAAATCCAAAGCATATCCCTTCATGTGCTGTGCTCTTTTGATGATGAAAAGAGTGGGCATATAAGACACGCCTGATGTACTTGCTTTTAGGTCGGTATTTTATTTTTACACGTCGGTGGAAGAAGATATCATGAACCAAGAAATAACCAGCACCGTACATCGCAACCCCGATGCCAAGGAAGAGCCGTATATCAAAGCCTCCGAAGAAGCCGGTGAATATTAGGATGATCGAAAGTCCAGCGAAGAACAAACCAAAGACATCGTTTTTTTCAAAACGTTTCTTTGTATATCGATGATGATCCTCATGGAGGAACCATCCAAACCCATGCATGACATATTTGTGAAGGAACCATGCGACTCCTTCCATGAATAGAAACGTCAGTAGCATGACGAAGAGATAGATGACTAGAAGTGTTGTATCTAGCATGGAGAAACCTCATCAGCCAAAATTCACACTATATTATATATTTTTTGGCTCTTCAGAAGAAAAACATGCATCATAAATATTATATATGAACTTATATAATATGTTTTATACTTCTTCGGAAGGTTTAATAATACAGGATCGTGTATGGAAAGAAAAATCTCCCTGGGTGTTCTTCTGCTTGTTATCCTTATTATTATAAATGTACTCATCGGGGGAATGCTTATCTTTTTTATCCAGGACATCAGAGAACCTGAAATTAAAGTGGAGTTCATCCTCTCACAGATAACCACCGATGAATTAAGATTCACAGCAAAAATCTCTATGAAAAACAACAATCAGTATGACCTAGTTATAAAAAACCTTAATATCATAGGAAAAACACCTGATGGAGACATTATCTTAGACGTACGTTTCGTCGGGGGTTCAATCCCCGCTAGACAGCAGAGAGTCTTTGCGACTAATGAAACACTTGCGTTTTACGGGGTTCTTTCCTCAAAGATTTATAGCTCTGTTCAGGGGATATTTGGATTGAACTTCGCAGGGATTTTTGAAAAAACCATCCCGTTTCACATCAATATCACTGCCTCATTCCAAGACCTTTTTAAAAATATTTCATCACCAACACTTAGCATTCTAGCGGAAGTCACCGAAATAACCGAAAATGGTGTACTGTTCCAAGGGAATGTACGGGTGAATAACCCTAATCTGTTTGAAATGTCACTGGAGGATTTTGCAACCCGAGTAGAAACAGAAGATGGAGACTCTGTCGGGGAATTTTCACAGATACAAGGGACCGTCATTGCGAATGGAACAACTGATTTTTTCCTCAACGGTACTCTCTTCTATGAAGCTTTAAATGCGAAGACATTGAACCTTATCGTTGCAGGAAATGCAGGAGTTCATCTTATGGGTATCGATAAATCAATTCCTCTTTCAGCTTCCGCTCAGCTCCTGGTCCCCGATATAAAAGAATTACTGTTCCATAACGAGTCATTGGGTATTACCCTTTCTCTTGATGCGAAGATTCGTTTCCGTGGATTTCTGACAACAATAGGATTAGCGTTGTACAATCCAAGTAAAATTCCCTTACAAGCACATGACCTCATCTGCAGCATCTATGGATTAACCGGTGAAAACAAAAAATTGATCGCTCAAAAACCTATGCAAGTCTCGACGCTTGAACCAGAAAAACAGGATTTTCTTGAAACACAGATTTTTGTTCCTTATCTGAAGTTGGTGACCGCGGGGATTAGAAGATTGTTCCCTGACTGGTTTGTTATTAGACTCCAAGGAAATTTTTCGATTGCAGGGGTGGATCAAGCAATCCCTGTCTTAATCGATGCAACCATCAGTCCGCATGTTATTGGTTTGTAACCACAGGCATATATATCAAAATGTTATTCAAATCTAGTGATGACACAGGAAATACCATTTATTTTGGTAAAAAAAATTGGACACCTTGAGATACGCAGATACCCGGAAGTGATCCTAGCGGTTGTCCAAGATAATTCTGATGATTCTGGATTTAGTCTTCTTTTTCGGTATATCAGTGGTGAAAACAAAACACGGCGTCGAATCGCGATGACCGCTCCGGTCATCACCTCTGAAAGGATAGCGATGACAGCACCGGTGATCACAAAGAACAATTACATGGCCTTTGCTATTCCTTCATCGTATACGAAGGAGACGGTCCCGGTTCCAACGAATCCTGCTGTGAAAATCGACATACAACCTGAAAAAGAAATGGCGGTGCTACGCTTTGGTGGCCGTACAACACATGCTGTAGTAGAAAGATATTTACAGAGACTTATAACTATGCTGCAGGAGCAGGCAATACAGATGAACGGAGACCCTGTCTTGATGCGGTATAACAGTCCATTCACCCCTGGTTTTTTACGAAGAAATGAAGTCGCTGTGGAAATAAAAATGATAAATGAAAAAGATAAAGAGGAGAGAGATTAGATGAAAAAATACGATGTCATCGTCGTAGGAAGTGGATCAGGTGGGGGGATCGTTGATGCAGCACTGTCCCATGGAATGAAGGCTGCCTGGGTTGATAAAGGACCCTTGGGTGGAACGTGCCTTAACGTGGGATGTATCCCTTCCAAGATGGTGATTCATCCAGCAGATAGAATCATGGAGATTTTGGAAGCAAAAAAACTGGGGATAAAAGCAGAAATCAAAGAGATTGATTTTCAAGCGATTATGAAACGTGTCCAACGACCAATACAAGAGAGTAATAAAGCGATGGAACAGGGGATTACCCACTCGCAGAACCTTGATTATTATCACGATACTGGTTATTTCATAAAAGAGTTCACACTGCAGCTGTCCAATGAGGAGATTATGGGTGAAAGAATTTTTCTTGGTTCTGGTGCACGACCACTTATTCCTCAGGTAAAAGGCCTAGATTCTGTCCCATATTTGACCAATGAAAATGTGTTTTCTTTACAAGAAAAGCCACAAAGCCTGGTAATCATAGGAGGTGGATATATCGCTATGGAGTTTGCTCATTTCTTCTCCGCGGTTGGTACTACGGTTACCATATTTCAGCGAGGTACCAGATTACTGCCCAATATTGAGCCTGAAATCTCAGCTGTTTTGAAAAAACAATTAACTAAACGCATGCAGATCTTTCTAAACACAGAGGTCTTCGAGGTACAACAGAAGGGAAACGAGTGTGTGGTACGAGGGAAAGAGAGCAGTACGGGTAAAGAGATCGCCATCGCTGCTGAGAAGATTTTCGTTGCAGCAGGAAGGAAATCCAACGCAGACCTATTGAGGGTTGAAAACACAGGTGTTCAAACCGATGCACGGGGGTATATCAAGGTTAATGAGTACCTTGAGACCAGTAAGAAGAATATTTGGGCGTTTGGGGACGCGATTGGAAAAGCGATGTTTAAACATGTGGCAAACGAGGAGGCAATGATTGCCTGGAATAACGCGTTCCACGAAAAGAAAACAAAACTGGACTACCAAGTGATTCCCTACGCAGTCTTTACCTATCCCGAGATTGCGGCTGTTGGGTTAACGGAGGAGGGAGCAAAAAAACGTTCGGAGATTCTTGTTGGAACCGCACGATATTCAGATGTTGCGAAGGGTGAGGCAATGATGGAGCAGGAAGGGTTTGCAAAAGTAATCGTCGAGAAGCAAACAGGAAAAATAGTAGGATTCCATATCATCGGACCATATGCACCCATGCTTATACAAGAAGTGATCAATGCGATGGCACTGGGCGGAAACATCGCGTTTATCTCCCATGGAATGCATATTCATCCTGCGCTCCCTGAGTTGATTTTAAGAAGCCTAGGGAATCTCCACGAGGTGTGATACTACAAAAAAATTCTTTGCAAACCTTAAGATCAAACCCAAGACATAGTTCTATCTTCTGGTTTCGAGTTGTATCGCCTCATAAGGGCATACCTCATGGCAGCAGTAGCACGCGATACATTTTGAGTAATCTACTACAGCTAGGCTTTCCCTGATTTGTATTGCTTGCTTTGGACAAATCTCTACACATTCACCACAAGCGGTGCATTTCTTTGTTGGAGTTGGTAGTTGATGATGATTCTTCAAACCAAGTGTTATCAAACCAGTGCTTGAGGGTAAACGAAAATCTTTGGTGTGGACAGTTTGAGGAGAAAGCAGAGGATACTGTATCTCAGTTGGCCATAGGCGTCGTATTTTTGCTTGTCGTAATGTTGGTATCTTCATCGGTTCTATCCCGAGCAGGTCGCATACTGCAAGATCCATTGCGATTGAATCATCTGACGCAAGAAGCAATCCAAGGTCAACTGGGGTGCCCCCAGAAGGTCCATCGCCCTGCATGCCAACGATACCATCCATGACGATGAGATCCGGTTTTCTGACAGAAAGGACGTCTAGCAGCATATCAGCAAACGCGGTTCGCTTGAAGAAAAGGGAATGATACTTTGCCTTTGTTAATCCAGGTACCGCCCCATACATAATCTTTGATGCAAGGGTCATGATCATATAAGAATGTGTTTTTATCTTAGGAACCGTGATTATCTTATCAGCGTTAAGAACAAAATTACAAAACATGGTTTTTTTTAATCTCTTCGCCTGTGGAATGATTATTTTTGTACTACCCATCTCATAATTCAATTCGATTCCAAGTTCTTTTGCAAGGGCAACTAATCCTGATTTCTGATACGCTTTTTCCAATCGTCTTTTTGTAAAGGGTCCCATTGGAGAATCACCGATGAATGGAACCGCCCCAATACCCAAGATAGCCTTTGCTAGCGCTTTAATCACCATTGGATGGGTCACGACTGCTTTTTTCGGTTCACTAGGGATGAGAAGATTGGTTTTTAATAAGACACGCTCTCCTTTCTGAATGTAGTGTTTCATCCCACCAATGGGTTGTAAAAGCGCATGTATATTAATGTCGTTGTAAGTGCTTTTTTGTATAGTGACAAGAGTTGTTTTCGGTGGAGTTGTAAAAACCATTTTTATGTTCAGCTCCAAGTTAGGTAGTTTATTGGAAGATAGTATATATACTAAGTAACTTCATTTAATTTATCGGTGTTTGAGCAAGTCGCGCGGTCCCAAGCAACTGCCGGTCATTTCTAAGAACTCGAAAAGTTATTTGCTCGCCTGCTTTCCGTGTCCAAATCATATGACGCACATCCTCCATTCCTTTCATTTGTTTTCCTTCGATTTCAACGATGATATCTCCTGGTTTGAGTCCTGCTTGGTCTGCAGGGCTTTTTGTTTCTATTTGTACAATGAGTGCACCCTCATCTGAGGAGAGTTGATAGTAGGATGCAAGAGCAGGATTGACATCTATGCCAAGAATACCAAGCCACGGTCGTGTGACCATACCATAGGTAATAAGCTCGTTTGCGACGTCTTTTGCGATGTTGATGGGGATAGCAAATCCGATGCCATGAGCAAACGGGATTATTGCGTTGTTGATTCCAATGATCTTTCCTTCGGAATCGATGAGTGGCCCACCGCTGTTGCCTGGATTGATGGCTGCGTCGGTTTGTATCATATTTTCCAGCACTCCTCGTTCTGAGGGAATATTTCGTCTGATTGCTGAGATAACACCAATAGTCACAGATGGCCCACCGGATAATCCTAAAGAGTTTCCTATCGCAATTGCCATCTGTCCAGATTGCAGCTTGTCTGAGTCGCCAAATTCCCCAGAGTAGAAATTGTTTCCAGTGATTTTTATCACAGCAATATCCGTACACGGGTCGGTTCCTATCACGTGTCCTTCGTATTTTTCACCATTGCAGAGATAAACATCGACCGTTTTGGTCCGTTCGACGACATGGTTATTGGTTAAGATGTATCCTTCGGGATGTATGATGATCCCAGAGCCAGCTCCTTGAAGTTCATAGGTATTGAACTGGTTATTTCCCATGATTCGTTTAGTAACTATGTTTACGACACTGGGACTAACCTTTTCTACTGCTTTGATGGTTTTTTCTTCATTGAACATTTTTTTCTAGTCCCCTACATTTTTCATTTTCTCTCTACATACCATTATAGTTAACAATTGTTAATTAACTTTTCTATGCTATGAAATGACAGCCACTAACAACCCTCCCTGGTTCTAAGCATAGAAGTAAAACGATGATACATCTCAAGAATATCCACCTTCCATGAGATATATAGCATGTCTCTCCCCCAAGGAAGAAAACGCCAAAAGGGGCTTTACGATACAAACATAGGGCGATTCATCCCTGACTAAAAAGTCATGATTCTCACGCTCAAATTTGGTTAAATATAAATAAAAAACCGTGTCAATGCTTCTTCCTCTATAGAAAAGTTTTTCATGGAATCATAGAAAATTCCATAAGGTTTTTCGCAAGTAAGGTCTTGTTCACACGCTTTTGATTTCCAAGGCTATCAAATGGTTTCTCACCGTAGTCATGTCCTGGATAAACAATCAATTCATCTGGAAGAGTCATAATTTTTTCATGTAGGGATGAAAACATCTCACGAAGATTCCCTCCGGGTAAATCCGTTCTCCCGCAATCTCCGATAAATAGAGTATCACCGGTCAACAACAATTTTTTTTCAACTATTATGCAGATACTACCTTTCGTATGACCTGGTGTGAGAAGAAAATCAAGAGAGAGTCTTCCGAGTTTTAATTGGCTTCCATCGTGTACAACCACATCGGGTCTTACCGGTAATTTTTTTCCGTCTTCCTCGGATGAGACGATCCTAGAGGAAGGAAACCGCATTTTAAGACGTTTGGTCTCACCGGTATGATCACTATGATGATGGGTAAGAATGACATAGTCCAAAATCAAGTTTTTTGATGCAAGAAAATGAAAAGTACTTGCTGCATCAAAACCAGGGTCAACAACTGCTGCTTTTTTATGAACAACACAATACACAACATAACTAAAGTTATCATATCCAACCCTAAGCTGTTTAATTGGCACAATATCACCGCGTCCTGACCATAAATATAACGGTAATTAAATATTGGGTTTCATCAATCTAGGTGTTTAACGTGTAATAGGGTGATAATCGTTGTATATTGGAAGCATTACCTTTTTTATCCCCAATTGCATTGTCTTCTTATAATAGAGGCATTGTTTTTTTATATGTTTCCAGCCTCGCAAACCAGGAAACAAAAGAAGGTAATAAGGGAGAAGAGAAATGTCAAAAGAAGGAGAGAACGTACAAGAAACAAAAGAGCACCAGTCAAAGAGAAATGTCATCTTTACACCAAAAACATCAGCGTTACTTGTCATTGACCTGCAACACTATTTCTGCAATCCACAGTCCCATGCATATTTTAAGGATGCAGTAAAAATACTCCCAAACATACAAAAACTCATTAAAAGTTATAGAGGACAATCCCTTCCAATTATATTCACTAGATATGCCTTGCTTCGAACAGAACCACCAGGAGCTATGGGGCGCTGGTGGAACGATGTTCTGTATGACGACCAACCAATGGCTCGTCTCATAGATACTCTTCAACTGTTGCCAAAAGAACTAGTAGTCAGAAAAACACAGTACAGCGCGTTCTTTGAAACAAATCTCGATAAAATCTTAAAAAAACATCATGTAACCAGCCTTGTTATCACCGGAGTCTTGACCCATCTGTGCTGTGAAACTACCGCACGGGACGCCTTTATGAGAAACTATGATGTATTTTTCGTAACCGATGCAACCGCATCTGATTCAAAGAGGTTTCATACCGCAAGTCTTGCAACACTATCTGATGGATTTGCCATTTTGACAACCACGAGGGAGGTTTGTGTATGGCTGAGAGAAACAATGTAACGATACTTGGTGCTGGACCAGCGGGAATCTCTGCAGCAATCTACCTTAAACGAGCTGGTTTTCATCCTCTTGTTTTTGAGAAACAAAAGCCAGGTGGTCTTCTTAAACACGCTCATCTTGTTGAAAACTATCCTGGTTTTTCTTATGGCATCACCGGATTAAGGTTAGCGGAACGGTTTGTAAAACACTTTCACAAAATGGGAGTTACTACTATACCATCAGAGGTACATCACGTGGATTACAAGAATGATGCATTCATCATTAGAACAGAGATGGAAACTTATTTGTCAACTGCAATCATCATCGCCACAGGAACCCATCCGAAAAAAATACGAATCAATGGTGCATCTTCGCTTGAAGGTACACAGCTTTTTTATGAACCATATGCGATTCCTCATCAAGTAAACACAGTAAAAAAAAGGATTCTTGTAATAGGTGGAGGAGATATCGCATTTGATTATACCTTAAGCCTTTTAGACTGGAGTCATAAGGTGACTATTCTTTGCAGGTCAGAACCATCCTGTCTTCCACTGCTTCAAAAACAAGCCCTTCGAAAAGGGGCTGTATTTTATAGCAAATGCATTGCACAGAAAGTACAGAGGAATCGCAAGGAGCTGTTTCTTCAATGCAGACAGGGTGATCAAAATATGGAGCTTTCTACTGATTTCATTCTCATCGCATGTGGAAGGAACCCGAACATCTCGTTTCTCTCCCCAAGTCTTAAAAAGCATTTCGATGATCATGCAAATGCTGGCAAGACATCTCTACCAGGATTGTGTTTTGCAGGAGATGTCATGCGTGGAACATATCGGCAGACAGCAATTGCTGTTGGAGACGGGATATTCGCAGGGATGATGATGCAGCGCTATCTCAAAGAGAAAGGAGATGCATCATGAAGATTCTTGCGGAGTTCGGACGAGATGAACTAGCAAAAGTATACGTAGCACAACTGCGAGAACAAGAGCTATCAACAAAAAATAACAAGAGATATCTTGTCGAGTTTGTCGAATCGGTTCAGCCTCCGCTTCCACGAGATAAGAAATGGGTATTAATCGTATCATCCATGTTTGGATGTCCTGTCCAATGTAAAATGTGTGATGCGGGTGGTGATTTTTCTGGATGTCTAACTACACGGGAGATCCTATCACAAATAGACTATATGGTGCATCGACGTTTCCCTAAAGGAAAACCAGCGACTTCGAAATTCAAAATCCAGTTTGCACGAATGGGAGAACCCTCGCTTAATCCCGCTGTACTGGAGGCATTAGAGCAACTGCCGAGGTTCTATGATACCTCCACACTCCATATCTCTGTTTCGTCAGTCGCACCACATACTAAGACGACTAAAAGGTTCTTTGACAGACTTCTACAGATAAAAAATAGATATTATACGCAAGGTCGGTTTCAACTTCAATTCTCACTTCATACCAGCGATGAGAAGAAGCGGGATGAGCTAATCCCTGGGAAAAAATGGTCTTTTAAGGAAATCAGAGCCTATGGCAAACGATTCTATCAACCAGAGAACGGTGATAAAAAAATCACCCTTAATTTCGCGCCTATCCAAGGGTATCCTATTGATGTTAAAAAGCTTTCAACATTTTTTACGCCGGAGTGTTTTCTGATAAAATTAACCCCAGTAAATCCGACTGTACGATCAAAAGAAGGTGGCCTTCTGTCAGTGATAGACCCAAATAACTTCACATCTGCAAACAAGCTTCTTACAGAGTTTCAGAAAAACGGCTATGAGGTTATTCTTAGCATCGGTGTGCTTGAGGAAAATCAGATTGGTAGCAACTGCGGTCAATTCATCCAACGGGCACTGGACATCGATAAACGTCCTGAGAAAAGTTATGAACTTGAACGCTATGCATATGACTGATTAAAAATGTGATAATCTATGAAGAGACAATTTCTCGTCATCGTTTTATTCAGTTGTGTTTTTTTTATCACTGGATGTATGCAAGAGAGAAACACAGAGTCAGTGACCCTCCCTACTCGGGAAAGTAAAATCCCATCTTCTGCTGTAAAGATAACCCCAGCAAACGATTCGTATCCTCCCCAGCTCCATACAAACGAGTTTATGCCACCAGCACCACTCCCGGATCCGGTGAACACCGCAGGAGCTGAAGACTCACCATTTATCACAAGTGATGGCTCTGAATTTTATTTTTTTTCACCCCCGATGTGACCGTACCTCCTGAGAAACAATTACTTGATGGGGTCACCGGCATCTATGTTTCCCATAGGATCGATGATACCTGGAGTAACCCCGTACGTGTACTCCTTCAGGACGTTGGGAAGCTTGCATTGGATGGATGCACCTGCGTCGATCAAAACATTTTATGGTTTTGCTCAGCACGTGAGGGTTATACCGGTGTTCAGTGGTTTTCTGCTCGGTATATTCAAGGAAAATGGAGCAATTGGCAGAAAATAGAGTTTAACCCGGATTATGAGGTTGGCGAGCTGCATGTCCATGGGGATGAGCTGTATTTTCATTCATCTCGAGCAGGGGGAAAAGGTCACCGTGACATCTGGATGTCAAAAAAAATCGCAGGTGAATGGCAGACTCCAGTAAATATTGAAGCAATTAATTCTGCTGATGACGAAGGATATCCATATATAACTCTTGATGGAAATGAACTTTGGTTTACCAGAACATATCTTGGAACCCCCGCTGTGTTCCGATCAAAAAAAGTCAATGGAACATGGCAATCACCAGAGCTTATCATTTCTCAATTTGCTGGCGAACCAACTCTTGACCCAGCTGGTAACGTGTACTTTGTGCATCATTTCTATAAAGAGGGAGTGATGCTTGAAGCAGATATTTACATTGCCTATCGAATCTAAAGAAAAAAGGATGACATTCCTTTAAAAAAAAAAAAAACACAAAGAAAGAAACGAGGTAAATTTCCCGTTTATCATCACGATAATAATGTGTAAATTTTACGAGGGATGATAAAAAATACGAAATAATAATACCCAGGTGATTCCTATCAATATAAAATAATTACCGACGTTAAGAGTTGGTACTCTATGAATCTACGGTTTGATTTGATGACAGAACTTTACGCAAAAGAAGTTATTGATATCTTCAATTATTATATAACGCATAGTTTTGCTGCGTACCCTGAATCACCAATGCCTTATCAATTTTACAATAAATTTTTAGAGATTACCAAAGGCTATCCTGCTTTTATTATAAAAAATAGCGATTCTGGGAAAGTAATTGGTTTTGTTTTTTACGACCGTATAATCCCTTTCCAGTATTTCGGGAGACAGCAGAAATTACCTATTTTTTGGTAAAGGATGAAACCAGCAAAGGAATTGGACAAAAAGCGTTAAAGAAACTAGAAGAAGAAGCAAAAAAAATTGGTATAACAATATTACTTGCAGATATTTCCTCTGAAAATATTTCAAGTATCGAATTTCACAAAAAGAACGGATTTAAAGAATGTGGACGATTTCACCATATAGGAAAGAAGAAAGGGAAATACTTTGATGTTGTATGGATGGAAAAGGAAATCATGTAAAGAAAAAGAAGATTTTATGTGTGCTGTCTTAGGATGGAAAATGCTTTTAGTACTGTGCTAAGTTTTATTCCTTTTATTATGGAATTGCTAAAAATCGTCTATCTGCTTAAGGATACAATATAATCATTTTTTTTTACAAAAGTAAAAATAATGCAGGTAGAAAGATTGTAATTCACAATTACAGGTAAAAGGAATCGTTTTATATCAGTTAAAGTGAAATGTTATGCTGGGGCGGGAGTATATCCCCAGCAGCAATGGTCATTGCAAAAAAGATATCGCATTGGGAAAATGATTCGAAGTATCTGCTGAGTAAATTATAAATTATTTATGAATTATCGTGGGTTGTTTTATGAAGTATTATGTTTATGTTATCCGGCTTAATCATGCAGTGTTGAGGTCTCGTAAGTTTAGACGTCGTAATCCAGATCTTAAGATAGGTCTTCCTTGTTTTTATGTTGGTCAGAGTTGTCATCCTCCAGAGATTCGTTTCTGGCAACATAAAAAGGGATACAAGGGGAATCGTTTTGTTAAGGACTTTGGTTTGGGTCTTTGCCCTCGATTATATGAAAGTTACAATCCGATAAATACTCGGAAAGAAGCAGAGATTATTGAAGCAAAACTCACTGAGAGTCTAAGAAGCAAGGGTCATGGGGTTTGGTCTCATTGAAATCCACATTTGAATTTTCTCTTAAATATAAAAAAAGTCCCAATATGAATATAGAGATAGAAAAGAATGGTAATAAATACCAATTCAGTGAATATCAAATGATCGGATGATTTATAAGAAAAAGAAAAACAAAGAAAGTTATCATGCTCGAAGAAAAAACGTATTTGATACATTATGTGAATTTGGTGTTAGTATCGGGCTCTCTAAAAGGATCATATATCGGTATCCTCTAAACCTTTTAGAAAAACTAATCCAAGAAACTAAAGATCGTCAATCAGTTACGCCAGCTGATTATTTTCTCAATGGTCTAAAAAGATCGCGAATGCAATATGGAGATTATCGAAAACGTGATCGGAAAAAGAAAAAAAGAGAATTTTAATATCTTTTTTAGCGTCGTGATTATGGGAATGCACTTGCATACGAGTTCAGTTATAAAAATTAACTTTTAACCCTGTTGTGAAAAAGAGAGGAAATACTTAGGTTTTGGATTAGTTATAACCATTTCTTATAAATGGAATTATTCTCTTAAGATCCGATGTCTCATCGACAGGTATTTGTGGTCAGCTTTTCATTGTTCTTGTTGCTGATTGGAAGGGTTTAATTTTAAATTCTTTTGATAATTTGGTTTTATCTTGTTCATTTACATTGGTGAGAACTACGCCATCTGTAACCAGAAATGCAAATAATTTGTCTTTATATTTGTAACATGGGCAACCGTAAATTTTTTTTGTAGTTACATCAGGCCAATTTAGAATCTCGTTATCTATTTTTAATCTAAAATTCTTCATTTTTTTCTTCGTTGTAGTATTGCATAATAAACATGCGATAGAAAGCAGATTTTAAAAATAGCACGTGGAGGGAGATTCGGACTCATATCTACTAGTAAAAATAATGATTTTATATCTATTAATTTAAGTCGGGGGGGCGGAAGTGTATCCTGAGATCAGCGTTCCCTCCATTAAACAGTCTGAAATCGTATAGGTTTATCCTCATGTTTTGTGTAAATCAAAATAAAAAAAAGAAAAATGAATCTAAATGTTGGAATTGTTATTGTCTTAGGTTGTTCTACAATAGTTATGATACGATAAAAAATGA
>SMTZ1_10000013_pt1 | contig 112900 bp, 169 predicted proteins | sample DeeMarSWOR136_30_FD_25667 | JGI IMG/M metagenome (IMG submission 25667) | reverse complement strand
ATGCTTTTTGTTCCAGTGGCTCTGGCGCTCCTATGTGGAGTAGTCGTCTTGCATCTAGCTAAAGCAGTAGTCAACGAAATAGAGTCATAGTAAAGGAGGTCGTCCTAAATGGTAAGGAAATACATTTGGATATGCAGAACAGCTAAAGGGACTCCTCTCTGGATGTATTATGTGAGGACGTTTCTTCAAATTATCGAAGGCATTATAAACTTGTTCTCGTTGCTGTTTTATAGACAAGTCAGTATTTCAGAAGGTTGGCTTGTAAAAATGCTAAGACACCAACATAAATTATTCAAAGAGAGAATAGGAAAAAGAAATTATGAGAGTCAGGGTAAGGAAAATATATAAGATAAGGAAGAAAGCAAAGAGTAGGAAGAAACACGATAGGGAGCATACTAAATACATTCAGGAGCAGTTAAGGAGATTGTATGAATAAAGTATGTCCGACATGTAAAGAATTCATGAATAAAGTCGATGGATTAGATGGACTAAAGTTGTGGCGATGTGATGACTGCAATTATATAGAGGTTAGGAGAGCCGCTTCTCATCTACAGAATTTCCTATTTGCATTATCACTTATAGCCGCAATGATGATTTACTCATTAGCAGTACATTATATAGCAGGAGGTTGGTGATGGCATGTAAAGAACATCAAAGATATAAAGGGTATTTAGAACCACGAGTAGATTGTCTTGAGTGTTGGAAACTTTATGGACGACGTTGGAGAACTGAATATAAGCTGATATATGAGCTATTGACCAGAGTGGAGACTGAGCGGGCAACAGAAGCAAGTAAAACAGTAGGAGGTTAAGATGGGAAAATTAACAAACTTTGCGGTTATTAGCACAGTCATCGGGTCTTTGATTATTGGAGGGATGCTAGGACGCTTTATAGCTAAACGAGAAAGCTACATCCCATTTGAGCGGTCAGTAAAGATTCATCATGCTACTCTGATAGGATTCAACGTAGGACTTTATTATGACAATCCTGATATGGTATTTGAGTTTAACGATACAATAGCTAATTGGCCTTGGTATGGTTACACAGATGGAAGAGACCCTGAATTAGTGGAATGGATGGACGCTTCTCTTAAAGAGGGCATGAAGTGGGGACTCAACCAAGCGGTCGTAATGCAGGGTCGAGATACTCTTTTTTGGAGAGACCCCTTCAGTAAGATAGTTCAAGAAGTAGTAGCAAGGGAAGTTCTCTTTCTATTAAAGAGGGACTTCAATCCTAATATCCCAATACCAACAATATTGTGTGCGGAAGAAGTTACAAATGAATACAATGATTCTGTATGGGGGTATGAACTAGGAAATCTAAGATCGAATATCTTTGATTATAGGAATAATGCAATTCTTATAACTAAGGATGCTAAAGTTCATAATCTTGCACACGAATTAGTCCATTGGGTACAATGGTATTACAATGCCAATCCTGAAGATTGGGATAATATGGCAAAATATGCATATGACCACCTAGAATGGGAAGCTGTTCATATTCAAAATCATTTTAGACCACCGAGAGAAGATTAAGATGTGGGAAGATAAAGCAATAGAAACATTAGCTAAGTGGAGCACTCAATTTTGGTCATTCTTTGGAATTGATATGAGTAAAAGAGTAGACCAAGAAGTGGGAATGTTTTGTTTCGTAATACTTCTATTCATGGTTTTCTTTATCAGTATTATGGTTCTTCAATCTTGGTATCTAAGACACCGTAAGAAGATAATGCTACAAAAGGAACAGGAAAGATTAGAGAGAGGATACGAACCTATCGAAAGAGTTCTATCATAAGGAGGTGAGAATATTGGATTATTTTACAGCGGATTGGCATTTAGGGCATGCGAATATTATAGAATATTGCCACCGCCCTTTCAAGAACACCGACCGCATGAAGCACACTTTAATATCTAACTATAGGAAAGTAGTGACCCCTGATGACACTATTTATTTTGTTGGGGATATGGCATTAGTTGGGCCAGCAAATAAGAACTTCTTAGCTACGATTACAGAACAGCTTCCTGGCAATAAGATTCTTATTTTTGGCAACCACGACAAGTTGAGTTGGCGAGACTATATAGAAGATTGTGGTTTTAGGTCTGTACATTCTTCTTTATATTTACCTGAATATGATTTCTATTTATGCCATGACCCTGTTGCCTCAATAACTATGTCTGATAAGATATGGATTTGCGGGCATACACACCATCTCTTCAAGACATTTAAGAATATTATAAATGTCAGTGTAGAGAATTGGGAGTATTTCCCAGTCAGTGCAACTGAACTTATAGAACTTGCGAAAGGAATGAGAAATGTTTAAATGCAGAATACCAGTGATTATTAATAAGCAACCAGCAATTATCTTATGGCTGGAAAGGGTTCAGAAGAAAGAAGGGTTCTATACTGGTGGTATAATGTACGATGTGAAGGGAAAGAATTCCTACGACCGTTCGACAGGAGACCGTTGTTATAGTACATGGGTCTTTAAGAAACAAAGGGATAGGCTTATCCCTGTAAGATGTCTATTATATGGGAGGACATTTACATGAAACCAAACGCTGGTGTGTCTGTTGCTAGTAATTTTAGCACTGGATTTAATTCGGAGGGGATAAAAGAGGAGTATGAGAAATGAGCGATTTCTTTTCAGATGAATATGCATGGGGCTGGTGTGAGCTTTTAAAAAAGAAGATTCATCGGTATGAATGTTGGAAGAAGAAATGCCCATTCCGTAAAAAATGCGGTGGAATATAAGAAGTGAGGAGGACTAAAAGTGAGGGAGTATACTAATAAATGAATACTCGATTGTTTATTGAACTTTATATGGCTGCTTTGCGGGCAGTAGTTAAGAAGCCAGTGCCATCCCCAAGAAAGGGAAGTGCTAGATATGAGGCGTTAGACAGAGCCAGACAATTAGTGGATAAGTTAGGTGGAGACTACGCTGACTATATTCGAGTACAATTCGAGGCATACAGATTCATGAGAACAAGTGCGTACCCAAAGCCAGAATCATTAGTAAGCGTTAAGGCCATAGAACGATTTAAAGGATGGCAAAGGAGACACAATAAATATGCAGGAAATGCTTTTACTTTGGATGGCGATAGCTTCATTGTTAACTCGACTGGAAAAGTATATCCCTTGCGGAATGTCCTTATGGGCACAGCTGATGACATCCTTGCTACGTTTGCCATTGACGTTTCTAAAATGGCTCCGAGTAAGAATACCCTCAAAGCGTGGCCTATAAATAAGGTGCAAGAAGCATGGGAAGCTGTAGAATATATGATAGCTAAATTAGAATACAAAAGAAAAGAACCAACCAAATCATTATTAGAAGTAAGAGAAAACCTAAAAGAAGAGAGAGTACCGTTCTGATGAAAACAATAGAACACCCAGTAAGCCTAAACTGTGAGAAGGCGATACACGCACGGAGTTCAAGGGAGGCTGACTAAGTGACGCCCTGACTGTCCGTGTATGGAGCAGAGTATGAGCCGTGGTTTAAAAGAGAGAGGATGATAAAATGTTAACAAAAAAGCAAAAACAAACGTATTTAAAGAATAAAGGTTATCAATGTCCATATTGTAACAGCGCGCGCATTTCCGAACCTGGCACTCAATTATCATATATAGATTTGTCTGAAATTACCTCTAAGGTGACTTGTCTTGATTGTGATAAACAATGGTTAGACGTTTTTAAGCTAACAGACATTATAGGGATAGACTAAGTCAAAAGGAGAACAAGGGTACCGTTCTGATGAAAACAATAGAGCATTTAAAACAAGTAGGATGTTGCAATGGAAGATGGGGATGTTTATTTTATGGACTACTTCAACATCGTCATGAATTTTGGAGAGAATTTTACGCTTGGAGTAGGGATGAGTGGGAAATGCGTTTAATTTTATGGATACTTTCAATTATATCTGGTGTAATAATAGTCCCTGCTGCTATATACTTAATTACTTTCTTTGACGCGTATGCCCAACTTATTAAATGTTCTCATAGTAAAATGCACACGCTGACTAAAGATTGCGATATGCCTTGTTCACGAGTGTTCTTTGGACGGTATACACATACAGGAGTTTGTACACCAATATTTTCTGGAGAAGAGTATGAAAATCTTACAACAGGTCAAAGAATATGTTATTAGAAGAGCATATAGGATTGATAACCATGAACGAAACAGGTACATGGCAACCTATCCAGGGGAGCCTGGAGAAATATATGAAATCTTATATATAGCAGATTGTAGTGGTAAAACTGCTCGCTCCAGAAAATCATGTAGTCAAGGTGGGCCACTAGATTGTCCAGGACGATGCCATATTTCAGGCCCATTTGATAAATATGGCGTAGATTGTTGGTCTTGGGGAAAGGATAGTTTATTTGAATACTTCGTAAAATTAGAGGATGAGTGATTAAATGGATGACGTTCAAGAATATGTAGAGAAGAAACAATGGAAGTATAGAGTAGTAGACAGTGATAATGGGCCAGAGCTGAATATAGAGGTCTGCCCATTCTGTCGTAATACTGACTACCACTTCTATATCAATTCGAAAACTGGACAGTATATCTGTCATCATGGAGCTTGTAGCCAATCAGGCTCTATGTATACACTGAAGAAATATTTAGGAGATATTCTTCCTCTAACCTCAGTTAGGGAATTGTATAAAGAGGAAGAGGATGGCGAACTGGTTATTCATAAAGAATATTTTCCTCAATCAATAGAGGCGCATAGATATTTACTTAATAATGTCGATGCTCTTAAATATCTCTTTGGGCGGAAGTTTAGTAGAGAAGCTATATCTAATTTTGTGCTAGGGCTATGGGAGGATAATGGAATAAAGTGGGTAGGCTTCCCTTATTTTAGGGAAGGGAAATTGCATAATATTAAGTTTCGTTCCATACCCCCTGCCGATAAATCTTTTAGAAGAATAAAAGGTGGTAAATCCCTACTCTTTAATGAGGACATCTTAAAGGAGAAGTTGGATGAAATTGTTATTACAGAGGGAGAGTCGGATGCAATATCTCTATGGTCTATGGGATACAAAAACGTGGTTGGAGCAACTGTCGGGGCTGGAGGCGTTGAAACAACTTGGATTGATAAACTCGATAGAATACCACGAGTATATTTCGTATATGATAGGGACATTGCTGGAACTAAAGGAGCCTACAAATTTGCTGACCGTTTGGGACTCGAACGGTGCTTCAATATAGACCTTCCTCCGACTGTTAAAGACTTGAATGAATTCTTCATGAAAGGAGGCACATTAAATGATTTTCTGGCTTTTAAGAAGCAAGCTCGTCCATTCGATGTGGAGGATGTCAAATCCATTGCGGCTATAATGGGCGACTTAATGAAGAGTTTATATTTGGATGATGAAGAAGAAAGTGGATTAACTCTTCCGTGGAAGAGAATAGAAAGACTTACTGGTAAGTTTGCACCAGGAGATTTAGTAGTATTAGGGGCGAAACCAGGAGTTGGGAAGACCATGATGGCTTTAAACTTCCTATATTATTATGCTAGTAAGGGGTATCCATCTTTAATATTTGAATTAGAAATGAGGCCAGAGCGTTTAGTCCCTAGATTAATAGGTCACATTTTAAATAAAGACTCGAAGCTAGTCAACAATATGAAGGACTTAGCCGCCGCTTATCAGCGAATAAAGGATTATCCACTATATTTTGCTTACAAGTATCGCAAACTGAATTGGCAAATAGTGGAAGACACAATCCGAATGTGTGCTAAACGCTATGGCCTACGTTTTATCGTATTTGATAATATACACTTTTTATCAAGAGGAGATGACCCAACTAGAGAAGTTTCATTAATGATTAATAATCTTAAGCTATTAGCAGAAGAACTGGCAATAACAATTCTAGCCATTGCTCGTCCTAGGAAGATGGGAAAGAATGCCGTCATTGACTCTGAAGACTTGGCTTGGAGTGCAGATATAGAAGGTGATTCAGATTTCATTATCCTTCTCCATAGAGAGAAAGTGAAAGATGTGGAAAAGGATAATAGGACAACTGAAGGAATCTTTATGCCACGAACTCTTGTCAGAATTGACAAGGCTAGATGGGATAAAGGTGGAGATTGTTTCTTAGTAGCCAAAGATGCACAGTGCAGATTCGAGGAAGATTAATGAAAATTCTAAAACACAAAGAGGAAGAAAAACCAGAGCTTAGTCCACAAAAAGATTTTGCAGATCTTATATATGAAAAGATAGCAGGACAAGATACATTAGAAAGAATATTAGAACAGCGATGGCGTCTAGAAATGCAACGGAGACATAATTGGTGGAGAGATGAAAATACTGAAACAAGATGAAGATAACTTCATTGATATTGAATCTACTAAACTAGGTGCTGATTGGGGTACTACGACAGGACGTATAACTGCTACGGAACTGGTACGACGACAATTTGGGACAGAGGTCCGTAGAGGATTTTGGGCGGAATTTGAACGTGAAATGGTTAGAGATGTTATAAAAAGGTATTTAGATGAAACAAATAATGCATAAAGAAATAGAAAAGGCCATTAATTCTAGAGCGAAATTATTAAATCGACGTTATAGTATTCCGTATAATGATTTAGTGAATGATGGCTATCTCCATGTTTTTGAATTTAAAATAGATTTCCCAGATGCAGAATTGCTTCAAGTTTTGAAATCTATAAACTGGTTCTATTCTAATATGGAGAGGAAGCTTAGACTTATTAGGCGCAAAGAGACTTCTATCGAAGAACTTCCAGAGGATATAGCAGCCTATGAGATGGAAGAGATTGTTCTTGATGACTTGGAATTAGAAACTACGGCTAAAACCAAGTTCGGCTCTGATGCTCATATTATTCAGATGCTGAAGAAAGGAGAATCTATAGCAAATATCAAAGATTTATTAGGACTCGATTCCAATAAATGGAGGGAGATAAGACGTAGAATTTTAAAGAAATAAGGATCTCATTATGACACCTAAACTGACAAAACAATTGGAGTGCGGAGTAGATTGCATCTTATGTAAGGGATGCAAAACCGCACATATGGGGATGGAGGGTGATTTAAATGCAGAGATCCTTTTTGTAGGAGAAGCCCCTGGAGTTGATGAAGACGACGAAGGACGTCCTTTTATTGGGGACGCTGGTATTTTATTAAGAGAAGCTATTTATAATACTCATATTGAGAATTATGCAATTACTAACGCAGTAAAATGTCGTCCTCCTAAGAATCGGACTCCTACTACAAAAGAGATCAAAACATGCCGTCCATTCTTAGAAGAAGAAATAACTAATATGCCCAATCTTAAACTGATAGTATTATTGGGCAATGTTCCACTCCATGCCGTAACAGGCATAAAGAGTGGGATAGTAAAGTATTCTGGCAAGACTATGGAAATAGATGGGAGACTAGTTCTACCCATCCTCCATCCAGCCTATATCTTACGTCACCAAGACGAGCAAGGAACTTTCTTTGAACACATGGCAAGAATTCCAAATGCTCTCACTGGTAATCTTACAGACCCATCTGACCTTGGTGAGTACACGGTTATAAGAGATATAGATACTTGGACTAATATTCTTGCTAATATAATAAATACTAAAGAATTCGCTTTCGATGTAGAGACTACAGGATTATCGCCATTCCAATATGATTCACAAGTAAAATGTATAGGATTCTCATGGGCACACAAAAAAGCTGCTGTGCTTCCAACAGATTATGGAGAATTCAATCCTTGGAAAGAAGACGAATGGAATGGAATTCTAGATGACCTGCGTATCATATTCGAAGCCCCTGATATCAAAAAGATAGCTCAGAATGCTAAGTTCGATATCCTATGGGTTAGGCATATATTAGGTATACAAACCATTGGACTTTATTGGGATACTAAAATCGCTCAGTTTTTACTAAATGAGAACGAATCTAATGGGTTGAAAGATTTAGCATGGAAATATACAAAGTGTGGAGGGTACGAAACACAACTTAAAGATAAAGTAGATAAAGTAGAAGGGGATGAATTATATGAGTACAATGCGGTAGATTCTGATATTACGTATAGAATTTATAAAGCACAGTATCAAAAACTTGCTGCTGATCAGCAGCTATATGCTCTCTTTTCTGGAGTTCTACTCCCTGTATCTATAGTCTTGTCCGAAATGGAAGAAAGGGGAATCCTTATAGACCAGGATTTAGTACAGGAAGCCATCGACAAAATAGATGGAACGGATGAGACAATTGGGATACTAGAAGAACTTGAAGAAGAAATCCGAAGTTATCCTTCAGTTAGGCAATATGAGACTGATAATGATATAGAATTCAATCCTAATTCCCATGTCCAACTTCGTGAAGTTCTATTTAAATATGAAAGTCTGCCAATCCTAAAACGGACTCCTACTTCTAGAGAACCATCTACTGATTTAGATGTTTTAGATAAATTAAAAGATAAGAGTCCTCTTTGTGAACTACTTATCAAATATTCTCAATGGCAGACCATGCGCTCTAAAACATTGAAAGAATTCACTGAGGCTGTGGCTGATGATGGTAGAATTCATACTACATATTGGTTGACGGAGACAGCAACAGGGAGAACCTCAAGCCGTAAGCCGAATCTTCAGAATCTGCCAAAGGGTAAGAAAGATTTAATTAAGATACGTAATGCAGTTATCGCAGACCCAGAACATTTCCTCGTCGAATTTGATTTTAATCAGATAGAGCTTCGACTTGCGGCGGAGATAGCTGAAGATGAGATTCTTAAAGAGGCATTGAAAGGGGATGTTCATCGTAAAACTACTGCTGGTATTCTAGGAATTCTAGAAGATCAAGTTACAGATGATCAAAGACGAATTATAGGTAAGACAGTTAATTTCGGTACGATTTATGGGCAGACCAAATGGGGCCTGATGAAGAAGATAAATTGTACTGAGGAGGAGGCCGATGAATATTTAGCTAAATTCTTTGAGACTTATCCTAAGTTGGCGGAATATATGGAGAATACGAAGAATCTAATTCTTACACAAGGATGGGTTCGTTCTCCACTTGGTAGATATAGGAGATTGCCTGTATGGAAGTATACTGATCCCAACAGTGAAACAGTTCAGGCGATGATTCGTGAAGCGATTAATGCTCCAATACAAAGTCTAGCTTCAGATTTCCTATTGGTATCTCTCATTGGGATTAAAGAGTTTCTTGAAAAGTTTAAACTCAGATCTAAATTGTTATTGGAGATTCACGACTCCGTCATTCTATCAGTTCACCAGACTGAGATATGGATTGTTCCAATAATAATAAAGATTATGACTTCTTATTTTCAGAAATTTCTCAAAGTTTCAATACCTATTCTAGTTGATGCCAAATACGGCACAAGTCTAGGAAATATGGAGGAATGGAAATGAATATATTTTTAATCTCACCTGTTAGAGACATAACGGAGGAAGACATGGATAATGTAAAAGAGTATGTCACTAAAATGGAGAAAGAAGGAAACGTAGTCTATTGGCCTATTAGAGATACAGATCAAACTGATCCAATAGGCATTGGCATCTGCGCATCAAATGCTAGAGCTATGAGAAGTGCCGATGAAATTCATATCTGGTTTAGTCGAACTTCATTAGGAAGCATATTTGATTTAGGCATGTTCTTTATGTTACAACAGTTACGGCCTAACGAGAAAAGATTCATCTTTGTAAATAAAGAAAGTTTCCCTGATGATATGAAAGGAAAAAGCTTTACAAAGCTAATGAGGTATTTAGACACTAGCCTATAAGGAGGCAAAATGAAGTTATATTTAGCACATCCATTGGAAATGCGACATGAGATTCGTAGTATCGAAAAATCTATAGAAGAGACTACTGGAGTAGAACTCATCAATCCATTCTATGATACAGGAAGAGATGATATCGAAGCTATAGATAGAGGAGAAAAGACTAGGAACTCTGCTGATATTGATCCTGCCACTATAGTTGGTAAAGATATCGGTCAAATTATGTACGCAGATGGAGTTGTCGCATTGGTTACTAAACAGACTCATCAAATAGGAACTATCTGTGAAATTTGGTTCTGTGCCATGCAAGCACATAAACCAGTATATATAGTTTCTTCCGATTGTCAGATGCATCCTTGGATAAGATTTATTGTAGAAGCATCTGGTGGTATGATGTTTGGATCATGGGACGAGTTTACAGAATTCTTGAAAGGAGTAATAAAATGTTAGAAGTTAAAGCCATTGAATGGTCGGAATTTCATGTACCTATAAAATGTGTATGCAATCATTGCGGAGTAAATTACGATGTGACAGAGGCCCTTATTTATAAAAAGGGGAATACCTATTTCTGTTCAAAAGAATGTTGTCTTGCATATGAGGAGGAGAGAAAATGCCATTCATAAAAGAAGACAGACGCAAAGCAATTGATAAGTTAGGATTACAGGTATTAGATACTATGCTATCTACTTTTAATGGAATTCAACCAGGAGATAGATGCTACTTTTACTATAAACAAATGGTAGACATCTGGAAGGAAAATCCAAGATGGACGACAGCTCATGAAATATACACTACAATGGAGAGAGATACCGAACCAGTTGTAGAGAATAGGTATCTTTGCCAATTTGGACCGCGCCAGCCAAAAGTACTATATCATATGAAAGAGCAGGATCGTATGGCCTATAAGTTGGCTTGGCAAGTCTTCTTCAATCTTTACGTTATGCCATACGAATTAAAGAAACGAAAAGAGAATGGAGATATAAAATAATGTTAAACATTCTTTTATGGCTTCGACAAGAAATTGTTGGAGTACCGTTGGGTTCATTAATATTTATGGGGATTGCTATTATAGCTGTATGGGTAGTGATGACGAGTAAGATGAAAAGCCAATTTGATTGGAGAGATAAAAGGAGAAAGAAATGAAGAACTTTTTAATTAAATATGCACCTTGGTTGATATCCGCTATCTCTACTGTTGGATGCATATTAAATATATACAATCTCGCATCATGCTTTTTTATCTGGACATTTGGGAATGCTTGTTGGACAGCTTTGATTCTCTTTAATAAGGATAAAAGAATGTATGGGCAGATTACTATATGGGTAGTATTTTCACTAGTTAATATTTATGGATTTTATATATGGGTATGGAAAAACGGATATCCATTATGGTAAGGAGGCAGTATGACAGATGAGAAATTGAAAGAAGGAACGAAATATGATGAGGGCAAACTACGGTGGGATCTTATCCCATTCGATGCTTTAGAGGAGACTGTTAAAGTCTATACAAGCGGTGCACAAAAATATGATGATTGGAATTGGGCAAAGGGAATCAAATTCCATAGGGTTTTCCGTGCACTAATGTCCCATCTGATGAAATGGTGGTGGCACAAAAGAGATATCAACGAAGAAGATTTTGGATGCCATCATCTAGCACATGTCGCTTGGAATGCCCTAGCATTATTACATTATGCATTAAACTATGAGAGGTATAAAGAGTATGATGATAGGAGATAAGAAATGAATGACAGATTTTCAAAAGGGAATAGAAAGCTATCCCCTAAAATTCTCATATGGAACTTACCTAGATTAACTACTTGTCCAGGTGCAGGAGCATGCAGGAAGTGGTGTTATGAAATTAAGATAGAACGCATGTACAAACAGACCGTGCCATTCAGAGAAAAGAATCTTGAGCTGACCAAACAAGCTGACTTTGTAGACAGGGTTGTAGACTACCTCTCTAAAAGAAAGGAGCCATATATCAGAGTCCATGAGAGTGGAGACTTCTACAACCAGAGGTACCTGAATAAGTGGTATGAGATAGCTAGGAAACTTCCTAAGAAGAAGTTCTTTGCATTTACTAAATCATTTCATTTGGATCTTTGGAGTAAGAAGCCCGATAATTTCAATATTCTCCAGAGCTTCGGCAGTAAATGGGACTACAGAATTGATTGGAATAGGGCTACCAATCGTGCTATAACAGGGGATGAGTTTCCATTTCATGATGAATATTTATGTCCATCCAGTGCGGGCGATCAAGGATGTGGTGAGAAATGTACGGTATGCATGAACAATCCAAAAGCTCATGTAGTAGGACATTTTCATTAAGGAGGAGGATTTATGGAAAAGAAAACTTATATGGGCAAGTGTGAATGTTGTGGAGATGAGGATTCCTATATCGTCGGAACTATTAACGATAAGCCAGCTTGTTTTGGTTGCATGTTTCGACAGGACGATGGAAAAGGATTTGGTGATTAATATGAAGAAATTTCTAATAGCTTTAACCATATTTGTGGGCAGTCTATTTCTTAATGGATGCAATGGCTCTTATACATCAATGAGTATAGATAATACGTCCCTATACCAAGTAAAAGTTTATATGAATGACTATCATAGAACTACAGTAGAAAGGGGAGATATTAAACACATCTTTCCTTCAGCGCATTATCCATACAATTTACAATTTAGATGGATAGATATATTTGGCTCTGTGTGGGCAGTGTCCTATCCAATACCATCTCCGATTGAGAAAATATATATTCGTAATTCCACAATAAAAGATGTGGTAATAGAAATAGAAATTGTATTTCTCAATGGAGATATACTTAAAAATCATGTAATCGACTATAAGTAAGGAGAATATCATGCCTATTTATGAATACGAATGCAAAACTTGTGGGAGTAAGTTCGAGTTTCTAAAGATTAGGTCCGATGAGGAATGTACTGAATGTAAGGTGTGTGAATCTACAGAGATCCAGAAGATCATATCTGTCTCGAATTTCCGCATGAACTCTGATGATATTCTTAAATCTCTTCCAGATCCTACACCTCCGTTAGAAGAGCTAAGAGATTGTAGGCCTGGAGCATTGGCAGATAAACCACATATGTCTTCAGAATTAAAGGATTATGTGAGAAGAAAAGATGTACCAGTACCAGGGATGCCTGGGGCTACTGCGGATGAGTGGATTCCTAAAGATGAAAGTGACAAAAAGACAATGTATTTCACATAAGGAGTTAGTATGCAGGAACCTATAAAGAAAGTCAAGTGCATAGCGTGGACATGGGGAATATTCAGGACTCCTACAGAGGATATAAGTTGTTATATGCCACGAGAGGATGTACTTATTGTCAACACTGTAACTAATAATAGTAAATGGGAATCACAAGAAGAAAAACAATAATCATGTCGGAAATTACAGCATTTTTCAGCTCGTAATGTTATATATATAATAGGAGGATAAAAGGATGATAAATAGATTAGAAGTTTACGAAGCTATTGATGGTGAAAGAGACTACCAAGATAAGAAATGGGGATCACAATTTAATGATTCCGAGTGGTCGATTGGAGATTGGCTAATCTTCATGGAGAGATATGTTGAGGAAGCCAAAGGACGAATTGGATACGACGTAGAAGCTCTGGATTCTGTCCGTAAAATTGCCGCCTTAGCGGTAGCTTGTATGGAGTATAACGGAGCACCCAAACGAATAGATTAAAAGGAGGTCGAGGAAGCTATGACCGACGAAAAGAGAACGTCAGAGGGGCAGATTAGCGATGCCCTGCAAATTGATGAAACCAAGCTAGAAGACGAATTGCTTAGGCAACCGTCTTTATTCTTTTATTGGAGTATGGCTTGGGCTTTATCCGCTAGAAAAAGAAGGATGCAAAAATTAGCCACTCGCCAGATTGAGGCGGAGCTAACTAAGGGATTCCGAATGGAAATGGCCGCAGAGAATCCTGGATTACGAGTAACTGAGAAGATGATTAATGATTATCTTGCGGAGCATCCAGCATATCACGAGGCTCAGAAAGAGCTTATTAAGGCTGAGTACATGGAAGATATGCTTAATGTGGCTAAAGACGCATTCAAAGAAAAATTCAACGTACTATTGGAACTATACCGAAATCAGAGCGATGTACAAGTAAACGAATTCACTACAGTAAAAGCGTTCAAAGACGAAATTAAAGAAAGAGAAAAGACAAGAAAACGAAGAACTAAGCGTGAAGTAGAGGCACCTGCTGAAGAGCAAGAGGCCGAAAAGGAGGAATAATATGGATTACGATAAGAAATTAATGGATACTTATAAAAGAGTATTGAAGCAAGGCGGAGGAATCCCTCCAGTTATATGCCCTACTACTTTTGATAAGCCTTGTAAGCTATGCGAACTTGCTTTCGAGATTTTGAAAGACCGTTCATTGAAAGGGACAAAGCTTTATGAGAAAGCTCAGAACCTTAACCAGAAACACAAATACTATTCAAATATTATATTCCCTGCCATCAATCCGTCACAAGTTGTAGTATTTGAATATGGAGATAAGATCTTCAAAAAACTAGCTGGATTTCATATGGATCCTACAGGACAGGCGGAATTAAAAGTCTTTATGGATCCAATGAAAGGACGAAATCTTTTTGTAAAGAAGACTCCTGGTGCTTCACGAGATAGGGCTGATTATGATGTGGAGCCTTCTATGTCAGCTTCTACTCTCCCTGATCTTGGTGTACTTAAACATTTAGTACCACTGGATAATATCCTCGCTTTAATGAAAAGCGGAGAAGTTAAGGTTTCGGCACAGGCAAAATTAGAAGCAGGAAGAACAGAAGTTAGAGTCTTGCCTTCGTGGCTGGGACCAAAATCAAATATGTTTTTCTTTCCTGTTAACTACCACTATGGCGTGACAGAAGAGGAATTTAATGCTATCCAAGCTGGCGATATGAATCCATTTGCTACAGTTAAAGAATCACCAGTTATGCATCCCACTGCTTCTGATGGTGACATGGATACTATAACTGCGTGGTCTAATTTAATTCCAGAAGAATATGAAGAGGAAGTTCCACCTGCTCCTAAGAAAGAACCAAAGAAAGTAGATAAGTTTGGTACTGGAGATTTTACTGGTACTAGTGCATATCCAGATTGTTTTGGTAGTTATGGATCGCAAGCAGAACGATGTACTGGACAATGTATTGAAGATGGATGGGCAGGCCCATGTAGAATGATGTCTGGCGCTAAGGCAGATAAAGAGAAACGAGCCGCTGCAAGAAGGCTAAGCAAATAAGGAGGAATGTCTAATGGCTAGACCAAATATAGCTAGGATTAAGAAATCAGAGCTTATTAAGATGAATAATTGGAGATGTAAACATGGAGAAACTGGATTAAGTCATTATCAGTGTTGGCTTAGGGAACATCCAGATACTGAAAGAATTGGCTTTCTAGATATTGAATGTTCAAATTTGGATGCTGATTTTGGCATCGTTTTGACATATTGCATTAAAATAAAAGATGAAGATAAAATTTATGAACGCACAATTACTCCACGTGATCTCCGTACTTGCTTAGATAAGCGAGTGATTGAACAGTGTGTAAAAGATTTAAAGAATTTTGATAGAGTTATTACTTATTACGGAAGTCGATTTGATATTCCATTTCTAAGAACACGAGCTATATCATTGGGAGTTCCATTTCCAGGATTCGGAGAATTACTTCATAATGATGTTTATTTTGCCGCTCGTGGTCGTCTATGTATGAGTTCTAAAAGATTAGATAATGTATGTAGGACATTGTTTGGTGCTACAGAAAAAACTAGGATTGAACCTAAGTATTGGATAAAAGCTCTTATGGGCGATAAAGAATCATTAGAATATTTGAGTGATCATTGTCGAAGAGATGTTATAGAACTAGAAAGAGTATACAATGCTCTTATGGGTTTTACTAGAAAAACTGATAATTCTATATGAAAGATTTGGATAAGGGTCATTCTTTTTACTCTGATGATGCAGTAAAGAAATGGAAAAGACGACTCAAAGATCTTGAAAAAGCTGAAAAAGATCTTGTCAAAGAAAATAGAAAGGCGTATCGAGAATATCAGAAACGAAAGAAGGAGAAGTCTGATGAAGATATTGGACAAGACGATTAATCATCATGATCTTATTGAAGTATTGTGGACAGATTCTTGTAGACAATTTAATGGCTGGATTCATGAAAATGATATAAAATATGATGTGGATGTCGATTTTGCTAATAGTCAAAGATCAGCAGGATATGCATTAAAAGTACATAGAGGACATTTCTTCTTTGCTCAAGAAAAGAGTGACATTGGTAATATGGTTGGAAATGTATTATCATGTCCAGTATCCTCTATTTATGGAATAAGTATTCTAAAGAAAATGAAATCGTATGAAACGAAAGAGGCGCAAACGAAATCCAGAAAAAAGCCGAAGGAATAAGCTTCTAAAAGCATGGTCTTTGGCAGTTAGAGAACGAGATGAATGGGTATGTGCATTCTGTGGAGAGGCAAATCCACGACTCAATGCACACCATATCCTTCCAAAGGATATCTATCCACAATTCATGTTTGAAGTAAACAATGGGATTTCTCTTTGTCCCTTCAAGTGCCATAAGCGTAAAGCTCATTATAATGGGTTTGTATTTACCTTATGGCTTAAGAAAAATAGACCAAAACAGTTTGAATTTTTGTCAAATCTATTAGAAAAGGAGAACTTAATATGAAGAAGTTGTTGAAGATTTTAGCAATTGCAGTATTAACACTTGGGCTTCTCGCCGCTCCAGTATTGGCTGGGGGATTCCATCCAACAGTCAAGGATAAGTATGGAAGTCCAGTGCCACAATGGATGGTTGAGGAGGGATACTATTGTGAGAAAGAAGGAAATCTTAATGCCGTCTTATCTTACCCTAAAAGTAATTATTTATCAGAATATAATTTCTACACCTACTCAGCTATAACTTCTGACAAGACTAAATATCTAAGTTCTATCTATATGCCGCAGGATCAAGTTATGATTGTTAGTAATGGATTTTTCAGTTCAGACGGCATGGGCGGAGTTATGATAGAATTTGGTTATAACTTTGAAAGAGAGATTGGGTATTATCAGGTCTTTCTGGCTATCCCGTTTTTTGGAATGTTTCCTCTGATGGGAATGTATATTTATAACAGGTGTGATGCAGAGGAAATTGCTGGTATGATTCTGAAACAGATGATAGACATTGACCATGCGGCCAATTATAGAGCTGATCCGCGAGGATGGTAATTATGAGCCTTTCAAAACTATTTTCTTTACTTGCTTTTTGGAAGAGAAAGAAAGATAGGGAAGAAGTTAGATTGAAAGCTTTGCATGAAGCACTAGATTTATTAGACAAAACTAAGGCAAGCCAACCAGCTTGCCTTTTTCCTTGTCCGTCGCAACAAGAGGCAAGTCATGCTTGTATTTGCATAAATTGTAAACATAGAGGTAAATGTGCGGCAGAAATCATAGTTGCTTCAGCACAAGATTGTGAAAATAGATGGGTAAAATATTGCAGTCTTAGAGCTGTAGAGACAAATAATCCGAACATGATAGTGAATAGAATCATGAAGGATATACTTTTTGACGCTAAAAGGAGATTGATAGTATATGGCGCGCCAGAAGAAAACGACGAGTGAACCAATTACAGAAGAATCTGTAGAGGCGATAGTACAGAATTTTCGAGAAACTATGGGGATACTGGCCCCTCCAAACCAATGGTTTCTGCATAGTGGTAATTTAGCTTTGGATTATGTTATGAGCATGAGAGTAGATGGTACAGGTGGTTATCCTAGCGGACAAATCTGCGAATTATTTGGGGATCCATCTACTGGAAAAACCTTACTAATTCTCAAGGCTGGAGCTGAAATGCAGAAGATGGGTGGAATCTTCGCTCTAGCAGATGTAGAGCGGAGATACGATAAGACTTTCGGAGCCATACATGGAGTGAACAATGATAATCTAATTCTATTCCATCCCCCCACAGTAGAGGATTTTACTGTTGCTTCCTATGAACTTCTAAATGACATTGGGAAGAAAAGAAAACTTTTAATTGCTCTTGATAGCATCGCCGCCGCTTCTACCATTAAAGAAATTGGCGATGTAGAAGAGGGAGACATGAAAGCGGATCAAGGACGTAGGGCTCAGAAGATTAAACAGGCTATGCGTATTCTACCTGGACTTGTTGCTGATACACAATCAATAATGATGTTGGCAAACCATATTATTGATAGCCCAGGTGGATTTAAGCCAGATACTCCAGGAGGACGAGGCTCTAAGTTCCATTCCACAGTGAGGCTAGAGTTGTTGAAAACTACTCCTATCCTATTGGAGAAAAAGAACAGGCCAATAGGAGTTACCCTTAGAGTACGAGTAGCTAAGAATTCCTGTGCTCCTCCATTTGGAGAGTGTGAAATGGAATTGACTTGGTCACGTGGCCTAGATCCCTATAGTGGATTATTAGATATAGCTATCGATTTGGGAATCATAACTACGTCTGGAGCCTGGAATAAATATGGGGATATCTCTTTTTACGCTAAAGATTTTTATAAGATTCTAGCAGAACATCCAGAAATCCTGGAGGATGAGAGGTTTTCCAAACCATATTTCTATATGTGAAAATATGAAAATATTGAAACATAAACATGAGGAAGAAGAAAATAAGAAAGTAAATATCCTGGAAATGATAAACAATTCAACAGGTACCGTGACTTATTATTATGGTGGCATTAATAATGGTGGATGGACCATATATCCTACAGACGGAACAAATTGGAGGCCATATAGATTGGTGGCAACATATCATGAAAATCCTCAAACATGATTATCCATCTGGAATTTCCAGAAAAATACTAGTTAGGGATCATGAAAGAGAACATGAAGGAGAATTTCTATTTAAAATTATAGAGGTTTTGCCTGGGGAAGTAATTCCGGTAGATAATCCAAATGATATTTTAGCAGAGTTTGTACCAGAGACGACATGAAAATACTATTATTTACAGATCTCCATTTATCCACATATACCCAGTTCTCTACTGTTAATGAGAATGGAATGAATACTAGACTTCTAGAACAACTCATGGTAATAAATAAAGTAGCTGAAGTTGCTAGGAAGGAAAAAGTAGAAGCTATATATTTTCTAGGGGATTTATTGCATGGGCTAACTGAAAGTATTCCTAAGATAATTTATAACGCGGCATACTTGGTAGTTAATAATTTAGCAGAAGCATGTCCAGTACATATGTTAGTTGGTAATCATGACCAGTTTAGAAAGTTAACTATACTGGCTAACTTTGATGATATTAAGAATGTATATCTATATGAAAATACTACACAATTAGATAATGGGATTGATATGGTGCCCTGGGATTGTCCGATTCCAAAAGTGAAGAATGATATCCTGCTAGGCCATATCGGATTAAATGGTGCGTATGTAAATGCGGATTTTACTAGGACTCATGTAGATGGAACTCCCCCAGAAAGTCTTTTCGGCTATAAGTATATTTATCTAGGGCACTTCCATACTAGACAATTGGTAAAAATATATGGAGCTACAGAAGCAATGTATATAGGATCTGTGATGGCTAATCAATTTGGAGAGGATATATTGGATAGGGGAGTCACAATTTTCGAAGATGGTAAATCCAGATTTATACAAATACAATCACCAAAATTCAAAGAAGCAACAGTATCTACTCAAGAAGAATTGGAAACACTATTAGAATTCTTTGAGAAGAATACTGATTATTATAGATTGAAAGTTACTTCACCAGAAGTGAAAGTGCCAGCTTTGAATCATAGGGTTCAAGTCTCCTACGAATTTGCCCCTACTCGTGAGGCTAGATTAGAAGAGAAAGAGAACGAGGATTTGTGGGATACAGTAGAAAGATTTATCGAGGGGACTACGACCGCTATTGATAAGCAAAAGGCAATCAAAGTTCTAAGGGAGGTTAGACAATGAAAGGACGTCATTTAAAAGAATTTGTCAATGCCAGAGTCGATGATGATTGGAATATTGATAAAGTACAAATTCTGATGGATTCTTTAGCCTATGGAAGGATTATAATAAATCTTGAAGGAGGACTTAATGAAGATATGGAACAAGAAAGGGAATATAGGGCGGTACGTGGTGGCGGCCTCGCTCCTGCTCCTGACAATGTATTCCCTGAGCCTCATTGGGAAGTGCGGCCAGGAAGGGCACAAGAACCAAGGACAAGGGTATACGCAGCAGAAGGCGGTACAGCAGCAGCCCGCTAAGATCTATATTGTACAACCAAATGATACACTTAGTGGGATAGCCTATAATCTTTATGGGAAGCACGACAAATGGCCTGACATATATAATCTTAATAGAAATATAATAGCCGATCCAAATATTATATTTCCAGGTCAGAAGCTCATCATTCAGAAAGGTGAGATTAAACCTTTGCCACCTCCGCCTCCAATGCCTAATGAAGTGAAATTAGAGATACTAACTAAATTCATGTTCAAAAAGGCTGGTATTAAATATACGAATAAGTCGGAGATAGAAACTGATATATTCCAACGGCATGCTAAGATGAGTCATCTAGGATTTACTGAAATGCAGTACCAGCGGAAGATTATGGATGTACTATATGGAGACACACGAAAGTATGAGATCTGGCAGTACGCAGAAGCGATGTTAAAACTTGCTCCAAATGAGGAAACTCTATATAAATTAGTTGGATTGGCTTGGCAGGAATCTCATTTTGTAAATAAAAGAGGCAAGAAGAGGGAAGTAAGTTGCTTCCAATTTTTACCATCTACTATTGCTGGTAGGTTCAATATAAAGGGAGCAGATTTAGAATTTAAATTACACGAACTAGAGAATGATCCGTGGATAGCTACTGCTTTAGCATTGGAAATGATGACCGAATATAAATGGCATTATCCATATTGGAATAGTAATCCAGATTATACTTATTGGGTAAGCGGTAAAACTCACTCTTTTAAGAATTATTGGAATAATGCTTACAAGGAATGGTTAAAGAATGTTTAAATTAGAATATCTGACATTAGATAACTTTATGTCTTTCAAGCATGCTGAAATCGATTTTAGTAAGCCAGGACTATATCTAATTAAAGGATATAATGAGATAGGAGGAGGCTCTAATGGATGCGGAAAGTCAAGCATCTTTGCGGGAGTGTGTTACTGTCTTTTCGGAAAAACTCCAACAGGTCTCACACATGAGGGAGTACGTAGATGGGACTCTAAAGAACCTGTACAAGTTAAAGGTAGATTTAGTAGTTCAAGTGGGACTATGTATGAGATCACTCGACGAGACGGTGAAGTTGCTTTCACAAGTGGAGGAAACGCTATCAAAGGCCATAAGCGAGATATCCAAGAAATTATCAACTCCACTTTCAGAACCAGTTATTCCCTCTTCACCAGAGTCAACCTCTTCACCCAATATTCAGGAGAATTCCTAGCCAGCATGGGGGATGCTGACAAAAAGCAACTCTTCAAAATGATATTAGGATTAGAAGAGTTAGATGTCGTCGCCGAACGAGTAAAGATGGCATATGATAAACTCCAGAAAGATTATGATACTTGCAATGCTAGAATAGATCTTGAGAAGAGAGTTCTAGAGGATTGTCAACATAAATTTGAAATGGTTCAAGAAAAGTCCAATAGCTATCGTCAAGATATGGAGCGGAATGAAAAAGATCTTCAGTATCAATTAGGTATTATAAAGGATAGAAAATATACAGATTATTCCGAAGATTTTAAAAAGTTACGAATTGAATTAAAAGACACCATTGATAGAGCAAGTGCAGCAGAGAAGGAAGAGGATCGTATTCATAATCTTATTAGGACTCTCCAGGACGAAAACGCTGTTAGTTCCGCTGAAATGGCGGATGACCAAGAAGCATTAGAAGAACTTCTTTATAAGAAAGAAGGTTTTACTTGTAGACATTGTGGATCTTTAATAACAGCAATTGCTGCTGATAATCATAAGAAAGAATTACAAGAAGCTCTCGCAGAGAATGCGAAGTGTTTGCATATTAACTATGCAAAATTAATGTCTTTTGAAAAGAAGCTAACAGAACTCAATTCTATAAAACAAGATGTAGATAGACTAGAGCATGTAATACACCAGACCGAACTACAGATGGCCTCTCATAATAGTCAAAAACAAGCCGATGAAGAATGGACAAAGAAACTACAGACTGACTTAAAAGAATTACGAGAGCGTCCTAATCCTTTCCTCCCTCTCCTTAAGAATCTACAGGATTCCATTAAGAGAAGTGAAGGAGAAGTGGAAGGCCTAACAAAATCATTAGAGGATGTCTCTCAAAAGATAGATATTCATGGCTTCTTAAAATGGGTTCTATCTAGAGAAGGAGTCTCCTCTTATATTATAGAAAGAGCATTCGGAAGGCTTGAGCTTCTTGTAAATCGTTTCTTAGGGGCGATCTCTTCTGAAAGATTCCAAATAGAAATAAGGCCTCAGAGAGAATTGAAATCCAAGGCCTTAAAGGAAGAGATTGATATTGTGGTTAGAAAAGATGAAAGGCGTATACCGTATGCTGGCCTAAGTGATGGTCAGCGGCAACGCCTCAATCTTGCTACATTATTAAGTATATTTCTGCTATGCAGAGATTATAGTAAGACATCCTTCGACTTTCTATTATTAGACGAAGTACTTGATTTATCTTTAGATCTTAAAGGTCAAGAAGACGTAATTAGGCTTCTTTATATGATTATACAAGACGTGTTCCATGTCTTTGTCATAAGCCATAAAGAAGAAATAGCTGGATCTTTTGGACGACAAATTACAGTTAATAGAGGACAGGATGGTATCTCTAAGATTGTATAATTTTTGCTTCTTTTAAAGAAGCGAATAAAGCCTTAGACAATAAATCTACAAGTTCTTCATTTCGATGAAGTCTCTCTTTTATATTTAAAGTAGCCTCAATAGACCAAAGAATTCCATGAACTATTTCATGTAACATATCTAATTGCATTTCTTGCAATCTTTGTTTCTTAGAAATAGCTATTTCCAATTTATTATAATCTATATAAGCACTCTTTTCAAAATGTTTACCTATAGGAATTGGTTTTTTAAGCTCTTTAATCCTATAATCCAATCCTAGAATATTTACTTTTTTAGGTACTTTCCATCTATTTGCCATTTCCATTTCTCCGTACAAAAGGTAAGCCCTTTTCTACTCCTCTCAATACCGCTAATCCAGTCACAAACATAATTTCCTCTTTCATTTCTAAGAAAGGAGTACCAATCGATAATCTTTGATTGATAATATCAATCACGAGACCCCACTGTAATATAGGCCTCCACCCTACCCTTAAGAAGGCAAGAAGCTTGCCAAATATACCAAACTGTGCTAAATCAGATAACGCACCCTCTGTCTTTATTATGAAGTCATAGTATTTCTCCATAGTATCTTTGAATATCTCGACTAGCTTTACAGTCAGTTCATTGGCTTTATCCTTATCCACTACAACTTGAGATATTACATTCTCAACACTTCTAAATAGATCTCCAATAATTGGTATAGCTGATAAAATACTCATAATCTCACCTCCTATTCTGAATATAGCCACATCAATTTCTGCGTTTTATCTGTACAAGAGTCGACATGAATAAAATCTTGGGCGATTCCTATTCGTACAAACCCCGCCTTCAACAACGCATCAATAATCTTGAATCTTTTATCGTTATAATTACGTATACACTTTATGTCTACGGCCTTGCCCTGCGAGTGATTACCCGCTCCGCTTACCATAGAATCATGGTGGGCGCACCTATATCCAGACGTAATGACGAAAGGGATATCCGCTATTTTTCTGGCCTCGATGAGTCTTTTCATGAAGTCCTCATCCATATCACACTCGCCACAACCACATTTACATTTTAATTCCTCTTCTGGAAAAAAGTCCCATTCCATTACATAAACTCCTTTATTTTATCTGTTATATATACAACATCTTCTTCTGTCATATAAAGATGTGTAGGCATACTAATCGCAGTACTAGTCCATTCTGCCATGCCAGTTTGAGTATCGTGTTTGCATTTCTCATACATAGGATAATCCAGATTAGACCTATAATGGAATCCTGTCTGGACTCCATTATCTCTCAAATATTTAACCAGATTAGTCTTATATAGAGTCCGTAAAAATACGAAATGATTAGCAGATTTACGATCCTGGTATTCTGGTGAGAACCGTAATCCCTTTGGAGAATGTTCTACGTACCAGTTTCTGATCTTTGTCCGATGATTATTCCATTCATCTAAATGCTTCAACTGCTCTACCCCAATTGCGGCAGTAATATCAGTCATATTGGATTTCGTCCCTAAATACGGAACATTATATCCCCATTGATAGACCTTATCTGTAGTTCTAGAAGCGGTGGATTTATCAATTCCCATCCAACTAATCATCCTTGCCTTCTCATAGATTTTCTCATCATTAGTTAGAAACATGCCACCATCACCAGTTGTCAAGTTCTTTACAGCCGCGAAAGAGAAACAGGCAAACGTGGCATTCGTACCTATCTTCCTTTTATGGTATTCGGCACCAGCGGCATGTGCACAATCTTCAATTACCTTTGCTCCATACTCTTTTGCTAAGTCATAGACTTGTTCTAGATCCACTGGTATTCCTGAATAATGGACTATCATAATTCCTTTTATATCAGGAGTATTTCTAAGCATATAGTATACAGATTCCACATCAATATTACCATTACTAGGATCTATATCACAGAATATAGGCTCTAGGCCACTCTGCAACAAGACATGGTTAGTAGATACGAAGGTATTCGGAGTGGTTAATACCTTAGTTCCAGGCTTCAGGCCCATAGAAAGTACAGCTATTCTCAGAGCTTCCGTGCCAGAATTTGTGGCTACTGCGTATTTGGTCCCAATATATCCTGCGAAAGCCTCCTCAAATTCCTTAACAACAGGCCCTTGTCCTATCCACCCACTTTCTAATACTTTCTTAACTCGTTCATGTGCTTCTGGACAAATAAGGCTTTTGAATAAAGTAACTTGTCTCATTCTTTCTCTCCTGCGATTGTTATAGGCTTCTTCCAATCATAATTAGGATTGACCCTCTCCATATAAAGGATTGGTCTTGTAGTAGTTTTGAATCCAGATCTTGCATATATAGCAATAGCGTCTATATTATCCAAGTGTACCTGGATCTTAACCTTATAAAGCCGAAGGGTTTCAAAACAATATTCCATCATTCCTTTCACACATTCTTCAGCATAACCATGCCCTCTATATTCTTCAAGTAAAAGGAATCTTCCAAAATCAGCATTTCTATCCGCTACATTGATATTGTAGATAGCGACCTGTCCGATAGCAGTACCATCTTTCAGGCACATAATAAACATCTGATCTTTCCCATCGGTTTCTTTATATCTTTGATACCATGCTCTTTGCATCTCTTTAGTAATCTCAGATGCATCAAAGAAAGAATCTCTATGATTATTTCTCCATTGCCGGATCAGTTCTACGTCCTCATCTTTGAGGGGGCGCATATTTAATCTATTAGTTTTTACTACCATTTAAAACACCTCCTTACATTCCTCTCTGTATTGGTATTTGATCTAGTTCCCTACATCTCCAAAACTCATTAATAAAGTTATCCCATGTAAATACCCATCCATGTTCTGGTAAGTATTTAGCTAAAAAGAAATTTACCATATCCGATAATTCTCTACTCACCCAAGATGGGGTGTAGCGTAAGGTATACTCAGTCCATTCCTTAAATGTTTGTGGCATCCTATAACCCTGTGCCTTAAAGTCTTCAAATAATCCGGCACCTGGATAGGGCCTTACCCAAAACAACTTGAACTTCATATGTGGATTAATCCGATAAGCTTCTTGCAACATTAAGATAGTTTCTTTAAAATCTCCTATCTCATCAGAATCAGGAAATCCAGTCATAGTAGATAAATCAGGAATCATCCCAAATTGAGTGATCTTTTCAACGAACTGTAAAACATGATCTTTAGTTTGTCGTTTATCTAGCCTATCTAGGATTGTCTGGCTTCCGCTTTCCGCCCCTATTAGTACCTCTCTAATTCCGGCTCTATGCATTAAATGGTACAAATCATTAGGATATGTCAAAGCGGCTCGGACGTGAACTAACGTAGATATAGGAAAACGATTTAATTTAGTATTTATCCATTTCTCACAGAATTCTATGACCCTCTTCTTATTCCAAAAGAATTCATCATCATCTAGATTTAAATGTATCACATGCTTTTTAGTCTTAATGACGTATATTAACTCTTGGATGACATCATCTATGTCCTTACATCTGTATTTCCTGTTCCAGATAGATGCCCCACTACAGAATTTACATCGCATATAGCAACCTAGGCTAGTCAAAAACCCCCAATAAGGGCCATACTTATCTAAATCTAGCAATTCTACGGGAGCCTTGCTAAGCTTGTCTGGTAAAGAGGGGGCTCCAGTATCCGTCAAATTACCATCTGCAGCCTTCCACAGTGCGCCAGGACAAGACTTTTCTCCAGATTGGATATCCTCTATTAGGTTATTTATCCGATGCTCAAACTGCCCTTTAGCCACAATATCTACAAATGACTCTTTTATCAAATCCTCTGGAATCAAGGACGCTGCCCAGCCTCCCCAAACTATTGGAGTAGGTAAGTTCAATGATTTTATGTACCTAGCAAAATTTCCAGCATCTCTTAGCTGTTGTCCAATTAGACTGCTAACTCCTATAAAGATGGGCTTTTTCGATAGATAATTATTTAACAGGCGCACATCGTCCACTCTTGCATCAAATAGATCTACTTCATACCCCTCATCTATTAATGGCTGTGCTATACTTAGTGTAGAATATGGTGCTCTGTGTAGCCCTGGAGTTTTTATATATGATACTTCAGGGTAATACAAAAGTACTGAACCTTTACTCTTCTTAGTTGGTATATGCTTTACATTGTTCAGAATCTTTAACCATCTTTTCCCAATGGAATCAATGGAATATTCTTCTATTACGTCTAACCTAGCTCGTGCTCCTATTTTTGAACGTAAGGTGTGATCTTTCAATAATGTCAAATAGTTGACAAAATCTTCTTTAGTATTATTATAACAAATAAATCCGTTTTTCCCCTGTTTAATAATTGGCAGATACGCCGGAATAGGGGAAGTTACCACTGGTAGGCCTAAAACCATTGATTGGGTGAGTCGATTATTCCCTTTAGCTAATTCATATGGAGGCAGCTCACCTAAGAATGGAATGATTATAACATCAGTATTTAATAGGTCATCCCAAATAGTGTCCAAACTCCATCGCTTTGTCGCTTGCGCATGTGCTGTAATGGTCTCATATTTGAATCCTAATTGTTCGATGATTGGACGCATCTCTTCCGCCTGTGGAAAGTGTAACAACGTTCCGAACCAAGTCACCTTTAATCTATCTTTCGGATCGTATGACTTCTTACACAGATCTTTAGGAGTTTCATATGCATCATCCATTACATGGAGTTCAGCCTTAGTAAATGGGCGAATCCACTCTTTTATATAATCAGATCCACAAACTACGATATCGGCCATCTTGGCCATCGGAAAGCCTTCTTCGTATAAATCATCAATAATATATATGATCTTCTTTCCTAAACTTTTCATCTCTTTTGCTAAATCCTGGAATGAGTTATCATATACTTTCTGGAAAATCAATATATCATATTCTTTGGCATCTTCTATTCCAGAGAATACATCTGATTGTATTCCATTCTTGTTTAACCAAGCGGATGGTAGATAACACATAATTCTAGTACTAGCCGTATTGATATCCCCAATTGGGAACCATAATATTTTCATTTTACTGTCCTTAATATAAAAGTCATATTTTCTATTACATTTCTATACATTTTAGATGTAGCCTTATGCTCATCCGTTGCCCAAGGAGCAAACCTAAACTTCAAATCGACTAAATCAAATTTAGACACATGCCCATAGTGTGGAACTGACACATCTCTAGAATCCCAATATTTATAACTGTCTTCACTAAATGTCGTTTTGTGTGTGGGATCCTTATGCTGTCCGTCCCATGCCCAATGTGGAACTATAATAATTGTTAACGCTCCTGGAACTGTGACTCTCCAAATCTCATCCATAATATCCAACACATTATTTATATGTTCCAGAAAATAGCAGGAATAAACTGCTCCAACAGAATTATCTGGTAGAGGAAGCTTCTCTTTCTCAAGGTTACAAACTATATCTGGATGTAGATCCTCCTGCATGTCAATCCCAAAAAACCCTTGTACAGGTTTTGGGCCACAGCCAATATCAATATTTATTTTTCTATTTTCATTCAATGCCTTTTGTACGGCATCGCTTAGTCTCATTTTCATACTCCTTATACATCTTTTGAGCTTCTTTAAGATAAAATAGATTATCTCCATTGTTATCGAATATACTAGGAAGATATAATAATTGTCCAGAGTTATAAATTGAATAGTAATTTTGGGCGAGTGTAGATTGTTGGCTAACAAGCTTTCTAACGATTCCATAAGTAGGATGATCTATTGGCTCATCAAATGGCTGGTAACAAATAGCATCTGGAATATATACCGATTTCCAGCCCAATGCCTTCATCCTAATAAAATAATCCATATCATCATTCTGTGTTGCCTCATTTAAATATCCTAACTTATCCAGGACATCACCTCCTATAGCCCACCAGCAACCGACTAATCCATTTATGGGTTCTTCGACCCATATTCCATCTATTTCATATTTGGGCATCTTTATATATAATGGGAATCTTTCTGGAGCATCTATAAAGAATGTAGGACGTCTCCCCAGACAAGATCCTATTTTAGGTGTAGCTAATACTTTATTAAATAATTCTAACCAAGTATCAGATAGAATATGTACGTCGTCATCTATCTTAATGATAGATTGTCCAGGTTTTCTAAACTTAGCAGCGGCCTCATTAATACCAAATACAATCCCAGAATTAAATTCCCTAGTTATTTTATAATCTGGACTAACTTCCTGTATTGCTTTCTTCGCCTTTTCAGTAGCATCCTGATCTACAATACATAATTCATATTCTTCCCGCTTCGTATTTCGATTTAATAGATTAAAGCATTTACTAGCGGTTTCTCCGCGTCCAAGTATCTGAATAATGATTAATGGTTTCATTTTATAGCCTTTATATTAAGCTTGATATCAGCAAATTCTTCAGCAGTAAATGGGCGTCCTCCTGGAAATTCAGGATCTCTTTTGCATTGTCTGAGAAATTCTAGTTTACAATCTTCTATATCTGTAAATCCAATGTTGGAAAGGAGTATGGCTAATTCTGGTAATATCCAACCACTTTTATGAAAATCATATGGAGTAGTTTGCCCTCCATATATCTGTGTATAAAGATATCGGATTTGGCGGTTGTCATATGCGATACTAAAAGCTCTTATGGTGCCTAAGAAATCTGGACAACTTATTATTAGTTCTCCTCCCTTCTTAAGTACTCTATAGCATTCTTTCAATAACAATTCTGCTTCTGATTTAGTAAGATGTTCTAGAAATTCCAGTGTAATTATACCTTCCACAGATTCATCTTTACATGGAATTCCATTTCTAAGATCACATCTTACATCTACGGTGGGTGCCTCTATAATATCAAAATTAACATAACCTCTTCTAGAGCGCAGCCCGCCGCCTAGATCTATCTTCATTTAAGGATCTCCAGATAAGCTTTCACCATATTCTCCGCAGAGTATTTCACTGCCAGTTTAGGTAATTTCTCTTTCTTAATAAATTCAATCAATTTAGTATCCCAATTTCTAACAATCTGCTCAAAAGATTCTGCATCGTGAAATCCAAATCCAGTCTCTCCCTGTAACTCTGGGATTATATCAGCCTCTGTGTTATATATGATTGGTAGTCCACATCCAAAAGCTTCTAATGCGGTATTTGGACTTCCCTCCATCTTGGAGGTAAAAAGTAGGGCGTCAGCTGCACGGTATAGACTAGCTAACTTTCTACGTGCTGCTTCATACTGTCCAGTGATTGTTCCAATATAGGTGACATTATCATAAGCTGCCCATTTCTGCATGTCTTTGATGATCGTAGTATCTATATACTGTCCCACTAAAGTAAAGTGGACATTGGGCAAATTCTCTCCGGCATATTTAATAATATCCTCTAACAGATCCTTTCTCTTATGCTGAAAGGTGGAATAGTTCACGTGTAGTATATTGAACTTTGTTTTATCCATAGGGAACTTTTCTCCTTCTGGAGAAAATATCTCTCTATCTACTCCATTAGGAATTATAGTAGACGGAGTCGCAATCCCTTTAGTATAAGGAGCCCATGCTCTTTTGCAAAATTCGCTTTGATATACTATTATATCTGCTTTGTGCATTACTTCTTGCATAATATTCAAGTGTTCCATCTGCAATTCTCCAGTATCCAGATTATAAGGCAGTCCATCTACTCTAGATATTAATTTTATAGATGAATTTTCTTCCTTCTTCTTTATGGCCGCAGGTGCACCTATATATGCAACAACAATTGCAGCCTGTACTGGATCGGAAAGAAATTCTACAGTTTCCCATTTAGAATCTATTTGTGGGACGTACTTATGCATTACACTGGAGAAAGTTCCTGGTCCTCCGCCTCCATACAATGGAAGCCATATCTTATTAGTATTAATTCCAGGCCTTTGTCTTCCAGTAAGGACATCTAAGAAATCATTAGCTCTTTTCGTAATATTCCAATTATCCTCCATATCCTTCCTAGCAGCTTCTCCGATCTTCGTAGCCGCTTCTTTATCTTCATGACATAAATCAATATATCTCATCCATTCTTCTAGAGAATCGGCTAAGAACCCTGTCTCTCCGTGCTTAATAGCAGATGCGTATTCTGCTTGTTTTCTACTTGCAATACAAGGAATTCCGGCGGCTCCTGCTAGTGTATATTTCAAACAGCTTTTTGAATCCAACCACGCCTGTTGCTGCTCTCTTGGAATCATATAATCTAGGTCTCCTATTTCTCCTGGAGATAGAATTAAGTCCACACTTTTACATACACTATAGAAATCTCGTGACGGCATAAATTCGAAATAATGCTTTTTGATATTCCTAAATTTATTCACAACACTTCGAATTTGTGATACCCCACCAGCTATGAATAACATATTCACATCTTTATATTTCTCTGGGTGTTGGTTCATATAATCCATAATACGCATCATCATAAGCGTTCCAATTCTACCAGAGCTTGACATTAAAATATTATATCCACTAAATGGAACTAATGGAGATCTTGGAAAAGAATCTATAGCTGGTAAATCTATATGTGTTTTAATTATATTAATAGGCTTGAGCCCTATATTAGTTCTAAATATTTGTTTGAGCCGATCTGTGGCTACGATTATTTCGTCACATAAAGATGCTAGGAACATGGGGGCTCCCTTATTTGCATTAATGAGTAAGTCATCTATATAATAAAATACTTTAACCCCTAATCCTTGCATGTGTTTTACAAACCCACCAATTTCTTGAACCTCTGGAATTTGGATCTGTTTCGTGGCCACGCGAAATAGTACCACTATATGCGGCATAAATTTTAACACTTCTTTGCACTTCTTTTCATTTACCACTACAGTAAAATATTTATCTTTCTGCCAGTAAGGAGCCATTTCTCCTATAATTTTCTCCGTACAACAATCTAAAGCTGGGGCTAAAAATGCTATTACTTTATGCCCAGAAGGTACTATTTGCCCTGGAGTTATATTTGGCGGCAGATGGCGAGGGCCTTCTTGAGGGCGCTGCCAAGGCATCTGTCCTGCTTGTTCTCTACGTTTTGCATCTCCCATTATAATTCTCCTTTTTGAACTTTCTCATATGTTTCATAGTAGGGGATTGCCCTCTCAAAAATGTATTTATTTATATCATGATTTTCCATTACTTGGATGTATGCATTCTCTACTAATTTCTCTCTAAGTTCTTTTTCCTCAATCATTCTACTTAATGCCTTAACCCAATTCGCATGTGTATTATCTTTTGGTTTCAAGCAAGTATCTCCATCACTCCATTCGTCATATGGCCTAACAGGGGATACAATAGCAGGAATCTTCAAAATAGCGTATTCCTGCATCTTCCTAGCTGTTTTGCCCCAATTGAATCCGTTATCCTCTAATGGAGCAATGCCTATATCAAAATCCAATGAACCAAAGCAAGCATAAAAGGCATCTACTGGCACAAAGTCATAATACTCATATCTTTCTTTTGGTACATTCTGCACTATGTAAGGCGGCATCCATCCCATGAATATAAGCTTTACTTGAGGATACTTTCTGCAAATGTCCACTAGAGCAGGCATAGCAATTCCAGCATCCCCAGCGTGATGGATAGTGAGAGTCCAGCCAATCCTTATTTCTTCTGGATTATCTCTGTCGAAATAGCGGAATTGTGCGATGGAGGGGTCTACAAGATTTCTCCATATGTAGACATTCGGATTAAATGGTTTGATAAGCTGTTTTAGGTAGGGCGTAGATGTACATATGGAATGCGTCTCGGATAAGATTAATTGATAACGCTCCAGTATATCTCCTTGATAGGTCGCTTTAGCAGGATTAGTATCTGGAAGTTCCCAGACATTATCATCCACCAAAGCCATAGTAACTACCCCTTCTTCCCGCAGTTTTCTAAGTATCATACAGGATTCAGGAGAGTACTGTCTTTGGAACTGGATAATATCATGGCCTTTCTGTACGAGGGGGTTTAAAGCATCAAAGCATGTAAATTCTAATCCTGTCACGCTTTGAAAGAAAGGGATGGGGACTCCATAGTCGTGGTAAAATGGGCCAGAACGATCTCCAGCCACGATTGCTACTTTAAGTTTCTTTGTAAAGTCAATATCTTCCAATCTATTCTTATAATGAATAGCTTCGATTTGTGTTTCTAACATGTAAGTCTCCTTTGCTAGGCTTTGGGGCCAGGGGTCTGGCCCCTGCCTATTTTGGGATTGTCAAACGGTAGGATTATTGATATCCTATTGCGATGAAGCGGCATGAAAAAGCAGAGAGGTCGGTGCCATTCTGAACCTCAAAAGAGAGATCAGATCCACCAGGGACTGCGCTTGGTCCTATAGCAATAATCTTAGAGTTATCATGATCATACACTACAGGGATTCCGCCTCCTCTGTTAGTAGATCCACCCGAGAAAAGTGGAGAAGGGATAAGAGTTATAATCTCTTGTAAATCTAAATCTGCTGCAGTAAGATCCTCCCCACCAGTAACGTACTCACTGTCGAAAGTAAATCTTCCCACAACTACGACTAGATCTTTATCTCCAATCAACCTCATGGGCCTTCGTCCGCCTGCCGTCATTTCCAATGTTACGGTTCCTGCCATCGTCAATACACCTCCTTCTTAGATCTCCATTAATGGAGCTGCTAAGCCTTTTTCTTCTAATCTATCTAAAAACATATCCATCAAAGCAGAGCCTCTCTGCTTTGATATTGATTGAAAGGGGAGCATTCGATCTTCTACGTAGCCCTCCCAACTAAACTGTCCTGTTTTCTCAAAATAATATACTTTAAGCCAGAGACCTTCGCAACTCTCTGAAAACGTTAGGACTTTAGACTTTTCTTTGTACTCAATCATATACTTATGTCCATCTAATGTAACTTCCCATTCAGGTTTTCCAGCAAGAATTGATTTAAATTGTCTAACTTGCTGATCTATATAGGAAATTTCTTTAGCTGGAATATAGGTGGGAATTAAAAGGAGGGAAATTGTGATTACTACACATAGAAGTTTTTTCACTATGTCTCCATATACTATATATATGGCCACCTCCTAAAAAGTGTCGTAATTTCCGGTAAGTTGCCTATTTATTTAGTCTTTCGCCTATAAAGCTCCTGAGCCCTCAATCTCAGAAGGGTATCTCTAGCGTCTGGCTCAACACTAGCTGGCCACATTCGTGGATCGTCCATAAAATTCACATACTTATCGCCCACTCTAATCCATGTTCCAGTCTCTCTTTGGGCGGGAGTAAGTTCAGTGGGGGCTTCCATGACTCGTGTGCCTTTCTCTTGACTAGTTATCTTCTTGGCTCCCCCAGCAGGCTTCGCCGTCGTTTTCCGAACTTCTTCTCTACGCATCCTTCTTATTTCTTCTTCTGTATAGGCTTTAGATAATTCAGTTCTTTGATCTACTATAGTTCTTCTTGCTGTTTTAGTTGGCATATATTTATAATCCGCAGGAAACAATTTTGGAAATTTCCTTTGAAGTTCCCATACACCAGCATCTGGATTCTTTGCAGCATATTGTAAAGCTGCAGTAAAAGTAGGATCATCCATTATTCTACTTATATGTACAGTTGACCTAGAACCAGTTAAAGCACTTGCATATGCTCTAGCTACCACTTCTTCAGCGAGTTCTTGGGAAGTATCTTTAGTATATTTTGGTACATGACTAAATGCTCTCTTAAGATCCTTTTCTCCAATTATTCTATGCACTTGCTGCGCTAATGCGTCTAATGCTGGATCTCCTTTGCGAAATGCAGCATGAACTTCCTCATGTATAACAGTTGCTAAATTGGCAAGTCTAGTCTTACCAGTCTTATATCCTTTTGACCACGCCCACCAATCTCTATAATCAAATTCTGGCTTATAGAATATCTGTGCTGATAGTCCAAGTTCCCTACCACCTTGCTCTGCTATTTCTCCTGTGGTAGCTCTTCTGCCTCCCCACAGTGGTACTCCAAATCTACCTTCTCCAGCTCTTTCAGTATATCTAGCAGTACGAGGAGATAGATGTTTGGCTTCTTGTACAAGCTCGTCCCAATATTTTATGGCCCTAGGCCCCCATAGATGTCTAGCTTCTGGTCTAACCATGAATTTCAACCAGGCCGTTAAGGCTTCTGGCCCAAGAGCTTTGCCTGCTAATCTAGGAATATCTTTAATATCTAGCCCTGGAAGATCAATTATATCCCAAATGGCACTGCCGATGTCTGCTACTCCTGGTATGGAGAGGAATCCTCCAGGAGAAGTCATGTGGCCTAGCCATTTCATTGCTTCGCCTTCTTCTCCTGCTGGTTCTTTAACATATTCCTTAAATTCTTTAGTACCTTCTTTTAATCGTTTTTCGATATCTTCTCTTCCAGCCTCAGTAGCCCTAGGTTCAAATAGAGTTAGGAGATCGTGCCAAGTGAATGGCTGTTCTGTTACTCCTCCTAGTTCTAATGGACCAGTAGGGAACTGCTTAGCTTCTTCCATTTCTCTTAGTCTTTCAGGATCTATATAGCGTTCTACCATTGTATCACCTTAAAATAAATGAAGTACATATTTAGAGATTCCACCAGCTATACCAGCTATAGTAATACATATTCCTACAAAAATAGGATATAGGAGGCGGTTTTTTAATTTATCATGAGTAGACAAATGATTAGTGAGACTCTGCTTCATAGTAGGAATTTCTTTACATTGTTCCTTCATCTCTGTGATATCCTCTTTCATCGCTCTTTGAGTAGCTTTTATCTCACCTAAAGATTTCGCTGTTTCAGTCATGAAATCTATCAATTGTGCATCTAACATCTTACTGTCCTCCTAGCATCCCGCTGCGTTCTTGGGCTCCCTTTACCGCTGCTTCTCTAGTATCAGCTACTCCAACGGCAGGGATCTTGCCCTCTTTAAATTGTCTTACAGCCTCATCTGTAGTTAATTGTTCTCCCCCAACTAATGTAGGTATATTATAGTACATACCATCCATCTCTATAGTAATAGTTCTCTCACTAGATACAGTTCCGCCAGGGCCTGGGACTTCTACTCCGTGATATTCTGGATTTACTTGAAATCCTGTCGAGCCCGTTCTCAACCATCTTCTCATATCTTGAATAAGACTTTCTTCTTTTGGAGTAAATTGTAATAGAGGTCCCCGCATCCTTTCAAAATTCCATTGCATGCCTGGATTGAAAATTTGTCTAGCCATTATCTCTGCAACTGCACCATAAGGATCTATTTCTGGAGAATATCCTTCCCAATATGTTGCTCCTCGTTGTGATCCCCAAAATGTTTTCATATATTCTTTTATAATATCAGAAGCTTCGGGGTATTTTTGTACTTTATGGAATAATTCATGTCCAATTACACCTGGAAGATCTGTCGCGGCCAAACTAAATAATACATTTGGAGTTTCTTGAACTCCAACTCCGTACATTCTTGAAGGAAGTCTATCTGCTAATACATCCCCCCATCCTATATTTATAGGATACGTTTTAGTCATTCCTTCAACAGGGGCTTTTGGTTCTCCAAAGAAGGTTTTCAATCTAGAGGGAGTTGGAACACCAATATTCATATTCTTTACCTGACTGTACATCCAAGGGTATTCCTGTGCAATCCAGGATAATGCTTGTGTTCTAGCATTTTCTTCCCATTCTGCTATCATTTGAGCTTCTTCTGGAGTAGCTCCTGCCTTTATTAATTCTGTTGTTGTTATATCAGGATATGGCATTAATAGCCTCCCATATCTCCATATTGTTCCATTAATGCTGCCTGTGCCCGTTGTTCTTCTTCTAATTTCTGTTGATAGGCTTCGTATCGCTCTGCTGCAGCTCTCTCTTTCTGATATCTTGTTATTGTCTTTGAAACTGGTTCATACGATCCTGAATATAATGTTGGATCATATTCCTCTCCTAACATTTTAGCAGTTTCATAATTTAGATAGGCAATATAATTATCTATATCTTTTGGACTTCCAGATCTTTGTCCTGGCTCTAAGAATGGGGCCATCCCACCAGCCATATTGTATAACCATTGTTCATACTGCTGTACATCCCTCATTGGTGCCGGATGATGTGCGTAAGACGATCTTATGGCCCATGACGGAGTAAATGCTGCCTCTGCTGGGGTTGCCGGTACAAAAGTTCCTCTCTCAAATCCTGTTCCTGGTACTCTTATGTCCGTTTGACCAAGTTGCGTACTAGCTGCTCCCTGTCTCATTTGACCTGATACATAGTTCCATTCGTCTTGTGTAAATCCAAATCTATCTAATCCATAATCCGCTGGGTTTTCTCCCCTAGCTTCTATTTCAAGTATTCTTTGTCGCCCTATATCAAATATATCTTCTGTTATTTGAGATAATGCTGGTTCCGCCTCTTTTAATCCAGTATAATAAGCATAATGTTGTTTCTCACTCATATGCTGTTTTGCTTTATGTTCTTTATGTCCTTGCCATGCGGCCAATCCCATCCCAAGCGCCGCACCAATTGGGCCTGCCCACATCATACTAGTTGCAAGGGGTGCGGATATTAAACCAAGAGCTTCTCCAATCCAAGGAGTTACAGTACTTAACATTGGTGAAAGTCCTACATTAAGAGCTTGTCTAAGTTGTGGATCGTCTATGAATTGAGTACCGATACCCAATGCTAAATTAGGAAGTCCCATTAAACCAGATGCTAACGCTGGCGCTCCTAGTAATGCGTTCACCCCTAAACTTCCAAGATATGAACCAACAGGAGCTCCCCATTGTTCATCGACCATTCCTCCTAGAAGTCCTCCTACAGTCCCACCTAATGCAGGTAATCCTCCATAAGTTGCCCATTGTCCTAAATCAAAAGGCCCTGGTTGTAGCATCGCACTAGTGAGGCCTCCAGCTAGCTGTCCACCAAGTTTGCCAAGAGATCTTTGATAAGGATTTGAATAATCTAATAGGCTACCTAGTAAAGTACTAGCAGCTCCACCTGCGAGTGAGCCTGCTGCTCCTGCGTACGGTGATCCACCATATGGACTACTAGATGGGCCATATTTAACCTTAGACAGGTCATCCGCTAAGGGCATTACTTCCACCAACCCTTTTCTCTTAATCTATTGAATTGATTATCTAATTCAATATCATTCCTATATAATACATTAGGATGTTTAATTTTATTTGCTGCCTTATAGGCTATATTTCGTGCTTCCACGACAGAGGAACCATGCCCTACTGCCATTCCAGCTAGGCCATCTATCCTCATCTGTATATAATCTTCTTCTTTAGATACTCCTATTGGGATAAAAGCTGGAGTATTTATTTCTACTAAAGAATCTGAAAGTAATATAGGCCAATTTGGCACGAATATAGGAATTCCCACATGAATACGGTCTATCCTTACAGGGGCATTAGATACTTCTTTATTGTATAATTTCTTCAAGAAATCTCCCGCTGAGTTTAAAAACATCTCACTCATAATTATTCCATTTGGAAATCCTAAAGAAGGATGTATAGATTTCACATGTACAGTATCATTATTTATTAAGCAATCTAGACTGATAAATCCTACAAAGTTTACCGATGCCAAGAATGCTTGTAAATTAGATAATGTCTCATGAAATAACTTAGATCTAATGGAAGACATAGCACAGATTCCAGTACCTCGTGTTACGGGACCTAGATCTCCAGCCGCAAATCTCACATATTTAGTTCCAACTAGTATAGGCTTAATAAATTTCTCTCCATCAAACCATGCCCCAACAACAGCCATTTGACCTTCAGTTTTATCAGTAGCTATTTTGACTTTAAGAGCGGAGAGAACATCTATCATAAGACTAAAATCAGTTGCCAGATTCTCTATAGCCGTTCCTGGTCCAATGACTGAGTGTCCCATCTTTTTGGCCTTATCTACAAAAGCTCCTGATCCAATGTCATCCACAATTATCAAATCCGATTTAGTAAATAAAGAACCAGGATCCGACACTTTGTTTACTAGTCCATCTCCTATTTTCTTATATGGACGTTTCTTAATAAAGAAGGAGAGTTCATGTTTCTCTTTTTCCAAAGCCTGTGCCAAAGCTACGCTTTCTCCAAAGTTACTTATCATAAATATATTCATTATTCTTCTCCTATACCCTGGAAGCTCTCCTCTTCCCTAGGTTCTATTTGTCTTGGTAATGACCAGATAGGTCGTGTACCATACTTCTTCTTTCCAAGATATTCTTCTCTAGCCTCTCGTAGCCTTTCTCCCCAGATTCCTCTTCTAAGCTCTTTCTTACCACGGAGTAGCTTCATAGTGTAGATGTCTAGTTCTCTTAATCTACGATAACTAGATATATCCTGTGGCCTAATATTTATACCCTCCTCTCTAGCCTTACCAATTATCTTTCTAACACTGTCAATGGCTTTCATGCCACCTTTCTCATATATATCTGCAATTTTCTTTACATAATCATGCTTCTTGTAGACACTCATTTCTTCTCTACGAAGTTCCTTCAATAGGTCTCTAGCTTCTTTAGACTCTATCGGAGGGAATCCACACATCTTTAGAATTACTGAAGCTATATTAATCGAGTTAAATGGATGCTCTCCAGGACCCCAAGTCTCATATCCTTTTTGTAGATCTTCGATATTCTTTATAAGCTTTTTCCCTGCTCTCCATTGTGGAACAGCCAATAATCCAACAAAACTCATACCAGCTCTTTGTGCCCGCTCTTGGTCTAAGTAACTTGGATCATTCCCACCAAGGGCAGTATAGATATCTCCCATTCCCTTCATCCAGGCTGGGTAGATATTAAAGGGGAGTGCTCCTTTGCCCCAAAGAGCGAATGTATCAACTCCTAGCATCTCAGCTAGTATAACTGGAGCAGATGCGAAGAATCCTGTTAGGGCTAAGAATCTAGTTAACCTGGCTGCATCTTCAGATATAAAACTTTCTTTAATGCCATTTCCTAAGAATTGGAAAGTTTTCAAAGGGAATGACCAAAATGGAGTAAAGAACTTCTTTCCAGTACCATATAGATAAGGAGATGTATGGACTGTAGTGTACCCATATTGTGACTCCGTCATCTTATTTACCGCATACCATTGTGCTTCTGTCATTCTTAAATCGAAGTTTTGGAATTTAGAAGCTTTACTTACTCCTATTAAGTGTGAAGTTCTATAATCTAATCCTTTTTCTATTCCTTCATGCAATCCTGCCATGTATGCAATACCTTTATTAATATTTTCAGTAAGATGCATAGGGAATAGGGCCATCCTTGTAATCCAAGTAGATGCCTTCCTTATATTATCCATAGTGGTCTTATCATTCTTATACAATTTCTCAAAATCATGCCCTAAAAACTCGTCAACTATGTCATAATATTCTTTGAAATCTTTGAATTTCTTAGGAACTTTTACTTTCACTCCAACCTTCTCTAGTTTCTGAGTAGTGATACCATGCAGGTAGTCTCTCAAACCAGTTAAAGTAGAGAGCTCCCCAGAGTTTGCCCAAGTATGTAGAGTTTGTGTTAAATTTCGTACTGCAGTATCTGGTCCTAAAGCTCCTCTATATAATGCTCTGCCATACATGGCAGCTAGTTTTCTTGGCATAAAGTAAGCCGCTCCACCAAAATCCCGTCCAAGAATTCTACCGACTTCCATCACTAAAGAATTCCACTTAGTATCCAGATATCCAGTATCAGGATACACTAGGTTCTTAACATAGGTTTCTAAGTAATGTCTAACGCTCCCTGGTTTATTGGCAAAATTCAATTGATTTATTACTGGACGTACTGTCTGCAAATAATCATTCCACATCCCGCCTCTAACAGCACTATGTAGATATATCTGCATAGTATTCCAGGCGTCTTCTTTTGCCAAGAATTCCATATTAGATTTTCTTTCCTGGAAGTATTTCACATGATATTCCTTAGGCAACATCCTCTGTAAGAATCCAGGAGATTTCATCCAATCAGTGAATATGCCTCCCCAAGGAAAAATATGATCTTCAATCCATGCCTTCTCTTCCCTAGGAATCTTATCCCAAACTTTAAACTTGTCAACTAAGTACTTAGCTCTTACCCAATTATTCTCCGTCAACATTGCTTGAATCTTTACTGGTAATTCTCTAAATTCGCTTGCCAGAGCTAGTGGCTGACTAAAGTAATCCCAAGCTTTTTGTCGATCTATAATCAAACCAAAGTGCCCTTTCCTATATAGACCTCGTTTCTCCAAATCGAACATCTGGGCAACATCATCTTCAACCCTTCTAACGGCTTTCTCAGTCTCTAATATACGAGGATCATTAGACTTCCTTATGCCATGCATATGGTATACGAATTCTTTATTCTTTGCTTTATCCTGTCTTAACCACCCCATATGCTCATCTAAATATTTTGTGGCTCTCTTAATATATATGCTCATTCTTTCTTCTTGCTGTTTGGCTAATCCAGCAGCCCATGCAATTATAGGATTTTTACTTGATACAGGATCTGATCCTAAATCAAGCACAGAAACCATATCTTCTTTAGTAGGAACTCGTCGAGATTCCACACCAGTCAACCAAGGATCTATATTACCACGAATATCATGAGCAGCTCTCATGGCTGTTCTAAATTGTTCTCGCTCTCCTGGATAGCCTCTCCAAGAATACCAAAACTTCTCTAGTAATCCCTGCTCTTGATACGCTCCTTCTTTACCAACAGCTTCTTTACTCGTTTTATCATATCCGACTTCTTCTACAATTCTATCCGCATCTTTATCCCCTGCGGCATCCCATATAGAGCCTCCTGCTCCTGGCTCTCGTGTTACTTTCTTTCCTTTCTCTCCCATCATATACTTCTCTTGTATTGAATCTAGAAGCATACGACCGAATCTAGGATCAATATTCTTATCTATATTTAAGATCTTAACTTTAACTTCATCTTTTGATTCCGCAAGTTCAGCAGCTCCAGCATATTTAACTCTAGAATCTATATGAGGAGCATGCCCCATCTCATCCTGCAACATGTAGAACTTGTCTCCACCAGGAATCTTTTCAGAGATAATTGTAACTCCACCTTGAGCATCTTGGAAGCGTTTTTCAACTTTAAGTGCTTGTGGGGCCGCTTTCATATTCTCTTCTAGATATCTGGCAGCCGCAGTATACTCACTTAGTTCTCTAACTATTTGGTTCTTAAGATTGGCTTGAGCCCTAATCTTGGCTTCTAAATCCATTCTCTTGTCCAAATTTAAGCCAGGCTTGTCAAGCTCCTTTCTTATACCCTCTGCTGACGAAAGCATACGATTTAATTGATCTGTAAGGAGTTTAACTTCATTCTTTATCTTTGGCAATCCCTCCGCCAGTTTCGTCGGAGATAGTATTGCGCTTATAAAGATCTCGTTGGGATTTGGATAATGCTCCATCCCTTCTGGCCGTATCAAAGTATCTGATTTTACTTCGGGTCTATAATCTGCAACCTGTTTAGCAATTTCAGGATCTGCTCCCATTTTGACAGCAGTTTCAACAGTCTTATCTACTTGTTCGACCGCAGCATCTGCAACATCCTTAGCAACTTTCTTAGTAACTACATGCTCTGTTCCATCTGATTTTCGAAGAATAACTCTAGTAGTAGTCTTATCCCTAACTTTCTGAGTTGCTTCGTCCCTACTCATTCCTTTCCTACGATTTTCTACATAGGTTTTAACCTCTGGTTTAGAAAGAGCAGCGTCTGCTTTTGTAATAGCTTCAGTTTCAGATAATCCTTCCCCTAAGGCTCTATTAAGTGCTAAACTATATAGGTCTCTAAGTTCCTTATCTATTTCTTTTTCTAATTTAGCCGTAGCCTTCTCAGCAGAGGGCTTTCCTCTAGTAGGTGCAGCTTTTGGAGCAGGAGCTTTAACCTCCCATCCAACTTCCTTGCCAGCACGTTGTGCTGCTTCCTGCACATCAAGACCCTCTTTCCTGTATCGTTCATATAATTCAGCCATCTTATCTACATTGGCACGATCTTTATACCGTGTTCTAATCATCGTGACTTCCATCGCAATGTCGCCTTCTGGAGCTTTCTTTGGCTCTTCAGGCACAGCCCAAGTCTCAGCCTCTGTAGGTTCTTTGGCTTTTTCTCGAAGAACTTCTTCAGGAGTCTTCTTGCCTTCAGCCTTTAATTCTTCTCTGAGGCCAGTGATAATCTTTTCTCCTTCTGTTAAAGCTTCTGGTTTAGTAACGGCTTCCTTTTTCTCAGGAAGACCTATTTCCTGCCGCATGGCCTCTACAGCAGCTTTAATATTCAAGCCACTTCGTCTATGCTTTTCGTATGAAGCAACAATTTTCTCTAAATCTGGTCTACCAGTATACTTCTCTCGAATAGTAGTAAGCTCAAGTTTAATCCCAGCTTCTTCCTTTTTACTCAATTTTGGAGCTTTGATTGGAGCTTCTACTTTAGGAGGAGCTTCTGGTTCTATTCCTACCTCTTCAACATCAATATCCTTATATTTTCTTCCTTTTCTTTTTAGGCCCTCAACAAATTTGGCTCCAGCTCCAGTAAGTTCTCCTACTCTACCTAAATGTTCACCATATTGTTTTTCAATAGCATCAAACATAGCAGTGCCTATTCCCTTTCGTGTAAATTCAGGGGTAACATCCGCTTCTATGCTATACCATCCAACTTTCTCCCCAGGTTTTCTTTCTACAGGCAATCGAATTGACCATAAACCTATAGCCTCAGCTCCTGGCACACCAGCGATAGCTGTCATGATATTTGGATCTTCTGGATGTTCTTTGAATCTTACTTTAAGTCCTTTAATTTCAACAGGTTTTGCTACTTTTGAAGGAATCTTTACTAATCTTCCACTAGGAGTAATTGAATACTCTTCTGGAGTAAGCTTGCCTTCTACAATTCTCATCAAGTCTGTGACGGAGAGGCTGGCCAAATTCATCCTGGCTTTCTCTCCCCATAACTCAACAGCTTTATCTATATAAAGTGCCTTTGCTCCTGTGATCTCTCTCACCTTTTCAGGAACTTTCTTCGGTACTTCGACTTTTTCAGGCTTCTCTTCAGGAAGCCCATATTTCCTCACCATCTCTTCAGGGACCTTTACTCGTCCTGCTCTCTCACGCATGGCCGCACTGAAGATCCTATTTATATTGCCTTTTACAATCCCTACTTTCCTTGAATAAGTATTCGCTGTCTTTTTATCGAACTTTTTCTGGGCCTTTAAAGCTTCTATCTCACCATAAAGCTCATACACATCATCCAAAAAATCAGTGATTTCTTCTTTCTCAGATAGGGAAAGTTTATTATATTCTTCTTCACTGGGAATAAGTTTATCTTCTCTTGCCTTTTTCAAATATTCATCATGTGTCTTTTCCCAATCTTGTTTAGCTATAGCTTTAATTTCTTCGGCTGTCAGTTCCTCAGGTACTCTAGGAGGTTCCTTCATCTGTTCTTCTATTCTACGTCCAACCAATTTATCTAGGGTTTCCCCTTCGCCAATAATTCTCCATCCTTCTCCATTAAGAAGTCTGGTTAATTCTATACGTTCTTCTGGAGTTAATTTATATACACCTTTAGCAGTCTCTAAGAATTCATCTATAGTTAAGCGCTTCTCTGGAAAACCTTCAGTAATTTCTCCATATGCAGCCTGTACTAATGCATTCCTATAAGGAATACGCTCCACAGGAGTAGCCCCTTCCATTCCTTCAGCTACTGTTGGTTTGCGTACTGGTTCCCTGACCGAAACTTCTTCCGCTAAATCGACCCGTTCCTTACCAAGAGCGATGTCTCTAAGTTGTCTGGATTTCAGTTCAGTCATGACTTGATTATAGCGAGTCATGGACATCGTAGTATTTGACTCGTCCACAAGTTCTTTATCGGTCATTTTACCTACGACTCTCTTGCGACCAACCTTCTTTATTACCGCTTTAGTCGTAGGATCAAATGTTACTTGTGATCCCTTTATGGTTTTTGAGGTATTCAACCACGCAAGAACTGGATCAGAAAGCTGCTCAAGTACTCCTCGTCTAAAATCTTTCTTAACAACTAAACCATCTATAATCTCATTTCTAGAAATATATAATGAATCAGGCTTTGGTTGTGCCTCCACCGTAGTAGGTTTCTCCACTACTGGAGCGGCTACTTTAGGAGGAGCTTCTCTTTCCATTGGTTCAGTAACTCTTAATGGAAGAGGAAGTTGCTCTACTCCTTCTTCTATAGGAGCCATAGGTCTACGTACTCTTAACGGAAGGCCCATCTGTTCTGGTGCTCTTGGAGGTACTCCAGCAGCAGCAGGCACTTCAGCAGTAGGAAGTGGAGCTTCAGGATATTTAGGACGTCTACCAAGAAGTCCCAAAAGACCTCCAACTAAAGTCTGAGCAATCGTCTCCTCAGCAGGTGCACCCTCTAGTGCGGTTAATCCACCAAATATACCAGCTGTACCTGGGATACGAGCTATAGCTCTCATAGGAGCCAAAGCCTCTAGTCCAAAGCCCATTCCAGCGCCTGTCAAACCATGTTTAATCATTTCTGCAGCAGAAGGTTCTGGTTGGACTCCTGCTCTTGCTGCTCCCATTAAACCAAATCCAGTAGGCATTCCTAGGCCAAACATTCTAGCACCCTTCAGTGGCATTGCTGCACCTCTGGCTAATGATATACCGCCACGACCAAGGATTACTGCTTGTGGTAATCTAGCTATTTTAAGGATACCACCACCAATTCCTCCAGCCATCATAGCTGCTCCCAATTGGACAGGAAGCATGCCTACAGCTCTTAGGATGGTAGCGGTTAGACCAGTGTCAGATAATTCGTAATCTTCCGGCGCAACTTTGTCTCTTAATTCACCAAAGACCCCGCCTTTCTCTAATCCTGTAAGATTAGATACCCATTCAGATGCTTTATCTAAAAAGTCTAATTCACCATACAATCCTAGTTTAAAACCAGTTAATAGATGCCCTAAAGCCCCTATATCTCTTTGTGTTATCATAAAGGGAGCTGTCTGTTCCCTCTGCATTGCCAACACATCGGCGACTCCTTCTCCTGTTGGCGCTGCGGGCTCTTCCGGAGCCGTTGGCTTTGGAGTGGGTGTGGGAGCTACAGTAGGTTCTTCTTTTTCTTTAATTAAATCTATTAACTGTTGTACTTGTTCCTCTAAAGGCATAAATTACCCCTTATTATTTGGTAGGAGGAGTTCGGAAATATCTAATAATATTTATATTAGTTTCCCCCATATCTATTAATTCTATAATTTGTAAAAAGTTATCAGGAGTTATCATAACGTGTCTAAGAATCTCTGATCGTGGACGCCCAGTGGGATCTGTTCTTAATTTCCCAGTTAACGGGTCCACGGAAGTCATGTATATTCTAGTCGTATCTGCCATTTTCCATAATAGAGCTTGTTCTTCTTTAGACACCTGTTTATTAATATGTTTCATGGCCTTCTCAGGAGTTTGTCCTTTCTGAATCATATCCTGAACTTCGGCTTTTACCATATTATATTTGTCAATTACCTTTCTAGCATTCTCTTGTTCAAATAGAATGCCGCCTTCCTTTGTGGCCTGTTCTGGGTACATTAGAACGAGAATTCCAGGAAGACCTGTATATTTCAATCTCATCTCTTGCATCTTAGCTTTCTCTGTTGGAGTCATTTCCTTTTCTTTTGTAACCTTCTCTATCTCAGAGGGATGAGGAACTCTGGCTCCAAATAGGCTGGCATATGCACTTTGTGATAACCAGTTGAAGAAATCCTGTCCTTGATTCTTCACGATTACATCTTTCATTTGGTATAAAACTGTCATTTTGTCCATGGATTCACGTAATGCACTTTTCTGCATAGCACTTTTATATGCAGTAAATTGATCCAATAGTTTATTATATTCTTTCATGTCCCCTTTCTGTTGAGCAGCAGCTAGATCACTCATCATTCTATTCTCAAATCGTTTAGTATGATCTATAAATCCACCAGTTACGACGATCTCTGCAATTTCCTCTTCCGAAAGAGCGGGATACATTATCTTCATTGCTCTAGCCTGTGTCTTATACGCATGCACTTTTCTATCTACTTCTGATTTCCCCAGATCATAAGTACCATCAGGACGTTTACGAGAAGCTAAAAATTCATTTATAGCCTTCTCATCCATGTGCCAAAGTCGCATAGCTGCTCCTAAAACTTCTGGACGCGTAGTAAATGACTCAGGATAAACTCTTCCAATGTGCTCTAAATACTTGCCATAACCTTCCTCAGCAATCTTTTGCTGTTCTACTTTATTACTTAATATAGCATACTCTGCCTTTCTCTCTTCACTAGCAGCAGCAACAGCCATCTGTAATTTGTCATCATATTGTTTATCTAATACCGCTTGTATTCTACGTTCGTGCTCTTCTGCTCCTCTAGCTCCACCGTAGAGCATCCCATAAGAGAATTGTCTAAGTAATTCTAAAGGAAGTGGTGCTCTAGGAATAGTTGGCCTAGGTCCAGCGATCTCTTCTGGAGTCCTAGGAGCTGTCGCAGCTATCCTTCTCATTTCACTTTCAAAGTCCACTCCTTCTGGAAAAGGAGGAAGTGCAAAAGGCATTTCCTCTTCTTCTGGTTCCGCAGGGGGCACGGCCTCTCCGGTAAGTGCCTCGTATGCTGCACCTTCCTTCGCCTTAGGCGGAACAACGCCATATAATGGTCGTTCCCCTGTCTTCGGTTTAGGAGCTGCTGTAGGAGGGGTCACAGGAGTCGGTACAGTAGGAGTTGGCGTTGGTAATCCTGCCATTCCTTCTTCCACTCCAAACATGGCTCTAGAAGGGACTGCCGGAACACTAGCTGCAGCAATCGCAGCCTGTTCCTCAGGACTTCTTCCTATCATTGAAGGTCCAGTTGGGGTCCTAAGCTGTTCCAACCTTTCAGGAGGAATATATCCTGTCATTCCTCCACCGAGCAATAAACGAAGTAGATCTCCCCAAGTTTGAGGAACTCGTCTTTGTGCCTCCCATGCTGGACTGCCTGTAAATACATCAGGCGCAACTCCACCAGCTCCAGCTATAGCCTGTGCGGCTATCTGTCTAAGCGCTGGTTCTATAATTTCTGCTGGCGGACTTTCTGGTAAATGTCCCCATAATGTTGCCATATATTTTCTCTCTCCTAATTATGTTTTTGTTGGTTGTAGTAAATAACTACCCAGAGCTCCGAGTCCTTGTCCTAGAACTTGGGCCCAAAGACTACCCTGCGAAGGTTCCATAGTCGTTACTTGTGGTAATTGCCCTGTAAATGGGGCGTATAAACCAGTCAATGTTTTTGCATATTCTTGTATATTCCTAAGTATAGCCTCATAAGGAAATCCCATCATGGCCATTCTAGTAGCCATATTTTGTAGGTTTTGAACTTCAGTTGCGGGCAGAAGTCTTAATGCCTCCATTCCATATTGAGGATACATGCCCATTGCTTGCTGCTGCATCTGGGCAATGGCCTGTTCTTGCTGTGCAATCTGTTGCATGATAGGCAACATCGCCATTTCTCTACCATAAGCAGCAGCGGCCTCTGGCTGTCCAGCACCAAGGCCAGAAATACCACCTGCACCTATTCCAAGGAGCTGGTCATATAAACGTGCAGCTTGTTCTCCACCTAATCTAAGCATCGTCTCATAAGGGGCCCTCATAGCGGCCACGTCTGGCATATACATTCCAGGGCCTCCACCTGCTATAAGTCTGAGGATGTTAGCAGAGAATGGGTCTACCTCTCCACTTAATAGAGCTGGCACAACTGAACCATAATAATATGCTTCTTGTTCTGGAGTTGTAGCAGCTTGTGGCCATTGTTCCTGAACCATTTTTGCTGTTTGTTTGATTGGCTTAGGAATTTTACCAGCTGTGGCTGTAGTTCCTGCTTTACCAGCACCTCCGCCTCCCCCACCACCGAGTAGAGAAGATCCAAGAGTAGCTCCAAATCCTCCTAGTATTTTCCATAGGTTCGGATCTGAATACCAGGAATTTGTATAATCATATGATACAGGCGTTCCATAATAAGAAGCTGGCATATTTAAATATCCTGCTGGATCCTCCGGAAAACTTGTTACTTCCCATCCATTACCCATTTTATTACACCCCTTATGTTTTTGTTCTGCCTCTTACTAAGTATTCAATTATGACCTTATGAATAGTAAAAGGGCTTATGAGTTCATTTGTATAAAATTTAAATTGTGCAGATCTACAAGGCTTTGTAAAGTCTATCTTCTGCTCCAATACCGTTTCCTCTGTGGCACCTGTTAAAGATACTAATTTTGTAAGAACTGGATTATCCTGATCCCAATCTGTATAGAGTTCAAACGTAAAATCATAATCTCCCAATTCTTTCTCTACAAAGAATGTCACTCTATATAGACGTTTATTAACTGTAGGATCTCCAAAATCTATCCATCTACTTTTCCAATATCCTTCGATGGCCACTCCATCATCATTATTTGATAGTCCATACTCTCTGATATCTCCAGAGTATGAGCCTACTGCCAACATTCCTTCTTTAGCCCCTGCCCAATCTCTAATTTGTGTACCAGCATACGCGGAATATGGCTGTGTTAAAGTAATATACATAGCATTAGTGCCATAATCTATCCCACGTATACAAGAGGCTGTCATATCAAATCTAGTCCAACTACCAAATCGTGTATCATATACAAGTTGTGTATCTTTCCTGGCAGCTTCAGAATCACTTGTAGCCATGTTAAACATAACTTCATAGAATTCTTCATCACTATCTACATCATTCATTTGACTAATAGTAAGATCCATCTCATCAAATGTACTCTGTACCGCGTCGCCTATACTTTCTGGTACTCCTTGTCCTGTGTACTTATAAGGCACCTGGCAGCCTAGGAAGTATAAATCTCCGCCAGACTCTACCCATGCATTTGGGCCGACACACCCTACACTATCATCTATACGCTCTGCCCTAAATAACTCCGTGCCACCAACCCAACGTATAGCGTACATCTTAAATTCCTTGAATATTATTAGGGAGTTACGGAACATAGTGGCTGCTTTTATCTCGTCTCCATCATCCGTGTCCAAATCCATATAATATGTGACAGGCCAATCTGTCCAATCTCTAGCAGCAGACCATCTAATTCTGGATCTTTGCTGCACGCCAGCTTCCGCACCAGTATCCCCCAACATATTACAAAGAAATAAGAAATTACCAAAAGCAACTACAACTTTTGCTCCACTAGGAGTATCTGTTATTGGGACAGCTGCTGATGGGGTTGCTGCAGCGGCATCCCATCCATATATTGGACCTACATTACTCCAAGAAGTCCAAGCTCCAGATCCCATGAAAGTTGTAGTTGAAACTGGATGCCCATCTCCTACTAGCCATCCATCCACATATATAGGATGGAACGTTCCAATCCCACTAGAATCATCAAATCTACCAATACTAGCGGAGGTACTCCCTGAAGCACAGGAAAAGGCTACAACATAATCAGACCCATTTTTGTCCTTCATCTGCTGCATATGGACTATAGCAGAGTCTACTAATGGGCCCACAGCATTTAGCTTTCTAAGGCCTTTTCGCTTAGTCAGCGCCCCACTAGGCATCCAAATAACATTTTGACAATCTATAGATGCTCCAGGAGGATGACTCAATTTAGATAATTCATTCTCATCTATCAGTCCAACTTGAAATTTCTCTATAACGTACTTTTCATAAGGCATTATAATACCGCTCCACTAACTCTATGAATTGAAATCCATGTATATTTAGAATCTACGACTATCTCATCATCCACTAATGTCTTATCCACTTTTACTCGTAAATCCTGTCCAGCCGTTAATCTAGCTGTAGAGAATAACTGTGCAGTCTGGTAAGAAGCTTCCCCAGCTTCAAAAAGGGGAGTTTTCGAGGCTTCAAATAGTACATCATCTTTATATAGTCCTATAGTAACTATTGGTCTGGGAGGATTCCATGTCCATTCTAAATACATCTGGGAAATATTTGCGGAAGAAGCACTTGTTGGGGATTCATTACATAAATCATACCCATATCTTAATATTTGCATAGCTCCTGAGGGAGTCCATAATTCATTTGTTTCCGGATCATAATCCCATTCCCATTCATAATCTACAAATGGTCCAGTTGTTAGTTCCTCAGTTATTCCATAACTTTTGCCATTCGGTGTAACTATAAAGGAATCTATAGTCGCTTCCGTGGTTCCTTGAGCACGTGCCCTATAATGAGTCATAACTTTAATCCCTGTAGACCCGGCAGGTATATAAGGTTGCGTATAGATTTTAAATAATGTATTCGTATCATCTGCTTCACATGTCCATACCCAACTATCATTAGCTATTGATCCACCGCCATTCCCAGATTCCGCTATACTAGTATCCTTCGCCCATCTTATATATTCAGTAAGAGAACTACCATAATCTGCTTGTGCTACTATATGATATTCTGTATCAGCAGATAGAATTACAGGAGGATTAAAATAGAAGTTAATCCAAGTTGGACCAGCAGTAGGGATAGTTTGAAATGTAGCACTGCTACTTCTAGCAATATAATTAGTTGAATCCCCCGATGGGACGTCAGTACTAGGATCTCCATACCATATTTCTGCCCAGACTACCTTAGTATTTTGTGCAGCTCCAGGACTCTGCTTATCTAAAGATAACTCTACATGATTAATTACAGAATTAGCACTAAGCATAAATCCCTGAGCACCAGCATGATTAGCGGCATTTAATTTAAGGCTATAATAACTATCTTCTCCAGTAGTCCAAGAATCTTCTAAACTTCCCACATAGAATTCGTCCTCTCGTCCCTCTGTCCATGCAGCATTATAATCTGCGTCATCCGCTCCTGGGTAATCATCTACTGTTTCATAATTGTAGGTTGCTCCAGTAGTCACCCTACTCCAAGTAACCGCGTAATCTCCTACAGGAAGTGCGTACCCCTCTACCACTTGAGTACCAGAGGCTACCAATCCTAGTGATACAACAATAGTATAGGACCCAGCACTAGCTTTCGCTGTAAAAACTCCATCTGCTGTATTCATTTCACTAAGAGTATTATATATCTCTGTATCCCATATTATAGTATAAGGAGGCTCATCTGCGGTAACGGCGACTGCGGTAGTTGGATAGGCAGCCGATCTAGACCATTCACTTTGCCCGATCTTATCCCAACCAAGGGCACCCCCTCTATACTCTACTACAACACCAAGATCTGTATCTTGTGCCATCGCTCCAGTAGGAGGATTTGATAAAGCCGCGATTTGAGCGGTAGTACCTACAAACATTCCTCCTGCTATTCCACCTTTATGTAGACCACTAAGAGCATGGGTAATAGTATAATGTTCTACTCCTAATACGGCCTCTATAGCACTAAAATTATCCTGAGTCAAACTAGGGATATCAGCGATATCATCAGATGAATTTGGTCTAGTTGGTCTCCACGTCGACATATATCTCCTAAGAAAGTTTATGAATTTTCAAAAATGATTTGTCCTCTCCACTAAGTATCGTAAAGATTATTGGACAATCTTGAGCTATTTGTAAATTAACTGTTCCACCACTTACTACTTTCGCTATAGTGTTCGATGTTATTGTAAAAGAATCATCAGATAACGCTATCATTTCGCTTTTTCCAGCTGTAACTGGCTCGCTCCCAATATTAGATACCACAAAGTAAGTTGATACTTCAGTTCCGCCATATCCACTTAGGGTTAAGGAGGACAATAACTCATAGTATCCATCTGCACATGCGGTAAAAGTATATGTTGAGGCGTCCCATTCTCCCAAAGAATCTAAACTCTCCGTATCAAATTCAACTGTAGCTTTGCTACCACTGAAATCCCCAACAGTAATAAAGTCGAACCATATATTCCCAGAATTAGTGGCAGTAATATGATATCCTATATGAGCTATAGAGTAATAAGGGATCTCTCCAATAGTTGATCGAAATTCTTCCCAATTAGCAGTTTGAGTTATTGTTAAGCTACGAGTATTTTCATCTATTGAGTATTTCCCAAAAGCATGTGCTATTACTGAGGAACCAGTATTAGTATCCGATTTTACATAGGAATTATAATTACCTAGTCCTGTAAAATCTTTATAAGGAACTAAATCTTTATAGACATAAAAATCATCTCTACCAGTAGAGGCCTCTATTCTAAACGCCATATCTGCTGCCGCAGTGGCCATGTTTGCAAATGTAGTCCCCAACTTATATATACCATCTGTATATCCTTCATCTCCATCTATTGCTATATAATGCTCTTCCAGTACGAGATTCGGGTCATTTATTACTAACCAATATTTAGTACCACTTGATCCAGTAGAAACTGTAGTAAAAGTGCATTCCTTCCATTCATATGTATATGAGGAGGACCAAGACATAGTTTTAGTACCGGAAGCTATCATGGTTTCAGGTCCGGCATCCCCACCTGTGGCGCCATTATCAGTATAAATATAATAAAATGCCATAGGAATTTCCGTAAAGGTATTGCGTGCTATATATATTGAAGCTTTATTAAAGTTCACTTCGGCAGCTTCAGGGGTCTCAAACTGTTGAGCAAACCATGTTGGATATGCCTGACCCGCTACTGCACAAGTAGTATATGTTTCGAAGGCCATAAACTCACTTGTTTCTGCTGGTGCAAGTATTACTTTTATAGATGCAGATCCCTCCCATTTTTGAGAAGTATCTGAAGAGATAGTGCACGCGCATGTATTAGTGGTTTGCCAGCCTGTTATAGAATCACAATTATCTAAAGTTTCAGGTATTGTTTGATTTGTTCCTATATATGCAAATACTCTACTATTTGGCAATTCTGACCAGACAACCCAGGCATCCCCATCATAGAGCCAACCCTGTCCAGAATCAGTATCCCAACCCATTGCTCCTGTAAATGGGGCAGCTATTCCTAAAATGGTTGCCGAAGGAGCGGCACTAACCATAGTAGTCCTTCCAAGCATATGTCTTCCAGAAAGTGGACTACTAAATCCATAGTGTTCCTCTTCTAAAGTATATTGGAAAGCGTACCAGTTTTTCGAATGAACACTAGGTATATTAACTATTTTAGTCCCAGTTGTAGGAACGGAGGTATTCCATTCTGCGTACGCCATTAGCTCACCCTTTGTATCATTAATGTAGCGGCATCAGCAGTTACTGCTGCTGTATGATTATGCCATCCATATAATTCTAAATAATCTCCAGTATCAATATACAGGACATCTTTTACTAGTACCGACTTTACTGGAGATCCATATTTTCTTCCAACCGCAACTGCAGCACCATTTTGTGAAATAGCTGCGGCCTTTTGATAATTAGTCTCCGCATCAGGAAATACGATATTTCCTATAACCATATAAAATCCTTCTTCTTTCGCTGTCCACCTATTGGCCGCTGTTGAATACTCGGACATTGAATCATATATAAGATGAGAGCTAGTTGCACTCATCGCCATTTTAGTCCAAGTACTTGCTGGTATTACTAAATCATTATAAGATGTATTAAGATAATCTAAATTACTTTGTCTAATTCTGGACCAATAAGTCTCTGTTATCGAGTCCCATGCATCGTTGGGGGTGTATATAAAGAATCCAATATCAGTATAAGCGAGGGCTCCCGTTGCAGCGGTACTTGGAAGGGCAGAGAAGTCTCCCCAAATTACAAATCCAACAGTCCCAGCTAAATGTTGCCCTGCTCCTGAAGAAGCACTGGCTATACTAACATGTTCCACTTCCCACCATGCTTGCATCGCGGCCCAATTAGCTCTTATTTGGGTTGTACTACCACTTACTTCTACGCTTTCTGTTGGCCAGTATGCTAACCATGCCATTATTTCTTTTTCTCCTTATACGAAACATCACACCATGTATCATTCCACCACGACTCGCAGGCACCACAATTAGTGCATATTTCTCCTCGTCGTAGCAAACACAGTTTTGTTGGAATGATTGTCATGATCTATCCTGTCTAACATGAACAAAATCTATATATACTCCTCTACCTGTTCCTGTGGTATTACTTCCAAAACTAATTCCTAATATAACTGTTGGGATGTAATTAGTTATGCTTCCTTTGGAAACTCCATCTACGAAAAATTCAACCGATGTTCCATCTCCAGATACAACGAATTTCAATATATTGAAAGTTCCGTCAGCAGCGGCTACGTTTGTATCAATAGTATCTTCAGATCCACCTGATCTGCAAACAGCTATGTAATTCCCATCTACTGTAAATCTGAAATAAATCCCATTATCTGGTTCAGCCGCCGTATTTAGAGTAGCATCAACGAGTCCTAGTCTTCGAGTGCTCGCACTAGCTCCAAGTTGAGCAATGCGAGAAATAAAAGTTGGATTAAGAGAATATATCCAAGTTTTTGCGAAAGTACCACTACCATCAGATTGACTAAAATGTCCTCTATTTGTTGCATCTGATCGAATAAGTATAACCCCATTATTGTCTTCAGACCATCCATATACTCCTATAAAAATCCAAGGTTTATCAGAGATAACTGGGGATGCAACACCATTAATGGACATGAAATCATCATAAAATTCTGCATAGCTTGTGGGATCAAAACCTTGAGCATCTGCTCCAATAGTTATATTAGTCTCATCACCAGCAGGATTGTCTGTAGCTACAATGGAGATATAATCCCCTTCTATAAAGTTGAATCTAGGTCTACGCGCCGTATCTGATCCACTATTCACACGCGTAGCCATTACTCCGCCATCAAAAGCATCAGCACTAACTGATGTAGCGAAATAACCGCTAGTACCAGTTAAGGCTCCAGTGAAGGCTCTAGTTGCATCCACTAATGAGTATTGTGGATGATCATCATCAGTTAACCCATCTAAAGTACCATGATCTAATGGGTCAATCCCACCACTACCATGAATAGACGAATGTTTAGCGTAAGAGAAATCAGTTATTATCGGAGCGACTAATATCTTATTATATAATTCTTGTATGCTATCCATGTTAGCATATGTATAAGATAGCTTACGAAATTTCTCTACTTTTTCTTGTAATCCTGAAATTTCCTGTTTAAGGTTTTCAAAATCTTCTTTAAATCCCATTACAGATCCCTTATTCTATTGGTATCATCTTCGTCATACGTTTAAATGTAGGCAGATAGAAATCTTTGAAAGTCTTCATTCTTGGGCGCTGATCTTTAGCCACTCTCTTTTTCTCTTTCATTATCATCTTCTCTATGGCCTTCTGATAATACCCTTCGTATTTTTGAATCTTATCATTATCATCTAAGTATATGGCTCCACGCAATGCAGCTCCCCAAATCACGGCATCAAAATGGAAATTTGAAATATGATCGTAGTCTGCATCTAAAGTAAAATCTGTAGGCTGTGCATAATACTTAATCTTCAGAGTATATGCAGCATCAGGGACGGGCCATAGCTCAAGTGCAAAGCCTCTAATTATATAATAATCTGGAATCGACTGGTTGCTGTCTCCACTTAATCCCTGTTCTATTGGTAGTAAGAAAGTCTCTCCAGAAGGGCTATCAACATCAGTTGGAGAAAGCACATCTCTCTCAGGAAGATATAATCTCTCTAATTTCTTGGTCCCTACCCATACGTCTTCTAGACCTATAAAACTAGAAGGCAACGCGTACTCCGCCGAGCCCGCGCTCGTGGAATAGGTTGCCTCCACATACAGGTAATCAAATTCATACTCTAGGGCCAAGTCCTTCCGAGTATCATTAATCCAGTTACCAACTTTAATCTGAAAATCAGTATCTGTACGATCTTCAAGATACTCCGTAACTCGTTCTTTTAGAGTACTAAAATTCAAAGTTTAACTCACCTCAGGATGTGCCTCTTTCTTGTGCTTCCCAACTGCAATACCACTTGGGAAAGGCTCTTTGCAGATAGGGCACGTAAATATTTTCTTGGGTTTTACAGGCTCATCAGCTGCGGGCTTTGGCATCCCTTCAATGGCTGACAAAATCTGTCCCATTACGTTGGTTATTTTAACATCAACTGCTGCCAAAATTTCTTCTTTTAAACTCGGAATCGCTGGAGGAGCTATATCTCCCTCCACTTTTGGGCCAGCACCTAATGCACCATGAATAACTTTAGTTTCATGGAATTCTTTAATCCTTTTTGCTTCATCTGTGACCTCAAAAAATTCAATATTAAACTGTGCATGATTTCTTAACATCTCAATTTCTTTCGGGTCATCAGTTTTATATCGACCATTAGCAAAGGTAGCTTTCTTACCTTTAATAGTCATGGGTCGTCTAAGCTCGTCTAGGACAGTTTCAGTTGGAACTAAAATCACTACTAGACTTCTCATTCTACTTGCAAATATAGCCATATTTATCTCTCCTTTCCGTCCTCTTCATCCGCTTTCTTTTGTAGCTTAAGCCTGAGACGGTATATCGCATCGGTATGTTCGGTCGGGTTCAGTTCTCTTTCATCCATGAACTCTACCCCAATCTTTGCTTGTTCTCTTCTTAAATGGAGATAAGGCAATAATTGCCTAAGCAGTCTTGCTGCTTTCTTATCCTTCCATTTTCCTCTAAATTGTCCATCAGATACAGGAGTAACAAAAGCTCCTCTCCTTTGTAATAATTCCATCAATTTGAATTTCTTTGATTGAATCCATACTAAAAGGGATGCTCCTTTGTCTTCTCCAGTTTTCCTAGGTACTTCAATTCTTATGCTACCAGCAATGTCTAATGCAGCAGCAATATAAATAAGTAAAGGGTCATGAACTTCCGTGGGTTTTGACATCAGCTCCACCTCCATCTATATTCATCCATTAGACGCCCTTTCGCTAATGGAGCAATAAATCTATAGTATCTATGCTAAAGAAAACTTGGAATAACTAGAATTAACCAGTCACGCCAGTAAGTTTTCCGTGCATTCTCTGCTGACGAAATTCCATACTAACTTCGCAGATATACTGATCTTTGAACGAATCGTCCCCAGGAGCCTGGATATCAGTTTCAAGCTGAACATCTCTGTTCTGCAGGTAACGATACCTGATCTCTTCTAGAGCGAGTGCAAAGGCATATCCGCCATAGTAGGAAACACTAGAAACTCCACCAGCATTCTCCAACATGAACTCACGAATCAAATTCACTGAGCCCTGAGGAGACAGATACTGAGTAATAGCAACACCATAACTCTTGTCCTTAGGGAACATCTGGAGTTTACCCTGTGCCCACTGGCTGATCACTGAAAGGATCAGGGGAGCGCAGAACAAATACCTGGATGATCCGCCGTACCGAAATACGGTTCGCAAGAAAGCCTCAAATTCTGATTCGGTAAGAACTCCGCCTGCCGCAGTCGCATTAGAAGCAATAAAAGAATCTACTCCTCTCATTGTCCTACGCGCATGGGTTAGGTTAGTGTCTTTACCAGCACCAGTATCTTGGAGTCCTTCGCCGAACAAGAACATCCTTTCGAAATCTCGCATAAGCTCGATACCTTTCTTTCTCCTCTGGTTGTTCCTTTCGGGCCCACCATAGAGCTCGGTATTAGCCAATGTACGAGTTACTTCGCAGGACTTTCTAAACAACTGAGTATAATTCCATACCTCATTTGTCTGGGTTGTTACGGTTGCAAGGTCTGTTCCAAGAGAACCTTCTGCAAAAGCTGGACCAAGAATTAGGATATCAACACCAGCATCAGCGCACGCTGCGATTGTCGTACCGTACGCACGATAAACCTGAACTGCTGTCGAAGACACTGTATGAGCAAGCATAACCTCGCCCGTAGAAGGGACTTTCAACAGATCAAATTTATTAACGTATCCGTTAGACGCCGTCAGAGTGCCATCGCCTGCTGCTGCTGAAACTGCAAGAGTTGTCCAAGAGGGCTGAAGCTCGTCTTCCAACCAACTAAAAGCTGGATTGATAGTAACGTCTTTCCCTAACTTAGAAACAAGAACATATAAAGGAGCCGCGTTGGGTTCCAGTAAGTAGATCTTATCGCTAATGTCAACAACTTTCTGAGCTGCTAAAATAGCATTAGTTCCTAAACTTCCGGTTGCACCAGAAATAACGGTCACTGCCATAGTCTATGAAGCACCTCCTCTTTATAAAATGTGCAAGTGATAGCTTATAACCTCGCAGTTCCCAATATATCATCAGGATGCTTTGGTTTAGTAGCCATCATTCTATCGAAAACCTCTTCACCGTAGGTTTTCTCTTGTGGTTTCGGAGCCGGAGTTGCTCTATCCTGTGGATTCACAGGGGGCGTTCCTTCTGCTCCAGTGATGCCTGAAGCGCGTCTTCGTCGATTGATTTCTTCGATCAACCTAGCCTGAACCATCTTCGCTATCTCTTCTGTTGAAGGTGCGGGGGCTGGTGCAGGTTGAGGCGCAGGCGTTATCTCAGGAATACCTAGATCTCTCTTCATTGTCTCAAGTTTTAATCTAGCTCTTTCTTTAGCTAAATCATATAACATAGGCAATGATTGATCAGGAGGTAATCTATCTATATCAGGCCGAGCCTGAGCGATTTGTAGAATATCCTGAACATAATTATCGAAATCTGGATGTTCCCTTCGAAAATCTCGAAGTATCATCTGGCGGGTATTCCAATCGTGATACTCCATGATCTTCTTAGCGATCAATTCAGGAGCATATTTATTAAGATCCTGAAGGACCTTTTTGCCTACAGCTTCATTGGGTTTTTCGAAGTAATCCGAATCGGGAATTTCCTCGTCCACTACTGTCGGTGTCGCTACCGGAACCTGTGTAGGTACGCTAGGAGTCGGCTGAGGAGTAGTACCAGTAGTCAATTGACCAACTAGTTTCCTCAAATTTGCTAGCTCTTTTTCTTGAGCTGCGTGCCGAGCTTCTAATTCCTCATACGATTTTACGGCTTTATTCAATGAAGCTTGCACATCCACGTCTCTGAATTTGTCAGGCACATCAGAAACGGGCGGTTTTCCCTGGGTCGGATCCGGCGTTGGTGCCGGAGTAGGTTCTGGCTTCGGCGCAGGCGTCGGCTGTGGGGCCGGAGCTGGCGCAGGAGCAGGGGTTGGCTCAGGGGCCGGAGGTGTTGGCGGATTATCTCCCGCCGAAGCAGCCTGTACGGGTTCAGTCGTTCCCACTTCTGGTAGACCATCGAACAGGGCTTGCAGATCGTCGTCCGAAGTTAGACCCATCTGCATGTCGTTAACTTGACTTTGTAAGTCGTCCATTGTTTTACTCATTTTTCCTCCCTTCGGTTAAGTACCATAACTGCCTTTTCTCCATCTTTGAGTTTCTGTTCTAAGAAACTTATAAATTCTTGCACCTCGTTAAGAGCACCATACATTTCGTGCCTTTCTTGAGTTGTTTTAGTTTGGAGAAATCTGTTAAGATCTAGGCGGTTTGCTAGATACTTACCAATAATCTCTTTCCAGCCACGACTATCGAGCGTGACTTTCAAGGCATAAAATTCATCGGCTTGCTGCCGTAGTTTAGCTGAGTCATCTACTTTAGTAGCTTCATCAGCCATTACCATTTCTAATCTGCTTTTTGGCATATTAGTCTCCTATATTAGCCCACGTTTTGAGGAAACGTCGGGCCTCCTTTGATAAGGCCACCACCAGCTACCCTCATCATTTCGGCCATTTGCCGTTCTGCTGGGATAGCCTTCTGACCAGGTTGCGGAGCTTGAGGAGGAGCTGGAGCTTGTACCCCGCCAGGACCAGCTTGTCCAGGCCCCATCATTCCAGGCATTCCTGCTCCTGGTCCCATCATGGGAGGTGGCTGAAGTAATTCGTCTTCATTCTTGATTTCCAATGCACTAAGGACCATTCTCCTTAATGCTAACTGATTGATCATTGGATCCATATTAAACAATCTATAGGCTTGCATCATTTGCTGGATTCGTACTTCTTTTACAGCCGTAGTAGCGGAGCCCATAGGCTGGAAGTTATACTGCTTTAAAACATCTTCTATATCCTGATTATAAAACTCTATTCCATTATACTTCATGAATTCTTCTTGCCCAACAATTTTAGCCATCGCTTCTGGTGACAAGAAGTGGTAATCTAACCATAAGAACATCTTAGCGATATGTCGTAGTACAGTAAACTCTAATGATTTCACTATTGTGTCAAATCTAATATTAGCGGCTTGCTGCAGTCTAACTATTCCTGTTGCTGTTTCTCGTCTTTCTGGTGCTTCTCCTCGCGAATAAGCAAATTCTCCAGTAGCGTTATCTATGTCTCTCTTAATAATTTCTTCTTCCATGTAGGCCGATTTGGTAATGTCTCTTGTATCTAAAGGCTTTACGGCATCCATGTTATTAGTTAAGATTACATTTCCTGGATATGATACTAATTGGTCAAAGTCAATGTCTGCGTATTTATGAGCAACAAACATTCGATTAATGATTAAATTAACATTGTCCATTCTCTGATTACGTACAGTATTAAGTTCTTCTTGTAAAGATTCTGCGACTTCTGGGATTCCAATTCCATATAGTTCGTGTTGAACTGGTACATATCTTGCCATTATATAGGGCAACAAGCCGCTAAATGGGTTATCCTCTTCCTTAAGAATTACTTTTCTTCCGCCGATTACATAAATCTTATCTCTGTCCCAATATTCTAAAACTTCAACTGTTTTACGCTGTGCATCGAATCCATACTCATCTAAGATTCCGACTGAAGCCAACCTTTGTCGTTTAGCCTCATCAATATTCATATTAGCCTCTAATATATTTCCTACTTCCTTTACATTCTTGTAGAACCCTTGTTTCTCCATATGTTGTAGTTCATCCAAGTCCATATAGGATAGCTGAATTATATATTTCATCCGCCGTATCGATTTGGCACGGTAATCAGGAAATATATTAAATAGGTCAATTGGTTCTAAATCTATATAGTTGAAAGAAACTAACTCATCATCATTAAATCTTGGAATTACTTTCATGAATGCAGTTCCATAAATACAAGTCTCTTTGAAGAACTCCAAAATCTTAGAGAAGAACTCTAATTGCTCTTCGTCTAGTTGATATTCCAGTAATGATTCCAATAACTTACAGAGGCCAACTGTTCTTCCCTTTCTAGGCTGGATTGATATGATCGGCCTAGTATTAAATACCGTACCCAACATCTTTGGAACTAAACTTTCCACAATAGAAAATATATAAGGAACAAAGATGTTACTTTTAAACGGATGGGAACTTGCGTCTCTATAACTTCGGTAGAGTTTATAGAATCTCTTCCACCTATCTTCCGTTGCCTGACGCCACTGTTTTCCAGATAGATACAGGTTAGCAATATGTGTAGCTGGATCCTCTTTCAATGGGACGTCGGACATCATTCCTTGATGCGCAGCAATTATAGGCATAATTTACCCCTTACTTTTTCTTTTTCTCTTCTGAAACTCCAATATCTGCTCCCCAGAATCCTGGACCTTGTTCTTTTCTTGCTCTCCAAGCCCTTGGAGCTTCTGGGCCTTGTTCTTTCTTCCACCCTAGAAAATCATACATCTTTTTTCTAGCTGCACTTTCAATCTTAGATATGTATGATTGTTCTCCATTCATTTCGTTATCGCTCTTCTTCGGCATTATTAAACCTCCTACAAATATCTTAGAAATCGTGCCCATCCTGGTGATTGGTATTCCGGAAGAAGACCTCGCGTAAGAATAGGTTTGATTTTCTCCACAACTTGTGACTCTAAAGCCATATTATGGGAGATAGTTTTTAAATTATCTTTTACTACTTTATTAACATCCCATGCGGTCATAACATTCCCTGTCGAAGGATGTATAATAAAATCATGTCTAATCAAGTTATTTAACAATTCACTGGTCGTCGGCTCAGGAAACGCTATATCAGGAACTGACGTGTATAAGAATTCTGGTAATCTGTGGACCAGCATCGCTTCTATCGATTCTAATTCATTTCTAGGAGATAATATATTATATAACCAATTCATCAGTACTCCTATTTCAAAGCCAAGAATTTTGCAGTAGTTAATGCTTTAAATAACTGTTCACTTTCTTCCTGTGTTAATCCACTAATTCCCGTTTCTAGCATTACAGTCTGTGAAGTAACTGGCTGTGAATACTCTACAAGTACATTATAACTTCCTACAGTTGAGATAAAGGGACTTTCTCCAACATCAGTCAGTAGGATCCCACTATGTACTTTTACCTTATGATTCTCCTCTGCTGGCCGAATCCTCCAACCATTTATAAGAAATACATACGTAGAAATATAAATCCCATTAATTTCATCAATTGGATCCCCACCAACAATATCTATAGCTTTTAGATACATACTTCCTTCATCTTGGACCCAATTCTTCCATCTGGAATAGATATCTTTCACATCTATTGCAGTTGTTCCAATAGAGTACGTGATAATTTTATTAGTACCATCGAAAGTATACGCCATGCCATCCTCCTAGTTATGCAGGATTCTGGTAGTTTCTTTCCAAGGCCGAAACCAATGAAACCGAGTTGGCAGTACTTCTCTGAATAGTTCCAGTTGCTAGAACAAACTGAGAAGACGATAGGCCAATAGATACCGCAGTTACGTCTGCATTAGAACCAGATGTTCTTCCACCCTGGCTATTAGTATCATAGGCAAATGATTTCTGAACAGAGGATTGTCCCCATACTTTACCAGCCATTTGCTCATAGATTGTTCCATCAGTATCAGCAGTATAACTTTCATCTCCAGCTGTACAAGCATAAGATAGTTCAGTGTTACTTGGAGTATCTAAAACTATCCATACACCATTATATCCAGCTCCACCAACATCCACTACTTCGATACCATCCTCAGCAGACAATCCATGAGCATTGGCTGCAGTTAAGTATGCGGTATTAGAATTACGTGCTCTAGCAACAGTAGCAACATAATTATCTGTATTAACTAAATAAGCATCCGAATCTCCATAATTACCACTTGGAATATCCGTAAAATATACCCAATATTTAGAATTAGAATCGCCGTAGACATTAGCTCCAAACTGAAGCGTAAGGACTGCAGTATATGGGAATTGCCGTTCTGTTCCAGTATCATCTACAAAGATTAGTCGATTGATGTCATCAGTTTGGAAATTATCTATATATGTTCCACCAGTAGGTTCAATAGAATAGAATTCTGTATATAGAGTGTCTCCAGTAAAATGTAACAGGTGATCTGCTGTGTCTCCAACTACTGTTCCATAAGTTCCGCCAGTATTAATATTTCCACCTGATAGCAATAAATACTGTATTCTCATATATGCATCTTCAAGGTTTTCATCAGAAGCATCAATTATGACGTGGAAATCACGATTTGTTCCTCCAATATCTCTTTGCTGAGCGGCCGAATACCAAGCAGCACTAATATCGGTATATGGAGATGCAGACATCGCTGACATTGGTTGAGTAACTTTAGGATCTGCTACATGAGTCAATGGGAATCGATATGCCTGATAAGTAAGAGTTGAAACACCAATATCATCTATTTCAACTTGAGCAAACGAATATCCCCAATGTCGACAGAATAATTTTAAGTATGATCTAAAATCATCCCCACCAGATGCATAAACTTGGATAGCCTGATTTACTTGCCCTGTTAATTGGAAATTAGATGCAGCACTTCCTGCTGCTCCTGCTAAGCCTTGCTGAAAGTATACCTGAGCATCTGATTCAAGGCTACCTAGTCCTACAATACCAGACCATTCTGCGGTAGAAATTCCACCAGTATTCTTAACAGCCCACCCACCAGTTCTAAGTAGGTATCGTGTAGTACTATCTGCCCAATCCCAGTCATTAACCATTTCAAACTGCTCGTCCGTAATTGGAGTCATAGGAAATGCATACTTTATGTATGTATTATTCGTTTTCCATAGTTCCTTCAATTTCGAATAAACACATTTGATAGTTACTCCATCACTCGTCAGATTGCCAGTTTCTACTAGCTGCACAGTCTTACTAGCTGGAGTAATAATAATTTCTGTCCCGTCATTTAAATAATCGGGATCAACCATAATTGCCATAGTTTATTCAACCTCCTTAAGGGTTTGTGTATTGTCTATCAGTTAACTGGGAAATTGGGATGCTAGCATCTGCATTCCCCAATAAATAATCGTTAATAAAATACCATTGTTTATCTTCTTTATGAATTACAACATCCACATATGTATCAGGAGAATATGTATAAGAATATTCGAAATTCCCTGTTGATCCAGCTGCAGTAAAAGGATCTGCCGAAGCTAAGATATTTGGAGGTGGTCCAGCTTGGTCGAAAATCCTTACGTCACTGCCAGAGAACACGTTTGTTAATGTTAATGTGACTAATCCAGCACAAAGTACTGTAGAGGCTCCTGATCCATTTCGAACTGTCGGACTACCATCCCCTCCACCACCAATGTTTAGAGTGATTAGCCCACCTGAATTATTATAGATGGCCGCATCAGTTGTTTCATCTGCTCCATAATTACTGAATGAATTTCCATTGAATGTGTATTCACCTGTAGTAGTAAATTCAATACCATGACCAGTTCCAGTTGAAGTCCACGAGCAATCAGTAAGTTTTGAGGGATCATTGGCACACAAAGCTATTGCAGCATAAGAATTAGCAAATATACATCCACCAAATTCAGCTGAATTCTGTGTAACCTGGCCGCATCGTCTAAAGGTAGTGTTATCGATTGCACTATTGCTTTTAAATAGGAAGGTTCCCATATCCGTAAAAGTACAGGAATCTATATTTATATCAGCGTCATCTACCGCTTCAAAATCACCTCTTGAAACTGTTCCAAGAGCTAAGAATGAAATTGCTGTCCAAGATACATAACTTGAAGCATTATTAACTTCGAGTTTATTAAAATCAGCACAAACTCTTTTAGTATTGGCTATAATTACTTGAGTATTTGCATCCTCAAAATACACAGCAGAAGTCGCAGTCCCAATAACTAGGCGGCACTGCATTAAATATCCACCATCTATTGCCTGGAATTGTCCATACCTATTTCCAGATAAATCATTTGTAGCCGCTGCTCCCGCAAAAGTAGCTTCGTCTCCATCTTCTCCATTCCCTATATAAAAGTCTCTTCCGTATCTAAAAGCATCTATACACCAAGGATACCCTTTACTAGGACCATCTCCAGGGAGATTTGCTACTCCACCAAAATATTGATGAGCACCTGTTGGAGAACCAACTGCACTATCAGGAGTGATAGTAGGATCTACTACAGCACAAAACCAGCCACCGTAAGTATAAGTATCTTTCCCTTTTACATACCAATAATTATAATCACCAGTTCCACTTCCAATTATTACTCGGATTCCACCATTAGCTTCTGTATCTAATGAAGGAGGAGCGGTATATTGGAACCATATGTAAAGGGCATTGTCAGCAGGAATAGCTTGGTCAGATCCCATATTATAGATCATACCTTTAATGGCAGATGACCAATAACCTTTATCAATGCAATTTGCTCCTTGGATAAAAACATCGGTCTCAGGAGCATTTAATGCACCAGCTCCACCACCAAGGGCTGTCCACCCTGAAGTACTTGGCATTTCAAGAAGTAATCCTGTTAATCCTGTCGTATAGCTTGGTGTTGCCAATTAAAACACCTCATAAAAATAATAATAAGTTAGACTAGCTCTAGCAGTCCAGGCATCAGTATAAGCGGATGTTGGGGGTGTACCAACGGCATATCGTGCTTGAGTATCAGTTAGTTTCAAAATATACCAATTTCCATCCGCATCAATAAAACCAAAATAGCTAGTAGTTCCCTCATCTATATCCGACGCTTTATACACATCAGTAGGGCCAGCAGCGGCTTCAATGTCTCCTGTTATTAAGACTTCTCCACCACTAGTAACTGATACTTCCTGAAATTCTCCTGTATCTGGATTTCTTCCTGTAAGCATTAGAAATATCCCGTCACCCTACTAGCATCTTGTGGAAGCTTTGGTTTGTACGTCATTTTTGGATGTCGGTACACAATGTTAAGCATAACGACATAACGTAGAGCATCCAACAAGTGATCATCTTTCTTTAGCGGTCTTTCCTTTGGGTCCGACTTATCCGCTTTCTTTGGAGTCCAGTTATCCCATATATAGTTTCTGAATTCTCGCTTCAAGTTGTGGCAATTCTCAGTGACATATAATTTCGGCTCCATTAACTTACCATCAGGCATTTTGCCAGGATCCAATAACTGAGTCATTGTCAGTCGCCCCGCCTCAATATCCTTACTCGCATCTTCTATGTACAAACGGTATGGAGGGGCTTCTAATATATCCTTAATACTCTTTCCAGAGATAGTTTGCTTCGCTTTGCCAGAAGTATCCATCACCACTAAGTTTGGCGGGAATCTTTTTCCGAGCCTTTTCTGTATCTCTTTAACCAACTCATCAATAGTCCCTGTCTGAAGTACCTCATCAAAAACAACCCATATATTGCTTTTCGTAAGTCCGCAGAATACAACACCATGTGGGTGTCTACCTCCAGAAGGATCTATTCCCATTACAACTAGCCAATCATCAGGAATTTCTGTTATTGGCTTCATTAAATTTCTATCCCCAAATTCTGGATAAACAAGGCCAGATCTGGAGAAGAATCGCCCATACAGGGCTGCCTCAAGATTATCCTTCATAGCAGGATCTTTCTTTACAGCTTCTATGGCGGCTAAAGGCAATGTCGGATTCTCAAATATTGTAACATGACAGTGTTCGACAATAGGTGGCTTGGCCTCCGTATTGTCGTAGAGGTCAGAATATAACCATGTCATGCCGTATAATGGAGTACAAGTTATTAATAACTTTCCTCCCATCTCGCCCATTCCTAAATCCGCTGCGATAGTACGCAATTGATTTGATTGATAGATAGCTTTGGGAGGCTCCTCATCCATCCATACCAAGTGCCTTGCGACACCTTCAAACTTATCCAAATCCATTTCGTAGGATTTGAGATCGAATAAAGTACCATTCACTAATTCTAGGATATGGTCGTCTGCCCAATATTTCTTTATGGCATGTTTGGGAATCCAATCATATAACATAGGAAGAATGATTCCCTTTATTCCTGATGTCAATGAAGTGGTACAAATTCGGATGTTCAGTGGAGGCTCTGGATAACTCAAATACGGGTGTATTCCTAATCCAGCCCATGCACACTCTACGACTCCAAAAGTTGTTTTGCCAGACCTTTTACCTCCAAGAATCAAACGAGTCTTGGAATCGCTCTTATGCATATTTGCCAATTTCAAATTATTAGGTCTGTAATTAAACAACTTCTCAAAAGATCTTAGCTTTTGTTCGGTCGTGACATCATATTCCATAAATTACCTAGATCGCGTTGGAGGCGATATATTTGGCGTGCCAGTCATCTGTCTCGGCATCCCCCAATTAGGCTGTCCAAGTCCTCCGATTCCACCTTGCTGTAGCTGTTGTAGGGCCATCAAAATAAATGGTAACAACTCCGCCCAATTTGGTCCTTGTCCTGTGGGAGGAACTAATCCTTGCTGAGGCATCATCGGAGTAACTCTTGCTCCTCCTTGTCCAGCAGTTACCATTTCAGGTCTTCCAGCTTCCCCGACTATCCCAGTTTGTCCTGGCATGAGCCGTCCACCAAATTGCATCAATGGTATCGGTTGGGTCCCACCAAATGGCGGAATCTGTGGACTGAATTGTAATGGCTGAGGTATTGGCATACCTCTTAGCATATTCATTCTTTCCCGTTGCCTTTGTACCCAATCTGAAACTCGTCCTTGAAAGTAATCCGCCCAACCTCCTCTTCCTCTTTCTGCTCCTTCTGTCGGTTCTGGACTTCTTGGGCCAGGAAGTTGAGGCCATTCAGGAAGTGGTTGTGGCATTTGGGGTGCCCATATAGATTGCCTTCCTTGTAATATATTGAGTAAGTCCACTAACTTTCACTCCTTAATTTGAAGGCTCATCTATCTTAACAGATATAATCCTTCTCTTAATCGCTAAATAGAGCCCAAATGCTCCTGCACCAATACCAATTCCTACACCAATCAAAAATGCTGTTATCATTAATATCACTCCTTTTTAATATATTGCGTATCTTGAATTAAGATAATTTAAAATTATAGAATCTTCTCCTAATATAGTTTTATCTTCAAGATAAGTAATGGCTTCTGCATATTCTACATTAGCCCAGTTACTAGCAGGAGGATACCCACCAAGAGTAACTCCTCCACCAGCATCTGTTCCAGGATCAAGACTCGTTACCCATTCTCCATTATTTAATCGAAATTTAGAATTTGCTCCATTATATAACACAGAAAGTATAACCCATACACCAGATTTACTAGATGCATTTATACCAGTATCAACGGAGGATCCTGAATGTAAATAGTAATTTGTCCAGGTAATTATATTACCTGCATTAGATAATCCTGCTCCCGCATATATATAATCTGAAAATTCATAAGTTATATGGTTTAATACTATATAATAAATATACGGCTGTGCTAATGTATCAGTACATTGAAGATAATCATCAGTGCCATCAAATTGGATAGCAGCATGCCCATTAATCGCATTATTATGTACAGTTGGTTGATAATCTGTATTTGCTTGAACAGGATGAAGATTATCTGCTGCTTGATTTTTCCATTCTGATACTCCTACATCAATTGTTATCCCCAAATCAGCACGCAGCCAAAGGATACATCCATCAAATTGCGTGGGCATAAAGCCACCAGGACGGTATCTTTTTACTGCTTTAGCTATATACGGTGATTCAATCTTACTTCGTGGGAGTCTCATTAGTATATTGCATATCTCCTACTTTTAATAAATTATGTATTTTCCGTTGAAATAATTTTGTAAATTTATTCGGTCACTGTCACCAATGGCTGAGTTGTACGCAACGATCTCTACAAAACTAATATTTCCATGATTTGCCCCATCAATACTTGCAAGCCAAAGGTCTGTTGAACCCACAACCCCAGGATTTCCAGTTACAGGTGAACCTCCGTTCACCCTGGTTAGAGATGAAGCCCCGTTAAATGTTGCCTGGAGTAATTTATAGCTTCCAACCGTTAAATCACTATTAACGCAAACCCAATCCGTACCAGAGTAAATGGCAATATCAGGAGACCCGACCAGCAATTGTGCTATATTAAAAGCATAGCCATGGGCCGCCGTATCTCCCATAATCCTATCGGTTGAAGTCCAAGATATCTGTTTTACAACCATGTAAAAATCAATCGGCTGCATATACGTAAATCCTACGCAATGCATCTCATCACTTGAACCATCTGCTATAAGTCCTGGATACCCATTTAACTCACTGTCAGTCCAGACAAACTTATTGGCATCTATAGACTGAGAGAAATCATTTCCAATTCCACTCTGGTCTGCCCATTTACTAACACGATTAGAACCATCCATTGTTATACCAAGGTCAGAACGAAGCCAAAGTATACATCCACTAATATTTGTTGGTATGAAGCTTACACCACTACGATGCCTCCGTATGATGGAGACCTTGTGTGCTACTTCATCTTCATCATAATACGTTCGCATGCCCATAATCTTTTACCAGATATAAAGTACTAATATGACATCAGCATTTGCTTCAGGATGTGGAACTTCAACTATCGTTGATCCTCCGGCTAGTTGTGCACGGATAGTAATCTCTCTTCCAGCGCCCATAAGCGAATCCATACCAGTCACTACTACTGTTCCTGCTGAAGGATACTCGGTACTTGTATACAGCACATATCCGTCTTCATCTATAATTGATATATTGATTCCAGAACAACCAGAATTAGAAGTAGTATCCCCTGAAAATGTGGGTACCTGCACGACCCAGGAATGGAACAACCAATTCACAAAATCAATATCCCAATCTACGTACGAAGTTCCAGTTGCTGCAAAACTAAAAGAGTGCTTTTTTCGCCCGTAACTTGGCATTAGTCAATCAACCTCCCAGTTTCATCATATTTTGCCTCTGCGATCTTAGCTCTTACCACATTTCGCATATCCTCAGCAGATGCATTTCCAAAAATACCTATATGTATGCTTTCTACTCTTTGAGGTGGAGTTATTCCACCCTGCCTCAGGATCTCCTGATTAGCAGCGAGTTTAACCTTTTCACTTTTGGCAGTTTCTGCCAACTCTTCTATACGATCCGCGGCCTTTGGGGCCATAATAACAAAATGAGCCCGTACAGCTTGCTGCAGGAGCTCTATCTGTTCTCTAATTCTAGGTGATTTTGCTAATTTGGAAGCGTACCTTCCCAACCATTTTGAAGATGCACGCTCAGGATATACTTCTCTATATGCATCCGCAAGAGTATATCCTTCAGCTCCAACTAGCTGTACGAATTTTGCTTCTTCTGGACTTAATGTTTTTAAATAAGGTGCACGAGGAGAACTTTCTTCTCCATCGTCTTCGATATCTTCTATAACTTCAACATCAATAGCGGTATCACTCAGACTTGATCACAACCTCTAACACCTTAGGAGGTGTCCCTTTAATAAACACTTCTCTACCTAAAGTTTCTCTAAGAGGAGCATCATCGGGTCGTTTTAACCTAGGAGGATGTGCTATCCTGCCAGAGTCCATAAGGGTAGACGGATCTAATTTTTCAGACTTTGGTCTATTGGCCTTCTTAGTTGTTATATCCATAACACTATATCACTTTACCCTAAACAAAGAGGGTCAGTGAAATCCTCAGATTGTTTCTGTAAATCGATACCTTCGCTTGGCCTACCTTGAGTTGGTTCTTTCGGATTATCAGGAACCATTACAACATCCATTGAGCTCTTAGTTTTGCAACCAGGGGCCTTATTCTCAGGCACTTTCACATCAGATTCCCCACCACTGGGTCCAAATGCAGCTTGATCTGACATTAATACATCACTCCTTAAGCTTTCTTGGGGCGCAGTCTTTTGCGTCCTTTCCATGTTCTTTCTTCGAACCCACCGTGGGCTCTTTTAGCTCTAACTTCTGAATAAGCGATAGCTAGGGCTTTACTTCTATCCGTAACAGTTTCTCCATCGGAGGAACGGAGCCGTCTCCTATTAAAGAGATTCATAACTCTTTCAACATGCTTCTCTTCCTCTGGAGTTAGATTTTCCAATCTCTCTGCCATATTAACTCCTTTTCTTACCAGTTGGCTTCCATCCATGCTCTCCAGCCAACCTGGCTCTTACGGAAGCTTTGGCTTTCTCTAGAGAATCGGAATGTCCAACAACTTTGCCTGTTTCTTTATTAATGATGGCGTATCTCCCGCCTTGCTTCTCAATCCTATACGGCATAATTACTTCCTCCCGCCTTTCTTTGGACGTGGTTTTATATCTTTCTCCAGACGTGCTGGAAGAATATTCGTTGTTCCTCTGCAACCATATATAACGATAACTGTTGTAGCCATAATATATAAGGCAGGGTCCCCATATATACGTTATCCCACCGCTTCCGGCTCTATATTAGTCTGTGCTAGGCCCAAGGAGTTCTATGTGGGCGCATAGTCACCCATCTATCTTGGGTATAATTTTCTCACGCTTTCTGCGTATTCTTCTAATAATATCTCGTAGATTTTCTAGAGTGATATCAAGCTCTTGTACAATTTCTTCTCTTGATTTCCCGTCGATTAGGCGTGAGAGAACTTCTTTCTCTCGTTTAGTAAATAGGGCTTTCTCTTTTGAATCAGGCCATCTGCCATATGTGGGAACGCCTATGGTAAGCTCATTCTGGGGGGCTTCATCTTGCTTTACATATAGTTCTGCTTCTGGACATAGAGAACTGCAATAATCCCTATGTGGACAACTTGTACAAAGCTCGCATGTTTCGCTCACATGACATCAACTCCGATTCCACGGCAAGATACAACTAGCTGAATCTACTAGATTTTTACGATCCCGCTCAGCCTTCCACGCACCAAATGAAAGGACTGTTTCTGGATGAATTTTGGCAAATTCTATAACCTCTTCTGGGGTATAGATTTTAATATAGCCACTTCTTCTTTTTGTATAACTTTCACCATTCCGAGCGGATTCCCATTCCTCAAAGTCTGATGGTAGAATTACTGTTTCTCTATGATTATCTCTCATATATTATCCTGCTAATACTATACGACTAGGAGATTCTATGGTCTTTCTAATATCCTCTATCATCATCTTTCTAATTGAAAGAGGAACAAATAGTATACCACAATTAGGGCAAACTAAAGCACCAAGCATTAAAAACCCTTGGCAATTCGTTAACTTGGTCCACTTATCAGGAAAATTTATAGTTTTAGTACCGCAGCTTGGGCATATATCATGCTTCATGGATTCTTTCCACTCTTCCTTAGCCGCTTCTATAGCTTCCTCTTCTTCTTTCTTTTTCTGTGCCATCTCCTCTGACATATTATTCCTCCACTATAATAGATTTCACTTCACAAAAATCTGGCTTAGAATCTGGTACATCTATGCGCTTATTATAATAGTTACACCAATCTACCATGCCACATGCCAACATTGGGCAAACCTCACAGTTTCTGGGAACAAAAGTCTTTTTATTAGACAATCTCGCATCAATTTGTATCCTATTCATTACAGGTCTCCGTACACAACTCTATGAATCTATTAATAATATCTACATTGGCCTTAATCCGCCGTTGTAACTGAATTCTCTTGCCCGGCGTTTCCGTTACTGCCGTTCTGGCTACTCCCTCGTGGAAAAGCCAGTCCTCAAATGATCCATCTTTATGTTTATATACTAAGCCATTCACTATATAAGGGCCAGGATTCTCTGCATCTGTATAAATTGTTTCGTTATTCGCTGGTTTCTCAAAATGCTTAGATAATTCATCTAGGAGCCCACAAGTAAATTTACCTGGCTCTTTAGACTTTTCAAATGTATATGCATAATAATCTGGACATGTTATATCTTCGTGGAGAGATAGCATGCCATTATGAGCGCAGTCCAATATAAGGTCCTTATTAGCCATAAGAATCTTGCCTTCTTCTGAAAGACCGTCCCTTCCTCTAAATCCTGCATTGCTTCGTTCTCCCCATGTATTATAACGCTTACCTAGATTAAATGCCGTTGGATTAACAACTGGTATTACAGAGATATAGGTGGCGTCCTCTACTTCATAAGTTGCTAGCCATTCCAGGATGGCCCAAGGACCCGCTTTTTCCTCCCCATGAAATCCTGCCACAACTAGTATCTTAGGTACTTGGCTTGAAGGGGACATTTCTGATTGGTCTATAGGACCATCTATACTAACAAACCATATAGGCTTATCGCCTACGAATCCCAAGACCTTCATCCAGTAGCCACGTTCTCCGCATATCTTAATCAGCCGTTTCTGGTACTTCTGGTATTGGGGCGTCATAATACCTACACTCCTCTGGGATTAAAAACCTATGTGTTTTTTCTGGGAAGCTATTACATACGTCAGGCTTATGATCATGTATGCTACATAGGTTATCCTCTGTAAGATATTTACATTTTAAGGGTATCTTAAATATAATATAGGCTCCTTTTATATCATAGATGATTCCTCTGCCTTTGCACCATTCATCATCTATCTCAGGAGTTTTTAGAGAGGAAATATAAACCCATTTACAGCACTCACCACATTTTTTACACTCTCCCATTTAGTCCTCCCATTCTTTAAACCTATCTTCTATCTCTCCAATAGCTCTTTTCCATCTATCTTCACAGTCACGAGAGCAGAAAGTCGAATGTTCAGGGTCTCCACCAGCAGCAGTAATAACCATTTTACCACACCACCAGCAATGATCATCCTCATTTCTATACGCTCTTAAATTTTTCTTAGACTCCGTGTCCATAGATCTCCCTCAGCTCGTTTCGACAACTATAGCAAATAGGTAATCCACCAACGGTTCCAGCTAATTCCTTATCTTTTTTACAATATTCACATCTGCCCACTTTGGGCTTCATCTGTTCCTTTGTCGGGCTCTGGTCTAGCCTCTCCATCTCCATCCTTCTTTTCCTCCTTTGTAGCATCGTACGCTCCTGACTGGAGTTCCTTATACACAAACTTAATAGCTTGTTTCATCCTTTTTTTCAATAATTTTGTCAATAATTTCTCTACCTTAGAGTGCGTTAATACGCCAGTAAGATATGTGTTGACTACGTAGGTCATTAACATCCCAGCCTTCTGCTCGTCTACGACTCGCCCCATATCTCCTGTAAGGTTAATTTTATTCCCTAGGTGATATTCTAAATCTAATAATATACCCTTATACTTCACTTGCATCTTTGGCTATCTCCTCAAATCGTACTATATCCTTACATTCTTTAGAGCAATAAAGCTTCTTATTATACATATATATAGCAAAGACGTTCTCTAGTGCCTTGCCACAATGCACACACTTATCAGTCATTATTCCTCCCGACTAAGTCTTTAAAATAATCCATAGCTACTTCTGGCCATATTCTATCATGACTATCCCATAGCCATTCCCATGAGATCAGTAGAGGGGAAAATACCACTCTACAGATCATAATCAACGCCACTGCCACAAAGAGCAGTATGGATATGAGGAAGCCTTTTAGACTACTCACTTAGCACCTCTATATCAGATTCTTTAACCGTAGCCGATACATAATCAGGAAACGGGAAGCGAATCACTGGTCGGCTGTTGTAATCCAGCCTCTCCACTCTCGCTAACTTCCCCGTCAAGCTTGGGTAATCTGTCCCCACATACTTCACAAGTTGGCTCACTTTCAGTTCCATCCTCTTCTACCTCCTTATTTTCCTCTCTCCATTTCTCCAAGATTCTATGCACTGCGTCCTGTACATCCTCTAAAACGGTGGAGGGGCTCTCATGGTCTATACTACAATCAAGTGCGAATATAGTACACATGAGATGAGCAGCCATATCAACAGCTCCCTGTCTAGTCATAAGTAGCCTATAATTATGACAATCTCCAAACTTAGAGGGCTCTACTGTTCCACTCACATCCTGTAGAACAAGATTTATAAGCTGATGTTCTATATCCAGGCTACTGGAATATATACTTTCTTTAGGCCTTTCGTCCATTATTCTTCCTCCTCTACGTCGAATATATACATCACTTTCTGAACCATCACTCCTGCTAGAATAGCTATGGGGCAGCAGGAATCCAATGCCCCTTCATAGATCTCAATATAATCCCCAACTACTCTCATTCCATTCCCATGGAATACATTCTCCTCGCCACTTTTCCAAGTTACTTTAATCATTGTATCCTCCTATTCCATTAATAATAATATCGGATCCGGATCGGGAAATTCTTCCTTTAGATCCGCTAACTTAGCATCCTTAAGCTCCATCCCAGCCTGCAAGCAGACTTTTATGGAGGCCAGATTGGTACATCCGACCTTGGATACCACCCTATAAGGGCAATGTTTCTTTCTATAGGATAATAACTTCCTACCTATACCTGACTTCCTATATTCCTTCTTAACTATTGTACAGCCCCAATGAGTTCCCTGGCGCTCTATGGTGAAGGTAATTCCAACCATCTGACCGTCCTCTTCGGCTACGGCCATCCAATCTATACCTTCCCCTGTGGCTACCATCTCTATGGTATCCTTACGGAATCTCTTCTGAGTATGTTCCTTCCATTTATTCTCAGCCTGGAAGACCTCAGCAAACTCTTTAGGATTGATCTGCCTTATCTGTATCATATATACGTCTCTCTCCCCAGGATCTTACAGGAGCTCGGAAGTCCTCGAAACCAACTACCTTTACAAACATTCTAATAGGGCATGTATCTATGGATATAATACCAAGTCTAGCTGCCTCTCCATTAGGAGCTTTCCATCCTAGTATCTCACTATTACAGTCCAGAAGTTTAAATCCTTCCGGAAGCCCAATCTCTAATATATAATCCTTATAATCCTCTTTCATTATAATCCTCCTAAAGGATACCAAGGATATCTGTCATATATCTTCCCTACAGTCTCCAGGGAATCCATAATCCATCTCCCTATCCTCTTTATTAAGTTCTTCATTTATCTATAACCTCTATAAATCTAAGATGATTGATTAGACTGACAGGAAAGAATGCTATTTCCTCATCCCATTCTATAAGTCTTTCATCCGCAAAGTCGGTAAAACAGGCTATGCATAATACAGATTCTTGTAGGTTCTTGGGTACAACAGCCTTCCATACCTTATTAGGAACCCAAAACCCAACAGAGTTTATCTTATTACACAGATGACATCTTTCTCTAGTAACTATACCCTTTATACTCTTCATATTTAAATTTAGGGCCCCATAAAGGAGGATTTCCCGCTCAAGGAGGTGATGGGATGGTACAAATTGTCAATGGGGCCCAAATTAATTGCGCCAATGCGCATTTTCCAAATAATATATAACCAAGTTATTGGCTTCTATAAGATATATACCTTTATCTATGTAAGAAATGTTGTAATTTCCGGCAAGTTTATGGGTTTTCCAGTCCAGATAAGCATTCTATGTTATATATCGAGGTTTTTATATGAAACGGAGTCGGTGTAAGGGATTGTTTAGGCATGGTGGGGGGGTATGTGGTTCATCACAACCTTGGTTAGGTGGCACTTCTCCGATTGAAATATCGAAATTTGTGGATTTGGATTCGGAAGTATCGAAAATCATTGGAGTTTTTGCCCATCCGACCGATGTGGATAACCAAAATCGTGTTAAGTTGGGGTCGAAAGTCGGTTAGGCCGACTGAATCATCGGTGCAAACGGATGCAACGATGACGCTCTTTCTAAACTACATATCGTTCGGCTTGTTAGGCGGTCTGTATAGGCTATCTATGTGCTACTAAACCCTCATTATCGCACTCCAGATGGAGTGGAAAGGAGAACACTATGAAGCCTACTGCAGAAGCAGTTATCAGTGCTTATATCAAAGCCGCTGAAAGGGGAGTGCCACTAAAGAACGAAGATGGCACACCTAAGTTAGGGAATGATGGCAAGCCTAGAGTCGTCTATTCTTGCCATACCGTCTATTTCAAGCCAGTCATTGGCGACCAGAAGATGAAGTCGCTAAATGACACTCTTCGAGAGCTGGGTTATGACCCTATCGATGAAAGCCAGAAACTCATTCGGGAAGGAAAGATATACGGCAAGCCTGTGAAGGGCGGATTTAGCCTATCTTTCGTCAAGACCGTTGAGCATAAGGTCAAGGAGTCCACGAAGAAGAACATGACCTTGCTGGCCGAATTGCTTGATTTGTAATCTGCACCAAGTTGTTTGTAGATTACATCATCTAAGCGACCTTTTGTTGCCTATATAGACCGTCTTATAAGCCGAGCGATATAACGATATAATCTGTCAATCAGATTCCTGCTTATAACAGCATATATAAGCCCATATGGATTGACTATAATGGTCGTCTATATGGGCTTTTTTTATGCCTATTTGACACCACTTTACAGCTCTTTGAAAATAGAATAAGGGAAAGGGAAAGGAAGAAGGAAAGGGAAGTCGCAGTTCCCTTTACTGCAGAAAGGGGAATACGCTATGGTAATCGTTGTCAACAATATGCCGATTGAGTTGGATGAGAAGTTGGTCAATAGATACCGATGTACATCTTCCATTCTTCATGACATATATTGGCAAAAAAAGAAAGGTAAAGAGTCAATGCCAAAGGTCATAGAAGAGTTGGTTCCTGTCGATTCGATGTATACCCTTAATGGCTACCCTATTCACTTCTCATGGGATGTAGCCATGCTAAATAAGCTCGAACTGAAAAAGCTCTGGGCGGTTCTAAGGGCGTTTAGATACCGCTACTAAATGGTCTTGATTACTTCCCATCTTCTATCCTTCCCTTATCCCTTATCTATATTGTTCTTTTAAATCCAAATAAGAAAGGGGTGACAAGAATGGCAGACGGAGAGAAGATTAGTTTTGCTGCTGCTTGTAGCCGATTCTTTGGTAAACTCCATAACCAGTCTGTTGGCGAATTCGCTCGTGAAATCAAGGGGTTCAATGCACAGGATAGGGCGGAATTGAAGCCGCTACTAGAAGAGGAGTTGAAGGTGTCTATCGGCGATTAATCCTATATGAAGGTTGGATACAGCAATTAAACCCTTATACGGACAATTCCAACCTGCATAGAAGGACGAAATAGAGGGAGCAGTTGAAGGTTGATTTCCGCAACTAAACTGCGTGAATGCAAACCCAAATCAATCTGATGCTCCCCTATATGTAGCTCATAGCTACACTGATGAGTCCCCGTTCTTTGAAAATTGAATAGAGTAGGTTAGTCGGGAAGGAGAATAATATGGAAGCATATGCATTTATGCTGACAATTCTATTCTTCACATCTCCTTTGTGGTTTCCTTGCTTGTGTGTATTAGCATACTTAATAGTGTATGGAACGATTAAAGGAGATAGAAAGGGGAAAGTCGATGAAGAAGCCTTATAAAAACACGGACTTACATCCGACTAAATGCTGTCAATCCTGCGGCGACAGGCTCAAAATGAATCTGCTCCATAAGAAGCCTAATGCCACGCAGGACTTTAAGTGCTATTATCCTGCTGAAATAAAACGCAGGAATATTGGTAGCAGAAAGGAGCGTGGCATATGAGAAAGGCTATCGAAAGAATACTGGAGAGTTTAGCGTCTAAGCATCATACAGCACAGACCATTGTGGAAGAAGCAGAAGAGAAGAGAAATAGTAAGCAACTTAAGGCTTACTTTGAGGGTAAGGCTTCCGCATATTGGGAAGTGATGGAGATGCTTAAGACTCTGCTCTTTGTGGAGCTTAAAGATGATAGGAATTAAATGCTATCATAGACGCCACGCTTACGGACATATAAAGCGACACCTTAAGGGTCATACCAACTGGGATATTATACGCCATAGAGTTCGGTATGGCAAATGTAATGAGGGTGCTTTGATGGTAAAGGGCAGAGCGAAGATTAAGATATTCAATAAGAATGCAAGGGGAATAGCTAAGAAGAAGTTTATTCCCACTATTATTCTTCGCAAAGCTGGTGATATGAAACAATTTATAGACTGACCTACTCTATTCTATGGTATGGATGCAATTCTCTATGGCTAATATAAGCATAGAGATAACATCATATATGGCTTGCATATAGCCAAGGCTTGAAAGTGCCTGAATATATGTGGCATATAAGGGTAGAGCGGTTCAAATGATTTATTCGTCATAATGCCAATTAACTTTCGGATAAATGCGAACCTTAGAGGACTCAAATATTATATGCCTGCCTTGAGGAGTGGATAACTTGGACATCCCTTAACTGGTATCTCACACAAGGGATGCGATAGTCAACGAAAAATGGTTAAACTCCTTTAAACTTTCCATCAAGTTTCATTAGCTTGGTGACAACTATTAGCTATGTGAGGGTTAGAAGATGATGGGTGGAGCCATACGAAAGGTGGTCGGATATATACCCTAAGCGGATACCTTACTGTAACATAGCGATTCTTAACAAGTAGCAAGCCAGTTGCACAGATGGACTGGTGATGCCAGCTTGTAACAGCGGATAAAGGCAACGCCTTATGGATGCGAGTTCCCCGTCAACAAAAACGCTGGTTATCCTGCGGGGTATACCGAAGCCGTGGTAACGGAGAAAGCTCTTGGGTTTACTCTCTCACGGTGTTATTGCCTAAAGTAGCTTGCCTATCTAAGCTACAGATTAAGGCAAGAAATAAGCCGTGAATTCTGCTTATACACTTGAGTAAGCGGAGAGAGGGAAACAGTCAAGTAACCAAGTTGGTTACGTTCGGAGATAAACCAAGGAGAGCTGAAATATTACCTGCTATCTATGGCAAGGAATAAAAGCCTACATAGATTATATGCTCCAAGTAAGGATGATATGGGAGTTAATACAAGCGTTCATCCTAATCTGGTAATCAGGCGGACTAAAGTGGAAAGCCGTCAACTAAAATGCAGAGAGAGAAGCGGAAGCTTCTAAGTCAATAGAGAGTGATGGTTTACCCACTCAGTTCAACACGATAACATGAAACTGAGTGCTTCAATATAGTAGTTGTTCCAATGCCGAAGAGAAACTAAAAAGGAATAACATCAGAAAGGGGAGTAAGGTTCTTGGCCTTGCTCCCCTTTTATTTTATCTACTTACCACATAAGGGAGGTGATTATATGAGGCTCAAAGATATTGTGCATAGATACAGAGGGATTTGTCAAATATGCAATCAGTTAGTTAGCAGAAAATCTCCAGAGTTATATCCCACTATGTATAAAGTCTTGGGTCATCATACCACTTCCTATAAGCTCGCCCATGTTAAATGCAATCCCACTCCCATAGTTAAGAAGCCAAGGCAAATAGAGATATTTGTCAAGCAAAATGGGAGATATAAAAGAGAAAGGGGAGTGCGACCATGAATACATTTATTGAACCAAAAGCTTGTCCTATCTGTGGTAAAGGAATGTTAATCACTTGCTGTTCATATCTCCATTGCTCAGGGTGTGGACATAACATTCCTATAGAGAAAGAGGAAGTGCAAGAAGGACTGAAGCTATCTAAAAGGGTAGCTAAGGCACACCCTGAGATGGTATAGGAGGTTAAGATATGCTCGAAGGATTCATGGGATTAGTTGCTAATATCAAGGCTATGCAACTATTAATCGATGACGCTGAAGCAAGGAAGGAAAGTGCCTTGAAGAAATTGGGCAAAGAAATCATCCGTCAGTGCACAGATATAGAGGAGGTCAGCACAGTCTCATTCAGTTTAGAAGATGGATGGGAATGCCCTAATTCTCCTATTGACCACTGTGTATACGTCGATGAAGACTATGACCATTGTATATTTTGTGGTCATCCAGAAGAAAGGAAGTAAGCCATGAGATGGAATTCTAATGGAACAATCAGTTATAACCCAGCAGAGCGGCGTTCAATAAGGGAAGCAAAGCGAATAGCGTGGCGTGTCATCATAGAATATTTGAATGAGCTCTGCTCAGAAGAAACATTGAATGCCATTGATAGGGGAGAGCTGGGTATTTATCCCATATTCGCAGTTACATAAAGGAGGTGCTTTATGTCGCTAAGGAATCAGATACTCGAAGCGAAGAGTGAGGAAGAAGTAAAGGAACTACTCGAAAAGGGAAAGACTTTTAAATATGCATCAGAAAAGACCAGACGTAAATGGGATAAAGCCGCGAAGAGTACTATCAAAGTATTAAGGAAGGAGAAATAGGATGCAACCTTTCGCCAACTTAAACAAGAGATTAAGAGGGACTTCCGTCTATCATAAGTTTGACCTTACAAGGAAGAGAGCGCAAAGGCTCTATAATGAGGAGAAAGATAGGGAAGAACCTAACATTGGATTACTTGGAAGGCTTCGTGCATTCTTAGGAATCGGAGCAATAGAGAAAGGGGAATCCCAATGAAGATGGAGATAGTAAGACGTGCCTTCGGTAGCTGGGAAAAGATAGAACTCCTTTCAGGAGAAGAATCTATTGGAGAACTAGAGGTAGATGAGACGGGATATATTGCGGGCTTTTATATAAAAGAAGCATATAGAGAGAAAGGATATGGAACTGCATTGTTAGAGGCCGCGGTATCCTATTGTAATAAGGAACTACATAGGACTCCAAAATTAGACTGTGCCCATCATAAATACGATTTCTACGTAAAGAGAGGCTTCGTAGCATTGAAGCCTTTAAAGAATACTTGTGCGAACTTTAGTATTGAATCCAATGCTTGTCAACAATGTAATACATATAAACAAGCAGGATTACTATGTGCAAACTTTCAACCAAATCAATATTCTATGATTCGTTTACATTATAGGGAAGCACAATGCAAACTGAAATCGTCTATGGGCTTCATTTTATCTCACCGTTAAATCCCACCAGACCTGCCCAACATTACATCGGTTCATGCAAGAAACTCAATCTTTACAAGAGGTTACAACTCCACGCTACTGGTAAGAGTGGAGTGAAATATATAGAAGCATACTATAAGAAGCGAATACCGTTTGTGGTATTTGGCTTATGGAAGGGGAGTAAACAATATGAAAGATTAATAAAGAATAAGAAGAACGCAAGGAAATACTGTCCAATATGCAAAAGGAGAGAACAAGATGGCACTAACAAAACAATTAAAACCAAGCTGGTGTAAAAGACCTACCTATATCGCTTGTTACAAAAACCCTAGATATCCTATACAATGTGTAGGATGTGGATTCGTAGAAGGAATCAAAGTATTAGGGAAGAGAAGAAACTATACGGATTTGATTAATGAAGAGAAGAATAATCCGCAAGAAGTCTTTAACAAAACATTCCATTGTCCTTATTGCGGGCATGGATATTACGAGCATTGGAAGAAGATAGAGATGGGAGAAATAGAATGAAATGCACACTTTGTGGCAAACGCGTTGATAAAAGATATTGGGAAGCACACAAACAGTATCATCAAGAGGAGCTGGAGATAGGTGTGCATGTCCCAACAAGATTCCATACTCCAAGACAGTTAGCTATAGCTGAAGCTAACAGAAAAAGATATAAAAGGAAGTGAGATGAGAAGCTACTATGTAAGTATGGCATTTGCCACAGTAGGAATAGATGTTGATGAGGATGGTATCATCAGGAGGATTGCTCCTATATTTTGGAGATGGAGAAAGAAACTATTTGAAGACTTTCTCGACCACTTCAAGGAGTCAATAGAGAGATGCGAAGAACTATCGAACACTTCGCCAGAAACAAAATCCTAGTTATTGAATATAAACTGAAGAGAAGATACGGTAAGAAGAAGGCGTTGAGGATAGCAAAATGGATAGAAAGAAAGACAAACCTATTATTGAAATACTTCTCGCACTTGTAATTCTTCTAGCAATGTTTACCAATCCTGAAGAGGCAGTAGCTATTGTGATAGGTGGATTCGCATTATTCTTAAGTGCTTGGATTATAGGGAAACTAATAGAGAGGACGGTAAGATGACAGAAGTCATAATGAAAAGAAGGAAACATCCCTTCTACAGAGGGAAAGATAAGCTCAATGTCTTTGGTAGTTACATTGAAACTTTCGTATCTAGGAAAGGGGAATGCTCTCTGATTTGGATTTGGAATCCATTTGAGGCGAAAGGAAAACTCTACGAAGTGATGAACAACATTTGTCATCGCTGTCGAAGAGTAGAAGGAGACATTAAACGATTCCGTTCTAAGAAAAAAGCAAGAGAATATATCTACAGGAGGCTGGGCTAAATGAGTGAAGAGCGAACGGTCATCAGCTATTTATATAATCTCTACTGCTCTTGTAGAGTGGAGAAAGAGAAGAAGAGAGTGGCTAGTAGGGCGCATGGTCTACTCGTTTTCTTATTCGACGAGAATCACAGTGTCATAGGACTCAAATGCGAAGATTGTGGTAGTCAATTCAACATAAGGAGAGCGTAATGAGACCATATCATAAAGCGTGTAATTCCAGTAACATAGAACTAATAGAGGTAGTGAAGACAAAGAATCGAAGAATCCCTGCTTATATTTGTCATCGCTGCCAAAGAGTTCTTGAAGACCATGAAGTAGAAGGGAGAGACCTAATACGATTCCCTAATACTGTGGTTAACGTCAGGTTAACCAGCGAACATTGTGGTGAGAATGCTGAATTATTTAAAGAGGCATTGAGGAGGAATTAATATGGATAAGTTTCTCTACAGGTATGGGACAATCATCTATGTAATCATTGCTATTTTAGCAATGCTCATTTTCTATGTTAAATTAGCAAGAGCTGAAGATGGTTGGTACTGGCAGTTTGACCAAGCCTATACGATGCAGAAGGGAGCGACATCAGGGAAACTATGCATCTCTCGTGGTAAATATATCAATGATTGGTTAAGCCTAAGAGCTGAGGGACATGTAGGTAAAGTTTGGTATGAGGAATCTTCTGGCATACAAATGGGCACATCTTTCATTATCCGCTTTGACCCTGCTATATACATCTCTGCAGAGGATTGTTATCCACGCAAGTTGAGATTCTATTTTGACATGGGAGTTGGTGTTGGATACACAGATGCTAGTGAACGTCCTAATATCTTACATCCTGGCATTATAGGATTAATAGATGGTGGACTTGGTTTCATATATCCTATTAAATGGGAAAGAGTAGAGTTTACTCTTGGTGGAAGATATTCTCATTTATCTTCTTTAAGACCTGGTGATAGAGGAATAAATACTTTCGGAGTAAATACAGGATTTAGGTGGTGAGAGAGATGGTACTTAATATGGAGATAGCTAAGGAGAGAAGTTCTAAGTTGTACTATAGACAAAAGAAAGCCTTGGCTGATATACTTAAGCTAATGAAAACGTATTCGGTGCAACTTAGTGATATTGCACTATTCGAAGCCTCAATGGCCTACTATAATAATGTCTTGAAGGATTTAGATAAGGAGTAGAAGGAGGTGGATAAGATGTGTTGGCATAAATGGAAGGCTATATTAGCCATATCTTTCGAGGCTATATCATACCTTATGCGCTACGGCAAAAGGTATGAGAGAAAGTCGATTGCAGTTAAAAAGCTGCTTATATGTAGTAAGTGTGGAAAGCTGAAGGCTATGGTACTTGACGACGCCAACCATAAATGGAATAAAGACCCATACGTGGTCTTCACCGAGAGGGAAATAGCAAATGCAGTCGAAAAGGAAGAAGCTCGTTCTCAAAGGAGGTGAATAAGATGATAGTTAAAAGTTCTTTCGAAAGGAAATTTAATCTGAGCCTACAACTTATATTAGAGAGAGAGGAAGAGGCTGATAGACTATTCGCCCTATTCAATTACACGCCATTCGCCCGTTTATTTGACAAATGGTTTGGCTTAGGGAAGTCCGACTCAATTAGGGAGACTATCAAAGAATCGCTAGGAAAATTCCCTAACTTCGAGAAATATCATTATAACCTTTCACACGAAAGAGTATTGGAGGGCTGAAAGATGACGAAGTTCATTGTTATATTAGCGTGGTTATTGTTAATGGCAACTTGTTCTATCTCTGATGCGTGGACTACTACCACGCCTAATGGGATACTCATCAAAGCAAGAGATAGAGCCATCAACCAGTACGAAGAGCACTGGCTTTATGAGGATTGGAATGAAATAGAATGGGAAGCGTTAGATGAAGCGTTTACTATCATGAATGGGCTATTCGAAACATCGCTAAATCCTCAACAGCTACGAGTAGTTATACGCCCTTGGAATAAACGGTGTGTAGATAAGGAACAGCTAGACACTAAAGAAATGCGTACTGCATATGGCTGTCTAGATGGGTACTACAGGGCACCAAATACTATCGTGATACATATGGGGGATGACGAAGGACAAGGGAATGATGCGTTTGTAGGTACAGCTTTCTTTTGGGAACTGAATAGACATTTCCTATATCATACTGGCGACCCATCATGGCATACCTCAAGTCCACACATAAGATGGCTTCCTCAAGGAGATTGGAGAGCTCCACAAGTAGCACCTTGTGATGTCTTCTACACCCTATATGGAAAATTAGATGAAGATAAGAATGCTACTGGGCAGATGATTGTGGAGTGTGAGGAGTGCCTTCTGCCCTATCAAATACTTGAATTTGAGATGACGAGAAGGGATACTTACAACTATTTCAGACCATTACAAGGGTACTGGGACTTAAGATATCTACCAAGCGATGAAGAATACACAATCTTGTTCCATATTAATTGGCATCAATCTCGATTTGGAATGTGGTCTGGTATATTATACTCACATGTGGATACTATCCAGTTCACTGGTAGATATTTTAGAGCATCTGAAGAATTCAATGGGACTGCGTGTATAAGGAAGGAGTAACTATAGTATTACAGTTACGAAAGGAAGGAGGATTAATTATGTGGGACGATTACGAAGACGAATTTGAAGATGAAGAGATGGAAGGGGAAGACTATAGGATTCCAAAGACTCCTGATAAGACACATGAAGGAGCGAAACAGTATGAGCATTCTCTAGACCATGCTGTGGAATTCTTTAGTAAGGCTGGTTCTCTATTTATTAAGAAGGGAACCTTCTACGGCAGCGAAGATTCCGCTTTATCTCTGTTCCAAAAGACCTGGATAGTTGACCCAACAGTATCTTTTAAGCTTCTATTATGGCTGAGAGATTGTCGTGGTGGAGCAGGGAATAGAAGTGGATTCAGAGCCTGTCTTGGATGGTTGGCTAAGGAAGACCCAAGATGGATTGACCTCAATATTGGCTGGATTCCATTGGTTGGAAGGTGGGATGACCTTCGCACTCTATTCGGCACAGAGTGTGAGAAGATAGCTGTAAAGCTATGGACACACGCTTTGAGTGAGAAGGATGTGCTGGCTGCTAAGTGGGCAGACAGAAGCGATAAGCCTTTGCGAAGAGCAGGCTCGTTAAATGAGAGGGCATTTAGGAAAATCCTCGCTGAGATTCGGAAAGACCACATCGTTGAGTATAAGATGTGTTCAAATCAATGGAACAAAATTACATACGAGCATGTTCCTTCAGTGGCTATGGCACGCTACACCAAAGCATTTGGAAGGCATGATGCGGAGAGATTCGAAGCGTATAAGGAAGCTTTGGAAAAGGGCAAAGCGACTATCCATAGTGATGTGCTGTTTCCACACGACTGTGTAAGAACTGTACTTAGTGGTGATAGCAAGATTGCCGATGCACAGTTTGATGCCCTACCAAATTACATGGAAACAGGAGCAAGACCTATTGTAGTCTGTGATACTTCTGGTTCTATGAGCACAGCAGTAAGTGGCTCTGTGCAAGCTGTTCACATCAGCCAAGGGATGGCATTATACTGCTCCGCTAAGATTCCCAAGGACAATCCATTCTATAAGAAGTTCCTAGCTTTCTGCTCTGAGGGCAAACTTAAGGATTGGAATGGTATGAAGTTCTCTCAAGCGGTGAAGAGTCATACCATCTTTGATGGTGCGGTTGGCTCTACGCAGATAGCTAAAGCATTAAGAACATTATTAAAAGCAGCGAAGTTCTTCAACGTATCGAAAGAGGGCATGCCTAATATGCTTCTTATCGTTTCTGATATGCAGTTCCATCAAGGAACAACAGGTAAGAAAGCAGAGGTTGAGAATGTATTGGATGAATGGCTTGAGGCTGGATATGATATTCCTCAAGTTGTCTATTGGAATACGACTGGTTATGCGGGACAACCAACGACTACGAAACATAAGAATGTGGCATTAGTATCTGGCTTTAGTCCAGCTATATTGAAAGCCATCTTTGGTGCGGAAGACTTGACTCCTAAAGGTGTTATGTTAAGGACGCTTGAGAAATATAAGATTAAGATTCCAAGGAAAAGGAGGACAAAGGGATAAGATGCACACAAAGAAAGCACAAGAAAACAACATAGCATTGGCGGATATATGGACACCAACGCCAAAGATTACATTCCCAGCACCCAACGGTGAAGAATATACAATGATGTTCTTCAATAAAGAGAGAGTGACAGAGGTCAGGGAGATGTTGCAAAAATTAGAAGCACATATCGGACTCTCCTCTTCTGGAGTGGCTACAGTCACCCAAAGAGCTTGCATAGATTTCATAATCCAATGGAATAACAGGACGGGGATATACGAAGTTAAGAAAGTCTATGTCGATTCAGTATAAAGGAGGTAAGAGAATGCCTGAGTACAAAATAACAACTAAGGTACGAGTAAGGGCACCAAGCTTAGAAGCAGCGAGAAATCGCTATAAAGTCTTGGTCATGGCAAACCAAGTTATGTATTGTATCGAGACAGTTAACTCGAAAGAGGATGGGAAAGAAGAGAAGAAAGAATGAAATACATCCATAGATATAGTGATAATTGCACTTGTAACGAGTGTAATGAGAGACGGGGTAAATCCAAGGGAGGAGAATATGCCAATTTGTGTGAGCTATAAACGATTAAGCGAATTGAAAAAGACATTGAAGAGAGGTATGGAAAGAAACGAAGGTTATTTTCATTGGGATATAGTATTAACCTATGGTGAAGCTGATGAATTATTTTCTGCAATTTTAGAACTTTGCAGATGTCGAAAGAGACTTGCTGGTTTGAAAGTCAAATGAAGGGGGCTATACAAAGGTCCGTATAAGCAATGGGAAAAAGGAGAGTGTAGATATAAAAGGAGGTGAAAAGGATGACACAGTATAGAAAGAAGACAGCATTAGAGTTAGCGAAGGAGTTTCGGACTCTACTACAAGTTTCAAATAATCTTGAAAGCGTTGATACAGAGGTAGGATTTCAGGGTGTAGCTTTCACTGTAGTAGTTGCTACTCTGACTCTTCCTAAAACAGGAAGACAAATCATCGGTGAAGGTGTCACGAAAAAGTCATTCATCGATAAGAACAATGAGGACTGTGGCTGGAATATCGCAGCTAAGAGGGCTTTGGAAGCACTAGATAAAAAGCTCCGAAGAGTGCGTCCATTCGTAGGTCACAGATATGAGGGATAACTATGCCATCAAAGAAGAAAAGAATTGAAGCATTAGAAAGAGAAGTAAAATTCCTGCAGAGTAGGGTAGACCAGTTAACATTAGATGCCAATATCTATGACGGCAGATTCAGAGATAGTCCACCACATACTATATATGGAGCACCAAAATGGTCTGTCTCCTCCATTCTTTCATTATTACTTAACCGTCTTGGGTTAGAGATTAAGACTGGATACAGCTACTCGTATACGAGTGATCGCATAGCGGTCCCGCAGTAACCAGAACACCGGTGAAAGACCACTGACGGGAATATGCCAAGGATGGGGAAGGAGTTAGAAAGGACAAGGGGGTTGTGTTTCTGACGAGAACATATATAGATAAATGTTGAGTAGATGATAGTTGGATTATTAAAAGGATTTAAGCGGAATTTCAAAGAGAATACGAGATAGAAAGGAGAAGTTAAATGAATAAAAAAATAAACTGTATTTTTAATGATGATGATGCATATTGCAACAATAAAAATATTAAAAAAAGTTTATGGGGAATCGGTGCAAGAATATGTAAAGAATTTGGAGATGAAGAATGTAACTGGAAAATTGAATATCCTAGACCGCAAATCGCACCTAGGGGGCAAGGATTGTGTTTCGCTCACAAACGAAAACACTTAGTGGGGCAAACAGATGAAATGAATCTTCTTATTTTAGAAAATGATGAACTTAAACGTCAAATCCGGGATCTTAAAATAAAAAAATGAATCTTCTCACCGTACAGGAAATTAGCGATCCCTTCTAAATTCTCGTCACCCAGATTTAGAAACTGGTGGCTCGTATACGAAATTGGTGGGGAAAAATGAAGAGGGTAACTCATAAGCTATTGAAAGAGCAGGGCTCAACGGTAAAAACAGTTATCGAATGGCTCAGCCAGTTTAACCAGGACAAGATAGTCCGCTTCCATACTTCTTTTGATGGATGTGATATGGTATTACTTTCTATTTATGATGGTGATGACAAGAGGTATGTAGAAGTAGATATTGGACCGCCAGATAAAAACTTATAAAACTTTGAAGAGTGGTTACAGCAATAAATCCTTGCACGGACAAATACCACTCTGAATAGTTTAGAAGGATAGTTTCAGCAACCAAACTATGAAAAAAGCTATCCTGTGAATCTTCAAAGATTGGTTTCAGCAATAGAACCCTGAAAAAAGCCAATCTGCATATTCAGGTCAAAAAGGAAAGGGGGTGAAAAAGTAAGAGAGATTTAAAGAAAGGGGAATGCAATGCATCTGTTTCATGAGTGGGAGAAAGTCGTAGAGAAGAAAGGGCACGGCACAATCCAGTTGATATTCTCAAGCACTGTGCGAAGAGTTCCTATAATATATGAGCTATGGAAATGCAGGAAGTGTCCAAAGATGAAGGCAACAGCAACAGAATTCGACGGGGGTGTGCATAACATAGACCCACGATTCATAAATTGGGAGGAAGGAAAGCCATGTACGGAGAACTAAGGACAGTTAAAATAGCAGGCGAAGGCACTTGGTTTCAAATCGTGGATAAAGAAGGCAATCCGCTAATTGATATCACTCCACGAGAATTTGCAAGATGGTTAGAAAGAAGAACTGGGCACCTTGTAAGTTTCTTTGTATCTGATACTCACTTCCAAATTGTGGATGAAACCATTAAGAAGGAGAAAAGATTGTGAAAGCGTGGGGTAAAGGAACAAGTTGGGGGCAATGGAGTTTATTCTACGACCCAGATGAGGTGTGGTTTGGTTTTAATTTTGGCATGAGTCATTGGGTTATAGAATTAAGCATCGAGTATATGTTCTTTCGTTTAAACATCGTTGTTAATAGGAATGAGTAAGGGGGTGAGTAAAATGATAACAAATAATCCGTACCTTCTAGAATTATATGCTAAGAGTGAAAGGCCTGCAAAAGCAAAAGGTGAATATGATGAAGAAAGAATCACAATGAGGAGGATTCCACTCTTTGAATGGATTCGGCGAAAGGTGATATGTTATATTATAACAGGGAGGAGACATAGATATACCTGTATAGGTGGAACTATGGCTGATTCTATTTATGAATGTACAATCTGTTATAAGATAGACTCCTTTCACACTGATGGTGGATGAGAATGGAGAGTGAGGCATTTTTAATATTCGAGAGGAGGAAGTAAAATGGAATGGTGGCAAGTATATTTATTGTTCAAACTAACAGCTATTCAAGGGCTATTCATCGCAACTACAGTGGTATGTAGTATAGGTGTTGTTATTGGCATCATATGGAAAATAGTTAATATAGTTGATGCTAATAGTGAACATTTAAGCCACAACAAGGTGGCGGAGAAACAGGCACCAATGGTTAAAGCATATCTGCGGCGTTTCGTTCCTGCTCTTATAATAGCTCTGCTATTATCTGTAGCCATGCCAAGTACGGATAGTATGCTCAAAATGGCAGCGGTGAAGTATGGCGTGGATATAGTAACCACGGATAAGACCATTAAGAATACTGGCGAGAACGTGTTACAATCCATTGAGAATATGTCTAAAGTCCTAGAGCAGAAAACAAGGAAGATGGTAAAGGAATGAGAAACGGACATTTCAATTGGATGATACTCGATTGGGATTCTTATCTTTTTGTTAGGCAGGATTGGTCTATAGTATTACGCAACGATATATGGTGGATTACCACAGCATAAAGGAGGCATTTTGAAAGGAGAGGACGATGGGGAGAAAGAAGAACGGAAAATGGAAACAAGTCACAAATAGAAAAATATCCATATTCACTTGCTCTTGTGGTACTAGTAGTTTCGAAATATATAAAGAGGATGGTGGGGATTGTGACTTACGCTGGTATGCAGAGTGTGTGGGTTGCAATGAGAAATTCCCATTAGGCGACGACGACGAAGATATAATCTCTATTTCTTAATACGGGAAAAGCTTTTCGCTGCAGAGAAATAAGTTAAGCCCCCCAGAAGATTGACTTCCGCACAACACTTGGATAAATGGTGGGGTCGAACCCACTAGTCAATCTGCTAAACAAATCATTTAAGAAAGGAGCTAAGATGATTAATGTTATACTTATGTTGCTATCGATGTTCCTTATGGCTTGTGGAGTTGGATTCCTCTGGCTATTTATTCTAATCTATAGGTATGAAAAGCAGTTGGAAAAGAATAAGATTCCACGTTGCCCATTTTGTGAGGGATTTGGAGTCCCAAAAGAATATCATGGGGCATTGCAAACTATATTACGGAAGATGGGAGCAGGAGGATACGGATGAAAAATAGAGACTTTATAGTTCCAATTATTGACGGTTTGGTAGGACTTGGTGTCCTCGCCTTTGGGGCGGTTTTACTGGGCAAAGGACTTAAGATGCTCCATCCTGCATTACCATTAATATTTTTCGGGGTCTTTACAATGGCGTGGGGATGGAACTATCTTCAACGAGAACGAGAAAAGCTAGAGAAGATGAAGAGGAAATGGAAAGATGGAAGAGAAGAAGAATAAAGCTATAAAGGAAGCGTGCAACGAATGCGGATATCTCCATCCAAAAAAGCATAAGTTTTATAAATGCTTCGCTGGCAACTGTCCTGCGAAGAGAATACATGAAGAAGAATGTAAGAAGCATGGAGTAGGGCAGTTAGACGATGGGGAGATTTACTTAGAGAGCGATTAGTGGAGGGAGAAAAGATGGGACTCATTAAACCGCAGCTAAGTTACATGAGCATCGAAGAGAGGATTGGATACCTACACCCATTCTTATATAAAGCGAAGAGGGAAGAAGAGGAAGAAGGAGAGGAGGCGTTAGATGAAGAGGAGGAGAAGTAAGTTAGTACAGAAGCCCCACGTACTAGTGCCTGGAAATTATGATGAAAAGAAATATGGATTCGTACATAAATGTGAACATTGCAAAGAAGATTTAAGAGATGGCGATGGTTTAATAGTTCTACACACTGTGTGACCATATAAAATATGACGATGGAAAAAACTAAAAGCCATAACCCAATATGTAAATGGTGTAATGAAGAAATAATGGAAATCTACAAACCTTTAGAATTGTGGGACGGAGGAATTTGGTATTTCCATCCGACCTGCTACGAAATCTACTGCCAACTAAAAGCAGCATCGGAGGGATAATAATGAAGATATTCCACCATAACGACCTTGATGGACAAACTTTTGGGCAAGATGGGTCTACGAAGAGGAGAAGAAATGATATTCGGAATATCAAGAAGCATTAATCAATTCAGTAACTTAGAGCTCCATCAGAAGTGCCAACAAGATGAAGGATGTGACCATATCAAATGGGGGCAGATTTGTGATAGGCACGTAGAGCCTACTAAATTATGGACAAAGCTGGGCGGATGTGCAAGTAGAACTCACATACTACCTGTAGTAATTGACCCAACAAGTAAAAAGAAAATCAACCCAATGAAGTTAAGTAAGAGAGGGGGAAAGAGATGAGTATAAAATTTTGGATTGGTTCCCATGCCACAAAACCAACACTAAAACGAGAAGCCCACTGGTCTCCTGTAGTAGTAGAACCAAGAACGTGGGTATGTAGTTGTGGCTACGCATTCTTCAGAATAAGAGACGACAGAAATAATCCTGTCTATCTACAGTGTGCAGGTTGCGGAGAGAAGTTTTTCATCGAACTTAATCAGGTAAAGATAATATAAGTGTTGAAGGCTGGTTTCAGCAACCAAAGGCTCAGACATTTAATCTGAAAACCTCCAGCCTGAATAGTTTAGAGGGGATGACTAAAGGAGGTCTTATGAGATACGAAATTAATAGTAGAGAGAAACTTTTGTGGAGGAAAAAACATTATATCATAACAGGTGATACACGGTTAAACGGATTAAGTAAAAAGGCAGCTCAAGCCATCTGCAAAATTCTCAAATCTGAAGGAATTTGTGTACACTGTCATACGGAATTCTATTATCGAGATATTTGTGGTTCTTCGGGAGATGTTTCGACTGATAGTGTATTTTGGCCCAATAGGTATTTATAAATAACTCGCAGGATGAGGAATCCTATCTATCCTGCAAATCTTCGAAGATTGGTTTCAGCAACTAACCCTTGAAAAGCCAATCTGATTTTATAGGGAGGCGTTATATGAGCTATATGGATATAGATAATCTCTACAAAAATCAAGACATCTTTCAATTCAAAGAGTGCTATGCGCTGGAAAAGATACATGGAACTTCCGCTCATATTAGTTATAAGAATGGTAATATATCATTCTTCTCAGGCGGATTTCCTCATAAAATATTCGTAAAGTTATTTGATGAGGGGAAATTGCTTGAGATATTCAAAGAGGTATCTCCTCCAAATAGGAGTATCCACGTATACGGAGAGTTCTATGGTAGTAAATTCCAAAGGATGTCAGCTACTTACGGAGATGCACCAAAATTCGTTTGCTTCGAAGTAAAGATTGGGAATGTTTGGTTGAACGTTCTCAAAGCAGAGAAGTTCTGTGAGAGATTAGGACTTGAGTTTGTGCATTACAAACGAATACCCACAACTCTCGAAGCTATTGATGCGGAGAGAGATGCAGACTCTGTCCAAGCTATTCGTAACGGTATGGGAGCTGGACATAAAAGAGAGGGAATTGTTCTCCGCCCATTAGAAGAGGTGACTAAGAACGATGGTAAAAGAATAATTGCTAAACATAAGCGGGATGAGTTCAGAGAAACAGCTACTCCAAGGAAAGTATTAGATAAACTTAAGATGTTGGAAGAAGCAAAAGACATCGTGGATGAGTGGGTGACTGAGGAAAGGTTAAATCATATAATCACGAGTGGGAAGGTTGAATTAGCAATTGAAAATATAGGGGAAATCATTTCCTTAATGATAGAAGATATTGAGAAAGAGGGCAAAGAGGAAGTTAAAATAACCGAAGCAGCAAAAAAGGCTATTGGAAGGGAAACTGCGTTGATGGTGAAACGTAGAGTAAGGGAAGAACACTATGCTACTAAAAAAGAAACGAACCTATAAGTGGTGTCCATGTAGTAATGTCTTATTCTTGGATAAGCGTAGGCGTGTGAGATGTCCTATTTGTAACCGCAGGTTATTACCACAAGAACTAAAGTATGAAGGTGGAATAGGATATAGAATCCCGCCACATAAAACATATAAGGATGTCTAAAAGGAGGCTCTATGAAAGGATTAATCAAAAATATATCGGAGATGTACCCATATGACTTAGCCTACATAGAGAGGAGCCTTCGCTTAGTAAGGGAAATCGCTGTCCTACCTATAGATACATTCTATGGCAAACTTGTTGGAATGAGAGACAATTCCTTACTAGCAGAAGCTATAACTATTGAATCATTTGTTGGACTTCTTTCTCGTGGTCAAAAGATGGAGGAAGGGAAGAAGGAAAACAATGAAGGAAAGGGGAGTGTAGATGCTGAAGTTTTTGAAGAGAAACTATGTTAGTTTAATCTTTACAGGCATTATCGCCATCTTTCTTGTTATGGGTACATACTCTTCTCCAATCCCTGCAAGAGATTATACTTGGGTTCCAAAACAAGATATGTACAAAATTTTCCAGAAAGAGGAACGTGGGGATAAGATGGTAGAAATCCCAATAACTATTAGATTTGTGGATGAAGAGACATGGGAGAGAGTAATCAAAGAGCATTACCCAAAGTATACACCTGAGCAAGTAGGTGGGATGGAGATTGACTGGGAGAGGAAGGACAATGGGCAAATCGATTTCAAGGAAATATATATTCCACGTCAGAAAGATGGCTCCATAATTTTACGGACTTTCGGGCATGAAATGGCTCATATCTTAGATGGGAAATGGCATAACTAATGAAAGTATTTCATAAATGGGAAGAGAAAAAAGTAGACATCGGCATCACTCTTATCAGAAATGACCTTGGAAATTCGCAATTCGTTTTAACTCACTGTTTCAAATGTGGAGAACCCAAAGAGAATACTCGTACTTATATGCACTTCAATTGTTGGATGGCTTCTACTGAAGAAGAGAAAAATGAAGCACGAAAGCATTTGAAAGAACTAGTAGACTTACATATGTAGTCGACATTAAGGAGGTGATGTGATGCGGATTAGAGTAATTCTCGAAGGAGAACTAATTGATAATTATTATGATGAGGAAGAAAGTTTAGATGAGAACCTTCGAGATATTGTGAGAAACCCGAAGAATTGTTTCTTACATTTAGAAGGTAAAAATACGTGGGGAAGCGAGCTTGACGTGGAAAGGATTAGTACTTTAACAATTCAACAACTCCCTGAAGAGGAGAAACCAAAAAAGAAAAGGAGGTATAGAAGATGATTCTTAAACGGCGGTCGAAGATGCCCCCATTATTGATAGAATGCGCTGGTAAGATAATCAAATACCAGGGCACCATCGGCGTCTTCACAGATATGTATCATGACAGACCAAGTAAGATAGTATCTGGAAGACTCATCGACATCGATAATGGCAACAGTTCCTACATCAGGACGGAAGAGAGTGAACGTTGTACTATAGCGGGAACAGCCGACTTAAAGGGGATGACTGCAGAGAGTAGGGCAAAGCTATTGCACTACGCTCAAGTATCAGGATGCACCGTCGGAGGTGACCCAGAGATATTCGTAGTGGACAAAGATGGCATCGTAATTCCAGCCTTCAAATTCTTGCCTAACAAAAAGGCAGCGAAACAAAGTGGGGAAGGAGTATTTTGGGATGGATTCCAGGCGGAATTTACTGTTCCTCATGGTGGATGTTTAGCATACTTCACAGATGCTACACACTATCAACTCGTCAAATTATGGAAAGCTGCTAGAGCCTTCGACAGAAAATGTCAGTTCACATACAAAAGTGTGATGGATATCCCAACAGAGGTAATGGCGGACGCTAAACCAGAGCATATTGAACTAGGGTGTGCCCCTAGTAAAAATGTTTATAACACGCCATCCATCCAAGTCCAAGACCCTGCGGCTCTTCCAATTAGATTCGCTGGCTGTCATTTCCATTTTGGCTTAAGTGGAAGGAAGGAAGAAGAAAAAATAAATATGATTAAGGCAGCAGATGCCATTTTTGGAATCATGTCTGTCTCAATGTTTCAAAAAGTTGAAAGCCCATTAAGACGGATGTACTATGGAAGAGCGGGGGAATATCGTTTCCCATCCCATGGAATTGAATATAGGACTCCAAGTTCTGCAGTCCTAGTTTCTCCTGTTGTATATCATTTCTCTTATGATATGACGAGAGCAGCTATATTTCTTGGGCTAAATTATCCGATATTCAAATTGATTCTTCCTGTCAAAGAAGATGTGATTGTAGGAATCATAAATAATTATGATATCCCAAAAGCGAAGAAGGTCATAAAATCTAATGAAGCAGTCTTTGCAGGACTTATCAAACGGAGATACTCAAACTACCACGAGAATACCCATAAGGCTTTATTAGATATGATTTATTCAGGAGTTGACAACTTCTTTGATATCAATGCCATTCATAAGAATTGGTATTTGGATGGGTCGTGGCATACTCATTCTGATAATAAGAATGGCTGTGTCTACAGATGGTCGCCAGAAAAGAAATTAGAGGAGGAATAAAATGAAATTATTCGTATGGGGCACTCTTATAAGGGGTGCTGAGAACGAGTGGAAGATGAAACAGATGGGTGGGAAATTTATACAGGCAGCAGAATTCAAAGGAATACATGGAGAAGTCTATGAGATTCCTGAGAAAGAATTCGAGCCTCTCTGTGCGTGGGAATACACTGCGTTGTTCATCCCTGTAGTTATTGGCAGACTAGATGGAGACGATGTGCAGATGTTTGTACAGACTCCAGCTAGAAAAGAAAATGTATGGTATAGAGGAGACCGAGTGAAGAATGGAAAGTGACAAGATAGTACATTTCTGTCCTCGCTGTAAAAAGCATGTCGAATTGGTAAGAGTGGCTACGATTAAAATACATTCTACTTTCGATAGGATGGAATGTCCAGATTGTAAGAAAGTATTCTTCAAACTCCTTTTTACTCCAGAAGAGGAGGATAAAGGAAATGATAAATCAAGATCAATGTGGTAGAAAAATGCTGGAATTCCATTGGTGGCTTATGTTTGTCTTTAGGAAAGAAGACGGAGAGGTCATCTGGATTGAAACTTTCCCAACGAAAAAGCGGGGGGAAGACTGGTGGAAACGATGCAAGTATTTCAACAAAGATAGAATAGGTATGAGACTTGCATTAGCTTCCCATAGAGAAACATTAGAGGAAGATTCAGATATGCCAAAGGAACCACAGGAATCTAAAGGATTTCCAGTATGTGTTAGGGGGTTATAATGAAATACTTCTGGCTTCGAAACCATTCTGATAAGTATTGGACAGGGGTAGATAGAGGTATAATTAGGGAAGCATCAGATAATGCTGTGGATTTTATTGGTTTATCAATTGAGTTCTTCCTGAAAACTAAACATATCCACACAATCTATAAAGTAGAGGCCACAGATGTAGCAACAAAGGAGGTGCAGAATGGTCAGCTATAACTATGGAGAATTTGATGATGAGGCATTGTTACGGTCTCTCTTATTAGCTACCAAGTTGCAAGAGCGAAATTACCGTAAAGGTGATAATGTGAAGTGGGGAGAAGAGAGGGAGAGAATCAAAGAAGAAATCCTTCGCAGAATGAAAATAGGGAGAAAATAATGTCATACTTTTGGGTGTTTAAACATCCAGCAACTGAAAAAGGAATCGTCATCGCCTCAGAAAGACCAGATGATTTAGAAGTTCGAGAACTTAGTTTAGATTTCAGGGGGCAAAATTATAAATTCATAGAGATGTTTAGGGCGGATGCTTCCTGCGATTACACATATAATATGTGTAGAATCGTCAAGAAGCATTTTCCAAGAGAAAGGATGCTATTGACAGATATAGAAGAGATTGAGAGGTATGGGTTATGAAAATTATTCTAAACAAACCAGAGAAGAAAGAAATAAATATCCCCACGTATGATGAGTGGCTGAGTAGTGTAGGCGGTGGAGGTAGGTATTGGTGTGTTGCCTGTAGAGCTCCAGAGAACATAGTCGCCATGTGGACATCAACTGTTAGGGGAATATCACTTGTTGATGAGTTTGGAAGAGCTGAAGAAAATTTAGATGAGGAGCATCAACAAATTGAAATAGATAGATATGAATGCAGAGAATGTGGAAATAGTTCCCCAAACTTTGAGTTGATGATTATAACAGACCCATATGAAGTCTATATAGAGGATTTAAAAGAGAGGGGAATCCCACTAGATATAATAGAAAGAATTCTCAGAGGCGATAAGCTTGAGGATGAAGAGGACGAAGAATATTACTATCAAATAGGGGAGGAAGATGAAGGCGAAGATAGAACTTGACATTCAAATTCACGATGATGATATGGACTACCTCGAATACATCCTAGACCAAGTGAAAGACGTCGCTGCAGAGCTTGGTTGTGATGTAGAGAAAGTAAGTCTAACTTCTGACACTACGTACCTAATGAAGGGAGGTAGAGCACTATTACCTGGCAGAGATGCCAACGTAATAGATGCTGAATTTGAGGAATCAGCCGATGAAAATATTGAAGCAGAAAAATCACAAGACAGTTGAGGAATTAGCACCAATAGGTTCATATCTTGCATATGTAGAAGATACGGAGGACGAAGAAGAACCTTATTGGCGTAAAATAGTAGGATATAGGAAATGTGCAAAGGATAGTTATTCCGACCACAATGATAGATTAATAGAACCTGATTTATGTGAAGACTGCACAACAGATTTTATGGAAGTAGAGTGCGAAGATGGTTCTATATGGTGCATTTCCGAATCAGAATTAGAATTCTTCTTATTCAAAGAAAGGAGACGACGCTAATGATTTACATCGATGCAGACGCACATTTAACTACTTGGAGAAGGATTGCTGATATTGGAGGATGGCGACATTATAATGGAAGAGCTGGTCGTGGTGATACTATCGTAAGATGGGGAGCTAATCATGGCAGGTTCCAAGGACACTATCCAAATGGAGTGAGAATTCTCAATCCACGATTAGTGATTGGAAAAGTAGAGCAGAATCGTTTATTTACAAATGCTGGAGTTGCTGTCCCAACTGTCTATAATACTAGAGCACAGTGGGAGAGAGCAGGTAATCCACGCTTGGTAGTTAAACCAGATGTAGGACAGATGGGAACTGGCATGAGATTGACTAATAGACCTGGCTTCAAACGGGACCAATTATATCAGGAATATATAGAGAAGGATAGAGAGTTCAGAGCGATGATGGTTCATCGCATAATGGCTTTCTTTATGGAAAAGTTTGCCCCTGCCAATGGGGACTTCAGATGGAATGAACATAGAGGAGCAAGATGGGGCGGAGTTGGAGAAGAAAGAGGTCTGCGTCGAAACGTCAAAAATATAGGAGAGGCAGCGTTGAGAGCATTAGAATATGATTTTGGTGCGGTAGATATTATTATGCAGGGAAGAAACTTATATGTTCTTGAGGTTAATAGCCGACCAGAATTTGGCGATATAAATGCTCGCCGATTCGTTAACGCCATACACAATTTCTTAGAAAGGAGAGAAGAATGAAGGTATTACAAAATGATAGTATGTTTGTGACAGTATCTAAGCATGAAAAGAAACTCAAGGTTGAAAAGAATGCTTGGGAAAGAGAACTTTTCCATAGAGAATCCATAGAAAAAGTCTTCGATAATTGGAAAGTTCTATTACCATCTGGAGCTTCTTTGAGACTTTGGTTCAATTCAGGAAATGATGGGGGAGAAAGAGTAACTGTGAATATCTATACTAGAACTCCCAATGCAAAATTCAGTGATTATTTTGGGAGTTTCTGTCTTACTCTTGCTGGAGAAATAAGTGGAGATAATTTTATCATATATTCTTCTGGGATGCGCATTGAGGAGAAATATCGTGATAAAGGTTATTCTTATGTTCTCCATGCTATGAAAGAGGAGATTGCAAAAACTCATGGGATAGATATAATGGTAGCTCGTGTACAAGCTGATAATCTTGTTGCTGCGAAATCTATGAAAAGAACTAGATGGCGCAAAGTTTGGCTTACAAATCGAGGCACTGATGTATGGATGAAGGAGATTAAGTGAAAATTCTAAACCATCTGCCAAAATATCTTACTCAGCAAACATTCAAAAAGAATCGAGATAATTCAATAAAAGGCTACAGAATCTGGTGGATTAGGGAGGATTTAACTAATAATCCTAATGAGTTGGAGAAGCTAGCACAAGAATTAAATGACACGAAATGTGAAGGTACTCGTCTTTATCCCACTGCTTGCCACAACTTCCATCAAGGAACCAGATATATTGCCTATCTTTATGAACAATTGTGGGGATGATATGAAAGTCGTAGAACATAAAGGAACCATAAAGACTACATTATTGGGCTTTGATATGACGCTAGTTCCAATAGTAGATTACGCTGCAAAAGATATACGGCGGATATACCCAACTACACTATGGATGGTTACACTTTATGGTCGTCCAAAGGTAATTTATACTTCATATGGACATGCTGAGGACGTAGCAGGGAGCTGGAACAAATATAGAAAATGGTGGCGTGGACGTATATTTAAATATAAAGTGGAACAATGCCCAACAGTCTACAATTATAGCCAATTTCTATACGTTATTTAAGGGAGCGAGATATGGCTATGACAGCGTTGAGGAAATGTGATTGTAACGATGACTATCAGGATAAGAAATACGGAAAGGGGTATCGACTCTGCAATCAGATGAAAACTGCGAAAGGTATGCCACTCAAATGGAGATGTACTATCTGTGGCAAGGAGAAGTATGATTGATAGAGTTAAAAACTTCTGTGGAGTTATGGTTCTAATAGTTTTATTCTTGGTAGGATTACTATTCTATTCTATTGTCAGTCTAATAATCCCTAAAAGGAGAGATGGGAGTATGGGCAGAAAGCATAAGAAGCCAAAACTCAAGAAAGTGTTAGGAGGTAAAATGGTCAAAATCATTGCATTTAAGAAAACAGATTTAGAAACTTTTGAGTGGATGCGGAAACTAATAGGATTTGGTAAGAAAGACCTAATTCCTTGCAAAATTGGGAATGACCAATGCCTTCTTGTTGCGTCCTTATCGGATGAGACTATGAACACAGTTGGCAAATATGTTAGGAAATCGAAAGATACTGATATGACAGTGACAGATGCAGCATTGGAGGGATGCACTATCATGGTTGATGTCCTTTTTGTACAACGAACAGCTAAATAAAGAAAGGAGGCTAGAAGATGTTATCTGAACGACGGCTGGAAGAAATTGCCAGAGAGATAGTAGAGAGCGTGACTCGCGGAAAATCTGATGATGAGATTGCCAGATGGAGTCAGGATGCTGTTGATGCGGAAGTATTTCCTATGATTCAGCAAATCGAAAACTATGTCGATGAGCGAGTCTCTGAGGCAATTTCAACTGCTTTCAGTCGAACAATGAATAATCGGGGTGACAAGAAATGGTGGTTATAAATCTAAAGCAAAGGAGGTGTTAGAATGACAGGAGCTAAGTATCCTATTGAAATCTTGATGGAGCATGAAGGTTGTACAAAGGATGCTGTAGAAGAATTGGCTCCTCTAATCAGACGGTGCGAACTAAAAACTATTGTATCTCATAATGGTGTTATGGTACTTAGTAGAGATATGAAAGAATATAGTGTCGACCATATGAGAAGACTGGATGACCCACATCCAGATGGAACACAAGGCTACGGTATCTTACAACCAAACACAATCTATATCTACTGCGAATATGATGAAGGAACTGCAACTACAAGGGAATATAATAGAAGTGAAATCCTTGCCCATCTTCGCATAAAGACTCCAAGATTCGTACCAATCACTGTTACCATTCCATTATCTCATCGCTACCAGAAAGAATATATAGAACTGCCTGGAAATATTCAGAAGGATATCACTTTTATAAATGATGCTGACCGAAGTGAGATGGGATTTTATAACCTGAAAGTTAATCTATTATGGCTTTCAGACATTACCCATCTTGCCCAAAAGTTTGTGCCACTTATGAAAGATATTCTTACTAAAATCCACGAAGTACGAACTTCTGGTAGGATATTCTCCAAATCTTTACTCGTTGGGGCTGACCCAGAATTTGAGATAATAGATAAGAGAGGACGGCTCATTGGAGCTAATGTATTTTTCCATGGTGGTAAAGAGATTGGAACTGATGGTCATCTAGAAACTGGAGAGATACGTCCAGACCCTGGCAGAAGTCCTTATCACTTGATGAGAAATATCAAAAGGGTAATGAGGAAACTTCTCAATTCAGAATCGATTCCACCTGAATCTCTCATCTTTGCTGGTGGTGGAACTAAAGTAAATACTGGCGGGCATATCCATTTCAGTGAGAAATCGTATCCTAAAGAATTACCACATCTATTACACAAGCATATTGGCATATATGTACTTAAACATCAAACTGGAATCAGAAATGACCTTACAGACATTATACGAGAAGGTGGCCGTGATGCGTTTAGACCGAACAAGCCACACGGTGGATGGGAATGGAGACAATTACCTTCTTATATAGTATCTGAAGATATGTGCCAATGTATCATTGTGACTACATATGCTTTGACTAAAGCGGTATACGATGGGGCATATAAAGATGGAGAGACGATTCATACATTAAAATCCCTCCCATTATATTATGCCTACAAAAAAGATATAGATATGTTCATCGAAATGTTTGTAACGAACAAAGGTAAGGTTAAATTGGAAGGAGTCGATATCGCTCCAAACTGGAGAATAGCGAAGAAGCGACGCTCTTCTATTACTATTATCTCTAGGAATGCCGATATAAAGAAATATTTCACTCCTGTTCCTTGCAGATTGAGACACAATATATCTGTCCAGATAGAGTATAGTGGTAACTCTCTGGTCAGCTTCGGAATCTCAAGGAAAGCAATTGAACAATTAGATAGAGTGGCAAGGCTACATTATATCGAGCATCTAAATTATAAGACAGTGGATGATTTATTGAAGTATTCTCAAGATTACCAATATTTAACACAACGGCGTGGGCAAGCTCCATATCCAGATGTGGTTATTCTATTCCCTACTATCTGGGCACAGGGGGCTAAAAAGAATGAAAGACTATATAGAAGGATAGGTTGGATTTTACAAGCATCAATCCAAGAAACGGAGGGAATTTAAAATGTGCGGTATTTTCGGATTCGTTACACCAGAGCCAAAGAAAGAGAATGCTGAAGTATTCCGAAGGCTTATGTATAACTCAAGACTCAGAGGTCGTGATGCTACTGGATTACTTTGTGTGGATAAAGAAGGGAATATAACTACACATAAAGCTCCATTAGATGCAGAGAACTATGACAAAGTTCATATGCATAAATTCATGGAACCATTAGGTAAAGCTGTATTAGCTTTCGGACATGTCAGAGCTGCCACAATGGGGTCAGAGAAAGATAATGTCAATAACCATCCAGTAGAGTCTGAACATTACTATGCCATCCATAATGGTATGCTTCATTCTTTGCCAAAGCTGAAAGATTACAAGTATCAGGGTGAGGTTGATACAGAAATCTTTCTATCCTATGTAGAAACGGAAGGGATGGAAAAAGCCATGCCTTGGCTTGGATATGGTAGTGGGTCTTTCGTTATACTGGAAAAGAAGAACCCGCATAAGATTTTTATCACAAGGTATGTTTCTCCAGTATATTTAGGATTTCGTCCCCATAGAAAGATGATAATCTTTGCATCTGACGATGATATCATATTCAATTCGATTCCAAAATTCCTCAATAGTGGGGGATTTAATGGATTCCCAGATGGAACAGTCCTCAGAATGAAAGATGAAGTTATGTATGAGATATCTGTAAATCCTATCGAAATCAAAGAGCTTTTTACATACAAAACCAAATCTAGATATTTCTATGGAGCTGGACATGGTTATATAGGGGGTCATGGATGGAATGGATGGGACGGATATTCTGAAGGAGAACATTGGAGAGATAGATACAATAGGAATACAGATAAAGATAAGAACAAGGACGAAAGTAATACAACTCAGCTACTTGACCCAAAGACTGATGAGGAATATGGATATTACTTTGACCCCGACATCCAAGCGTGGTTAGACTATCAAGAATTTCCTTTCACAGAGAAACATAATAAGTTTTGGTTCGATGGAAATTCTAAAGATTTCAACGATTGGGTAAAGCTAACTTCTGGGAAAGGTTATGTCAGTACAGATAGGCAGCTCGCAAAGAAATGGGACCAAGAGGCGAAGAAACATTTCCTCATGGATATTGACGACGCTATCGCTGAGGGAGAAATTGGCCTTGTTCAAGGATATTCCTACCAACGTAGAGAGACAACTTTCATACGGGCGTATCTCGACCACAGAGACAACATCATTGCTATAACTCTTGCTCCAGACGACGATAAAATGCCAAAAGAATTAGAAGGATATGACTTCATTGGAATAGACGATGTTGAAATCGTCTTCACAATAAAGCATGGAAAAACTAAAGTAGAAGACGAAATAATGAGATTCGATTTCACGAATGTCGATGAGATAGAACAGAGAGTTCTTGAAAGTGTCTATGAAAGAGATAAGCAAGAGGGGAAAGATACAGTAGACCAGGCAAAACAAGAAGTAAAGAATCTCCCTGTTCCAGTTGAAGGAAACGCCAGCAATACAAATAAGAATGTAGGCAGCAATCGTCAATCCGCAGATAAGTTTGATAAATTTGGAGATAGAGCGTATGTCTGTGGAGAGTATGAGCCATTTAATGTAATGCTCAAATATAAAAGACATAGTTGTCTATACTGCCAAAAGCATGATGAATGCGTTAAGCAAGTAGAAAGCGAAGGGCATGCAGGATGAAGACTAACTATAAGCGATTAAAGGAAAAGAAGTGGAAAGTCCCTGTTAGAGCACCTTTGAAGCCAAATAAAGTCATAGACCCAACAACAGTATATAGTCGGTCAAAAGAGAAAAAGAGAGTTGAAGAAGGATTAGAAGAATATTATGAAGATACTGAGTCATAAAGATAAAGATTGGCGGGAATACCAACTCCTGGCTAATGGGAAAGTAGGACATTGGTATATATATGATTACCACCAATGCGATAGAGAGCCGCGTTGTGCATATTCTAAAAGGAAAGGATGTCCTTTTAACCATACTCTATTTCATCTACAATTTTCAGAGGCTCTCCGGCAGGCAGAAAATCTATGTCTTGTAAATTATTTACACTATCGTGGGGAGCGACCAGAAGCAGGAAAGTGGTTATTATATAGGAGTGAAAGCAGGGACTCCGAATGGGTGCCTGTTTTCGAGGATGAAATAATATGAAGATATTGAAGAATAAAATATTAAACTTTCAAGGATGTTATCTTAAGTCTAGCGCAGAAAGAGGGCGTTGGACAAATTACGGACACTCTGTGTGCCATAGAATAGCACAATGCCGTTATAAAAATAACTGCCAGTGGGACTATACCTTATATCATTTTAGATGGTCAGAGGATGGAAGAAAAGCATCAGGAATATGTCTGAAAGACTACGCTCATCTCCATAGAGGAGGTCTACTAGCAGGAGCATTTATGGTATATGATGCAAATGGGAACCCAATCTATTCAGATAACGATGAGAGATAAATGAAAAAGATACCGATACTAAAGAAAGATTTATTTCAACATCAAGTTAACAATCTGCAATTCCATTTAACTAAAACAAGAAGTGCTGATTGGAGCGATTGTGGGACTGGTAAATCTTTGATAGCTTTGGCTAAATTTGCTATGTTATATAGACAAGGACTAGTTAAAAGTCTATTGATTGTTTGTCCACTATCAGTAGTAGAATCGTGGGCAGACCAAATAGAAGAGCATACTTATTTCAATTATACTAAGCTGGTTGGCAGCTTAGAGAGAAAGATAAAACTTCTTGGAAGCAATTCTTCAATATTTATAATTAGTTATGACTCCCTTCCAGGCAGAAGAGATTCTACTCTAGGGGTATTACTTGATAAAGTTATACAACATAAATTCGGAATGATTATTTTGGATGAAGTAACCTTCGCTCAAAATATGACAACTTTACGAACAAAAGCTTTACAGATTCTTTGTGACAGAGCTGGTTATGTTATTGGCTTATCTGGAACTCCATCAGACCGTGACCTTACTAAGTTATTGACTATATACAGAATTATTGATAGGGGGGAAACTTTTGGAGAAAATATTTACAGAGCAAGGAATATTTATTTTAAGAATATAGGATGGAAGTTTCCAAAATGGGCAATAAAACCAGAAATAGAAAAGGAATTCCAAGAGCGAATGTTTATAAATGCAGTCCGTGTGCGTAAAGAAGAGTGTCTTGACCTACCAGAAAAGGTTTGGAATAAAAGGATTTCTTATTTAAGTAAAGACCAAGTAGAGCTGTATAGACCGATAGCTGATGGCTTGGTACATAAAATGGAATTTGACGAAGGGAATGTTAGAGTTGATAATATCCTCACCCAATTAATGAAGCTAAGTCAGATAGCTGGCGGATTCCTCTATACGGATAAAGACCCTGTTTTATTCCATCCTAACCCAAAACTTCTATTATTACGAGACCTTATCTTCGAGATACCATTGCGAGAAAAGATAATTATTTATAGGTGGTGGGTAAAAGAAACAGAGCTAATAGCTGATATGTTATCTTCCGTTGGACAAAACTATGTAATATTAGCTGGAGCAATGTCACCAAAAGATAGGGAAAGAATTGTAGATAAGTTTATGGAAGACCAAGAAATTAGAATAATGATAGCCAGTCCTACTACTGGGGGATTTGGGCTGACTCTAACCGCAGCTAGTTATATTATATACTATAATATGTCTTGGGGGCTAACAGCTTTTAACCAATCTCAGGATAGAATCCATAGAATAGGACAAAAACAAACCTGTTTCTATTATGTCTTACAACTAAAGGATTCTATTGACGAATATATATTGGAGAATTTGAAAGAAGGAACACAAATCTCTTCTGAGCTTACAAATCATAAAACTTGGAGTAGATTAAAAAGGAATTTGAAATTAATAAAGGGAAATGAATGAAAATCCTAAAACAGAAACCAATAGTTGAAGTACCTCATGGAAGATTTGATAGGATTCCAACGCACGGTGTCTGTATTTACCGCAATAATCTTGGAGAACGTCCTTGCCGTAACCATGTTGATTACTGGTTAATAAATAGAGGATTGGGACATTGGGTCTGCGAAGACCATTTAGAATGGGGGTTAGAATATTTTGAAAATAATTTTTATGTTAGGAGACGCCGATGAAGATTTTAGAAATCCAACATCCAAAACGATTTCCTATGCATTTTCGGAAGGTGCGAGGTGGTTGGTGGGAATTAGATAAAGATATAACTACTTGTGTAGTTTGTGGAGATAAACTATTAACAGCAAGATATTATCCATTATGTGCTCGTTGTATGGACGATGAAGATTTCTTAGACCAAGAACTTTTCGAAAGACTAGAAGAAGAAGTTCATAATATCATTAAAAGTTTAAAGCATATAAAGAAAAATAAATCGAAGGTTTATCTTTCTGAAAATTTAACTACTGAAACAATTCTCTTCACTGAATCTCGTATTAGAAAAGAGAATATCAAATTTAATAAGGAAATGAAAATAAAGAGAGCGTGTCGTCGTAAGAGGAAAAGATGAAGATTCTCGACCAAGTAGAAAATAAATGTGTGAATATAAAACTTGTTGAAAAACTCTCAGTCCTATCAGATATAGGACTTGAACTTTGCCCATTGTGTGGAGAACCATTACCAATAGATACCATAGTATCCTGTAGGCGAACAGAATGTATGGAAAGACTAGGGATTATTAGGTTAAGTTATATAATAAAGAGACTACGAACAGAGCCATATGTGGCAGGAGACTATATAACATTAGATTTAAAGGAGCTTACTGGTGAAGATTCTTGAACATAATGACCCATTCGAGAAATACAAAGTAGGAACACGATGGTGTCCAGACCCTGAAACGTGGCAGGAATTCTATGGAGACCAGTTTTGGAGACCGCAACCGCCTGAATTTGTTACGATAACTCGTGACACTTCAGAAGGGATTTTATGTTATAGAGTGCTACCAGAAGGAGAAAGACCACAATGGATTGGAAATAGACCATGTATTCCAGAAATAAGGGGAATAACTGACCACACTAGGTGTAATGGAAATATAATATTCTATCGTAGAGCAAGGAAAAGACGTGTAGATTCATTATGTGTAGAGGCATTTGCATGGATATTTAATCGTCCTTGGGTAAAGCCAACAAGAGTTCGAAGACCAAGAGTGCAGAATGAAAATACTGAAGAATAAAATTTATGATTATGCAGTATGTCCAAGATGTGGGCGAAGATGTGAACGGTGTGCATTTAACTGTGTAATAGAAGACCACAAAGTTAATAGAGTTGCAGGGGATTTCCATTGTGGATTTTGTGATAAATTTTATTATTTCTGGTTAGATGATTTAACATGGGCTTCTAACTTATAGGAGGTGAAATGGAAACAGGTCTTTACGAAATACATCAATGTCCTATTTGTCGAAGTGTTTCGGTCATTTGGGAAAAAGTGATGAAATACTACTGGTGCATGGCCTGTCAAAGAATCGTTCTACCTTTAGTATAGGAGGAAAATATGGATAAATGGGTACTAACCACAATATTTTCAGGTGCAGGTATCGGCTCAATATGGTTTTGGAGGTTTGTAGGAGAAAAGGCGATGACGGATACTAATGACTTTAGTGTGGCGTTATGTACATTCTTCTCTGCTGCATTGACTCTTGTATTCTTCGGATGCTTAATAGGGTATATCTGGAGGGATAAATAAATGTCTAAAGAAATAACAATAAATCCACACATTTGGGCTAAAGCTATCAACATTCTAGAAGAGAAGAATAGACAAAGACGATATATCAATACTTGTATTAATGCTGGGATATGCCCAATCTGTGGTTCAGACCTTGTCGAATATGAAAAGATGTGGGGATTAACCGCATATAAATGTTCTAAAACATCATGTGATTACAAATACCCTGAGAAGTGAGAGGTATGGAAAGTAAATATAAATGGCCTATATGGCTGAAATGTCAATGTAAATTAGTGGAAGGGACTGTGTGTAAATTAGGCCCAGAAGGCATTATTCTATGTCCAATATGCGGACTACCAATAAAGAATCAATTAGAAATGGAGTCAAAAGATGGAACCAACGATTGATGTTGTTTGCAGAATCGTAACATTCTTCTTAATTATGTATTGGTTCTTCAAATTTGTACGATGGCTGGCTAATAAGAAGATGGATGGCTGATGGGCGGCTTTTTACTAAGTGATAAACCATAAAAATCACATCTACTATATATTATTTTATATATAACCTCGAACAATCTTAATATATAACTATTATATATATACCTTCAGGAAGTAAAAATTGGCGTAATTTTGGGCAAGTTATCTAATTTTGAGGGAAGGGAAACGCTACAATGGGAGGCAAGATGAACACCAAATATGATTCACGTTATTTTCGTAAAGGATTAAGTTGTGGGGAGCTAATAAAACAACTTAAAAGATATGATGAGAAATCTACAGTAATGTTGCCTGTGAACATTATGTGTGAACGAATGATTACCAGAATTACTTGTAACGAAGATGGTGTTATTATAATAGAATAATTGCAGGGGGAAGAGATTCTAGATATAAGGACGTATATAAGAAGGTAGAGGGCGGGGTTCATCCGCCGATTTCGAGCTGAGAGGTCACATATGAAGATATTGCATGAAAAGGACAATCTAGAACACGATATTTTCAAAGGTAAAATTCCTAACGAAGTACACGAGTCAGAACGTAATTCTAGGGTAGGAAGAGTCTGGCTAGTTCGCGCAATAGAACCCTGTCCTAGCACATGCGATAAATGCACATCTGATAGAATACAATTGATATTAGAAGACCCAAATGTTGGAGAACCACATGGTCATTGTATATATGATTATCGTGGTCGTTCTTATTGGCAAGAAATCCCTGATATTTTAGTTGACTTAGAAGCAGCACCAGTAGAGGGAGAATTACGAGAACGAACATATAGGTGGGCAAATTGGGAACCAGCTATGGAGCGTCAACCAGCTCCTCCCACTCCACCACCATTAAGATGGGGAGAAGGACGACCAACAGTTACATGGCAATGGGTGGAAGATGAATTGAGACCTGCCCATCGAGGAACTCCAACTATTGATGAAATAAATCTTGATGAGATATATGTTGACCATACTCGTTTTGATGACGAACTGTGGGAAGAAGAATATGAGGATGAAGAATGATGCAATTTACCCAAAATTACAACAAAAGAAAGCTGCTGATGGTATATATATTATAGATGGAGATATCCCAAAGTCCCAAGAGATTTAATTATTCTGTGCATGGATTCTATCTGTGGATGGGTTAAATCTCTTTTCTTTTTGGGATTTTCTGGCGTATAAGAGGGACTTAGAAGGCCAGATTTATATATTATAGGGAGGATAAAATGAATTTTGTATGTCCAAATTGTCACCACATTTTCGCTGCGTTCGACGAAAGTTTATATGAGGAAGACGTTTTTAAATCACTAACTCCTGTCAGAATTGAATGTCCACTCTGCGGATTCGAATGGAGATTTAGAAAAGTCCTTAAATTAAGCTCAGTTGGGGCCACAGTAAAATGGAAAAAGGAGACAGAATGACAGACGCAATTTCTTATAAAGAGAAAGAATACAAGGGTTTAGCTAAGTTCTTAAAAGAAGAAGTAGACAGGGCGGAGAAAGATAGAAATCTTGGTACTAAGGTTAAACGCCTTAGAGGCGCAAAGGAAGTCCCTGATAGACTTATAAAGATGCAGAAGTTTGAACACGCTTCAGAGGAAGAACTTAAAGATGTTAAGAAGTTATCCAATGAAGAATTAAGAAAAGTATGGTCTAAGATTACAAAACATACTATTGTTTTTGTGAACGTAAAAGACCTATTAACAATTAAAACTATTCCAAAAATGGATATAACGATAAGAGACCAAGAGCGTCTTGGAGAGGACATAAAGGAAAAGGGAGTCTTACTTCCTCTTCTCATTACTAAAAACAATGAAATTATCGATGGTCGAAATCGTTACATAATGGCTAAGAAAGTTGGAATAGAGAAGGTTCCTTGTATCATAGTGGATGATTTGGATGATAATCAGAAATTAGATTTATTCATTAATATCAATCTCTGCCGAAGACAAATGACAATAGAAGACCAAGAGAAAGCGGTAGCACAAATTAAATGTTTAGCTACTGGAAGAAGGAGGGGCCGCCCAACAAAAGATGAAAAAGGTCTTATATCCCATAGGGACTTAGCTAAGAAACTTCACATCTCACACGAGAAAGCTAAGGAGTTATGGGAAAAAGATGAGCCGAAATGGGGAGGATCAAAACCAAAAATAGAATGGGCAGAGAATGAAAAGAAATTTAGGATTACTTTTGGAAAATCAGAGAGTTGGGATAAACAGTTCCTTGGAACTATATTGGAAACAATAAAGGAGATTTATAAGAATTTAGATAAAAAGAAAGGCTCTATATTTGAATTAGATTTAATATACAGGATAGGAGAATACGTTGAAAATTGAAAAAAGTTCAAGATTTTCATTTTCCTTAATACTTTCAATGAGTTAAAGCATAAGTGCGCTTGTAAGCGCACTTTCTATCTTATTAGAATCATTGGTATATTTTTTATATGCACTAACACATAATTTATTAAGGATGAAAAAGCATAAGAGTTGGTATAGTATTTGATATTATCTCTTATTCTGACGCATCCTGAGCACAGCGAGAGGGATGTTTTTATGATATTTCATAGGACTTTACGCTCTATATTAAGTGGGAAATCAGAAGCATGGCAAATAAAGTTGGTAAGGCGATTTTGGAATGCATTAGATGATGCGTATAAACTTGCCAATAAATCTGATAAAGATGAAATAACTGTTAAAATAGATATCCAAATAAAGAAAGGGGAATAATAAGTGGAAGCGATGTGGCTGATGTGTGAATTCTTACTAATGCTTTTTGTTCCAGTGGCTCTGGCGCTCCTATGTGGAGTAGTCGTCTTGCATCTAGCTAAAGCAG